>OQWM01000117.1_pt1 | contig 41826 bp, 28 predicted proteins | sample 1691531 | NCBI WGS metagenome assembly OQWM01 (sample SAMN03418257, study PRJEB22391) | human gut metagenome | biome: human-gut; feature: organic feature; material: feces | host: Homo sapiens | place: Tanzania | collected 2013-01
ATACCAAGCTACTCTAGTATAAGCTGTCTATGTTTACCAAAACAGGGATACCTCAGCTGCTCGGGGGCCATATAACCCTGTGTGCCAGCAATCGTCGAGTTGAGACTCTTGCGTTCGGGGTTGGCAACGGCGCCAAAGTCGATGAGGTAAAACGCATTGTCTTGCGTGACGAGTATATTCGATGGTTTGATATCGCGGTGGATAATTGGCGGTTGATATTCCGTTTCGAGCGAAGTCAATATCGAAAGCATGCGGAGCGCAAAATCCCAAACGATATGCTCGCTGACTGTCTTTCCATTTTTATTGAGATTTTCGATGTATTCGAGGAGCGATTGTCCATCGATATACTCTTGTACGAGATAGTAATCATCGAGCGAACCGCTTCGTTCGATATAATCGATATATTTGGGCACGCCATCGATATCGACGCTTTTCATCGTTTCGACTTCTCGGCGGAATAAATCGAATGATTTAAAATCGTCTACCTTCTTGAGCTGTTTGACGGCAACCTTTTCGCCCGACACTCGCTCGACAGCCAGATATGTTATCCCATTGGCACCCTCGCCGATCTGGCGTATAAAGCGATATTTACGCCGCAATATCTCTGGCGTTTCGATCGTCAATGCCTCATCTTTGTCCATCGTTTTTGATTGATTTGTCGTGTTCATTGTCATCTTTTCCCCCTCTAACCGACTTTGATATCACTCGCAACAAACAGATGCTCGTATTTGCGTGCTTTTAAAAAATCGCCCGATAAATAGACGTCGTCTTGTTCGAGTATGGGCCAAGGAATACTATAAACATACTCTCCGTCCATGACCGTGCAAGTGATGATATATAGGCAAGGAATGAGGTCTCCTGGTTTGAGATCGTCGGGGCGACGACGCGTGTAAAAGTAGCGCACTAAATCGTCATCCGATGAGTCGTCGACCGGATTAAATGTGTAAGTCACTTTCCATAATGGGCAGTATTCCGAAGATGGGCGATCGACGGCAAATTCGAATTCGATCGATTTGACCGTCGCAAATGTCTTGCGACCGTAGCTCAATATTAATCGCAAAAGGGAATTGGAGGATTTGCAGTATGAAGTATTGATTCTATCTTCTACCGTACCGATAATTGGGAGGATGATGAACGCAATAGGAATAGGAGTATAACAGCAAGCAACTAAAATAGAATTAATATAGAAGAAGGGTTGGATGAGAAGACCTACAAGAGATAATACCATCATTGCTGTTATAGAAAAAATCAATATTTGAAATTTCCTAAAACTGTAATAGCATTTTGCTCTTTTGAATACGGAAAATTGTTCCATGTCAGTGAGCGCATAGATGTTTTTTAATCTATTCTCGATATTGTTCATGGCTTCGCGCGGGATTTTGCGAGGTACCACATCGCTCAAAGCATCCCATTGTTCGATACAACCGGGCTGTTTATACGATTTCATCGGCGTCCAAGTGACTATTTTTTCTGCTTTGTCGTGATGGACGAGAGCGTCTAGGCTTTTGAAATCGCTTTTCTTTATCAGTTCGAGCGCTCGATGAATCGTCTTCGTATCGGTCAGGCGTTGATCGATATGGGGTTCGAGCATTTGGCGCAATAAAAGCGTGACAGAAAATGGGAGGTTTTGCAGGTGTGGGTCGATGAGAAGTCGAAAATCGGCAATTTCGAGCGATTCGGGTGCAACGCCCGTCAATAAATAAAACGCCATCACCGCCATCGAATACAAATCGCTCGCCGGTTTGGGTTGCCCCATCAGTTGTTCCGGTGCCATGTATCCATAGGTGCCGGCGAGCGTCGATCCGCCGTCTTTAATCACTGGATTCGCGACCGCGCCAAAGTCGATGAGCCAAACCCTATAACCGTGTGCCGTGTCTTGTAGCATGATATTGCTCGGCTTGATGTCGCGATGTATGACCGGCGGATTGAGCGCATGAAGCGATTCTAAAATCGTCGTCAGTTGGATGAGAATATCGGCGATATCGCTCAACAAAAAACGGTGATGCGCTTTGATAAACTCGCTCAAGGCATGCCCGTCGATGTACTGTTGCACGATGACCGAGACCGGATCGGGGCCATTTAAGTCTTCGATGGCTTCGTAGAACTTCGCGACGCCATCGACGTGGATGGTCAACAACACCTTTGCTTCGCGATCAAACAGCTCATACATCTTCCAGTTTTTGACCGATTTGATGTGCATGACCTTGATGGCGACTTCAGATCCATCGCCAAGCCGTTTGCCGCGATAAACTTCGCCTTGACTCCCGCGTCCCAAACACTCCAATATTTCATACTTCTTGGCGATGCACGGTATCGAAGTCATTTCTTCGTGATCGCGTGTCTGCGCCGTGTCGTATCCTCTATATGCCGTTTTGGCGGGCGTTTCGTGCGAACATTCTATTTCGTTTGCCATCTCAGAGCTCCGATAAATATAGAAATATGGCCAAAATGTATACATCACACGTTGGCGACATCGCGCGTGCAAGTGCACGCTTGGCGCGTGTTTAGACCAATGTCATAGATTTGTCTATGTATGATATCGTTTGAGCGCGAAATTAATCGATCGATGGGCGAAGCCCTGTCTGCGGCGCTGCCTCAAATAGGCGTAGCAACGTGGCGTATTGGCGCGATCCATGATCGGATCGTGTACGTCGCCGTATTCGTGGCGCAGTCGCCGATAGGCGTGGCGATATGAGCGCAACGCGCAATATCGAAGTGGTTGCCAGACGAACGGCGATGAAGTATGAATGCGGCGAGTCGCGCCAGATGTAGCGCACGCGCCTGCGCCATTGTGGGGCTGTGTTTTGCTTGGCGTGAATGGAAATAGTGTGAGTCGGCGTCGTGGTTGCACGGCGCGGCTCATCGACAGTGCGAAATATAGCAAAGGAGCAAATGATGAAGCGAAGCATGATGTGCCTATTGGGGCTTTCGATATCTCTGTGGATGGGGTTGAGCGCGTGCAGCCCGACCGAGAAGAAGGCGGCGGCGCCCGAGACGGCGAAAGAGCCCGCACAAGTCGAAGAAACGGCAATGGTTGCCCAAGAGGATAGCGCGGCCGATATGGCTCGCCTCCTCACGCCCGAGACCCTCAATGCGCAGGCGCCCGAGCTTTTCAATGTCGAAATCGAAACGACAAAGGGGCGCATCGTCGTCGAAATGCACCGCGATTGGGCACCGAATGGCGTCGACCGGTTTTATAATCTCGTCGAGGCGGGATTTTTTAAAGATATTGCCTTGTTCCGAATGGTCAAGGGGTTTGTCGTTCAATTCGGAATTCACGGCACGCCACTGGTGAGTAGTGTTTGGCGCGAAGCGTCGATTCAAGACGACCCCGTGAAGACGACGAATGCTCGCGGAACGCTCACGTTTGCAACGGCCGGCCCCAATACGCGCACGACGCAGTTGTTTATCAATTTGGGCGATAATGCCATGCTCGATAAGCAGGGGTTTTCGCCGATTGGAAAGATTACATCGGGGATGGATGTCGTCGACGCGCTCAATTACGAACACGGCGAGCGCCCAAACCAAGGCAAGATTCAAAAAGAGGGCAATGCATACCTCAAAGAGAAATTCCCAGGGCTCGATTACATCGTTTCGATGAAGATTGCGCAGTAGTATTGCGCAGTGATCGCAGATTGCACGTGCCCAGCATCTTTGGGCACGATGGCGTGATTGAAATAGCATTTGACAATGGCTAAAAGGTGCTTAGCTCTGCATCAGTGGCGTAATTTGTCGTTGTGGCAATTCGCCGCCATGCCCGATATGTATCGATAGTCGATAAATCGATGATAGAGTGATGATAAGAGGATGAGAACATGGATTCGGGGAATCAGAACGAGAAGAAGAAAAAGATAGGTCGAGATGGTGCCGTGGCCGATGGCGATCAAGGTGGCGTATTGGGCAGTGGCGTCGGTCAGCGTGGCGCAGGGTTTGATGAACTCGACAATATGTATAAATTGGTTCGCGACGATGCCAATCAAAAGATTCCAGATTTATTGATATACCCGACGAATGAATATGTGGCATTCCCCGGATCGGTGATGGCTCTTAATATCGTCGACAATAATCGATTGTTGATCGTCGAAGAAGCATTGAAGACGAATACGGGACTGTTTATTTTGCCATACGACCGCAATCATTCGACGTTCGATCCTGATGCATGTATCGACGTCGTAGGGACTGAAGTTCGCATATTGAAACGCGAAAAGATCCCGCAATGCGATGTAATAACCGTTACGGTTTTTGGCATGCGTCGGCTTTCATTGAAATCGATGTATGTCAAGGGCGATTATTTCTATGGCAATTTTACCCATGCGCTCGACTTGCCGTTGGCATCGATGGGCGACGAAATGCTCGAAGATCGCAATTTGCTACGCCAAGTGCGCTTGGCCGTTCGCAATTTGTGGGATTTACAGGGCGAAAAACGCGAGATGAAAGAGATCATGCGCATCATCGAGCGTTCGAATGATCCGGGGTGTTTTTGCGATCTCGTCGCAGCATCGCTCGAAATGCCATTTGAAAAGCGCTTAAAAATATTACAAGCCGTTTCGGTGCGCGAGCGATTGGAAATATTGCTCGGCATATTCGTGGCGCAAAAAGAAGCCAATGTGACGTTTAGCACGACGGCGAAAAAAGTGCGCGAAGATCTCGAAAAACAACAACGCGATTTCTTTATACGTCAACATATCAAGGCACTTCGCAAGCAAATCGGAGACAACGAGCCCGAGCCCGAACCATCGCGCGACGAAGAAGAAATCATCGAAAAATTGAAAAATCTACAAGCGCCAGCCGAGGCGAAAGCATATATCGAAAAACAATATAAACGTTTGACATTTTTGTCGCAATCGAGTGCCGAATATGCTGCCGCGCGATCTCACGTCGAAACATTGCTCGATATTCCTTGGAAAACGTATAGCGAAGATCAACTCGATCTGAATCATGCGCGTGAAATCCTCGATGCCGATCACTACGGACTAAAAGATGTGAAAGATCGCATCGTCGAATACCTCGCTGTGCTTTCGTTGCGCAAAGATTTCAAGGCGCCGATATTGTGTTTATATGGGCCTCCGGGGGTTGGCAAGACGAGCATAGGCAAGAGCATAGCCCGAGCTTTGGGGCGGAAGTTCGAGCGCGTCAGCCTAGGCGGCATCCACGACGAATCCGAAATTCGCGGCCATCGCCGCACTTATGTCGCGAGTATGCCAGGGCGAATCGTACAAGCCATTCGCCACGCGCAAACGATGAATCCCGTCATCTTGCTCGACGAAATCGATAAGCTATCGCATCACAATCAGGGCGATCCGGCGAGCGCGTTATTAGAAGTTCTCGACCCCGAACAGCACCATGCATTTGTCGATAATTACATAGAAACGCCGATCGATTTGTCGCAAGTCTTGTTTTTGACGACGGCCAATAGCCTCGACACGATTCCGGGCCCCCTCCGCGATCGCATGGAAATCATCGAAATCCCCGGTTATACACATGTCGATAAACGGTTCATCGCCCAAGACTTCCTCATTCCGAAAGTATTGAAAGAACATGGACTCGTCAAATCAAACCTCGCGGTGAGCGAAGATGCGCTCGACGACATTATCAATTTTTATACACGCGAGGCAGGCGTGCGAAAGCTCGAACATTGCCTGGCAGGCGTTTGCCGAAAAGTTGCCGCCCATGTCGTCACGGCGAAACAAGCGGGCAAGCGACGCGCAACGGCGCGTTTGACGCGCAAGAATTTGCCGCAATACCTCGGGAAACAAAAATACGATTTCGACATGGTCGAGGCAAAACGCCGCCCCGGTATTGCCACGGGCTTGGCTTGGACCCCAGTCGGGGGCGATATATTGTTTATCGAAACGACGCATTTGCCAGGCAAAGGTCAACTCGTCATTACGGGGAAATTGGGCGACGTCATGCAAGAGAGCATTCGCGCCGCAACGACGCTATTGCGCGGTTGGCTTGCGAACGATAACGCATCGATCGACTTCGAAAAAGAAGACATCCATGTGCACGTGCCCGCTGGCGCGACGCCAAAAGATGGGCCTTCGGCAGGCGTCGCCATCTTCTGCGCACTGTTGAGTCTATATAAAGATGTATCGATTCCGGCGACGATTGCCATGACGGGTGAAATTTCACTTCGCGGCAATGTTTTGCCCGTGGGCGGTATTCGCGAAAAGGTTTTGGGGGCGCATCGCGCGGGCATTCGCACGATATTGTTGCCCGAAAAGAACAAAGCCGACCTCGACGACGTTCCGCAAGAAGTGCGCAACGATATCAAATTCCACTTCTTGCACTCGATCGACGATTGCGTGCGCATCGTGTTCCCCAAATCATAACGATTCCGTCGCCCCTTTTCGCCCATCATCCCCATCATCGCCATCGATTACAGGATACGCGACATGCCATATTGGATGAAATTAGCGATAGCCGTTGCCGTGACGTTTTTGAGCGCATGGATTCCGCTCGTCGGGAGTTACCACTACGAAACGTCGTTGGCGACGGCACTTTTGGGGCTCGTGTGCATCCCATTCCTCGCGCCGCGCGTCGCCGAGTCGACGCCCGACGACAAGGCAAAGACGATCGCAAAGTGCATTGGTGCTAGCATTTTATACTTTGGGTCGGCCAACGGCATATATATGGCGGTGGCTGCGCTCTCGAATCAACTTTGCGACGTCTCGCAGGGCATTCAATTTCAATTGCTCATAGCGTTGCCGTCAAATCTCCTCGTCGCATCGATAATTGCATGGGGGCAATGTGTTTTCAAACGGCGATTATGGCGGGTGTTATTATATATATTCGTCGTATGTATTGATTTTGGATTTGTCATTTTTGCATTATATCATTGGCCACCGATCATCGCATTTGGGCAATTTATAGGGTATTTTGCAGGGTCGATATACGACGAATCGATCGACGTCTTTGGCCGCCTTTTTGCCTATCGATTGGGCACATTTGCGATCATTATATTGTGGTTATATGGGGCATGCGGTCGATTATGGCGCCAAATCGCCATGCCAATCGCTTGTCTATGTCTTTCTTTTGGCTATCAATTCTACCTCGCCGAAACGGGGCAAATTGCGCCCATTGGGCGCGGATCTCTTGAGTCGGCGCTGTGGGCGACAATCGATACACCGCACTATCGCGTTCATTACTTGCCGCGATCGAAGAATCGGCAAGCCATGGCGAGAGAATACGAACGGATTGCCAACGATTACGAGCGAGATTATCGCTATTTGGAATCGTTTTTTCAGACGACGGTGTCGCAAAAGATGGAAATCTGGCATTATCCCGATGCCGAAATGAAAGGGCATTATTTGGGCGCAAAGCGCACGAGCTTTGCTCGCCTTTGGAAACGCGAAATCCACGTCGTCGAAGGATCCGCCGATTCGACGCTTTCGCGCCACGAAATGGCTCATCTCTTTGCGGCATCGTTTTCGACATCGCATTTTGGCGTCGCCGGCGGCTGGCTCCCATCGCTCGGTTGGACCGAAGGGCTTGCCATGGCCGCCGAATGGCCCATCGAAACGTATGATTTACACGCTTGGGCTCACGGCATTCTGCATAACGAAGTCGTATTTGGACATATCGACCCCGTTACATTGATGTATGGTTTTTGGGGATTGCCGTCGCGCGTCGCCTATACAGTTGCAGGATCTTTTGTTCGATGGCTTATCGAACGATATGGCATTGAGAAAGTCAAACAAATGTCGAATTTAATGCCAGGCGATTTCGAAGATGCTTTTGGCATATCTTTCCGCAATTTGTTCGAACAATGGCGCAACGATATCTTGCATCGCCATTTTGCTGCGGGCGTCGTCGATCGATCGCGCCTCGTCTTCGCCTCGCAATCGATATGGACGCGCCATTGCGCTCGCACGCGTGCATACGCGCAAATGCAATTCGCCACGTGCTTGGGCGATAATCACTGCCCAAATCGCGTGAGCGACGAAATATTAGTCGGCGAATTCTGTACAAACGATGGCAATCGACTCGGCGATAGGTTACTCGGATTGGAATTGATTTATAGCCGCTATATCGCGCATGGCGCCATCGATACAGGCCATCGCGCCGCAGCTTTGCCCACGCCACAAGGCACGATTGGCGCACTTCGCCCGCAAAATACTGCCAACGATATGTGTTCTGTCGATGATGTTGCCAAAGCTTCGGCCTCGGATTTGCGCCATGCCATTGCCCAAAGCCTCAGCCAAATCGATATCGCACAACTGGGCCCTGCTCAACAAATCTCATGGCACGAGCGCACCGCCGATATTCTTTGGCACGCCAATCAAAATACATTAGCGGCGTTATATTATCGCCTCTTGTCGACGAATGACGCAATCCCCGAGCCGGCAGCTCGCCGCATCGAAATCAAAGCCCAAGCCGCCGAAACGATGCATTCACACGTTTCGCAAATCTTGCGCCTTTGGTTCGCCAATAGCCTCGATGAATCTATCGCCGCCGCCTCGCAAGCGTTTTCAAATGCCCCCATTCTGTCGTATTTGGCTTTTGTCAATGCCATGAACCGCCGCGATTTTACCACCGCACGACAAGCCTATATGCGCATCATATATCACATGCTCAGCGCCGAACGAGCTACGCAGTTGCCGCCGCGAGCTTGGCGTGAGTTCTGGCGATTGGTGGGGTATTTGTAATTATCATTATTTCGATAGAGGCGTTAAATGTCTGAAGCATTTCATCATATTCAAGAGAAAGAGCCCGCTAAGGCGATATGCCCCTTCGTCAAATGGGCAGGCGGAAAAAAACAACTTCTCCCCGTTCTCGTCGAACGCATGCCATCGGCATACAATCGCTATTACGAACCTTTTATCGGTGGAGGGGCATTGTTGTTGTGCATACAGCCCAAAAATGCAGTTATCAACGACGTCAATCGCCAATTGCTCAACGTCTATAGACAGTTGAAACGCGATCCGGTGGGCGTCGTAGAACGATTAAAGCTGCTCGATGGCGTCGAATGTGATAAAGAACACTATATTGAAATGAGGGCGCGTTTTAATCGAAAGATTCAATCCGATGAACTCGATATTGAATGTGCAGCCTTGATGATTTGGATAAATAAGCACTGCTTTAACGGCCTTTATCGCGTGAATTCCAAAGGGCTTTTTAACGTTCCCTATAACAATAGGGTGAATGGGGCGTCGATGAGCGTCGACAATCTCATCTCTATCGGCAAATATCTCAATGATGCATCGGTCGAGATTCGCGAGGGGGATTTCGAGCGCGCTTGCGAAGATGCCGAGGAAGGCGATTTTGTCTATTTCGATTCGCCCTATATTCCAGAGAGTAGAACGGCAAACTTTACAGATTATACGAAAGATGGCTTTGGATACGATGATCATTGCCGATTAGCCCAGCTATTCAAAAAGTTGTCGGATGATGGTGTCAAAGTCATGCTCAGCAATAACGATGTCGGCTTGATATATGAATTGTATAATGGATTTATTATTCAACCCCTCGATGTGAGGCGATCGATCAATAGCGATGCTTCGAAAAGAGTGGGGCGTGAAGTCGTCGTGACGAATTATGAGAGGTAACTATGCCGCCATTGAGGTCGATTTGCGATGAAAATATGGCGCGTCGCTAGCTGTGCGAAAAAGCACGTGGCGGTGATAATTCCCATGAAATGGCATGGTCGATGTGATAGTGTGCGAGTTTGGGGGCTTTTCTTTGATTCTCATAGGGAGTGGAGATAGATGGCACGGACGGAGATAGCGTTTCCGAGTTTGCCGAATGCGCGGCTTTTGTTTGGTAATCAAGACGTCAATTTGCGATATTTGGAGACGTCGCTCAATTTAGAGGCGCATTCCGATGGCAATAGCGTTCGTTTAGTGGGGGATGCCTCGGCGGTAGACGTCGCTCAGAAGGCGCTTGTGGCGCTTTATGAGACGTCGAAACAGAATCGCGACGTGACAGTTTCGGAGTTTGCCGAGATGTTGCAGGCGTTGCAAGGCGGAGAAACGGCGCGTGGCGGTTGCATATTGCTCACGAACGACAAGCGAGCGATTCGCCCGAAGACGCCGCGTCAGGAGGCGTATGTCGAAGCGATACGCGAGAACGACATAGCGTTTGGCATTGGCCCTGCGGGGACTGGCAAGACGTATTTGGCGATGGCCATGGCTGTCGATGCTTTGTTGCGCAAGCGCGTGAAACGGATTGTGTTGGTGCGCCCGGCGGTCGAGGCTGGCGAGCGATTGGGATTTTTGCCCGGCGACATGGCCGAGAAGGTCAATCCGTATTTGCGCCCGCTTTACGATGCGCTCTACGACATGGTCGATGCCGAACGGGCTCAACACTGGATCGACCAAGGCGCGATCGAAGTAGCACCGCTTGCGTTTATGCGTGGGCGCACGCTTAATCATGCCTTTATCATCCTCGACGAAGCCCAAAATGCGACGCATGAACAGATGAAGATGTTCCTCACGCGGCTCGGGTTTGGCTCTAAAGCCATCGTGACGGGCGATTTGACGCAGACCGATTTGGGAAGTGGTGTTCGCTCTGGGTTAGCGCGTGCTGTCGATATCTTGGCCAATGTCGAGGGTATTGCGATTGTGCGATTGACTGAGAGCGATATCGTTCGACATCCGCTCGTTCAGCGCATTGTCAATGCTTACGAAAGATCAATTAGCAATGAGGAATTAGCAATTAGCAATTAGCAATGAGCAATGAGCAGAGAGCAATTAGCGATGAGCAATTAGCGATGAGCGATGAGCAATTAGCGATGAGCAATTAGCAATTAGCAATGAGCAATTAGCAATTAGCAATGGGCAGAGAGCAATGAGCAATGAGCAATGAGCAATGAGCAATGAGCAGAGAGCAATTGGCAATTAGCGATGAGCAATGAGGAATTAGCAATTAGCAATTAGCAATGAGCAGAGAGCAATTAGCAGTGAGCAGTGAGCAATGAGCAGAGAGCAATGAGCAATGAGCAGTTAGCGATGAGTGGGCAGTGGCTAGAAGTCAGTGGTTAGTGGCTAGAAGTCAGTGGTTAGTGGCTAGAAGTCAGTGGTTAGTGGCTAGAACTAACGGTTAGAGGCTATTTCTAATTTCTAATTGCTAATTAATAGTGAGCAGAGATCAATGAGCGATGGTTAGGGACTAATTGCTAATTGCTAATTGCTAATTGCTAATTAATAAACAGTATAATTATATAGATTGATTGTGAAATGAAAGATGCATCATTTGGATAATATCTCGGAGCCGGTAGGGCAAGGAAATCATCATGAGAAGCGAGATGGATGAATACCGACAGCGCGATAGTTTGAGTTTCGACAAAGTGCCGCGCAAGAAGAAGCAGTCGAGATTTTTGACGTTTGGCTTAGAAAACCCGTTGATATCGATCGGATTTATTGGGCTCGTCGTTTTAGCCGTTATCTTGTGCGTCGGTAGCACGGGTGAAAGCGAATCGGGTGGAATGTCGCGTGCCGATATCGGTACGATTGCAACGCACGATTACAAGGCGTCGCGCGATTTTACATTCGACCGAGTCGACCAAGAGGCGACCGACAGGATTCGCGATCAGCGCGTGTCGGAAGTTTTGCCCATCTATCGCTGGGATCGAGCATATCGAGATACGCTTTTGGCAAAGGTGCATCTCGTCTTTTTGAACATGCGCAATGGCTTGCAAGAAGAGGCATCGCGTTTATCGTCGGTTCGCGTTGCGTGCCACGAGCCCGGTGAAAGCGTCGATAAAGATGCTACGCGCCAAAAATGGGTCGATGCCCTACTATCGCCCTACGCCGATAGTAGCGTATTTGAGCCGTATTTGTCGGTTTGTGCATTGAGCGATGCAGAGATTTCGGAGCAATTGACGCGCTGGACCGAAGTTCATCGCGATAGCTTTGTCCAATCGATGGGCTATGTCGTCGACGATACGACGTATGCATATTTGGCTTCGCATTGGTTTGCCGAATCGATCGAGACGAATTTGCGGGAGATTTACGACGTCGTCCTCGACCGGATGATCGTTTCAACGCGCCAAGCGATCGATGGCATAGACGACATTAGTGTGCAATGGCTAGAGGGCGAAGAGCGGAATTCAAAAGTCGTCGATAAATCCGAAAAATCGATGATTTCGACGTTAGAGTCGAGTGAGATGATGTTTTGGGGGCTCGCTCGCGAATCGTTTTCGCAAGCGCCCGAAGGGTTTTATCTCTATTTCAAACAATTTGTTCGACCGAATTTGACATACGACGAGGCGGCGACAGAGCGTGAACGCCAATCGGTACGCGATAAGACGGCAGAATTGCGCGTCATCGAAGAGTATAAAAAAGGTCAGACGATCGTCGCGCGTGGTAATCCGATTCGCGCATCGCATTACGAAATATTTGAAAAGATGACGCAATCGCAGGGCGATATCGAGAATCGCACGATTCATTGGATATCGCTCATTACGGTCGTCGGGGTGTTATTGTTCATGCTTTGGCGCAGTATGCGCGGAGGTGTACAGCGACAAAAGAGCCGCGATTTGGTTTACTTTGCATCGGGGATTCTCGTCTATGCGTTGAGTTTACGAGGATTTGTGTTGCTCAACGACGTTCTGGATTCGGTTTATCATTGGTCGTTTTCGATATTGTTATTATTCCCGTTTGCGGCGGGCCCGATGGTCATGCTCATCGTCGTGAGCCGGTTCTATGCCTATTTGTTTGGCATTGTGACGGCGGTCATTGCGAGTCTCATCGTCGAAGATCAGAGCTTGCTGATGGGTTATATCATCATCAGTTCGGTGGCAGGGTGCATGTTGATGGAGCGGCCGAAGCGTAGCAATGTCGTTTTGCGTTATGGTGCCGTATTGGGCGCTGTGTCGGCTCTCATCGCGGTAGCGGCGTATTTGTTGCGCGGCGCGAATATGACGCATGTCGATTATTGGGTCGTCGCATTTTTGGGGCTTGCGAGTGGTTTTTTATCGGCAGGCGTCGTGACGATTGGTTTGCCCATCGCCGAGAGCGTTTTTGGTTACGTGACGTCGAATAAATTGCTCGAGCTTTCGAACTTGGAGCACCCAGCGCTCAAGGCGTTGTTTATGGAGGCTCCGGGAACGTATCAACACTCGATCATGGTTGGCACGCTCAACGAAGCCGCCGCCGATGCGATCGGTGCAAATTCGATTTTAGCTCGCGTTGGCGGCTATTATCACGACATTGGAAAAGTCAAAAATGCCCAATACTTTGCCGAGAATCAGCGCGGCGACAATCCGCATAATCGTCTCAATCCCAATATGAGTGCACTCATATTGAAAACGCACGAGCGCGATGGGCTCGAAATTGCAAAGAAATATAAATTGCCCCAAGATATTCGCGATTTTATTGCAACGCATCACGGGACGAGTCGCATCGAGTACTTCTATCAACGCGCGAAAGAGCAACAAGAACGCGTTCACGAAGAAGATTATCGATATCCTGGACCGCGTCCGCAGACGCGCGAAACGGGCATTTGCATGGTTTCCGATATGGTCGAAGCGGCAGTGCGATCGTTGCCCGATAAGAGCCCCGATAAAATTCTCGTCCTCGTACACAAATTGATCAATCACAAGTTTTCCGATGGGCAGTTCGACGAATGCGACCTGACGTTGCGCGACTTGAACGATATCGCCAATGCCCTCATCGGCATATTAAATGCGTTCTATCACCATAGACCCGAATACCCCGACCAAAAGAAGGAGCGCGAGAAGATCGAAGCTGAAAAACGAGAAAAAGCCGAGGGAGCTAAAGAAAAATCGGATTCTGGCTCAGAAACAAAAGACAATTCAAAGAATTCGACGGCTGTGAAAGATAGTTCAGATAAATTGGAAAAAGCCGATTCGTCTAAAGTCGATGGATCGAAAGATAAAGAGGCGAAAGCTACCGAGGCTAGCAATGCGCCCAAAGGCGATGGCACGTCGACAAAAGATGCGAAAGACGTAAAAGAGCCAAAAGACGCGAAATCGCCGAAAGATTCTAAAGACGCGAAATTATCGAAAGAAGCGAATGCATCGAAAGATGTCAAGGAAGTCAAAGAATCTATCGACGCGAAAGATGCCAAGGATGCGAAATCGCCAAAAGAATCGAAAGAGCTGAAGGAGTCGAAACCCCAGAAAGACCAGAAAGACCAGAAAGAGAGCAAAGACGCGAAAGACGCGAGAGACGCCAAAGATGCGAAGTCGTCGAAGGAATCGAACGAGAAGGCCACAAAGCAAGAACAAAAAAACAGCAAGGGTGCGAAGGGCGATTGTAGCTCCGCCGATGAATCGATGGTAGAATCGACGGGTGCGGTTGAGGATTCTGGCGCGAGCGAAGAGAGCACTGTGGAAAGTCAAGCTGAGACAAACGAAGGTGACGATGGGACGGCAAGCGACGACAAGAGAGAAGTCGAAGCGTTGCTCAAAGAGGGCGAAGCCGACGATCGCGATGGCAATGGCAATGGTGAAACGCCGAAAACCGTCGACGCAGAAAGCGTGATGGCGACGATACAAGGAATTCAAGACGCATACGATTTGACATTCTCGAGTAAAGTTGACGTGTTTAAACGGAGCTAAGCAAAGCAATGAACGTGTACATTCCCAAGAATTGTAAATTGTTATCGGGTGATAGCGAAACGGGCGTTTTGCCAATTCAACCCCATGGACATTATGCCATAGAAGCGAGTGCAGGGACGGGGAAGACGTACACGATATCGAAATTGTTTTTCGATTTAGTCGTTCGCGGTGTCGATCCAGCGGAGATATTGGTCACGACGTTTACGCGTGCGGCGACGGCTGAACTCAAAAAACGACTCCACGATGAGATTCGCAATGCGATGAAAGCGTTCGTGGATAAGTCTAAGCCAGGCTCGGAGAGTGAGCCCGCGCCCGAAGATATGACGGCGTATTGGCGAATCGATGACGAAGTGTATAAACGCCTATGCCGATGTGATGAAAAGTTTGGCTCGGTGACGATATCGACGCTCGATAGCTTGGTACAAAGGATATTGCGCGAAAACGCAGAATTGAGTTTGAGTTGTAGCGATTTCGAAGTGGCGCAACAATTCCAAACAGGCGATGCGTTTCGTCGTTTTATGACAGAAATCGTTCCGAATAATGAAATCTTGCTCGCGATCGTCAGCGCATATCCATCGATTGAAAGCCCAAAGCGCACGACATTGAGCGATGATTCAGCGTTTTACCAAGATTTATCTTTTAGCAGTGAGCTCAAAAAATGTGCTCGTCGCGATGCTCAAAGTGTCGATTTGCTTGAATACAATGCGTTGAAATTTCGCGATTTTTATCATTTCATGGAATCGTATCGGAAGTGGTATGCCGAGTTTGTCGCCCTCGTGTCGACTATCGATCGCAAGCAATTTGTCGAATGGTGTGAGCGCTTCTCCAACGATCCTCCAAAATCGATTGGTTGGTCGCCACGTATCTTTTGCCTCAACTCAGAAGGTGATAATTCAGAAAGCGATTTAGTTTACTCGAATATCTATTTTCGGTTGACTCAAAAACCAGACAATATGCGGAATTGGGCTTGGTTTTCGCGCCGATTAAAGGAGCTTTTGGACAAGAAAGTCGAGAAAACGAGTCGGGATGTCAACGAATCCGAGCGTTCCGAGGCGGCTGACGGTGAAGAAGTACAATTGGTCGATAGGAGAAGGCTATCGACGCAACGCGCCAAGCGCACTGCACGTGTGCAGCGCGTGATCGATGCGCTCGGGAATTCGGCGAGCGCGATTGAATCGAAATACGAGCGATTTCGTGCACTGTTGAGTTGTTTGACCGTATGTTGCGTTGGGGCAAAACAACTCGTCGTGGCTTATTGTGTTAAACCGTATTTGCAATGCATTGACTACGACAAACAGATCAAACGCGCCTATGAATACGACGATTTTACGCGCAATTTGATGAGATCGGCGAAAGCCGACGATGAAGATGGAAGAGAATTGATCGAAGCAGTGAAACGTCGATGGAAATGCGCAATCATCGATGAGTTTCAAGATACTAATGCGGATCAATGGGGATTTTTGAAAAAGTTCTTCCTCGATGAACAACATCAACTTTTTTTGATTGGCGATCCGAAGCAAGCGATTTATGCATTCCGCGGCTGTGATGTGTTTATTTATCGCACGGCAGTCGATGATATCGTCGCAGCAGGGCAAGGTGAAGGAGACGCAAACTCTGGCGTGTCGCAATGCAAACTGACGCTTGGAGAGAATTTCCGGTCGACGCCCGTGATGATCGACACAATTAATGCGCTATATCAATGTAAATGTAGCGTTTCAGAAAAGAAGAAAGCGAAGAAGGACAAAAAAAGTAAGGTCGAAGAGAATAATGAAAATGTTGAAAATAATGGAGGAACTAATCCACTGTTTTTGAACGAAGACGCTATCATCGCATCGAATTATATCGATGACGATATCGATGAAAAAGTCAATCGATATGATGCCGTCACAGCAGGGCATAGAAGGTGGCATTGTATCGATAGGACGACGGGGCGCGAAGTCGATGGACTGTCGGTGTATCAATGCAAAACGGACAAAGTTAGTGAGATTGATGGAGAATGGGCAGATGAAATCGTTCGCATTCTCAAAGAAGATTACGTGACGAATAGGATATGTTTTTTCGATGAAGATGCCTATGATAAGTATAAATCGTATACGGGCGATGAAAAGAAGAAGCAAGAATTATTCGATGAGGCATTTCGCCCGATCAAGTCGGTGTATTTATTATGTGAAAAGCGAACGGCTCTGAAGAAAGTTCGCAATGCCCTGTTGGCAAATGGGTTTGTCTTCGAAGATACAAAGAAACTCGGTAAATTATTTGGAAATCAAGAAAGCCTCGATTTGATACGTTTGATGTATGCTATCGACAACCCAGACAATAAAGAATACGTTGCCGCAGCGCTCAATACGATGTTCTTTGGTTTATCGTTGTATGATGTCGCCACACTCCTAGAAGCCCCCGAGAGTTGTGCCAAAGAGAAATTCAAAGAATGGTCGCGCATATCGAAAGATCGTCGGAAGTACTCGCTCATATTCGAAGACATTTTGAAGACGACGCGTTTTCGCGAACGGCTTAACGTCTTTTCGACGACTGAGGCGCCTTATTGGAGAGTGCTACGCCTCGTGGATTTGCTCACCGAAAAGGCGACATACGAAGATATGACGTGGCATGAACTCGTCGAATATGCCATCGATGCGTATTGGAATGATATGAGCGAAGACGACGATTCAGACGTTGACGATGCCGAAGGCGTCTTTGTGAACAGTGGTTTGAAAATTCAAATGAAGACGATTCACAGTTGCAAAGGCCTCGAGGCCGATGTCGTTTTCACTGTGCTAGAGGCAAAAAAAACGTCAGTGAGGCATTCGCCCGATGTTTGTCACGAAAAGGTCGATGGGCAATGGAAGCAATTCATCGATGCCGAGGCGATCGCCGATGCTGATGAAAGTGAAAGATCTTCGGCATCAATGGAGGCAATGCTCGAATCAGAACGATTGCTATACGTCGCATTGACTAGGGCAAAGTATCGCCTCCACGTCCCATTATCGGATAAAATCACCTATCCGCTAAGCAAAAAGTTGAATCAAGCACTGGAGGCGGCTCAGCCATTGATTAAAAAGACCGGTTATTGCATCGATCCAGCAATACTCGAAGATTTGGAAAAGAACTGTCGACGACGCGATAGATTGAATCTGGCGGCCAATGCTAAGAAAGAGTTGCTGACGCTCGATGATGCATGGGTTGTCAATGTCAATGACAAAATTGTCGAATACGATGCGTTGAATAGCCGTTTAGCTCAACCCATTGCTCCATGGCTCGAGACGCGAGTTCGATATAATCATTCTTATTCGGAATTGAAACGTCAGAATACTGGCGCAAATGACGCCGATGGCAATAAACCCGACAATCCCATCGTGCCAAAAGCGCGAGTGAAAAGCGCGTTGCCAGGCGGAACGAATACGGGGTTGTTTTTGCACGAAGCATTTGAAAAAGTCGATTTCGAGCGAGTGAAACGCATACGCGATGCGTTTGCAGGTGAGGAAGGCGAGCTTTTTGATAGCTTGATTGCACTTCGAGAAAAGCATGCCAGCGGTGTCGATGAGAATGACGATTTGATGGGCGTGGAACAGTTGTTTTCGTCACTCGAGAGAAAGTATAAGTTTTCAAATAACCCAGCGGCAATCAAAGCGGCGAAGCGCATATTATATCGCACTTTGACGTCGATAGGGCATAAGTTTCTGGCCGATGGTATGGCGCTTTGCGATGCCGATAAAGTCATCAGTGAGATGGAGTTTTTATCGAATTGCGAAGGGATGGAAGGCGTTGATGGTACATTTAACGCAGATTTCGATATGTTTAACGGTTCTATCGACTGCGCGTGCCGTTTCGACGATACTTGGTATATCATCGATTGGAAGAGCGACACCCTTGCCGATTATGGCGATGAATTCTTGCGCGATCACGTCGCCGAATCGTATGGCAATCAAGTGGCAATTTATACGAGTGCATTCAAAAAGTGGCTCGCCAGTATCGATCCAAATGGGTGGTGTACATTTGGTGGGATGATTTACGTGTTCTTGCGCGGCGTAGAGCCCGAGGGCGACACGGGGTTTTTCTGGATCAATCCACAGTCTTGATGGGCGGGCATTGGTTGATGGAGTTAAACCCGCCCCAACGGGGCGGGCATTGGCGTAGGCGTATGCGCGCAAGGGCGTAGCCCGAGCACATAGCCGTAGCGAGAGCCCGTATTGAGCGGCGAGCGAAATAGGGCGACAAGCGAGCCCGTATTGAGCGGCGAGCGAAATAGGGCGATGGCGCCGTCTCGGCGTAGGCGAGTCGGCGCGAAAAGAGATGGCAAAATCAATTTGAACGAGCTTTTCGACGTTCGATGCGCACGGCTTCGATGCGGTTGAGGAACATCATGGCGTCGGATTTGTTATCGCGGTTAATATGACATTTGCTTTTTAATATTGTCGAACCGATGTTGATTTGTAATACAGTATAGAATGACATGTAATAGCAAACGGGCAACATGAGGCAAGCGTAGATTAGGACGATGAGAGAGACGCAGGTGTTGCCTGAGTGGCGAGCGATGAAGAAATAATATAAACCCGTGATGATGATAAGTGCAATGTCGATGATGGGCCATATATACTTGCGTTCTTCGTGCAGAGAAGTGCCTTGAATGTTTTCAATGTCGTAGACTTCGCAATTTTTGACATTGTGTTTTTTGTTACTCGTTACATTCCAAATTCTGTGCGTTGTGAGGTAGAAAGTACTAAATATTGCAATGGGTTGCTCGTCGTCCATGAGACGTTCTTTGAAAAACGGATCGTCGAAAGTCATCGATGGTTCTTTTTTTGTATTATCGAGAACGACGGGGTTGGCAGCGACGTTTGTTTTTTCGTCGCGAGCGGGGCATTTTCTGACGACGGCGCGTTCATTGACGACGGGCATTTCGTCGGTCATGGCTTGTAGAGTATTGAATTCTTTTCGCAACTTTGACTTTTTAGAAAGTATATCGTCGTCGTGTGAAAGTTCGCGCTCGGCTTGTAATTCTTTTTCGCGTATTTCGTTTGCCAAGTAGAGGTGTAGTTCGTCTTCTTTTTCGAAGAGTGTGCGGACGCCGTCTTTTGTCGAGAGGTCTTGTGATGGCGCGGGGAGGAGTTCGCTGTCGGATGCGGCGGCGCGAGCTTCGGCGCGTAGCATGTGGCGTAGCGTGCTCGTGTTTTGGATTTTGAGGACGTCGGAGTGTTCTTCGAGTTTTTCGAAATCGTCGTCGACGACTTTTGGGTCGAATTTTGGCTTGTGGGCGGGTGTGGTGGCACTGGCGGCGCTGGCGGCGCTGGCGAGGTCGTCGAGGTCGGCGAGTTTTGCAATGCCTGCGACGTGTGCAATGTCGTCGGCTTTGTCGAGAATGTGGGGGAGCACGTCGGACGAGCGTCGAATTTTGAATTGTTCGGAGGGGGAATCGTCTTCATTTTCTTCGGTGAATGACGAAGAATCGAGAATTGAATGCAAATCGCTGTGCAAAGAGCGTTCGCCTCTGATGGCGGTTCTGGAGACGTTTTTTCGGTTGATTCTGTTTCGTTCGTGTTTTGTGGAGGCGTCGCCTTGGGCGTCGGCGAGTCGGGCGCGTTCGAGTGCTTCGACGAGTTCGGATGCGCGTTCGAGGATGGAGTTGTCGATTGGGTTGTCGGAATTGGCGACGTATTGTCGCGCGGCGTCGACGGCTGCGCGCGCGGCTTCGAGGCACAGCGATCGCGGCATGTCGTCGTGGGATGTGGAGACAATGCCCGATTCGAGGATGGCTTCGCTGAGGTCGGTTTGCGGGCGTGGCATCGTCGCGTTTGTTTCGTCGTCGGCATCGTCGGCGTCGATGGGGGGCACGGCGCGTTGGGCTGTTTTATGCCTTGTGTTGACGCGTTCGAGTGTGCGTTCGCTCGTCAATTCGACGACGTCGTTGGTCGTTTGGTGCGCTGGCGTTTCGGCGCGATCGGCGATCGGCGATTGGATGGGGTCGGAGCCGAGGTCGTCGAGCGAAATATCGATGCTCGGGCAATCACAGAGGACTGGAACGACGGGAATTTTGGGAATGCGTGGAATAGAGCCACTGTGCGCACGCACGGTGTTGTGGATGGCGCGAGAATCGGCGCGGCTGTCGCCGATCGGCGTGCCCGTTTTGGCGTCGACTTGTAGTGTCGTTGCGCTTTCGGTGTGCTTTGTATCGCTCGAGGCGCGAGCTCTTTCGGCCATGCTTTCGCGAACGAGGCTCGACTCCATGACGTATGTGACTTCGTTTGGCTCGGCTTCGATGTATTCGTCGTCGGCCATGTTGCGCATGCGTAGGAGCAGGCTTTCGGTGCGAGCGCCGATGTCGTCGGGCATGGCTTGTGCCGATTCTTGGGCATTTGCCGGAGTTTTTGCTTTTGCTTGAATCTGAGCATTTGCCAGAATTTGGGCGTTTGCCGGAGTTTGAGCGTTTGCCGGAGTTTGAGCGTTTGCCAGTGGTTGAGCCGTTTGAGCGTTTGCGGCCTGGCTGGTCGTCGCGACGGTTTCGTCGCTCGCCGCTTTTGGTGCCGTCGTCGCTTTTGGTGCCGTCATCGCGACGGTTTCGTCGTTCGTCGCTTTTGGAGCGATCGTCGCGACGGTTTCGTCGAGTCGCACGCCCGAGTGAGGCGTCGTTGGCGAATCGAGATCGTCGTGGATTTGCGCGATTTGCTGGGCGTTTACTCGCTTTTGTTCATCGGCGGCGTTTTCGCGTTCGATTTCGTCGGCGATGGCGCTCGTAATCGACGATGCGAAGTGGATGTTTGCGGCGATATCGTCGAGACTGGTGCGCAGGGCAGTTTTCGTTTCGGTGATGTCGATTTGGACGGGTTGCGTCACTTGCATTTCGAATGCGTAGAGCTGTTCGTCGAGCTTCGCATCTTTGTGCACGTTTGTGACGCCTTCGGAGATTTCTTCGACTTTTTCTTTAGCGGCTTGAGCGGCGGCGCGAGCGATGATTTCGGCACGGCTGTCGATGACGGTTTCGAGTCGAGGAGGGAGTTTTGACGAAGCAGGCGAGACGATCCCGGCGGCGACGGGCTTGATTTGTGGCGGGACTTTTCCGGTCGGATCGAGCCCCCAAACTTTCCTCAGAAGTGGAATATTCTTCGCTAAAACCCATTCTTTATCGGGCAAAATTCGAATTTTCGTATCTTTTTTGATGGTATCGACTTCTGCTAATTTTACGAGTTCATCGTCATTGGCGATTTCGGCGACAAAATTTGCAGCTTTGACCAAGTACCCGGGCATACATCCTCCTGAATCGTAGCGTTGCGGTGGCGCTTTTTCGTTCAGAATGCTCTAAAAATCAAAGGTAATTACGCTAAAAATCTTCGGGTTCGAAGTCGCTCGGCGAGAGTTCTTCGAGGTTGTCGGAGAATCCAGACTTCTAGTTTCTAGATTTTGTCATGTGTTTTTCGAGCGCATCGACGAGTGCTTTTGCGCTGCTCATGCATTCGACGATATTTTTGGCGATCATGTAGGCGGGAACGCTGATGATGTTTAATTCTTCGTCGACGCATGCTTCGTCGACTTTGCATTCGACGACGTTGGCGCCCAGTTCTTGGGCTTGTTTTGCGATGGGGTTCATATCGCCGAATGTCATGCGAGGATTTTTGAACATTTGGGCGACGAGCAGAGGGGCGATGCACATAAAGCACAGTGTGCAGTTGGCGGCGTGTGCGCGTATGATGAGGTCTTCGATGTCGGGTTCGAGGATGAGTTTTGATAATTCTTTATCTTGGTAGGCTAGATTGGTGACCGCGCCCATTCCACCGGGGAAGACGATGGCATCGTAGGAGATGGGATTGAGTTTTTCGATCGGGTGAATTTGTCCGCGAGCAATGCGAGCCGATTCGGAGAGAATGTTTCGTTCTTCGGCAGTGGATTTTCCCGATAAGTGGTCGATGACTTGGGTTTGTGGGCGATTGGGTGCGTAGAAATGGACGCTGTGCCCGCGTTCTTCGAAGCAATAAGTGGCGCAAACTGTTTCGTGTATTTCCGATCCATCTTTCACGCCGCATCCACTCAAAATCATAGCGATTCGCATGGGTTCCTCCTGATTTGTTAAAAACGACAAAAATAGGCGCGAGCCTACGACCTACGGTAACAAGGGAGCGATTCGCAAAAATCAACATGTCATTTTAACCCGTTTTTGACGTTTATCGAAACAAAAACGGCTCGAAGTCGTATCGATTTTTGTTCGGCATTGCGATGCGTTCTGAAATAATCTTCGCATTTGATGCGTTTTTGGTCGCCCTTGTTGCCTTGTATTGCAACGATATGGCGTTTTGCCTTGGGCAAAGTGGTCGAATGGCATGTGTTTTTCGAGAGGATTGAGAAAGGGTTATCGTCGTGGGGGGGGAGGCGTGGCACGTAGTTGTTCAATTGGCGCGTGGCGTGTATGGCGGGCGTTCGCGGTGGTATGCCTTGTTTTGGTGTGTTTTTGGCCGTGCGCGGGTTTTGCCGAAGACACTGCACTCTACAAGGCCGATACGGTGTCGCCGGGGACGACGTATCGATCGGTTTTTGCTTTGACGGGGACGCAGTCGTATATTACGCGGGCGTTTAACAAATCGAGCAAGAACAGCGGGTTTTCGGTGATGGCTCGTGGTGGGTTTCGCATCGGGCGATGGGGTGGCTTTATGGAGCTCGGATTCGTCGGATGGGAGGGGTATGAGTCGGCCGACCGCGCCATGCAGAGTAGTTGGAACTTTGGAATAGGCGCCGAAGTCTTCTATTTTCAGCGTCGAATGCGCACATCGCTCGCCATTGGTGCGTCGTTTCTCTATCGCGAAGCACCACCCGATCCGATTGGAACGGTCGGGGCATATCTCGATTTTACGCCGTCGAGCTATGTACTCAGACCGCATCGCAACTTTGGCATCGTGATTGCGCCGCTATCGCTGTTTATCGCCGTTCCCGCCTTCGAAGGCATTCCGCTCGTCATCATCCAATATCGCACGACGGTCACGCTGGAGTTTTCGCTATGATAGAGCCCGTGAAAAAGAGCGATATCGCGTCGTTTTTGACGGCGGCAGGGCATAAAGCTGCGGTTTTGGTCTGCGCCATCGTCGTTTGTTGGGCACTGCTCGATCCGTTTTTGGCATGGGGTCAGATCGCGGAGATGGCTCGCGGTGCGGATTCGGGCACGGAGATGGCTCGCGGTGCGGATTCGGGCGCTGAAGTATCTCAAATCGATACATATATAATAGATGATAAAGATAGCGGAACGAAGGCGAGTCCCGCGCGAGCCGGAGAAGTCGAGCTCGATTCCCCCGCCGCAGAAAAGGGTGTTTTCGATAAAAGTACCAAAGAGATGGTGCGTGGTTGGTTCGAAGTGCCAAAAGAGCAGATGCATCGATGGTCGGTTTACGTCGATCTCGGATCGAGTCTTCTGACCGATGCCAACGAAGCGTCGTATTTTGCCGAGACGATAGGCGTCGGCGTAACGGTCGGATATCGGCTCAGCGAGCGATTTACGATTCTCGTTCACGTCGAGCAGAATGTTTGGAGAGCGCAAGATAACGACGATATTTGGAATTCGGGCGTTTTCAACTTCGGCGGTGGCATCGATTACGAAATCTTTTCGCCATACGTCCACGCCAGTGCCATGTTTGGCTTATCGGTGCTCACATTCGACACCGTACTCGACCATGCCGGGAGCGTCGGGTATTTCGTCGACTTCGCTCCCATCGATATCCGATTCTACATCCTCAAGCGATTCGTCGTTTCGCTCTTTCCGCTCACGCTCCGAATCGAAGCGCCCGTCACGCATTTCCCCGAAATCTACTATATTCAATATCGAACAGTCGTTCGATTTGGCGTCCTTTTCTAGATATCTCGGCGGTCGTTCTGGTGCCTAATTTTATTCGCTCAAGATTGTTATAATATGAATATTATTCTGAAAATAAAGCAATTATTGATATTATATTTGTTTTTGCTAGGGTTATTCGCATGCTCGGAGTCGTTTGCATACGAAGTCGGTGGTCGATTTGGCAAATCGTGTCACGAAGAAATCGCATTGCCTGCATTTCTCGAGGCGCTCGATACGTTGGCAGCATTCGAGTCGAATATCGATTTGCCCGAAGATGGGACGACGCTTTCGCTCATTCGAGCGATCGAAGAGACGTCTCGAGAGCACGGACGTCCGCTGTCGAAAAAACAAGCGTTTATTTTGATGAGTATGATGTTGGGGGTTCGGGCTCCCGACCTCGACGGTCATGCTTCGAGTAATTTGGCGCATACGCGAGCCGAGCACGCCGATGACGACGACAATGCCCAATACGTCCATACGCTGCGCGGAAAAAATGACGACGACGACATCGGCGATGCGATGGCGATCGAGGGGACGTATCGAGCCGTGATGGATCACGTCTCTCAAGCCTATAAGTTCAAATCGGTGACGCTGTCGTTGTTCAATATCCAGCAGAAACTCTATCTCGATTATTATGGGCGCATCGATGTGACCGTCAATGCCTCGGCATTTCACTTGGGGTTTGCGGCCCATACGATAGCCGATTCCTTTTCGCATACGATTCGTTCGAAGCAAGACGATTTCCGCAAGATCATCACGGTGATGAACTACGTCGAAGCGATTTACCCGCATTACAAAGAATCGCGCGATGGCATACGCCATTCGGCATTTACCGACGATTGTACGGAGGAAGAAAATGCGCCCGTCGTCGCTGCCGCGGTATTGGCAACGCGCGAATTCGAAGTGGCTTTTGAAGCGTTCTACGCGACGGGCGACGAAACGCCGATTCGGGCATTCTGGGAGGATTGGTTCCAGCTGCGCACCGACTGCGTTCACGATTACGCCGCTTGCGATTCGGAATATTACGCAGAATTGGCTATGCGCGATCCAACGCATGCGTATCTCGAGTGCCAAGCAAGCGTGAGGCGCCGCCCAAGCCCGCTATCGCTAGCCCTTTTATTGCCCTTTATTTTGCCATTGGCTTGGGGCATTTGGCGACGCCGATCACCGCAAAAGCCGTGATAAGTCTAAGAAAATTCGCTTTTTGTCGCATTTCTCTATAAAAGCACTTCGCTCGTGCAATCGCTTTTTGGACGCCGTTTGGCGACGAGGCGTTTGTCGCATTTCTTGCGTTTCGGCATCGATTTCGGGAGATCGCCCAAAGATGCGGATTCCTAGGAATCGGGCTTTTTGAGTGGATTTTGGATTGTCGCTGAGAAGTCGAATTTCGTGGAATTGAGCCACTGGCGCGGTTTTGGGGAGATCGCCGCAAGAGGCGGTTTTCTAGGAATCGGTCTTTTTGGGGCGTTTTTGGGGCTTTTGTGGCGGATTTTGGGGAAGTGGGGCGATTTTGGGGAACGAACCGAAACGATATGGCGTTCTAGAGCACCGGATGGATATGGCGTTCTAGAGTATTGAATCGCAATCTACGATTTTTGCGTATTCTAACCAGACTGAGGAGCAATACAGATGCAGAATGAGAAGCACCATGGATATTGGCTTTTGATGGGTTTATGCGCGTTTGGGCTTTATTCGTCATCGGCGCAAGCGCAAACAGTCGATGCGCCACGCGGCGAAGTGACGGTCTACGTTTCGTCGCAAAAAGTAGCACTCGCCGTTTTGCCACTTGCCGAGAGCTCGAAAGTCGATTTGGCACGCCAAATCGACGATACGCTCACGCATACGTTGAATTTATCGGGGGTCTTTAGCTTGCTCCCCGTCGCCTCGTTTATGCCCGGACTCATGCAAGAGCCGATGGCGACGACGGATTACTCGAAATGGCACATTTCCGGGGCTTCGGCGCTCATCAAAGGCGAAGTCCGATCTTCGGGATCGGGTTATTGGCTCGATTTGGGGCTTTTCGACGTCGATGGTTCGAAGCGCGTTTCCCTCTCATGGCAGGCAAAAACCGTGACATCGTCTAATGTCCGTTCGGCAGTCTATGAATTCGTCAACGCCGTCGTCGGTTATTACACCGGAGAGCCCGGATTTTTTGGACAATCGATGCTCGCCGTTTCGCGCGATGGGCGCGGAAAAGACGCTCGCATCGTGTCGATGTCGACCGATGGCACAGGCGTTTCGCGCGTGACGAAGTCGACGGCTATCGAAATGTTGCCCGCTTGGGGACCCGATGGCTCGGTTCTCTTGACGAGCTATGCCAAGGGAAATCCCGATCTCTATATCGTTCGCGGTGGCAACGGAAAACGCATTTCTTCGCATCCCGGCATGAATAGCGGTGCATCGTATTGCCCCGGTAATGGGCGAATCGCACTCACACTCGCCAAAGACGGCGACGCCGAAATCTATACGATGGCTAAAGATGGATCCGATTTGCGCCGACTGACGACGAATCGCGCCATCGATACATCACCCGTATGGTCGCCCGATTGCTCGAAAATCGCCTTCGTCTCCGATCGCGCCGGATCGCCACAAATCTACATCATGGATGCGAATGGCTCAAACACGACTCGACTCACGACTGTCGGCAAATACAACGCCAATCCATCTTGGTCGAAAAATGACGTCATCGCCTTTAGCGCCCGAGATGAATCCCATAACCTCGACATCTATACGATTCGAGCCGATGGTAGCGATCTGACGCGCATCACGCAGCAACAGGGCAAAAACGATAAACCGAGTTGGTCGCCTTGCGGGCGTTATATTGCATTTTCTTCGACTCGCGATGGATCTAGTCGAATTTACATCGCTACTTCGGATGGAAAATCGCAGATTGCTGCAACGACTTCCGGTTGGTACGAAAACCCCGTTTGGGGACATTGATCTCTGGCGACTCTACGAGACATTGATCTCTGGCGACTCTACGAAAGGATGATAAAAGCATGAAAATACAAAGAATATGGGCATGCGCATTGGGCTTGAGCCTCGCACTGACGGCTTGCGCTTCTCAAGAGCCCGCATCAAACCTCATCGACGATGCGACGGCGTCGATGAACGACGCTGCAGCGGCAAAAGATTGCGCCGAACAGACTTATGCCCTGGCGCAAAAAGCACTCGAAGAAGCCAAAAAAGCCCAAGAAGACGGCGATATCGATACCGCTCGGCAAAAAGCTCGACTCGCTCAAACCCTCGCCAAACAAGCAAAAGAAGAAGCCCAACTCAACGAAGAAGATTGTCAACGACGCAAAAATGCCGCCGATGCCGTGACCGAAATCTTTGCCCAAGACGAGCTCTCACAAGTCCAAGATATGACGGCAGATTCGAGCTTTGGCGTCATTTATTTCGATTTCGACGAGTCGTTTTTGTCGTCTTCGGCCCTCGAAACGCTCAAGAAAAACGTCACCGTGCTCAAAAACAACCCCAGCATGAACGTCATCTTGGGATCGCATACCGACGAACGCGGCACGACCGAATACAACCTCGCTTTGTCGCAAAAACGCGGCAATTCCGTCAAAGATCACGCGCAAAGTATGGGAATTGACGGATCGCGCATGTCTGTTGTCCCCTATGGCAAAGAAAAGCCCGCTTCGATTGGATCGCGCGAGCAGGATTACGCGCTCAATAGACGCGTGGAATTTATCAAGAGATAGCATGAATATACGCCACGTAGTGATGACGGGGAGCGTATGGGCATTGTTGTGCGCCACACAAGCCTTTGCCGCGCCCCCAAAAGACAAAGACGTCGCCGCCGACTCGGTCGCCAAAAACGCCATCAAGGCTCTAGCCGAAACCGAAAAAGCCCGACGCGCTCTGTCTAACCAAGAAAAATCCGAAAAATGCGAAGGCGATTGCGCCGTCCAAACCCACTTTAACGACGAAGCCGTTATCTTGGGCGTCGACCCGCTCAGCCTCATCACCGTTACCCCCGGCGGCCCTCCCGTGCGCATACCCATCGCCGTCCCCGATTCGATCGCGCTCGGCGCCGATACTTCGCGCGAAGTCGCCCAAACCCTCATATCGGTCATTCGCAACGATTTGGCGATGAGCGGCCTGTTCGAAATCATGCCTCCCGAAACATACGCCCTCATCCCAACCGCCAAAGAAGGCATAGCCCCCTCGACGATTCAATTCGACGGCTGGTATAACGTCGGCGCCTCGGTGCTCGTCAAAACCCACTACAGCCAAGAAAATGGCGGCGATACCTTCGGATTCTCTGTATTTAATGTCGATGCCGCCTCGGCTTTGCCATTTAAATTCGAAAGCCGCAAACTCTCGGCGAATAATGTTCGATCCGTCGCCCACGAATTCGCCAACAAACTCATCGGTTTCTACACGGGCACCGACGGCGTATTTGGCACGCGCATCTTGTTCGCCGCCCAAGGAAGGTCGAATTATCGCAAGATCCAATCGTTCGACACCGACGGTTTCGGCCTCCACACCTACGCCCTCCCCGAAGCCATCAACGTCATGCCCGAATGGGGGCCGCGCTCGACCGTCCTATTCACCCAACTTTCATCGAAGAGCGACAACATCTACGTCTACGACAGCTCCGCCGACCCCGCGCTCAAACAACTCACCGATTTCGAAGGTTGGGCATCGGGCGCCGACTACTGCGCCAAAAACGGCAAAATTGCATTCACCGGCGCTCGCGATCAAAACGGCAACATCTACGTCATGAACGCCGATGGATCCGACTTGACGCAAATCACCGACATGCCCGATTCCATCCAAACGTCGCCCACGTGGTCGCCCGATTGCTCCCAAATCGCCTTCGTTTCGAGCTATTCAGGCAAGCCACAAATCTACGTCATCCAAGCCGACGGCACGGGCATGCGCCGCCTCACATGGGTCGGCAACTACAACACCACCCCAGATTGGTCACCAAAAGGCGATCTCATCGCCTTCACCGCACGCGACGAGCGCAACGTCTTCGACATCTTCACCATCAACGTCAAATCTGGCGAAGTCACGCGCCTCACACAAGACCAAGGCCACAACCGCGAACCCTCGTGGTCGCCCGACGGCCGCTACATCGTCTTCGAATCGACGCGCGACGGCAAACAGCCACGCCTCTACCTCATGAACGCCGACGGCCGCTGGCAGACGCGCATCTCCGCCACTCCAGGCCTCCGCACACCTACTTGGCACTAGCGTCGCAAGCATCGCTTCCCATTGATTTCACAGAAGTTTTGCCGCTTCATGGGCATTTCTCCCCGCGTTTTTTCTTTTTTTGTGGCGGCGGGGGGAAGTCTCCCCCCGAGCGGCTTTTGCCCGGCGGGCAATACGCCGCTCCCCCCTCTGCGGGCGCTCAATCGCCGCGCCCGCAACGCCCCAGGCTCAGCCTCTCCATATTCCAAATACTCCAACTCATCGATCAAACTGTAGGGCTACCGCATTGACTTTTTCTGTATCCTTCACCACTTCAATCCCCTACAAAAATGAGCGCTCAAAAAAAATGCAAAAAACTTCTTGCGAAAAAATAAGAATAGGAATAATTATCATTTTCAGAAAGCGAACGCCAATGACTCGCAGGGGGATATCGGCGTCGCTCATCGAGGAGATGTCGATGTTACCACGCAAACAGATGATATTCGATTACGTCGTCAATTCGCACGTCCATCCGACGGCACAAGATGTCTTCGATGCCATTCGCGTCGAGATGCCGAATATTTCTCTCGCCACGGTCTATCGCAATCTCAATGAATTGGCCGATGCGGGTGAAATCATGCGAATAGCTGTACCGGGGCGACCCGATAGATTCGATCAGCTATTCGAGCCACACGATCACCTCGTCTGCCTCGCTTGCGGATGCATCGTCGACATTCCGCTCATTTCTCATCGTGCAATCGCACCAAAAGGGTGTATAATATCGTACTGCAAACTTACGGCATACGGATATTGTTCATGGTGTGCCGCCAAACAAGGTCTTGTACCTGATCAACCAAAAGGAGAGTAGCCATGGAGATGGATAAGAAGGCCCTATTTAACATCGCCTGCGGGCTATATGTCATTGCGACGTCGTTGCCCGATGGGAATGCAGGTTGCGTGATTAACACGGTGATGCAAGTGACCGAAACGCCGTTGCGCGTCGTCGTCGCCGTCAATCGGGGGAATGCAACGGCCGACGCACTCAAACGCGCTGGGCGATTTACGCTCTCGGCACTCGACGAAACGACGCATTTCGACACGATTAAGCACTTTGGCTTCCAATCGAGCCGCGACGTCGATAAATTCGCCAATCCACCGTTGCGCATCTCTTTCTGCGACGGTTTGCCACGACTTGCCGAGCAAGCCAGTGCCATCCTCACGTGCGAAGTGTGCAATATCACCGATCTGGGAACTCATATCTTAGTTTTAGCCGACATCGTAGGCGCAGAAGTCGCTTCGGGGCGCGCTACGCTCACCTACGACTACTACCAAAAACACGTCAAACCAAAGCCCGCCTCGGCACCGCGCGAAAAAACGGTTTGGCGCTGCGAAATCTGCGGTTTCGAAATCGAAACCGACGAACTTCCGCCCGATTATATTTGCCCGCTTTGCGGCCACGGCATCGATGCTTTCGTCAAAGTCGAAGCACAACCAGCCGTCGCCAATATCCAGCTTCAATGTAGTACACAAGCGCAAAACAATGCCCAGTGTGTCGTCGATTCCGTCGACACGCTTGCGCAGAGTGTTCAAATCACGGCAACACAGCCACAAACGGCGCCACGCGCCAACCAAGGAGAAGAAACCATGACAAAATCGTTAAAAGGCACCAAAACAGAAGCCAACCTCCAATCCGCTTTCGCCGGCGAATCCCAAGCTCGCAATAAATACACCTACTACGCTTCGCAAGCGAAGAAAGACGGCTTCGAACAAATCGCCGAAATCTTCCTCGAAACTGCCGAAAACGAAAAAGAGCACGCGAAACTCTGGTTCAAATGCCTCCACGACAACAAAATCCCGACGACTGCCGAAAACCTCCTCGACGCAGCTCAAGGCGAAAACTACGAATGGACCGATATGTATGCCACGTTTGCGAAAGAAGCTCGCGAAGAAGGCTTCGATCACATCGCCAAGCTCTTCGAAATGGTCGGTGCCATCGAAAAAACTCACGAAGACCGCTATCGCAAATTGCTCTCCAACGTCGAAGGCCAACTCGTCTTCTCGAAAAACGGCGATGCAATATGGCAATGCCGTAACTGCGGCCACATCGTCATCGGCAAACAGGCACCCGCTGTTTGCCCAGTCTGCGCCCATCCGCAGGCCTACTTCCAAGTCAAAGCCGAGAATTACTAATCATACAGCGCTGCGCCGCTCACAGCTGTGGCACAGCGCAAACCGATGATTCAACTCCAAAACACACACACGAAAAAAGCGCATGCCCAAGGGGCATGCGCTTTTTCTTTATTGCTTCGGAGAAAAGCTCAGATAGCAGTCATACACACAAAAAAAGCGCATGACGTTTAACATCCCAAATGAACCCCGTAGGGGTTCTGGCGAGTAGCCCCCAGTTGACGCCGTAGGCGGCTACTGGGGGAAAAAGGAATGCACCAATGAACCCCGTAGGGGTTTCCGATGTCAAAAACTTCTTAGATTATTCGAAATCGTCGTCTTCGTCGAAATCGTCATCGGACTCGTCGAAATCGTCATCGGACTCGTCGAAATCGTCGTCAAAATCGTCGAAATCGTCGTCAAAATCGTCGAAATCGTCGCCAAAATCATCGTTCGGAACGTACGTTTTGGCGAGTTGTATCGTGCGCTTGGCATCGTTAAGCGACTGGGTCGTGCGGAAGATAATCGTGCAGTCGTCGTATTGCGCAGCCGCATCGAGGAGCGTTTCGAGGTCGTCGTCCGAATAGCTATCGAGCAACCCATGTCGTCCGAGCATCTGAAAATAAGCCTCGCTACCTTCGGGCAAGTCTTCGCGTTCATCGACGAGTGGGTCGATGGCCAAGATCATATCGTGCGCCATGGCTATCGATTGAGCTTCTTCGCGTTCCCAAAATCCGGCAGGGTGCCAGATGAGTTTCATGCCATCGGGAAGATCGGCCCAGTTTGAAGCAAATTCGGCTAAAGCACGTTTATTCGCATCCGATGGCGTAAAATTTGCCGATGTTTCTAATAAAATTCGGCTTGCCCCGACGTTGACCGCTTGCTCGCGTATTCTCTGCCAAACGCGAATATTTTCGGGCGTCTTTTGGAAATGCCCGAGATTGGCAGCCGATTCGCCCGGCTGGAGTTTGAGTCCGAAGCCCTTTTTGATATCGCCTGGTCGATGTGTAAACGCCTGCCAAGCGACCCAAATCGAACGCATCGGGTGGCTTGCGGCTTGCGCATCTTGAGCCCACGCCTTCAAAACGCGAGCTTTAGGCGGTGTAAACAGACCAACGCGATATTCGATAGCGGTTGCCGTTTGATAAAAAACGCGCTTTTCGCGCGGCAGATCCGAACAGCCGCAATAAATCGTATTCATAAGTATTCCGTAAATTTTCAATCCCTTCCAAAATCACCTTGCCCGCTTGGGGGCGGCGGTTAGGAAGCTAGGATATGGGGCGTTATTTCTGCGTTACATGGACGTAACGCATCTGTAAATCGTAGACGACGGTTTGGATCAATTTTTCCTCTTCGTCGGTCAAATTCCCCTTTGTTTTTTCGCGTAACATCAGGAGGATATCGATATTGTTTCGCGCAATCTCGGGATCTTGGGGAATCGATGCAAACGCAGGATCGTCGCATTGTCCGAGCGCGGCAAGAGCCATCGTCGAGAGCGAAAGTACAAACGCCGAAAAGGGAATGCCGTGTTGTTCGTTCTTATCGTTCATATCGCACCTCCTATGGATATTGGTTCGATGATTAGGCGTTTTCGGCGACTTCGTCGTCGCCCCCCATTATCGGTTGTTTGACGGTGACGGCTTCGCATTTATCGGCGAGGTCGGGGAGTTTATCGAGGTAATTGTCGAGCTCTTCTTGGGTAATTTTGGCTTTTTCGAGTCCACCATCGAGATGTCTTTCGATAAGTCTTTTATCAAATCTTTTTTCTTCGTACATATTGAAACCAGCCATGAATCCTCCGTTCTTAGGTTTGGCGGCAAAAAACAGGCGCGCCATATCGGCGCGCCTACTTAGCACATATCATATATTTTTCGCTCGAAAAAAGAAAGAACAATCGCATTTTATCTCAGAAACCCCTAACGGGGTTTTATATGGATTATGGAGAGGGGGGGCCGATAGGCCGGGGAGAGGTCAGGAGGCGGGGAATGTCAATCGACATACCAGCGGATGCGCGGGTCGTCTTCGACGCTGGGGCTGTTTTTCGTCGATAAGATGTCGTTCCAGTCTTCGGCGGTTGCCGTTTCTTTAGAGATTTGCCAGGCAAAATCGATGCTATCGGTGGCGTCGTTCCAGAAATGGTACGATCCATCGCGGAGTATGGCTAGCGATGGGGATGGATATGTGGGCGTTTGAACGATGTAGTTAGATTCGATGGATTCGGGGGTGATGCAATATGCTTGAATATTATCGAGTATATCGTCGATTTTTGTGAATTTTGTTCGCTTTGCGACGAAGAGTTTTTTGTCATTCCAATCGATCGACAACGAGCAATTGGCGAGTTCGGATCGGATATCGTCGGGGAGTTGATCGATGGCAAAGTTGGAATCGTCGATGGGGTTTTGGCCATTGAACAAGAAGGCTCGCCCGGTTTCGTCGAGAGAGACGGCGCCGAGTGGCGACGGGATGACGGCGCAAACGGGGGCATCGTGTATGAATTTTGTGCGCCAACTGCCATCGGGCGCGATGAATCGGAGTTCGCGATTTTGCATGCCACCGCAACACGTCAAATAGACGTCGCAGTGTGCGACGCAATCGTTTTGGAGCGATTGTTCGACGTTGGGCAAGACGATATCGCTTTCGATGGCGCCATATTGGCGCAAATCGATGCATTCGGAATCGAAATCGTCGTCGAGGATAGCGCGGGTTTTGTCGCGATGAAGTCGGACGAGGTGGCAGATATCGGAGAGAATGGGGATGGGAGATGCCAGGGTGACGAATATCGTACCATCGGCGAGGGGTGGGGCAATGTGGCGTATATTTGTATCGAATTCGATATATGAGAGGCGAATTCGAACTTTATTCGCAATTTCGAGCGGGAGCGATGTATCGATTTGTCGCAGATCGACGTAATAGAGGCGATTGTGATTTGAATGGGATTCTGGAATTGAATTGGATTTAGAATTTGATTCGATATTTGAATTGGATTCAGAATTATATTTTGGATTTGAATCGGAATCGAAATCTGGATTGGGTTCGAAATAGATGAATCCGTCGCCGTAGGCCACCCATTCGATGGGGCGGTGTATGTTTCCCATGCCTGCGAAGCCGGTTTGGGTGGGGATGGCGTCGAAGATGTGGAAAGAGCGAGCTGTGGGTGTATGTGGGTTTATCGCGACGACGTTTGAACCGATGCGGATGAGGCATTGATTTTGGGATTGAATGGGTCGCAATCCGTCGCGCCAGAAGTATAGAGCGGGGTGAGTTTGGGGCGTTGTATCGATGGGGGCGCCGCGTCCGCGTAGGAATGGGGGCAATTGTGTGAATCGTTCGAGGGCGGCGCGAGCGACGTCTTTGCCATAGGTTGAGGCGATTTTATCGATCATATAGTACGCCGCCCGAGCGTCGCCTTGTGTATAGAATTTATGCGCCAGGGATTCCCAATGATTGACTTGGGGTAGCGGGCGAACCGATAGAAAGGCCCGAATTTGTTGATAAATCGAAGCGTCGAAATCTCGAATCGATACGCGCAAAGCGCATTCTCCATTTTGTCATAGATGGGCGATAGAAGGGTAGGCGCGCGTATGCTCGCAGTGCAACGAGAACATAGCGCGCCGCGCAGGCGTATGCTCGCAGTGCAACGAGAACATAGCCTGCGCCTAGAGAGGCGTATGCGCGGACCTGCTGCAAGCAGGGAGTACATAGCCAGCGACCAGAGAGGCAGGGGGGATTTATCCGTCGAGTGCCGAGAGTCCTTCGATGGCTTTGACGTTCATGTCGACGACTTGTACGGATTGCGATTGTTTGGAGTCGAGGTCGACGGCGGTGATGGAGAGGATGCCGTTGACGTCGATGCGTAGGGAGACTTCGATGCGAGGTTCCATGCGTTTGGCGGGCCGGATGCCTGCGAGTTCGAACGTGGCGAGTCGAGTGTTGTCGGCGACGTGGCTACCTTCGCCTTGGAAGATGGAGATGATGACGCTTTGTTGGTTGTCGCGGCTTGTAGTGAAGACGCGTGAAATTCTGTGTGGTACTTTTGTGTTTTTTGGGATGAGCGGGATGCAGACGCCGCCTGCGGCTTCAATGCTGAGCGTGAGGGGGATGACGTCGAGTAGGAGGACGGCGTCGGAGTCGGAGTCGAGTGCCATGGCTTGGATGGCGGCGCCGATGCCGACGGCTTCGTCGGGGTTGATGCTCGTGTTGGGTGGTCGTAGGAACCATTCTTCGACTTTTCGTCGGATGAGTGGCATTTTTGTCATGCCGCCGACCATGACGATTTGGTCGATTTCGCCGCAGTGTAGGCCTGCGCTGTCGAAGACGCTGCGGCAGATGCGCAGGGAACGTTCGACGAGTGGGAGGCAGAGGGATTCCATTTGTTCGCGCGAGAGGGTTTCGTCGATGCATGCGCGTGGGTCGATGTCGGGGACGATGTTTTGGAGTGAGATTTGGGCGACATCTTGGGAGGAGAGTTGGATTTTGGCGAATTCAGCGGCGTCGATGATTCGCTGTCGTGCGAGTGTGTGGAATGAGAGGTCGATTTTTGTTTTCTTTTTGAATCGATCGATGACCCAAGCGGCGATGGCTTGGTTGAAGTCGTTTCCGCCGAGGAAAGTGTCGCCGCCGGTGGCTAGGACGTTGTAGACGCCGTCGTCGATTTCGAGGACGGAGATGTCGAAAGTGCCGCCGCCGAAGTCGTAGACGGCGATGGTGTGTCCGACTTTTGCGCCGAAACCGTAGGCGAGAGCGGCGGCGGTGGGTTCGTTGATGAGTCGTGTGACTTCGAGACCAGCGATTTCGGCGGCGCGTTTCGTTTCTTTTCGCTGGATGTTGTCGAAGTGGGCAGGGACGCTGATGACGGCTTGTTCGACGGGTTCGCCGAGGGCGGCCTCTGCGAGTACTTTGACTTTTTTGAGAATGGCGGCGCTGACTTCGGTGGGGCTGAAGCAGTGGTCGCCGACGATGAGCCCGGTCATGCCGTCTTCGGTGGGAACGGCGGCATAGGTGAGCGATGGCAAGAGGTGTTGGACGCTTTGCGAATCGAATCGTTGACCGAGTAGTCGTTTTGCCGAGTGGATAGTTCGCTCGGGTTGGACGGCCATTTGTGCTTTGGCCATGTAGCCGACGTAGAATTGGTCTTTTCGATTGAGCGACATGACCGAGGGCAATGTCGCGCGGCCTTTTTCGTCGAGGATGACTTGGGGTTGACCGTTGTGAACGACGGCGACGCAAGTATTCGATGTTCCGAGGTCTATTCCTATGACGGGCATAGCTTACTCCTGGGCGATTGCCGAGTGTGTGGGCACTTCGAGATTACTTTTTGAAGAGATTGCTAAAGAAACCGCCTTTTTTGGGCGTAGGGACTTCGGCTTGTGAGGCGTTTCCGGTATCGCGTCGGCGTGGGGCAGGGCGCGAGAGCGTCGTCATATCGGTATTGATGAGGTCGGCGGTCGATTGCTGGACGGGTTGTGGCGCGTGACGCGGCGTGGGAGACTGCGAAATCAAGTCGTCGAGCGAAATCTCCTTGCGCGGTGTGGGCTTGGTGGCGCTACTCTCGGCTTGCGAAGAAGCGAGTTTGATGGGCTGAGGTTGGGAGCGCGGTATGGTGACGGCTGCCAGGTCTTCGATGCCAGATTGGGGGACAATCGGTGGATCGACGGGGGCTTGCGCCGCCATGATCGCCATATCGACCGAGGGCATTTCTCCGCTTGGCGTGCCCAAGATATCGGCTTGTAGGGCTTCGAATAGCTCCGATGGCGTCTCTTGAGCACCGTCGCTCATTTGGAAAAGCGGCGCATGGACGTCGTCTCGTGCCGGCTCGTGAGCTTGGACTGGCTCGTGAGCTTGGATTGGCTCGTGAGCTTGGATTGGTTCGTCAATCGGTGTCGAGATTGGGGCTTGTTTGTGAGCGATTTCTGTGACGGGTTCGTAGATTGGAGCAGATTCGCGTATGGGATTAGAAGCGCGGAACGGATCGGATTCGCCGAGAGATCCTGAATTTTGTTCGGCTTCTTGATGGCATTCTGTATTAGATTCGACAGAGGCATTGTTTGATTGGAGATCGAGTTGCGAATCGGGTTGGATAATCGCTTGATCGCCTGCTTGGTCGTCGGATCGATTGCTCGTTTGATCGCTCGTTTGATCGTAGTCGAAAGGCTTTGCATCGATATGGCCGTAGTCGAAAGGTTGCGATGCGGCTTGCCCGTAGTCGAAAGGCTTTGCATCGATATGGCCGTAGTCGAAAGGTTGCGATGTGGCTTGCCCGTAGTCGAAAGAATCTGCGGCTGCTTGGTTATAATCGAAAGATTGTGCAGATTCTGCGTTGTTATCTGAATTGGATTCGATCGATTCTGCCGAGGCGAAAGCAGCGGCTTCGGTCGCGGTTGGGGCAAATGTATCGGCGTTTTGTTCGGACTCTCGAGCGGAGCCCTGATCGGAGCCGCGATCGTCGGTTCCGAAGCGTTCATCGTTTGATCCGAAAGGGGAACGATCGGCAAAAGGCTCGGTGACGACTTGTTCCATGCGAACGGGTGTTTCGTCGCGCGTCGCTTGATGGCGTTCGAATTCGAATTCGCGTTCCATGCGCTGAACGACTGGGGAATGGTCGAAATCGAGCGCGTCGCCGAACATGTTTCCTTCGACGCTTGGCGACATTTCGACCGTGGCATCGCCTTGTACGGTGTCGTCGTAGGCATTGGGAGAGGACGAATTCGACATGATGGCCTGCATTTCGTTGACCGTAGGCGCTTCGTCGTATACCCCCGATGGCACTCGGGCATTGATGGCATTAAACTTCGATTGAGCCGCCTCGCGTTCGGCACTCGCTATGTTATCGACGACCGACGAATATTGCCCCGTGATGGCTCGGGATTTTTCTTGAACGCTCATGCCCGAGCGTCGAGTGCCCAATCGGCTTCCGAGCGAATTGTCGATGGGCGAGGCGATGGGGTCGGGTTCGTCGTCGCTTTGGTATTCGAGCATGATTTCGTTATCGGGGGAGTTGAACATACCGCTGACGACAGTCGGCGGGACGTAGAGCCCGCTTTTGTTTTCAGGCGGAGCCGGTTTTTTTGCAATCCCCGAAAAGAGTGAATCGAGGCCTTCGTCGAGGTCGATGTCGCCAAATAAATCGAATCCCTGATGTTCGCCGGCTCTTGATTCGACGATGAATTGCTTGCCCATGGCGCGGTGTTCGGGTTCGGCATGATCGAGGATGGCATCGACGACGGCTTTGAACGGCCGATTGACGCGTTGGAGGGAGACGAGCATGCCCGATTTTTGCGACGACGGCCCACCGATAAAGGGGACTTCGCGTCGCACGACGCCTTCGCCAGCATAGGTTTGAGATCCATCGGCCAGGGTGAATTCGAATCGGACCTGCGAGCCGACGGGGCGCGTCGTGCGCGTATAGATGAAGAGTCCGCGCTTGGAAAGCAGGGGCTTCATGCCTGCGATGAGCTCTTCCTGCGTAGTGTATCTTAGTGTTGCATGAATAACTGCAATTTGCGATGTCACATCGACCCCCATGAGAGAAAGTGTGAATAAAGTGCACCTACTCGTTCTAACATACCATAACTCGCCAAAAGGAAAAATATTTAGAATGATTCGCGTTCTCGAGTCGATGGGGAACGCAGGCATAAAAAAAGCGGAGCGCCGCCGCGCTCCGCAAACCGAATCTATCAACTCTGCGCCGCCGTAGGCGTCTTCGCAGAGCTGCAGGTAAGGAGGAGGAGCGCCGTCGCGCTCCTCGTATCGACTATTCGTCGTCTTCGTCTTTGGCACCACCGAACGGCGATTCCTTGATGATCTTTGCTTCGAGGTTAGAGGGAACGTCTTCGTAGCCTTCGAATTCCATGGTGAATATGCCCTGACCGCTCGTCATGGATCGGAGATCGGGGGCATATCGTTGGATTTCGGCGAGTGGGCAGATGGCGTGGATGATGGTCTTTTTGTGTTCGGGATCCATGCCCAAGACGCGGCCACGACGCGACGTAATATCGCCCATGATATCGCCCACCGATGCGCTCGGGATGGTGATATCCATTTTATAGACGGGTTCGAGCAATTTCACGCCGCCTTGTTCGAGCGCGGTGCGGATAGCTTTTTTGCCTGCCATTTGGAAGGCGACTTCTTTCGAGTCGACGGGGTGATATTTACCATCGATGAGTTCGACGGCGACGTCGGTCACGGGGTAACCGGCCATTGGGCCGCTTTCCATACGGCTGACGATGCCTTTTTCGACGGCGGGAATGAATTGGCGAGGAATGGCGCCGCCGACGATTTGATCGACGAATTTGAACCCTTCGCCGCGCGGCAAAGGTTCGGCATTGATGTAACAGACGCCGAACTGACCGGCACCGCCCGATTGTTTCTTGTGCTTACCTTCGATGCCATTGACGCGTTTTTTAATCGTTTCGCGATAGGCGACGAGCGGCAACGAAACGTTGACTTCGAGTTTGAATTTTCGTTTGAGTTTTTCGATCGCCATATCGAGGTGTTGTTGCCCCATGCCGCGCAATGTGAGTGCGCGTCCGAGTTCGTCGTAGCCCGTCGAAAGCGTCGGATCTTCGTCGATGAGTTTGTCGATGGCGACTTTGAGCTTGTCTTCTTCGCCCTTTGTCTTCGTCGTCACATTGAAATCCATCATGGGAGCGGGGTATTGGATCGTCTTGAACGTGAAATCGATGCCGCAACCCAACGTATCGTTTGTGCGCGTATCTTTGAGTTTGGCGACGCTGATGATATCGCCGAAGACGCCTTTTTCGATGGCATCGCGGTTGCTACCGCGCAAGACGTAGAGCGATCCGAGGCGTTCGCCGTCGCCCGTGCGCATATTCGTCACGGCACCATCTTCGGGCACGTTGCCGCACATGACGCGGAAGATCGTCTGTTTGCCCGTGCGTTCGTCGAAGAACGAACGGATGACGAGCCCGGCGAACGGTTGTTTGGCGTCGCAAGCGAGTTTTTCTTCGGATCCGTTGCGAATAATCGTCATTTCGTTGCGATCGACGGGGCTCGGTGCATATTTTGCGATATTGTCGAGCAACAAATCGATGCCGACGAGGTTGACAGCTGCCGTGTAGACGACGGGGACGAGCTTGCCGCTACGGATGGCACTGGGGAGAGCTGCCAAGCACTCTTCGTGCGACAATTCCATCGTTTCGAGGTATTTTTCCATCAATTCGTCGTCGGTTTCGGCGACGGCTTCGATAATCGTCTCCCACGCGGCTTCGACGTCGGCGGCAAATTCCGCCGGAATATCGGTTTCTTTGCTCTTGCCCGTCGCGCCATCGTAGACATAAGCCTTATTGCGGATGACCGAAATGACGCCTTTGAACGTTTCGGCAGCGCCCATTGGGATTTGGAGCGGAACGGGTGTAAATTCCAATTCCTCTTTCAAATCGGCAATGCATTGTGCGGCATTGGCGCGTTCTTTATCCATTTTATTGATGACGATCATGCGAGCGAGCCCGAGTCGTTGGGCCTCGAGATAGGCGCGCGACGTCTGCACCTCGACGCTATCGGGGGCACTGACGACGACGATCGCCAAATCGGCACCGCGCATCGCCGTAAACGAGTCGTAAATAAAGTTGCCATCGCCCGGAGTGTCGATGATATTGACCTTCTTGCCGTTGTGCTCGCACCACGCAAACGCCGTGCCATTGGAACCACCGCGCTTGACTTCTTCTGGCTCAAAGTCGAACGTCGATGTCCCCGCCGTCGTGTTACCAAATCGCGTCGTGACACCGGTTTTCAACAATATCGCCTCACCTATCGTCGTCTTTCCGCTGGCGCCATGACCGACGAGTGCTACGTTGCGAATATCATTTGAATCAAAGAGGGTCTTAGCCATTCTCAATCTCCTGGTCGAGTGAATTGCCCTGCATGGGCGGTTGATGTGCGCGTAATCTAGGACGTTGCACGTCATTCGTCAAAGATTATTCGCTTCTATACACTTATTTTCGTCTGCTTATATCACACTAACAACTACATGCAACTACTATTTGCGCCTTTTTGCCTTTTTTTTTCGCCACTCGAGCACATTTTCTTGAGTCTCTATATCGATTGCATATAGAATTTTTGCCTTGTCTTTTTTGCCCGTCTTGTGCGTCTTCTGCCCGCCCAATTCCACTTCCTCATTGCCAAAGGCGATTGTGCCGTGGCAACGCCACGGTGCAATCGCCTTTGGCGG
>OQWM01000118.1_pt1 | contig 41750 bp, 25 predicted proteins | sample 1691531 | NCBI WGS metagenome assembly OQWM01 (sample SAMN03418257, study PRJEB22391) | human gut metagenome | biome: human-gut; feature: organic feature; material: feces | host: Homo sapiens | place: Tanzania | collected 2013-01
GTCTTCATCAGAAGCTTCCTCGTCGGAAGCACCCGTGCACACAGCCTAAACAGAAAGACAAAGGCAAGCAAAAACTAAAAGAGTGACTGTGCTGGGACACAGCTTTGAACGTGTATTCTGTTCACGAATAAAACACACAGATTCACGAAAATACGCTTTTTTACAATATTGAACATCATATAATAGAATTAATTTTGTAGGTGGTTGTGGAGATAGTAAAACTCTGCAGCCAGTGGTTCACCTTATTATATATATAGGGTTCCACCTGCGAAATACAAGAATAATTTTAATTTATACAATAACCTAAAAAATTACGATTATGAGAAAAAATGTACTGATTTCTCTCCTCGCCGTAACTGGTGCTCCTGTTGCAGCTTTGGCTAACGCCGATGTTGTCATTGACCAGAACGTGTGGAAAGGAGATGGCCTTACCGTTTCACCAGCAGGTGAGGTAACCGTGTCTACAGGTAAAGATGTCTCAATCAAGAAGACTTTGGCTCCTGGAAAATATATGCTTCATGCTACAGTCGTAGACAATGCTAAGATCGTAGCTGTATATGATGGTAAAGAATATGCTTTGGATGCTCCTTTCACAATAGAGGGCAACGATATAAAAGAAGTAACCGTAAAGGCTACTGCTGTTACACCGGGTGCATTCAAGTTCTCTGATGTTAAGTTCGAACTCGTGTTCGACTTTGATAATGTTCCTGCTATTCTTGCTCTTGAGACACAGCTCTCTGAAATCATCAATAGTGCAAGTGCAGCATTACAGGCTGACCCTGCATGGAAAGACAATGAGACAGGTCTTAAGATGGAAGGTTCTAAGCTGGCTGACAAAATCAAGGCAATAAGGACTGGTGGCTACGATGCTTACGAAAAGAACCATCTCTGGATGGATGAGAAAAGCGCAGAGCTGAAGGCTCTTGGCGAAAGCATCACTGCTTATGGTGATAAAGTTGAAGCCGCTGCTGCTTATGTTGACGCTTATGCTGCCGCTACTGCCGCTTACGCAACAGCAAAGACTGACTATCAGAATCTCACAGACAATGAGTGGAAGACCGCAACAGAATATACTAAGAAGCTTTACAAAGAAGCTTATGAGAACCTCGGCAAGGAAATTGAGAAGTTCAATGAAGATGCCAAGGCTGCTTACAACGCAAAGCAGGTAACTTCTAAGGAAGATAGAGAGGCTTTCACAAAGAGCGTAAACGATCAGATAAAGGCTTTGAAGGAAAATATCGCCAAGGCTAACGGCGACAATGCTTCTTGGACAAATATCGACACTGCATACAAGGCTGCTCTTGCTGTATTCAATGCCGCTACTGCTGAAATCAACGATAAGATGGCAGCTGACGGTAACTATGCTGACTGGAACACTGCTGCTCTTGGCGAGATCCAGGCTGCATGGAAGCAGATTTCTGATGCTTACAAGGCTATCGAAAAAGACCAGACTCAGGCTGCGGCTAAGGAGACTGATGTGCTGAAGCTGATTGCTGAACAGCAGGATGTTATCACTAATACTAAGACAGCTTATGTAAACAAGTATACTACGGCAGAGGCTAACAAGGCTGCTGCTGATGCACAGATAAAGACTCTGGAGGATAACTTCAAGATTGCAAAGGATAATCCTGATGTACAGAAGGACTTCGCTAAGGAGATTGCTGAAATAGACAAGGCTATCACAGCCCTCAAGTCTCAGGTGGCTAAAGACTATGCCGCACCTCACGATATCCTTACCGCTACTTATGATACTGACGTAACTGCTATCCAGGGCAAGATTGACGCTCTGAAGACTAAGGCAGCTGACGTAATCGAGAACTATGACATCTATCAGGAGCTGGTTGCTAACCTCGGTGGCGAGACTGGTCTCATGAAGGATCTCAACGATGCTAAGAAGGTTGTTGCTGATCTGAAGCCTGCCGCTAAGGAGGATGCTTACTACAATGCTGCTGCCAAGTTCAAGGCTACAGCCGACGGCTTGGAGACTGTTATCAAAACGATCGAGGCTGATGTCAAGAAGGCTTACGATGAGAGAAAGCTGAATACAACTACAAGAGTTGATATCGACAATAAGATTGCTGACACTTCTGCTGCAATTACACAATATGAGACAGATGCTAAGGCTGCAATGGCCCGCTTCGACGAGGTTAGTGCTGCCATCAGTGACTATAAGGCTAAGCTGAAAACATTGAGTATAACTGTTGATGGAAACACTACTGTTACCAAGACTCCTTCAACAGCTGTTGAGGGTGCTACATACGGTGAGTGTATGACAAACCTCGGGGAGAAGATCGAAAAGATTGAAGGTGACTTCAAGGCTGCCAACGGTAAGCTCGACGCTGAGCACCTCGCTGCATTGATAGCAATATCTCTTGATGCAAGCATCTCGAACGATGCTGAGGCTCTGAACGCATCGTTCAAGGCTGACAAGGATAAGTCAGAGGCTGACGCTAAGGTTAACGCTGCCAAGATTCTCTATAACGCTGCCAACGAGTTTATCGGTTCTATACAGACTCGTATCGACAACCATAATACTAACTGGAAGAAAGGCAACGAAAACGGTCAACTCGGTTTGAAGTATGATGACTTAAAAAAGAGACTTGAGGCTATCGAGAAGGAACTCGGTGATCAGAGGGCTAAGGTAACAAGCGTTGCTGCAAGTGCTGATGATATTACAGCAGACAAGGCTGTTGAGGCAATGGCTCTGTTGAACGTTATCAAGGATGACGTTAACAAGATTAATGATAATTTGGTTAAACTCGAAGGCGAGGCAGATGCTCAGATAGCTCTCGTCAAAGCTGAGAACGCTGCTGCCACGGCTGTTGAAACCGCAGCTAAGAAGGTTGAGACAACATTGAAGGAAGCTAAGGATAAATTCAAGGTAACAGGTGAGAACATCGATACTCAGGCTAAAGCAATCCAGGACAAGGTTGATGTTGTAAGAACCGATGCTGCTGCTGAGCGTGCTAAGGAGAAGATCCAGGAGGCTCGTAAGGACAGCAAGGATACTGAAGGCAATGTAGTTAAGGGTCTTGACTCTCGTCTGGCTGAACTCCAGAAGGCTGCTGATGACCTGAAGACACTTGCTCAGGATTCTACAGCTAACTTTGACGCATACGTAGCTCTGAAGAAAGTATACACAACCCAGAAGGTTAAGCTTGACAATACGAACTATACAGGCTATACAGACATCTTCGCAAAGGTTAAAGACCTTATCATTGCTAACACTAAGGATGAAAACCAGAAATATTACCTCGGACTGATTCAGAATACAGATCCTAAGGGTAAGTACTTCAAGGAGAGCGAGGATATATTGAAGGCTATCGAAGACGCTTACACAGCTGGTACTGCAATAGATCAGACCAAGGAGATTACTGCTCGCATAAAGGCTCTTACAGCTGCCGTTAAGGAATTGCCTACATTGGCAACGAACGACTTCAAGGCTAATGCCGATATGGTTAAGGAGGGTGATGCCGTTATGACTCTTTGGAACGAGATCAACACCAAGTACAATGGTTCTGACATCGCTTATGAGACATTGAAGCCACTTCTCGACGAACTCGCTAAGATACAGAAGGAAATCAAGGACGAGCAGCAGCTCGTTAAGGATTATTATGCTAATGGTGAGTCTGCAACGCAGAAGAATGACGTTATGAAGAAGTATTCTGAGATTCGTGATGAACTCAAGAAGAAAGAAGCATTCATCAACGGAGGCGACGAATATAATAGTGTTATCGCTGGCGACAACCTCAACCGCTATAATGCATTCCTTGCTGCTGCTAAGGCTGCTGACGAGCAGTATACTGCTGGTAGAGACATGATCAAGAAGTACCAGAGTGTTTCTACAGAGGAACTCAGAGCTCTTGTTAATGTTACTGATATCATCGAGGCTCAGGAGAACATCTATAAGTACTTCACTCTTATTGCAGACTTGAGAAACGAGGCTAAGAGCACATACGATGCTACTACTTCTCCTGAACTCTGGGACGTTAAGGGTACTTATGCAGATACTGCCAAAAAATATAAAGAGGAACTCGAAAACGCTGAGAAGGCTCTCAACGATAAGGTTAACGACAAGGTTAGAGATGAGCTTGACAAGAAGCTTGCAAACCTCAATGACAACCAGCTCACTCCTGCTAAGGCTAAGATTACTGCATACGACCTGAACGTACAGAAGAAGGCATTCAAGGATGTTGTTGACTTCTACGATAAGCTCAACGCTACTTCTTACAGAAATAATCCATTCCTCATCAACAATCTCGACTCTGACTGGAAGACATTCGACGAGATTGAGGCTATGCTCGGTGCTGACCTGGAGCAGGCTGCTAAGGACGAGTGGAACGCAATGTACGAAGGCAAGTATGTAGGTGCTGCCGGAACATTGACTGAGAAGGATGACCGCTATGCAGGTGCCAAGAATGATAACGATAAGTGGCTCAAGGCTCTCAAGGACTACGCTTACGACGGTGCGGCTGACGACCTCAAGGCATACGAGAAGAAGGCTAAGGAGACTCTCGACAAGGCTGTTGAGGCTGCAGACAAGGCTCTCAAGGAGAACAACATGTTCGAGAACATCGAGACCGTAAGAGGCTTCATCGACAGGTTCTATGCTGAGGCAGCTCCTGTTTATAAGGATGCTAAGGATAAGGCTGACAAGTATGCCGACAATGTGAAGGCTTACGGTGAGCTGACAGCTGACTATAATACTCTTACTGCAAAGATTGATGCTGCCAAGAAGTACTACGAGGCATTCAATATCGCTAACAGCGCTATTGAGGCTGATATTGAGGCTGCGTATAATATCGTTAAGGGATGGCAGGCTGACCTCACACAGCAGAATGCTTCTGCAGAGCTTGTTAACCGCATAAACGGTAATACTATCGCTAAGGACAAGAAGTGGTACGACTATGATCCTATCACAAGTGGTAACATCTACAACATCTATGTTGCTTCTAACAGTAGCGAGGTAGCTGGTATCAGAGCTGAAATACAGTCTATCAAGGAAGAGAAGAACGATGCTGTCAAGAAGTTCTATGGTACTGACACTGAGATGATCAAGACTATCGAGAAGTACTATGACGACAACTGCAAGAACCTCGATAAGGAACTTGACGACTTGTTGAAGGCATTCCTCGACAAAGTTACAGCTGAGACAGCTAAGCAGGATGCTGGTCTGTTGGCATTGGAGAAGAAAGTTGCCAAGGCTCACTCTGGTCTGACCAACCTCTGGAAGAAGGATCTCATCGCAGACGTTCTTGCTAACATGAACCAGATCGTTGCTGACGCTGAGGAAGACTACACCGCAGCTTATGCAGCCTTCGGAAAGACTCACAAGCCTGTACAGAAGGACAACGAGGAAGCGTTCACAGCATGCCGCGATAGGCTTGACAACATCAAGAAGCAGATTGAGACTTATGGTGACGACATCATAACTTACGACGACAAGGTTATCCACGTAGTGGAGAATGTTGTTAAGGACATCAAGGCTGCTCGTGCTAAGGTAGAGGCAGAGGATGTACCATACATCGCTTCTGAAAAGGCTCTTGGTAAGCTTAAGACTGCAACAGATGAACTCGTTGCTGAGTATAACAGAGTGAAGACTGTTGTTGATGCTTATCAGCATCTGACAATGGTTTACGATATTACTTCTTCAGGAAAAGAAGTGACGTATTCTGATTTTTATAACAGCTTGTATAGTAATGTTGATGCAAACGTTGAAGCTGCCAATGCTAAGATTGCCGAGGCTGAAAACTTGCTGGAGAATGGTCCTGCAACAGGACTCCTTACTGAAACAGAGGTTAATAATATCGTAAATGACTTTAACTACAGAGCTTTGTATTCTGCAGAAGCTTGGGGAGCATATCACGAAACTATGCTTGTTTACAGACAGAATGTGGTTAATGCTTATAGTGCTTTGGAGGTGTTGTTCCATTCAATAGACTTCAATGTTTATGATGAGAATGGCGAATTGTATGCTGCACATGTGGCTTTGGAAAATCGCTATGATGCCTTTATGAAATATACATCATCATTCAGTTTTATAGACGTTCTTACTCCAGAAGAGGATATCAATGGAAATGAATGGTTGGATGAAAACGGAAAACCTGTAACCTCAACTCCAAGTTTCATCTATGCAAAGGATGAAAAGCTTGGTGTTAAGCTTGTAGCTTCTACAACAGATGCTCTCGTTGAGGAAATGAATGCTCTAACAGCTTCTGCTGCTGAGAATCAGTATGTATCTGGTGACCTTACTGGCGACCGTGAGGTATTGGGTGATGACTATATCGCAATCCTCAATGCTGCTCTCAACCCAGAGTCTGTAGAAGGCAAGACATTTGCTGCTGCCGACGTTAATGGTGACGGCAAGCTGACTATCGCCGACGTTACTCTTATTGCATCGAAGATCACTAATGGTGCATTCCCGACAATGGGTGGCGTAACTCCAGCTCCTATGTCTTCAGCTGAGACAATGAGCGTTTCTGCAGAGGATATGAACGGCGTACAGCGCATCGCTATCAACCTGAACAACCACAAGGAATATGTGGGCTGCCAGATGGATATCGTATTGCCAGCAGGTATGACGGTTGTTGGAGAGTCTGTAGGCAACCGTGCTAACGGACACAACGTATACTCTATGGATGTAAACGGCGTACACCGCGTTATTGTCAGCACAATAGAGAACAACAGCTTCGTCGGTGGCGATGCTATCCTCTATCTCGACGTGACTGGTGGTTCCGTTGACAAGATTGCTCTTGACAACATCATATTCGCTGAGGCTAACGGTAGAGCAACTACTATCGAAGGCAATGGTGCTACAGGCATCGACGGCGTTGAGGCTGAAAGCGGCTTGAAGCAGAAGATCTATTCTGTTGGTGGTCAGTTGCTGAACAAGGTTAAGCAGGGTATCAACATTATCCGCAATGCCAACGGCAAGAGTCAGAAAGTGGCTAAATAAAGCATAATCAGTAATATTTTCTCTATTAAGAAGGCGTGGTTGCCACGTATGTGACAACTGCGCCTATTTTGAAAAATCAATTAGAAAAACATCTTTTAACTTAGATAGTTATGTTTAAGATTACTAAAAGCTTCAACAGGTTGGCTTTGGTCATAATACTGGCCATTAGCGGAACCATTTCTGCTTTGGCGGAAAATAAGATTATGCTTGGCGACGGAGGTACTATCTCCATTAAGCCAGGTGAAACGAAGGAGATTGATGTAAACCTCATAAACGATGTTGAGCTTTACACTGCGCAGTTCGATATGGAACTGACTTCTTCTAAAATAAAGATTGTGGAAGGCAGCTTCAAGATAAACGAAGAACGTGTGGACAGAGAGAGCTTCCTGGCTCCTTCTCTTGTTCGTCAGCCGGACGGAAAGATGCGTCTTTGCTTGTTGACAAGAGACCTTTCTACTCCTATTGCTGGAACAGAAGGCTCCTTGGGTACTATCAAGATTCAGGCGGATCCTACTTTCACATCAAACGACAATGCAAGGATTTACTTCTCTAAATGTTGTGGATCTGACAAGAATGCTAAGTTGACTTATTTCGATGCTCCTAATTTTCAGGCTGTAACTCCTATGGTAGGAACTCTCGCTACTGCGGAGAATGCTTTCTCTATCAAGCCGGGCGAGAAGCACAAGGTAGACATCGTGATGAAGAACGAAATCTATTTCTGTGGTATACAGACTGACATCACTCTTCCTGCTGGTCTCCAGATCGAGAAGAAGGAAAACGGAAAATACAAGTTCGAGTATTCAAGCCGTTTGTCTGACAACTTCTCTATCATGTCAAGTGATAAGGGCAATGGTAAGGTGAGAATTATGCTTTCTTCTTTGCCTGTTGACAAAATCATGCCTTATACAGAGGGTACTGACGGCGTTATCTTCTCGTTCAACGTTGTTGCTGACGAGAACTTCGTAACAGACGAGACCTCTGCTATCACATTCTCTAATACTCTCGCTGCTTCTGAATCAGTGGAGTATGCTCTCGACATTACAGACTCTAAGGTTGTCGTTACAAGCTTGAAGATGGGTAACGATGCTGCTTACGCCAAGCTGACAGAAGAGGTTGCTGCTTTGCAGAAGTCTCTCGACGACGCTAAGGCAAAGGTTGCTGAGGAGTGCAAGGATGTAGCAGAGAACTTCACAGAGACTGTTGCTGCTATCCAGGCTCAGATCGACGCTATCAAGAAGGACCTCGACACTAAGAACGCTGCTTGCGACCTTACAGAGGAGTCTACTCTCGACGCTGAGGCTGTAAAGGCTGTCAACGACGCTGTCGCTAAGTATCTTGAGGATGCTGCTACAGCACAGGCTAACTTCGAGAAGAAGGCTGCCAACGATGCTGCTTACGCTAAGCTCTCTGACGAGATTGCTGCTGTACAGGCTCGCTTCGACGAGGTTGTGAAGATTATCGAGAAGGATTACGCTATGGTTGCTGGTCAGTTCGCTGAGACAGAGGCTGGTATCCAGAATGATATCGATGCAGTTGCTGAGGATTTGAAGGCTAAGGCTGACAGAATAGAACTCGATGAGAACAGCACAGTAGATCTGCAGGCTATCAAGACAGCTATCGAGAAGCTGCTTACTGACGCTAAGGATGCTTACCAGAAGAAGATTGATGCTAACGAGACTGCTTACAAGCGCTTGACAGACGAAATCGCTGCTATCCAGACTCGCTTCGACGAGGTTAAGAAGATTATCGATACTGAGTGCAATCTCGTTGCTGCACAGTTCGCTGGCATTGAGGCAAACATCCAGTATGACATCAACAAGAAGAAGGATGAACTGAAGAATATGTATGAGAATATTGAGCTCGACGAGAACTCAACACTCGACCTTCAGACTATCAAGGATGCTATCGAGCAGCTCCTCGTTGACGCTAAGGCAGCTCAGGAGACAGCAGGCATCTACTCTATATCTGCTCTGACAAGAGACGGCGTTTCTGTCTATACTCTTGAAGGCAACAAGGTAGACACTCCTGTTAAGGGTAATGTTTACATCGTTCGCTATGCAGATGGAACTATCAAGAAAGTTTTTGTAAGATAATAAATAATGGACATGTGAATAGGTAAAAGTGTTTACCATACGAAATTTTAAATTGTATAATAACATGTTGGTTTTTGGGAATTAAGCTTACTGGCATTTGTGAAAATGCTTTTGGTGAAAACCCTTTATGAAATTTTTTCCATAAGGTGGGGACGGTAAAGCCTTGACTGTGAAGTCGAGTTTATCTCCCCACCTTTTTTTATTATTGCTGTTTGTTTTCTTATATTATTGCTGTTTGTTTTCTTATATTATTGCTGTTCGTTTTTCTTTTATTATTGTTGTTTGTTTTTTTATCCAACTGACTTGCTATACGTAAGTAGCCTGTTTACGATGTCTAAGTAGCCTATTTACGATGTCTAAGTAGCCTATTTACGATGCCTAAGTAGCCTGTTTACGATGCCTAAGTAGCCTATTGTAAATTGCACTATAAATAAAATCTCGCGAATAGCGATGTTTCTCAAACTTAAATCATTATCTTTGCATTATCTTTGTATAAGATAAGCTGCACCTCAGCAAAATATCCAAGCAAGCTTGATATTCTGCATTCGGTTTGCATTATCTTTGTATAAGATAAGCTGCACCTCAGCAAAAAAATATACTAAAACCAAAATGATATGAAATATCCAATAGGAATACAGACATTTGAACAAATCCGAGAAGACGGCTATGTGTATGTTGACAAGACGGATATGGTTTATTCGATGACACATACAGGAAAAACATATTTCCTGAGCCGTCCTCGACGGTTCGGAAAAAGTCTGTTGGTGTCTACTCTTAAGAACTATTATCTCGGACGCAAGGAACTGTTCAAAGGTCTTGCTATGGAGAGTTTGGAAACGGAATGGAAGACATATCCTGTGTTTCATATCGATTTCGGTATAGGAAAGTATATGAATGCTGATAATCTCTATAATATTCTGGATGACAAACTGAATGGATGGGAAAAGCAGTATGACGTGGAAAAGACTGTGGATGACATAAACCTGCGTTTCGTGAAAATACTTGCCGCTGCACATCGGCAGACGGGACTACGTTGCGTGGTGCTCATTGACGAATACGACAAGCCTATTCTTGATGTGATGGACTGTAGTTATAAGGTTGAGCACCTCGGCGTGACGATGACGCTCGAAGGTTATAACCGTGAGTCGCTGCGTGGGTTTTATTCTGTCTTCAAGGCAGCTGACGAGCATCTGCAGTTTGTACTGCTTACTGGTGTTACCAAGTTCTCGCAGGTAAGTGTGTTCAGTGGGTTCAACCAGCCTGACGATATAAGTATGAGCAACGAGTATGCTTCCTTGTGTGGAATCACCGCTGATGAGATGTCCCAGTATTTCGATGAACCGATTCGTGAGATGGCAACGTACTACCATTGCACTTATGACGAGATGGTGGCTAAGTTGAAAAAACAATATGACGGCTATCATTTCTCTGACGAGATGAGAGGAGTATTCAATCCTTTCAGTTTGCTGAACGCTTTTAAGCATCAGCGTATCCAGGACTACTGGTTCCGCACAGGTACGCCCACATATCTTGTGCGTCTGCTGCAGCATTTCGATGAGAATATCGACGAACTGACGGGGAAGTATTACATGCCGGAGCAGTTTGTGGACTATCGTGCCGATGTGGAGAAGCCTCTGCCGATGATATTCCAAAGCGGCTATCTCACGATAAAGGATTACGACAGGGATATGAATGCCTTCAAGCTTGATTTCCCCAACGAGGAAGTGAAGCGCGGATTCATCACCATGCTTGCCAGCTTTTCGTCGGAGACGGGAACGGTTGAAGACTGGAAGGAGGCATAGCAATTGGTATGGGAATGGACTTGTAGATATGAAAAAACTTAAATTACAAGGCTTTTTCTTGCATAGCTCAAATATCATTTATAAATTTGCTGAAGTATTGACTTAACCACAAAACAAAATAATACTGAAATGAACATAACAGAAAGATTTCTTAACTATGTGAAGTTTGACACACAGGCGGCTGAAGACAGCCAGACCGTGCCGAGTACGAGTAAGCAACTGATATTCGCAGAGTATCTGCGCGACGAGCTGAAGGCTGAAGGCTTCAGCGATGTGGAGATGGATGACATGGGATATATCTATGCCACTCTGAAGGCAAACACCAAGAAGGATATTCCTACTATCGGCTTCATCAGCCACTATGATACATCTCCTGACTGCAGCGGGACAGACGTGAAGCCACGCATCGTGGAGAACTATGACGGCGGAGACATCGTACTGTCTGAAGGCATCGTGTCGTCGCCAACGAAATTCCCTGAGCTGTTAGTACACAAGGGAGAGGACCTTATCGTGACAGACGGTCATACTCTGCTCGGTGCTGACGACAAGGCTGGTATAGCGGAAATAGTGCAGGCTATGTGTTGGCTGCGCGACCACGACGAGATAAAGCACGGTGACATACGCATGGGCTTCAACCCGGACGAGGAAATCGGTATGGGAGCACACCACTTTGATGTGGAGAAGTTCGGATGCCAGTGGGCTTATACCATGGACGGCGGAGACCTCGGTGACCTCGAATACGAGAACTTCAATGCTGCTTCGGCAAAGGTGAACATCAAGGGTGTGAGCGTGCATCCGGGATATGCCAAGGGAAAGATGGTGAATGCCAATATGCTGGCTGCCGAGTTTATCGGTATGTTGCCTGCCAACGAGACTCCTGAGACGACAGAAGGCTACGAGGGCTTCTATCATCTGCTCGGAATAGAGTCGGGCATAGAGCATGCTAAACTGTCATATATCATCCGCGACCACGACCGTAAGATTTTCGAAGACCGCAAGCGCTTCATCACTTCCGTAGCAAAGAAGATGAACGAGAAATACGGCGAGGGTACTGTTGACATAGCAGTCAACGACCAGTACTATAACATGAAGGAGAAGATTGATCCGAACATGCATGTCATCGACATCGTGCTGAAGGCGATGGAAGAGAGTGGCGTGCCACCAAAGGTAGCTCCGATTCGCGGAGGCACCGACGGAGCGCAGCTCTCGTTCAAGGGTCTTCCTTGTCCTAACATCTTCGCCGGAGGCGTTAACTTCCACGGTCCTTACGAATTTGTCAGCATCCAGGTGATGGAGAAGGCAATGCAAGTGGTGGTGAAGATATGTGAACTCACCGCGCAGTACAACGACTAAAGAAAAAAATAAAGGCGTAGCCGCATCATGTTGCGGTTGCGCCTTTTCTGAATACTTTGACAAGACCAGGAGGATAGTTCGGTGGGCTACAGCCTTTCGCAGAATTCTATCTTCTCTTTATTAGGCCCTTCTATCGTAAAAAACTTAACGCCGTTTTCCCAAAACGGCAGACCGTTAACCTGAAAGTCAAGCATGTTGAAACTGTTTGATGCCTTCATTATTTCAAACAGTCCCTCAATGTCCTTTACGTCAATGGCAATATGGTCGATAGCTCCATATTCCATCTTGGCATTGTTGTTCTGGTAAGTTTCAATCACGAGATTGTGAAGCTTGAGAAATGCAACTTCCTCTGTTCCGTTGACAGTACGCAATGCTGTTTCAAATCCCAATGCGTGATAAAACTCTATTGTCTTGTTGATGTCGTTGGTAGGGATGCCGATATGTTGGACTCCCGTAGTAAATTCTCTGATGTTCATAGTTTTTTTTAATATTATAAATTAATGATTCCCGCTCCAATTTGGAAGTAGCTTTGATTACTCTGTGGGTTCCACATTCCATTGACATATACAGGAATGGAGTATTTTCCCAGTTTCAGATCGTGACCTGCCCGTAGTGATATATGTACTATTCCTGCCGTGGTACCGTAGAAATGAGCCTCTTCGCCAGCTTTGTTCAATGCGAAGGCGCCACCGATGCCTGCGTCGATTTTCCATCCGTCGTTGTCGTATATCCTATATTCTGCATAAGCAAAGGTGGAGTATTTCTGCTGTGTGTTGTCGCTGTTGCGGTCGCGGCCGAATATGACGGTAGACCAACTTAGCGACAGTGGTATTGTATTATTGTTGAAATGATAGCCCAAGGTCGCATCAAGGAACCGTCCCGTGGTATGGGCGGAATAGTTCCAGTATTGTTTGTTGTTGTATGTCGCACCCGGTGAGAAATTATAAGTATCCCAAAGGTCAAGATGCCATCCGCCGGCTTTAAGACTCATGTAGTGGTTGAATTCCTTGTAAGACCCCTCCGAATTGGTACCGCCCCACAGTCCGATGGTGATATGGTCGTCAGCCATAGTATAGCTAAGGTCGGTAAGCAGCACTATTCCGTCGGTTACCTCCATACCGCGCCATAGATGGTTGTTCTGCAATTTAGCGTTGAGATGGAGTTGCGCTTGGACAGAGCCAATACAAAAGGCAAGTACAAGAATGAAGCAAAATAGCCTTTTCATCTTTATTGAATTGTGAGAACTACATTATTAAATAAGGTATTCTTCAGGCAGCTTAGGCATAGCTCCGTTTTGTGTGCATACATACGCCGATACTTTTACAGCCAGTTTATGTGCTTCGTCCGGGCTTTTCCCTTTCAGAATACTTGCTATAAAAGCCCCTGTGAAGGAATCGCCGGCACCGACAGTATCAACAACTTCCACATGTGGGGTGTCAACAAAAGAAACATGTCCTGGAGTGAAGACGTAGCTGCCGTTTACACCACACGTGAGTATAAGCATCCGGAGATTGTATTTCCCCATCAGCAGCCAACATTTGTTTTGAAGGTCTATGCCGGGATATCCGAAGAGACGGCTCACGGCAATAAGTTCCTCGTCGTTTATCTTCAGGATGTTGCATCGTTCCATGCTTTCGGTTATTATCTCTTTTGTATAGAATCCCTGTCTCAGGTTTATGTCGAATATCTTGTAAGAGTCTTCTCTGTTGGGCATGAAGTCAAGGAAACGGTGGATGGTCTGGCGTGACACTTGGTTGCGCTGTGCCAGCGTGCCGAAGCAAACGGCACTACAATGTCTTGCCAAGTCTTCCAGCTTCGGTGTGAAAGGTATATTGTCCCATGCCACGTTTTCTTTTATGTCGTAACAAGGTATGCCGTTGATGTCGAGTGACACCTGAACCATTCCTGTTGGATAATCCACTTCTTCTATCTGGAAGTTAAGATTATGTCTGTTGAGTTCGTTTGTCAGTTCCTTGCCAAGCTCGTCTTTGCCAATGGCACTCACGGCACAACTGTTTATACCGAACTGTGACACATGATATGCGAAGTTTGCAGGAGCGCCTCCCAGTTTCTTTCCTTCGGGTAGCATATCGAATAATGCTTCACCGATTCCAATTACCAATTCGTTCATAATTCTTAAAGTTAATAGTGATAGATGTTTTGTCTCTCTTCTGACTGGAGACTGCCAAAAGGACTTTTCCTTTTGTCCGTTGCAAATATATGATGGTTTTCTTTTGGTTCCTGTCCGTTTTCCTCTGTATTTTATTGGGAACGTTACCGCAAACGTTTCCAAAATCTGCAATCGTTTTAAAAATGCAGATGCGTTAAAAAACAGAAAAAAAGACACATACATATATAAATAATGAAAAGAAACAATTACCTTTGGATATAATATAATGACAGCACTATGAAGCATATTACAATCAAGGACATAGCGAAATCACTCTGTATATCAGTCTCCACCGTATCGCGTGCGCTTACCGACGACAAGAATATACGCAAGGAGACACGTGATATGGTTATGGCGGAAGCCAAGCGGTTGGGCTATAAGCGCAATCCGGTGGCGATGAACCTGAAGATGGGGCGCACGAATACGATTGGGGTTATTGTTCCGGAGATGCATACGCCGTATGCAGCACAGGTAATCAGCGGCATACAGGAAGTCTTGTATAATAGAAACCAGAAAGTGCTGTTGGCGGAAAGCGACGAGAATGCAGATCGGGAATACGACAATCTGAACATGATGGAGCAGTTTATGGTAGACGGATTGATTGTAAGCATGTGCAGCTACAGGAAAAACTCCGACAAGTATCTTCAGTTGGCAAAGCAAGGCATGGCAATCGTCTTTTACGACCGTATACCATACGGCATGGACATGCCACAAGTGCTGGTGGATGACAACAACGACTCCTTCTTTATGGTAGAGCATCTGATTCGCCAGGGGCGCAAGCGTATTGCCTATATACAGGGTCCCGACGATATATACAACACATATCTGAGAGAACAGGGATACCGTGAAGCTATGGAGAAATTCAAGCTGTACGATCCAGCCCTCATAGTAAGAACAGGGATGACCTTCAAGGATGGAGCCGATGCCATTGACCGTTTGATAAGCAAAGGTGTTGACTTTGATGCCGTATATACTTTTACTGACACCTTGGCTATAGGAGCAATGAACCGCCTTCGTGATTTGGGAAAGCATGTGCCGGATGATGTCTCCGTTGCAGGATTCTCAGGTACGGAACTTTCAACAATCGTTTCTCCGCAGCTCACGACCATGGAACCTCCACTTGCGGAGATGGGAAGGAAGGCTGCAGAAATGGTGATGGAAAAAATAAACAACCCGGAAATGGAAAACCGTAAGGTGCTACTGAAGACAACAATGAGAAAGAGAGAGTCTACGGGAGAAAAAGAAGACTGAACGGATTTAAAACGTTTGCAGATTTTGGGAACGATTGCGGGAACGTTTGCAGAATTTTATATCGCTCTTTTGTGTTGACATATAATGAATTAGCCATATATTTGCCACCAGAAATAATTTATCAAACGTAATAACTTGAATTCTATGGCAAACAATGTTAATGGTTATTCTTATAACCGCAATCAGGTAAAGGCAGGTATACTGCATTTTGGAGTAGGCAACTTTCATCGTGCTCATCTGGAGTATATGACAAACAAGCTCCTTGAGAACAACGAACAGCAGAACTGGGGAATATGCGGAGCGATGATTCTTCCGTGTGACGAACATCTCTATCATGCCCTGAAGAAACAGAATGGCGAATACACGCTGACGGTTTGTGGACGTGACGACAGTATCAACGTATATAAAATTGGTTCGCTTGTAGAACTTTATTGGGGCATTGAGGAACAAGAGAAGATTCTCGACAAGATTGCCTGCAAAGACATCAAGATAATAACTCTCACCATTACCGAGGGAGGATATAACATTTCCCGACAGACGGGAGAGTTCATGCTCGACAATGAACAGGTGGCACACGACATCAGAAACCCGAAGCAGCCCCAGACGGCATTCGGATATGTAGCTGAGGGATTGCGTCGCCGCAAAGCCGCCGGCAATGGTCCTATAACGATTCTTTCCTGCGACAATCTGCAGCACAATGGAAATACGGCACGCAAGGCATTCATGACATTCGTGGAGAATCAGGATGCGGAACTTGCCGCATGGATGAAAGATAATGTGACATTCCCTAACTCAATGGTTGACCGTATAACCCCAGCCACTCGTCCCGATGATATAGAAAGACTGAACAAGCAGAATGGCACAAGTGATGAGGCTCCGGTATATTGTGAGGATTTCATACAATGGGTAGTGGAAGACGATTTTGCTGCCGGAAGACCCGAATGGGAGACGGTTGGCGCACAGATGACAGATGATGTCACGGCATTCGAGAATATGAAGCTCAGTCTGCTGAACGCCTCACACACACTGCTTTCATATCCTTCGTTCCTCGGCGGCTATCGCAAGGTGGATGCTGCCATGCACGACGAGAGGATAAAGAAGTTTGTACGTGCCTTTATGGATGAGGATATCACGCCATACGTTCCGGCACCGGCTGATACCGACCTGGAAGAATACAAGCAGACACTTGTGGAGCGTTTCGGCAACCGCATGGTGAGCGACCAGGTGGCACGTTTGTGCTTCGACGGTGCAAGCAAGTTCCCTGTATATGTGATGCCTAATCTTGAAAAGATGATTGCCGACTATGCAGATGGCAAACGTGTGGAACTGAAGCGTGTGGCATATCTCTTTGCTGCATACCGTCATTATCTGAAATACAAGACAGACGACAATGGTGAGGCTTTTGAAGTTGCCGACCCTTGGCTTACGGCTGACGACTGGAAGCTTATCGAGAGCGACAATGTGACAGACTTCCTTGGTGTATCGGCATTTACCAGCACTGATCTTAAGAGTGCCGCTGGCTTTGTAAGTCTATATGAAAAGATGTCGTCTGACATCAAGAATAGTGGTGCGATGAAGGTTCTTGAGGAAGAGATATTGTAAGCAGGGATTGTTATCTGGAATTCGAAGGCATAGGCCTTTGGATTCCAGATAGTGTAAAGCTTGTTGTCTGTTTTTTAACTTATAAATTGCTGAATAATGAGAACATCAATATCAATAAAGACCGCTGGTCCGTTTCTGCTCCTAACATTCGTGTATTTTATTGTTGGATTCCTTACCACAGTAAACGGACAATGTCAGGGACCATTGAAGATTGCATTTTTGAGTGATGTAACGGTAAACAAAAACTCCTTAGCTACACTTGTCTCTTTCTCTTTTTTCCTTGGTTACTTGCTGAACAGTTCAAAAACAGGACGAATGATAGACAGACTTGGATATAAGAAGACTCTTATACGCTCAATGATAGTTATGGTAATGGGAGTCGCCTTTTATCTTGCCTCTGCGCTGTGTGCCGAATATTGCAGTGATGTGACGATTGGTATTGGAAGTGACATGGTGCCGATAGGCTATTTCGTTTTCTTGTCGGGTTCTTATCTTATGGGTACTTCTGCCGCAATGCTTCAGGTGGTGATAAATCCATACATAGCAGCATATCCTTTGCCCGGAACGCAGGCTGTGCAACGAATGAACTTCACCTGTGCTGTGAATTCAATCGGTACTACTATAGCTCCGTTTTTTGTTACGGGGGTTATGTTTGCCGGAGTCTCCCTTGACAGTGTTTCCGCCAGCCAGCTGACACTGCCTTTCCTCATAATGATGCTTGTCATAGCATTCACCACATGGACGACATCAAAAGCAAGTCTTCCGGATATTGAAGGAACAAGAGAAAATGCGTCAGACAAACCTCGGCGCAGTATATGGTCGTTCCGTCATCTCAAATATGGGGTTATCACCATATTCTTTTATGTAGGAACAGAAGTTGGTGTTGGCAACAATATGAATCTGCATGCTATGGATTTGATGAAGCAGGGGTACGATTGGTCGCCGGCTCTTCTTGCCACGCTTTATTGGGGAGGTTTCCTGGTAGGAAGAACTGTGTCTGCCGGATTGAAGAATGTTGCTCCGCGTCCAATGCTGATTACTGTTACACTGGCAGCAATATCTCTTATGACAATATCGCTGCTTACAGAAAATCTATGGCTGATGGCTGCCGTGGGACTTTTCCATAGTGTGATGTGGAGTTGTATATTCACTCTTTCGGTTGACGGTTTGAAGGAATATACTTCAAAGGCTTCAGGTATTTTCATGATGGGAGTTTTTGGTGGAGCTGTTTTTCCTGTACTGCAAGGAATGCTTGCCGACAGTATGGGGTCATGGCAATATACATGGCTGTTACCTTTGTTCTGTGAGTTCGTCATATTGTGGTATGGCTTGATGGGATACAGAAAAGCAACAAAAGACCAAATAATATAATTCTATCACATTTTTGTTTATCACGATTTTAGTTTGTACCTTTGCGCCATATTCATATATTATGTTTAATATGACGGAAACTGTATGAGCGAATTACCTCACTTGATTAAAGACCTTGCACTAATCCTTGTCGTGGCAGGGATAGTGACAATCATCTTCAAACGACTCAAGCAGCCACTTGTCCTCGGATATGTGGTTGCTGGCTTTTTGGTAAGTCCCAACATGCCTTACATTATGTCGGTGGTGGACATTGCCGACATACATACGTGGGCGGACATCGGAGTGATGTTCCTGCTCTTCTCGCTGGGACTTGACTTCTCTTTCAAGAAAATACTCAAGATGGGCTCTTCGCCCATCATTGCCACGTGTGCCATCGTATTCTGTATGATGGCACTCGGCATGATTGTGGGCCACAGCTTCGGATGGGGACGCATGGACTGCATCTTCCTCGGAGGAATGCTTGCCATGAGTTCCACCACTATTATATATAAGGCTTTTGACGACCTCGGACTGCGGCAGCAACGCTTTGCCAGCATGGTGATGAGCGTGCTTATTCTTGAAGATATGCTTGCCATCGTGATGATGGTGATGCTGTCGGCATTGGCTTCTGGGGCAAACCTCGACGGTGGACAGATGGTGGGCAGCGTGGTGAGGATTGGCTTCTTCCTCGTGTTGTGGTTTGTGGTTGGCATCTTTGCCATACCGTGGCTGCTGCGCTCGTCAAGGACTTTGATAAACAACGAGACGCTGCTTATCATCGCACTCGGACTATGCTGTGCCATGGCGGTCGTCTCTACCAAGGTGGGCTTCAGTAGTGCGTTCGGTGCCTTCGTTATGGGTTCCATCCTTGCCGAGACGGTGGAGGCGGAGAAGATAATAAAGCTCGTGGAACCGGTGAAGAACCTTTTCGGAGCCGTGTTCTTCGTGTCGGTGGGTATGCTCGTGGACCCGAAGATATTGGTAGACTATAGTGTGCCGATTATGGTGCTTGTGCTGACCATCCTTGTCGGACAGGCTGTGTTCGGCTCCTTCGGTTTCCTTATCAGCGGACAGTCTTTGAAGTCCGCCATGCAATGTGGTTTCTCAATGGCGCAGATAGGAGAGTTCTCGTTTATCATAGCATCGTTGGGACTGTCGCTCGGCGTCATCGGTAACTTCCTGTATCCTGTAGTGGTGGCGGTGTCGGTAATAACAACGTTCCTCACACCATATATGATAAGGCTGTCAACGCCGGCATACAACCGACTGGAGAAGAGACTGCCAAAGAACATCATACACATGCTGAACGAGCTGGCTATCAGCCATCCGTCGGCAGCTCCGCACGGAAACTGGCGCAGTCTTGTAGTGCAACTGACAAAGATAGTGGTGATATATTCCATACTATCCATTGCCGTGATAGCCTTGATGTTTACCGTTGCCCTTGTGCCGCTCCGACAGATGCTGCCACACTGGTGGGCGAATGCAGTATGCGGACTGACTACGGTGCTTTTCATCTCCCCGTTCCTGAGGGCGATGGTGATGAAGAAGAACCATAGCGAGGAGTTCAAACAGCTGTGGAACGAGAGCAGGATGAACCATGCCGCACTTATAGCAACAATAGTGGTGCGCTTCATAATAGCCATGATGTTCGTATTCTATATCTGCAACTATCTGACACGGTTCACCAATGCCGTGATGATTGTCATTGCCGTGGTGGTGGTTATGCTGATGGTACTGTCGCGCAGACTCAAGAGGAGGAGTATCCGTATGGAGCGTATGTTCCTGCTCAATCTGAGGTCGAGAGACATCAAGGCGCAGGTGTATGGACATAAGCGTCCGCTGTATGCCGGACATCTGTTGGACAGGGATATACATATCTCCGACTTCGACGTGCCGGAGGATTCTCTGTGGGCAGGAAAGACGTTGGAGGAATTGCAGCTGAGAAGCAAGTTCGGCGTTAACGTGAGCAGTATTCTGAGAGGCAGACAAAGGATAAACATTCCAAGCGGCGACGACCGTATATATCCTTGCGACAAGATACAGGTTATCGGCAGCGACGACCAGCTGACAGCTCTCAGCAAGGCGTTGAAGAACAACCTTCATCCCGAAGACCCGAACATAGAGAAGAGAGAGATGAAACTGAGACAGCTCGTAATCAGCGAAGACGGACAGTTCTTTGGAAAGACGCTCTCCGAATGTGGCATCAGGGATATCTACGACTGTATGGTTGTCGGTATGGAGGAAGGTGAGGAGAACCTGTCGATGCTCGCACCCAATCAGCGCTTCTATAAAGATGACACGATATGGGTGGTAGGAGAGAAGGAGAATCTGGAACGGCTGATGGAAGCAAACAGAACAAGGAAATAAAGAGTGAAGAATAGAAAAACTGGATATAGAAATAATGAATTTAACAACCAGGAAAACAAGAAAAGGAAATGAACTCTAAAATTAAAGGTACTATCTGTGGTGTCTTCGCTGCCATAAGCTATGGAATGAATCCGCTTGGTGCATTGAATCTTTATCAGGAAGGACTGAATGTAAACTCGGTGATATTCTATCGCTACGGACTGGCAACGACAATCCTTGCCCTTATAATGTTAGCGCAAAAGAAATCGTTTGCCATAACCAGACGGGAATTTGCGGTGCTTTCGGTATTGGGAGTATTGATGGTCGTATCGTCGCTGACGCTGTTTGGCAGCTTCAACTTCATGGATGCAGGTATTGCCTCTACGCTATTGTTTGTATACCCCGTTATGGTGGCAGTGATGATGGCGATATTCTTCAAGGAGAAGGTAACGTCTATAACGGTAATCTCCATTGCCCTTGCCCTTGGAGGAATCAGTCTGTTGTATAAGGGCGGCGACGGTGCCACGCTGTCTACTGTCGGTGTGTTGCTCGTTATGGCATCATCGTTGACCTATGCCGTGTATATCATCGTGGTGAACAAGTCGGCATTGATAATGTCGTCGGTGAAGCTCACTTTCTATGTGTTGCTGATAGGCACGGTGATACTCATTGCCTATTCGTTTGTTGGAGAAGATACAAGGATACAGCCGCTTACCACGGTGTCGATGTGGGTATATGCCATGGTGCTGGCGGTGTTCCCTACTATAATATCACTGATACTGATGGTTATTGCCGTTCATAATGTGGGTTCCACGCCGACTGCCGTAATGGGAGCCTTGGAACCGATAACGGCAGTATGTATCGGTATCTTCGTGTTTGGTGAGGCTTTCACCCTACGTCTCGGCATCGGCATTATCCTTATCCTTACTGCCGTGATACTTATCGTGGCAGGAAAGTCGTTGCCTACACAGCATTTCACCTTCGTGTTCTCAAAGATTGGACATGTGCTGAAAAAGAAATGGAGATGGAAAAGCTAAGAAAAAATATCATTCACGTTATGCAAAAAAAACTCTTTATAATCATACTTTTCATTGTTGCTACACTCCACTCCTTTGCCGCAACCGATGCCCTGTCGGCATGGCGGGCAGGAGAGAAGGTGACGTATAAGGAAGTCGTGGACTATGGCATCGACAAGTGCTTTATGGCGACAGCCATTCCAGACAATGTCTTTGCGAGGATGAAAGGAAAGACGTACAAGAAGAACTGTACGGTAAGGAGAGCGGATCTGCGATACGTCAGGGTGCTGCATTATAATCTCCGGGGAGAGATATGTATTGGCGAGCTTGTTTGCGACAAGGGGATATCGGGCGACTTGGTGGATATCTTCAGAAAACTCTTCAATGCCAAATATCCGATAGAGCGCATGGTGCTGATTGACAACTATGGAGCGGATGACAAATGCTCTATGGAGGCAAACAACACATCATGTTTCAACTACCGTTTTGTTGCCGGTTCAAAGGTATTGTCGAATCACAGCCGGGGTAGGGCGGTGGACATCAATCCGCTATATAATCCGTGTGTGGCAAAGAGGAGGAACGGTACGGTGAGTGTTGATCCGGAAAAGGGACGGCGGTATGCAGACCGTTCGAAGTCTTTCAGTTATAAAATAGAGAAAGGCGACTTGTGTTATCGCCTTTTCATAGAGCATGGGTTTATGTGGGGAGGAAACTGGAGAAGTAAAAAGGATTACCAGCATTTCGAGAAGAAATGAAATTCTTTTAATCGGTTTTACCTCTCTTCCGTTTTTCTGTCTGATTTTTTACCTCTCTCCCGTCTCCCCTAAAGGGGAGATGCAGTTTGCTTGCTTGCTGAGAAGCTGATTGACAAGGCCTTGCAAGACATCCAGAAGACCTTCCGAGGACTCTCAAGAAGCAAGCAAACTGGTCCTCCCACTTTGGATAAAATCCTCACGCTCGGAAGAATAAGCAAACTTCTTCTTCTCTCGCTTAATCGGATTTTTAGGGGGAGTTAGAGGGGTAGGTAACCAGATTCTTACTGTCTGTTTTCACCGAAGTATCTGTATTCGTAGTCGATGATGCTGTCGGCAAGACTGATGTTAGGAACGAGGATGGTGTCGCAACCGAGAGCCTCGGCAACAGTCATGTATATCTCAGCTGCAGGGATGATAACATCGGCACGGTCGGTCTTCAGACCGTATTGTGCAATCCTTTCCTCTATGCTGAGCGGCTTGAGCTTGTTGTAGAGGTCAAGAATCTCTGTTGTCTTTATCTCCTTCTTGTCTTTCTTCGTATGGGCAAGCTTGAACAGTTTGTTGATGTTACCACCCGAACCAATAAGACAGATGCCCTTAATCTCGTTGGCATACTGAGACAGTTCGCTCTTCATAGCCTCAATGTCGTCCTTTGACACTTTGCCGTTGAGCATCCTCAGAGTACCGATATTATATGAACGGCTATGTACGAGGAGTCCGTTATGCAGAAGTGAAACCTCCGTACTACCACCGCCGACATCGATATAAGCAAAGTCTCCTGTCTTGCATTCCTGATTCTCAATGATATTGTTGCAAAGCAGCTGAGCCTCCTCCTGTCCTTTTATTATCTCAATCTTTATGCCCGTCTCCTTATGCAACCGCTTGAGCACCTTCTCTCCGTTTTCTGCATCGCGCATGGCAGAGGTGGCACAGGCACGGAAGGTGACAACATCGTTGAGCTTCATAATCTGCTTGAAAGCCTTCAGCATGTAGGTCATCTTCTCCTCACGTTCCTTGGAAATCTTGCCAAGAGTGAAAACATCCTTTCCCAGACGGAGCGGCACACGCATATACATCACCCTCGATATCTTAGGCTCCCCCTCGCCGTTCTTGCGGAAGAAGTTCTTTATAAGCAGTCGCGCACCGTTGGAACCGATGTCGATGGCTGCCATATTGAAAGATATGTCAAAACTATAGCTAATGTTCTCTTTATCGTTGATTTTCTTCATTTTTTTTGGGGTTTTGTGAGTTGACGAGTTGACAAGTAGACGAGTTGACAAGGAGATTAGTTTTCCTTGATAATCGCTGTTCGCAAACCTTTAACAGGTAATGCAAATCTCCTCGTCAACTTGTCAACTCGTCAACTTGTTAACTTGTCATAAATATACGTTGTATAATTCCTCCTGTGAGCGGAACGGCTTTTCGTCGTCAACAGTCTGTATCGTGTCGTTGCCCTTTCCGTCGATGAGTCTGCCGTTGCAGGTGTCTTCAAGACCATATTCAACGGTGCGAAGCAGGTCGCGCTGCATGTCGAGGTCGTAAACCGGAGTGTATACCTCTATGCGGTTGAGCAGGTTGCGCGGCATCCAGTCGGCACTACCTATATAATATTTAGGCAGTCCGCCATTGCATGCAATGATTATTCTGGAGTGTTCCAGATAGCGGTCAATGATACCAACGGCACGTATGTTGTTGCTGATGCCCGGCACTCCCGGCACGAGAGAGCAGTTACCCCTTATAAGCAGGTCAATCCTTACTCCAGCCTGCGAAGCCTCATACAGCTTCTCCACCATGTCGCGCTCCGTGATATGGTTTATCTTTATCTTCAGCCAAGCCTCCTTGCCAGCTTTCGCATTCTTTATCTCCGTGTTGATAAGCTGCAGAAGCTTCGTCTTCATGGAGTTCGGCGATACGAGAAGTTCGCGGAATCGTGGCTGTGAGAAAGGACGGTTGATAAAGTCAAACACGCGGTCCACCTCGTTTACCAGTTCTTTTCTTGCCGTCATCATGAGGTAGTCGGTATATACCTTAGCATTTCCCTCATGGAAGTTGCCGGTGCCGATGCATGCGATGTTACCTTTCTTGGAACCGATATACAGAAGCTTGGAGTGAACCTTCAGTCCCTCCACGCCATATATCACGTTTATTCCTTCCTCCTGCATGCGCTTGCTCCACTTGATATTGCTCTTCTCGTCGAAGCGTGCGAGCAGTTCCACTACGGCAGTCACCTTCTTGCCGTTGCGTGCAGCACATACGAGAGCCTTGACAACCTTGGAGTCGCTTGCCAGTCGGTAGAGTGTAGTCTTTATCTCCTTCACGTCGGGATGGAGAGCAGCCTCACGCAGCACTCTGATATAGGTATCGAAAGAGTGGTAAGGCACATGTATGAACCTGTCTTTCTCCCTGATCTGCTTCAGAATGCTCTCTTTGCTGAGAAACTCCTCCTTCATGACATGTTTCCATTTAGGGAATTTCAGTTCGCTGTGTCCGAAGTCAGGGAACTTCATCAAATCCTTATGGTTCTGGTATCTACCGCTTGGAAGGGCAGCATCGAGATGCTCCACGTTGAGGCGTGCCATAATCTTCTTCTGCATATCCTTCGGCATGAGCTTGTCGTAGATGATGCGCACCGGCTCTCCACGCTTTCTGCTGTTCACACCCTTTGCTATCAGCTGCAGCATGCCGTAGTCGGAGTCGTTATCCATTTCCATTTCGGCATCCTTTGTGAACTTGAAGGAATAGGCCTCGAAATTGCTTGGCTTGAATCCGATGAATATCAGTGGCAGACAGAAGCGTATGACATCATCGAGATAGATGGTGTTCTGGTATCCGTCGGAGGGAGGCAATACGATGAAGCGTCCGAACTCACTGTCGGGGACCTTCACAATGGCATAGTCCGTCTTTGGTTTCTTGCCGAAGGTCTCCTCCTTCTCGGTTCTTTTCACTATGAGATAAATCCTGTTGTCCTGCAGCTTGCCGATTTCAGAAATGTTCTCCAGCCATATCGGGTTGGTGGAACCGTTCAGCTTGTCGTAATAGAAATCCTTGATATACTGTTTCTGTTCGTTGTTCAGTTTCTCTTCGTTGAGCAGTCTTATGTTATGCTCTTCAAGTTGTGCGAACACCTCGTCAGTCGTTTCGGTATATTCCTTGCTGTATATGTTGTTCAGTTTGTTTATTGTCTTGATGGTGCTCTTCAGATGTTCCTTTTCCTTCTTTGCACTTTTGTCTGCAGATTCGAGGAGTCGGTTCAGTGATGCCATTCGTACACGGAAGAACTCATCGAGATTGTTAGAGTAGATGCCGAGAAACGACAGACGCTCAAGGAGAGGCACATTGTCTTTCTGAGCCTCCTTCAGTATACGGTGGTTGAAGTACATCCAGCTGATGTCTCTGTCAACGTAGTAATTCTTAAAGTCTTTGTCTTTCATCTTTCTGTAGATTATTTATTTATACATTGGTGATTTTCTCTTCTTGTTGGTTGTCTGCTTGTCTTTAGACTCCACATTTTCTTTGTCAGAATGTTTTGCATTCTTTTTGTCGGTATGCTTCGTTTTTTCCTTGGCTGTTTTAGGGGCAGTCTCTTTGTCGGCAGTTTTTGCTGTGCTGTTGTCTGTCCGCTCCACAATGCGGTCTTCGTAGTCGGCAGCCAGTTTGCTGAAGTGCTTCGTGCTGTGGCTTGGAATGGAGATGGTACGTATGTCGTCGCATCCGCTCAGCATGCTGCGCTTGATGACTTCCGGAATGCCGCACATTTCCACGCTTCTCAATGCTTCGCAGTCGGCAAAGGCGCATACTCCTATGTTGGTTACGCCAGCAGGAATCTTCACTGCAGCAAGGGCGTCGCAGTCGAAGAACGCCTCGTCGTCGATGATTCTGAGACTGTCTGGCAACTGTATATTCTTGATGAATTTGTTCTTTGAAAAAGCCTTTTCGGCAATCGTCTCCACTCCCTCGGGCACTGTGTATTCGGCAACTTTGGAGATGAAGGAGACGAGGGTCTTGCCTCCGTTGGTGAATACCGCCTTGCCGTCGGTAGTTACGTTTTGCGACAGACTGCTCACTTCCAGTTCTGTGTTACCGATGAACGGGTTGCTGCCAAGTCGTACCACAGACCGTGGTATCGTAATCTTCTTCAGCGAGATACATCTGCCGAAAGCTTCATGGCCGATGCTCTCGATACCCTCCGGCAAAGAAATCTCCGTCAGGTAGGCACATCCCCAGAAGGCATCAGCGTCAATCTCGCGTGTGCCTTCGCAGACATCATATTTGCCACTGAGACTCTTGGAAGCCATTATTACATGTCTGCCGTTCTTTGAATAGAACACACCGTTCAGGTCTTCGCGGCTGCCGGTGGTCTTTCTGATAGCAAAGTCTAATACCAGTTGTCCGAGTTTGTCATCCTGTCCCAAACTCTTCTTCAAATTCTTAAATGCGGATCGTTGATTATCCTTCATAATGATTACAAATTGATTTCTTGTGCAAAATTACTCCAAAACGCTGATATGGAACTATAATCGACGTTACGTTGTGGTGAAGATGATATTTCAAACCTGTTACGGTGCTGTATGGACTATATATATAAAGGTATAAGGGAAATTCTGTTGCACAATTACCTTTTAAAAGTGCAGAAAAGATGAATATTACGGATATTATTTGTAACTTTGCAAAAATGATTATAGTAGAACACATATTATATTATGAAGAAGATTATTTTGTTTGCTGCCGCAGCTGCAATGCTTGCAGTATCTTGTCAGGAGAGTCTTGAAGACCGTGCGGCGCGAGAAGCACAGGAGTTTACAAGAAAGAACTGTCCGATGAAGTTGGGTAACGGAATAACAACCGACAGTATGGTCTTTGACAAGGCGACACTTACTCTTCATTACTGCATGACGATAAGCGGACAGGCTGACACTACGGCAATCCGGAATACTGACATAAAGAAGGACATGGTGGAGGGGCTGAAGGGCAACACCGCCGTGCGTCCGTATAAGGATGCAGGCTACAACTTCCAGTATACGTTCTTTTCGGAGAAGCATAAAGGACTGAAGCTGTATGAAGTGAAAATAACGAAAAAGGATTATTCAACTAAATAAAACAAATACAGAAATGGCACAATTGGTTATTAACAACTACGACGAGTTTGCTGCTTATCTTGGCAAGAATCTCGGAACATCAGACTATGTGGAACTCTCGCAGGAGCGCATCAATATGTTTGCTGACGCTACTCTCGACCACCAGTGGATACATGTGGATACAGAGAAGGCAAAGGAAGAGAGCCCTTACAAGACAACTATCGCCCATGGCTATCTCACGCTGTCAATGCTTCCATATCTGTGGAACCAGATTATCAAGGTTAACAACCTGAAGATGATGGTAAACTACGGTATGGACAAGATGAAGTTCGGACAGGCTGTGAAGTCTGGCGAGAGCATCCGTCTTGTCACCGACCTGCAGTCTATTGCCAACCTGCGCGGTGTGACAAAGGCAGAAATCAAGTTCCGCATCGAAATCAAGGAGTCTGGCAAGAAGGCTCTTGAGGGTGTGGCTACATTCCTCTATTACTTTGAGTAATCTGTAAATGCCCGACAGGGCGTACAGAAGAGCAATCCCTCTCATCGGCATCGTTGCCTTGATGAGAGGGATTGCTGTCAATATCTGTTGTGCCGGTTTGTCTCTTCTTTAGTACCACTGCACGGCATTGCTGTAGCCGCTGCGCTTGTCGTATTTGAGAGCGTCGGTGAGAGTGGCGGCGTTGCATCGGAACGAGAAGTTGTATGATGTGTAAGGAGCGAGAACCACAGAGCAGCTCATGCTGAAGCAATGCAGGTCGCGTTGCAGCGAAGCTGTTGTCATGGACAGGTCGTGCTCCTCGAAGTCGTAGCCGGAAGAGAAGCTGATGTTCCAGCCGTCGCTGATGCGTATGTTACCGCTGAAGTTCAGGTTCTGGGTGAACTTATACGGATAGCGCATGGTCTTCTTGTTGAACTTGCCGCTGGTGTTTTCGCGCATTGTAACTCCGTATCCGAAGGTTACAGACCAAGGGATGGAGAATCTCATGTATCCGTCTTCGTCGGTCTCTGCCTTGCTTGCCGTCTTCTTCTTGGCACCGTTCTGTGCCTTTATCATGTCGTCGTCGACGTTGGTCTCCACACCTGTGTCGTCGTCATCGTCGTTGTTCCTGTTGCGGTCGGTGTCGTCGCCGCCTCCGAAGAAGCGTTTTATCTTTTCCGGAGTGAGAGTATATGATATGTTCTGCGACATGCCTTGGAATCGTCCGAAGCGTCCTTTGCCCCATTCCGTATGGTTGCCTACGTACGGATTGCCGTTGGCATCAAGCTCATAGGCATAGGTGGCGAATACGGCATTCATGTTGAAGGTATAGTTCTTCCACCATTTCAGACGGATATTCATGGAGAGGTCGCTCCACGGTTTCTCCTTAGCCGCCGTGTTGTAAGACATGTTTGCTCCCAGTTCGTCGATGATGCTGAGCTTCTTGAAGCCGGTGGAGTCTTTGTCAGACTTCACCTTCATCTCTATATTGTTGGAGAGCGACATGGAGATGCTTCCCGTTCGTCCTTTGCCCGGCACGCCGAACATACCGCCGCTGTAGGGAGAATACTGTTCGAGTGTGACGTTACCCTGGGCGTCGGTCTTCTGGTATGTCTCGTAATATCCGTAGCGGCTTGTGCCGAAGTCAGGAGCATAGCTGTAGGACACCTGCGGAGTGATGACGTGGCGTATAGCCTGTATCTTGTCGCCGAATATTTTTCTGCTCGGAACCCAGAAGCCATACAGCTTGGTGGATGCGCTGACGCTCATCGACCAGTTGTAAACGTTGTAGAAGCCGTATGTGGTGTCTCTTACAACGGTCTGTCTTTCAGCGTCCCAACTTTGCATCACCTTGTTTGTATACATACGGTCGGTGAAGTTTACCGAAGGGTTGATGTTTATATAATTAAATAAGGTGAAGTTTCCGTTGATAGGAATGCTGTGCTGCATACCGTTGCGCCAGTCCTTTACGAGGTTCGACTTCATCAGCAGGTCTTCCTTCGTGTCGATGCTGTTACGGAGACTACCTGTATAGCTCAATGAAATCTTCTCGTACCAACGTTCCTTGCCGACCATGCGCTTGCGCTTGAAAGGATAGAAGCGGCTTACGGAGATGTTGAGGTCGGGCAGCGTGAGGGCTATGGTGGAGTCGCGCATGTTCTGGTTGAGGTTTGTCGTTCCGCTGATGGTCATGCCCAGGCTTGAGAATGTGGTAGTCCAGCTGACACTTGACGTTCGTGTGCTTTGTGTCAGCGACTGTGGGTTATACATACTCGTCAGGTTGTTGCGCTCATAGCTTGAAGTGGCGAAGTTTACGCTTGCCGACAGCGAGCTGAATGGGTTAGCCTTGGCATCCTGTCGGTGGCTCCATTGAATCTTGAAGCTCTCCTGCTCGGTGAAGTCCGGCATTCCCTTGTCGCCATTCTTCGTGTCCTGATAGCTGAAATAGAAGCTGCCGTTGTATTTATATCTCTTGCGGTAGTTGCTTGCCGCAGAGATGCCCCATGAGCCCTTGGTGTAAATCTCGCCTAAAAGCTTGAGGTCCCATTTGTCGCTGATGGCGAAGTAGTAGCCACCGTCGCGAAGATAGAAGCCGCGGGCGTTCTCATCACCATAGGTAGGCATGATGAATCCGCTGGAATAGCTCTTTGAGAACGGGAAGAATCCGTATGGCACAGCCAGCGGCAGCGGCACGTCGGCAACTACAAGATATGCCGGTCCGAACACCACATCCTTGCCAGGGCGCACCTTAGCCCTTGAGAGGGCGATGTAGAAGTCGGGGTGCTCAGCGTCGCAGGTGGTATAGCGTCCGTGCTCAAGAAACAGCTCTCCCTTGTCGTTGCGCTTTGAGCGCAAGCTGGTAAGAAAGCCGTCTTCCTGTGCCGTATATACGTTGTTGATAAATCCTTTCTTGGTTTTGAAGTTGAAGGCTATCGTGTCGCTGTCATATTGCGTCTCGCCCATCTTGAACACCGGTCTGCCCTGCAGGACACCTGTGGTGTCTCTCATTCCTGTGGCATGAACGAGACTGCTGTCCATATTCATTGTTATGTCAGCACTCGTAAGGTTCATGTTCTGATAGCTGACGTTGGAATTGCCGTATAGAAAGGCGAGTTTGTCGGAGGCACGATATACCATAGAGTCTTCTGCCGCAAACTTCACCGGTGCGTCTACGCCGGTAGACTTAGCCCTGTTTATGCTGTCAAGACGTATGGAGTCGTCCACCTGTTTGTTGTGTCGATAGATGGCGAGGGCAAGCGAGTCCATAAGAGTAGTGTCGGGTTCGTTGCTGTCCGCTACGGGTATGATGGAATCTTGCCCCAGCGTGTCGGCGAGGGCTATGGAGTCTTTGTTCGTTTCCTGTCTCTTGTCCTTCCTTTCCGCCGGCATGTAGGCGCCAGCAACGACAAGGATGAATGTCAAGAGCAATATGATTATAGTGGATTTCTTTCTCACTTTATCGTTATGAAATGCAATGTGTTCTTTTCCTGTAAACCGCTACTGCTGTTTGTAATAGAGCAATATGGACTGCAAAATTACTCTTTTTACTTCTAATATCCGCTATGTGGCGGTTTTTTATGTGTTATTTTAACGTTTTCTTCCTGTTCGTAATGTTATGCACATCCGCTCTGTCGTTTTGGAGGATGGCTGTAGTACTTCCTTGAAATGCTGTTTTGGCTATATAAGAAATCCCCGGCAGACTCATCGGGAGAAAGCCGGGGATTGACGCATATTATATATTCTCTATTAAGTTTCTGTCAAGTCAGCGACTTGACATGTTGTCTTTTCTACTTGGCAACAGAGGTTTTGTTCTTGAATCTGTTGTGGATATTTCTGAAGATGCTCTTCTTGGTGCTTCTTACGGCTGACGCTCTCTTGGCTATAGCCTTCGGTGTGGTTTCCTCAACGTTGTCGTAAGACATGTATCCGCTCGTCATTCCTGTATATCTATATACTGTGCCGTCGTTGTTTGTATAGTATATGCAGTCGTAATAACGCTCATCAGTTCCTTCATCGTCCTTGCTTGTATATTCTACGCCAGACGGTAACAGAGACGGACCTTTACCCATGTAGCCGATGCAGAACAGGGCACCAAGGAAATCGTCATCGTCGACGCTCATGAAGTTTGGTATATACTGAAGTGTTATATTTTTTTCTGCGTTGGTGTAGTCGTAGATGTATGTTTCCACATCTTTCTCGCCGTCTTCAACAAATGTGTATACGGCCTTTATGAGCTTGCCGTCGTTCCATGTGAAGACATAGTCGAACGACGAACTGTATTTCTCCTTGTCTCCGTCTTCGATATAGACACCGGAACCGCTACCTTTCATTCTTGTTATGTTGCCGTTACCGTTGTAGCTGACGCTTATTTTGCCGGTTCCGTGTTCCTCGTCTTCCGTGCCTTCGTAGTCGTATTTGTTGGTGAGACTGGTAATGTAACCGCCGCTGTTGGTGCCTATGTTGCTGAAAACGTCTTTGTCGGAATATCCGTTACCGCTATTTATGTGTGTGATGGTAAATGGGTTGTAGCTAACCTCGTACGGATCACTTGTACTGCCGAACGATGCCAATGTGCCGTTGTCGTTGTAGCTGTATCTTATATTGCCAGCCTTTGTGATGCGCATCTTCTCGCCTGTTCTTGTTTCTATAACGCCAGCTGCGGTGTTTCCCGACCCGGAACAGTTGCAATCGTCATCATCGCTGCTGCATGAAGTGAGGCTTGTGGTAAGGGCAAGTGCTGTGGCTACTGCTAATCCCATATTTGTTAATGTCTTACGATAGTCATAGATAATCTTTTCCATATGTGTTACTTTGTTTTTGGGTTAATAAAAATTCACTATCTTTATGATGTAATTATATGTTGAAATCACAGCACAAAGATAGTGAATGTCTGTCAAGTAGCCAAATGCTTTTTCCTGTTTTATGGAACAAACGGCTCTATACGTGGAACAAACGGTTGAAATTAGGGTTTAAACGTTCAAAATATATTTGTCTCAACTTTCGCTTCAACCGTTATAGTATTCCTTTTGTTTTTGATATAGTGTACCTTTTGTTTTCACTTCTTTTATGATAAGAAGTCTTTATTTTTTCTTTTTGCTATCTATCATCTTGTAGATATGTGTAGAGTCTCCGCTTTTCTTGAAGAAGAAATAATGTACTCCGCTTCCTACTTTCATCCGGAAGTTACTTCCGATGACGATTTCTGCATCGCAGCCGACAGGAATCTTTGCATATAGACCTTTGTCGTCGAATGTTACTTCTACCTTTCCGTAGAGCGTTGTCGTAGAACCATGCACGCTTGTCATGTCGCCCACAAGGGTAGGGGATATGAGCAGATGGCGCATACCGTTTGTTCCAGGCATGTTCTGTATGCCGGCAAGACGCTTGAAGAACCATTCGTCAATCTGTCCCATCATCAGGTGGTTCCATGATGAACCCTGGCGTGGGTCCCACTGTTCGGTCAATGTTGTTGCTCCTTGCTTTATCTGGAAACCATAGCCCGGAGTCTCATAGTGGTTGAGCATCTTGTATAGAAGTTCGTCCTTGTTGTTCAGGGCGAGCGACATGAAGAGGTAGCGGTTGCCCACATCGCCGGTGGTAAGGCGGTTGCCGTGCTTCTCTATGTCGGCAATCAGCGACTGCAACACTTTCTCTTTGTTCTCGCCCGTAATGCCGAGGAAGAGCGGCAGAGCATTGGATGTCTGGCTACCTGTGCCGTAGCAGCAGGAGTCCGGTTTATAGAACTCTCTGTTGAAGGCTTCCACCACCTTATTATATAATGTAGAGTATTTAGTCTCGTCCGTCTTGTTGTTCACCATCTTTGCAGCGTAGGTCATCAGCTTGAGGTCATAGATGTAATGTGCTGTGGCAACAAGAGGAATAGGAGTGTTATGGCAGAAGCCCGACTTGCCGCCTTCCACCACGTCGTACCAGTCGCCCAGTCCGTGGCTCACGATGCCGTCTTTGGAACGGCTCGTAAGATAATCCACGTAGCGGCACATGGCATTGTAGTTGCGGGTGATGATGGTGCTGTCGCCATACTGCTCATAATACTGGAACGGCATGATGATGAGCGTGCTGCCCCATTCGGGAGAGTCGTCGAAGAGATTGCCAAACGACACATACTGCGGAGCCGTTGTCGGCACCATGCCGTCGGCTTTCTGTGTGTCGGTAATGTCGCGGATTATCTTCGGACAGAATTGTGTCATGTCGAAATTGTAGAACAGACTCGGACCGACAAGATGATCCTGTTCCAGCCAACCGAGCTTCTCGCGGTGAGGACAGTCGGACATCACGCTCTGCATGTTGCTCCTCTCCGCACGCTCTATCAGACGGTGGGTCTGTGTGAAGATGGGGTTGGAACATTCAAACGACGAGCCTTCTTCGGCAGAGTTGTAGATAAAGCAGCTCTGCAGACTGGCGATAACGGGCAGCCCGTTCGGGTTTGGCTCGCCTTCGAGAACGGCATCCTCCACCTGTATGTATCTGAAGCCGTAGTAGGAGAAGCGCGGATGCCACGTCTCCGTGGTGTCGCTGCCTATGGTATATTCGTAGTAGTGCTGGCGACCCGTCTGTCGTTGGTCGCACACGCCCTGCTTGTTCAGGTTTTCCGATACGAGCATTGTCACCTTCTGTCCCGGTCTGCCCTTCACCTTTATCTCCGGGAATCCGGCGAGGTTCTGTCCCATGTCGGCAATGAAGGTATGTGGCGACACCGTGCGCTTGGTCTTTTCCGATGCCGAAGCCACGGAGTCGGCAGGCAGATAGTTCCATGTCTTGATGCCGAAGCGCTCCATTATCTTTATCGGCTCTGCGGTCTGCGGTTCAAGAATGCCTCCGGCACCTTCCACAAGTACGGCATCCTTCCATGCCGAATCGTCGAAGTGCGGCATACAGGCTTTGCCCTGTACCAGACGGGCATCGTACGACTCGCCGCCGTAGATGCTGTTGAAGGTGACGGGACTGAGAGCATATTTCCAAGAACCGTCGCTCACGATGGTCTTGCTCGTGCCGTCGCTATAGTTTATCTCCATCCGCATTGTCATCTGCGGCGCACCGAAGCTGGTCATCAGCTTGCTGTATCTGTCGCCTCGCTGAACGTTGAAGAATCCGTTGCCGAGGAGCACGTTTATCGCATTGCCATCCTTGTTTAACAGAGAGGTAACGTCGTAGGTGTTGTAATAGATAGTCTTGCTGTATTCGCTGCATAAGGGGGCAAACATGCTGTCACCCACTTTCTTTCCGTTGATGAGCATCTCGTAGTGTCCCATGCCGCTGACGTATACTACGGCATCGGTAATGGTCTTCCCTTCGTTGGAGAACTCCTTGCGCAGGATGATGCTCTTGGAGGAGAGCGTGTCTACAGGGCTCCATTTCTCGACGAAATAGTCTTTCTTGAATTCAGCGTTCGAGAAACGGCCCTCGGGAAGCCTGGCATCTTTCCTCGTTATGGCTCCGATCCATTGGCTCTTGTCCATCTCGTCGCCAACGATGCGTATGGCTTGCTCTTGGCTCCATTCCGACGGCTTGCCGGATTTGTCCCACACCCTTACCTGCCATAGGTAGCCATGTCTGTTCGGTGTGAGGGCAGGGGTGGAGATAAACTGGCTGTCCTTGGATTTCTTCTTGCCGGAGTCATAGACCTGTCTGCCGGTGATGTTCTCCTTTATTATAAGTTGGTAAGCCTTTTGATAGTCATTGTTCACGTCGGATGTCATTTGCCATCCGAAGCGCACGTCGCCCTTGCTTACGGCAAGTCCTTTCTGATAGTTGCAGATAGTCTGCGTAATGGTAATCTTTGCTTCAGCCTGCAAGGATGCAAGTGCAAGCAGAGCTAATGTTATATGTCTCATTTCTTTATTTGTTTTCAATTATTGTTCCGTTTTTTATTTCCGCTTCAACCGTCCTGCCGTCGGTGGCTTTCAGACGGAATTTGGCATTGATGTTCTTTGGCCATGCCGGGAAGAGCAGCAGTCCGCCGTCGGGCTTCTCCTGCAGCAGCATTTCCTGCAAGCCAATCATCGACGCACCGCCCTTGTTGCAGTCGGGAGCCCAGTCGTAGCCAGGGTCCCAGAAGGCAGGAAAGCGGTACGGTCCGTCGGCGAGTTTCTCCTTGTTCAGCTTGAAGGCTTCGTCGGTCAGTCCGAGGCAAGCCGCCCAGATGTTGTCCTGTTTCCATCCCTTTGTGGAGTGCATCTCCACGGCGTGCGGGTCTTTCAGATAGGTGTTTCGTGCAATATGTAGATTGTCTCTGCCCATGCCATACACTCTCCATGGGAAGACGGGATAGAGCTGTGGCGTCTCTATGTTCTGAATCCTTGCCCATACGATGGCAGGTGCGATGCAGGTGTCGCCCTCTATTGTGCGTAGTGGGATAGGAGGGATGCGCGAGAGGAAGTTGTTGAGGCTGTCGCCTTTATATTCTATCCATTGTTCCGTCACGGTCTTCAGTGCGGCAATGACGCTCGACGGGTTGTATGCCATCTTGTAGGTCTCGCAGCCCGACGAGGGGTAGAGCATCAGTTTTCCGTCGGCATTGAGAGGCTTTACGCCAAGTTTCTTGGCTATGTACTGGTAGTGCTCGTCGAAGAAGATTAGCGTCTGGCGTATCAGCGGTTCATATTCCGCGATGTCCATGCCGCTGTATTTATGTGCCTGCATTATCATGGAACAGAACTCAAGAGCCGTGTCCCACTGATATTCTAGCCATGCGTTGCGGTCCATGCCCGGGTCGTCGCCGGGTTTGTGTTTGCCGTATTCGGTGGGGTTGGGCAGTCCGCTGTTCTCTATCTGTTCGGAGAATGATGCCCCGTCGTGGTTCCAATAGAACTTTGTGCGCCTTGTGGCGTTGGGCAGCATCCGCAGATAGGTGTCGAACTGTGCCTTCATCATGTCCGTGTCGCCGCTCTTGAGCATCGGCCAGTATACGAGACGCTGGTTCTGTGCCGTCATGGTGCCGCCGCCCCACTTGCGGAAGTCGGGAGTGAAGGGGCATTTCGGATCGGCATATACGGGGTCGAAGGTGAAGAGCGAGCCGTTGAACTTCGTGGGATATTCGCCATAGGCGTTGCAGCCGAGCATATAGCGAAAGAGTTCATAGTTGCGTGCCATTGCGGCTCCTTCGCCTTCGGCTGTGATAAAGCTGCGCTGCCAGAACTGGTGCCACCACTTGGTGCTCTGTGCTTTTGATTTCTTTGCCGACAGGGCGGTGCTTGCTGTCTCGCCGGTATAGAGGTCTATGCTGACGGTGGCTTGTCTGATGCTGGTGGCGCTGTAGTGCCATGCCTTGTAGTCGGTGGATGCGTAGGTGCCTGTAGATGTGCCGGTGAACTTGAAGCCGGGCATAGTGATGCTTCCGCCGAATGTCTTTCCGCCTATGGGGTTATATAGCTCATTCTTTATGGCGTCGAGTCCTTCGCGGCTTACGGTATAGTCGAATACCGTGTAGCTGCGGTTCGTGTGCCAGAAGTCAATACAGCTTTTTGCTGCCTTGATGGAGTCGGCAAAGGTGGTGCAGTCGGCAGGTATGTTCCATTTGTAGGAGCCTTGCTGACATTCGGCTTTGGTCACGGGGCGGTCTTTGTATCTCCACGACTCATAGCTCAGCGTGGCATCGGCTTTATGTGTAGCGTTCATCTCCACAAACACCTTCGGCTGGTATACGTCAGCCCAGAGACGGATGCTGATGCCTTTACCTTTTATATATATAGCACCGTCGTCGAGACAGAGCCGTTGTTCGAAGTCGGTGCCGCTGAACGGTTGCCCTTTTATGTTCAGACGGAAGCGTCCTGCCTTGAGCAGGGTGTTGTTCTCGTCGAGCATTCCGCTTTTGGAAACATAGAAGAGTATGTCGCCGTTCTCCACCCATACGTTCATTCCCACATCGTAACCGCCGCAAGGCATCGAACCGGATGAGTTCTGGCTCTGCGTGGTCCATACGTAGTCCTTGGGCTTATAGTCGGCAACGGTCTTTCCGGCATACAGACTTGTGTATGCCAGTAGTCCGCACGATGCAGCAATAGCTCTCGAAAAAATTCTGTTTATTGTGATATTCATCTGTCGTTGCTATAATGGATAGTATTCTGTTCTATATAAAGACGCTTCACAATGTCTTTTGTAATGTTAAACTACAGACGAACAAGTTTTATTCTATTCTGTTTTTTTGATTGTAATATGACATCTCTAATTATTTACCTTTTAAAATAATCTGTACAGCTTTTCCTAAATCCGTCAGACTATACTTTTGGTCTGGATGATTTGGAGCATCTGCATACTTCATCTGTATCAAACCTGATTGAATGGCAGGCTTCAAAGATACCTTGTCGAAGTATTGGCGAGACTTGGTTGCAAGCTTGGTTGCAAGTTGCAGTGATTCTTTTGTATGTTCTGATGTGTTAATGCTGATAATCAGATCTTTAACGTGGCTTGAGATATTGGTTGCAAGCTGGTGTGCGGTTGCAACTAAGCTTATGTCGACTATAGACTCTTCATAACTTTTGGCATCATCCTCAATGATTACACTGAAAGCAGTAACCAAGTCAACGTTGAATCGTGCTGGTGGATTCTTGTTCTCACGTAGGGCATCCTGAACCTCTGTAACTCCATGATTGAACATGTTCACATAATTGAATGATCGCATCATCTCTGCAATCACACTGTTGCGATAGTCATTTACCAATGGGAAATTCTCAGGTCGTGCCTGACCATAAAGCCCACCAGGATTCATGATTTCAATGTGTCGGTCGTACTGATAGAGACGTGTAGGCATGTTTGATTGATAATCGCGATGCATGCAAGCATTCATACATAACTCATGTAAAGCCTTGAAAGGATAGTTTACTATATCTTTTTCTCGCAATACGCTAACAGAAATAGGCCGACGCGTCACAATGCCATCACGAATGAAATTGTCAAGAAGGGGTAGAATATGATAGAGGCTGCCTTCGAATCTACGCTCATTCAGAATGGCACCAGCATTTGTTTCTCCCTTAAATCTCACATACTGGATATATGCTCCTGGCATGAAATACTTCGGATTCTTACCGAACATGATTAGAGCTGCATTGGTCGGACAATTCCACTGGAGATTCCAAAGGTGTAAAGACGCCAATTGCTCTTCAAGTGGACGATGATCATTGGCTAAGACACTGGCATCCACAGCACGTGGTAGATAATCCTTGATGATTGCATCAATATCAAGATCATCCAATTTTGCACCTCTGCATGGGTGTGTGTCAAAAGTGGGTAGGCTTGCTGCACATCGTTCACTCAATATGCGCTCCTCTTGTGGGGTGGCTATATCCCTGCGAGGGCCAATGCGAATGAAAGTACGACCACGATAACGCACTGGAGTATCAAATGACGGAGTTACTTCAACGACAAGAACATCACCTTCTGGAGTGCTAACCTTCTCTGTTGTCATCATGGGCAGTGGCAGAATGTTACCATCTGAGCGAATGCCACTGATTTTCTTCATCAGTGTATCGTCAACGGTCATTCCGCTGATTTTTCCATCGTCAAGCACCCCAATGAGTAGATAGCCCTTCTTTCGTGATCCTGGAAGGTCATTGGCGAAGGCACAAATCGCTTCTTGGAACTTGTCCATGTTTCCTGTAGATATAGTTCGCTCAATGCGATAACTCTCTTCGATACTTAGAATGCTATACAGTTCTTCTTGTGTCATAGTTGCAAATCTTTTATTATTTGTGTGTAAAGGTACACATTTATTTTATATGTTATCACTGAAACGCAATAAAAAAGGTTCGTGCGAGATTTTGTGTATAAATATACGTTGTGGAAAATCTATTGCAAAGATGCTGAATTGTATGTTTTGAGAAATTCGGTAACTTTCCTATAGAAATTCGGTAACTTTCTCATAGAAATTCGGTAACTTTCTATTTTATATGTTTTCACTCATGGTTTCGGCAGACTCTTTTTGCATAAAAATAAGCAGCAACTTTGCATAATATTCAGACAAGATTGATGTTCTGCATTCGGTTTGAATTTTTTTAGTGAAAAATTACGCTAAAATCTGCTGAATAGCTTAGAATGAGCGATTTATGAGTGTTTCACCTCAATGGAGGTAATGATTTAGCAACGGTTCTAATTTCTGCAATATGCATACGTTTGCTTGTCAAACAACTCTTGTCGGTTGCAAAAGTACAACAAAAACTTCGGCTCGCAAAAATATAGTTTATCTTTTATGATTTATTTTCAGTTATGATTAGATAATTTCAACTGAGTTTAAGAGAAAAATGAGAGCAAATGTTAATGCTTAAATACAAAAAAGGGTACGATTGCTCGTACCCCTATATAAAAATATTGTCTCACAATGATGCTTGCCACCCATTATTCTACAACAACTTTCTTCACACTACCATCACTATACTTCACGATGTTCAAGCCCTTGGCTGGAGCTGATAATCGCTGGCCATTTGCTGAATAGCGAGAGACTTCCTTGGCATTGGTAGAGATTGCAACCTTATCAATGCCCGTCGCATCGAACTCTACTATATTATAGAAAGTTTCATGCCAAAATCTTGGTTTGTGAAATTTAAAGAACGCCTAAAAAAATGGAGGTTAAAATGGATTTGCAAGCATCGTTTAGATATTATCGGAATTTTTGAAGATATGTCTAAGATAGCTTTACATATCAAGGAGTTTCAAACATTGTACTATCTTAATCGAAAGGAAGAAATTGCATGTCGCATTATTGAGATAGAACGTGAGTTGGAGCAATATGATTCTAAGGTTATGACGGAAAAGATGGTTGAGTTGTCAATGGGTTTGTTCAAGGCATCCTTGTGTGAGAGATATCATAAGCAGGTACGTCCTGTATTCACCGATACAATTGACTTGAAGAGGAATAGAGAGAAGTTTGCCAAGCAATATCCTGTTGTTCTCAGCACGACATTCTCAGCACGTTCTTGTATGATAGCCGATAAACTATTTGACTATGTTATTATGGATGAGGCTTCACAGGTGTCGATAGATACAGGCGCCTTGGCTTTGACTTGTGCATACAATGCCGTTGTTGTGGGAGATGTCTTACAACTTCCCAATGTGATAACAGATGAGGATAAGACGAAACTGGAAGCTATTATGAGTCAATATCATATTGCGGAAGGCTATGATTGTGGAAAGAATAGCTTCTTGCAATCGGTATTGGATGTGATGAAGGGTGTACCAGAAACCTTGCTTCGTGAACATTACCGCTGTCATCCTCGAATCATCAACTTCTGTAACCAAAAGTTTTATGGTGGAAATTTGTTGATTATGACAGAGGATAAAGAAGAAGATAATGTGCTTTGCGCAATCCGAACAGTAAAAGGCAATCATGCCATCAATCAGTATAATCAACGAGAAATAGATGTTGTAAGGGATGAGGTGCTGCCTATTTTGAAAAAGTATGATAGTATCGGAATTATTACTCCATACAATAATCAAGTGAATGCTTTCAAAAAGCAGTTGGAGGGTGTGGAGGTTGCTACGATACATAAGTATCAAGGACGTGTGAAAGATGCCATTATTATGAGTGTGGTTGACAACCAAATTACACCATTTGCAGATGATGCCAATATGCTGAATGTGGCAGTGTCAAGAGCAAAGAAAAAATTCTGTTTGGTAGTAACAGGAAATGAACAGGAACAACATGGTAATGTGATGGACTTAATCGACTATATAGCTTACAACAACTGTATGGTAACGGAAAGTAAGTTGGCTTCCATTTTTGATTACCTCTATGAGCAATATACAGAGCAACGCATGGCATTTCGTTCTTGTCTAAGCAGATAAAGCCTCTAACCCCATCAATAACAGGCTCTTCTTTAGGTTGCGACCTCTGTTCGATAAGGCAACGAAAGGCCCTAAAAATAAAACAGGGAAAGCAAACAACGTGCCTTCCCTGTATTGGTTACGCTTGCTCACTTGACTGAGGAGTAGCGCAGGCAAGAATGTTGACGAAGCAACGGTTGAGCTGGTTAAAATGGCTGCTTGAAGCGGAGCC
>OQWM01000124.1_pt1 | contig 41303 bp, 29 predicted proteins | sample 1691531 | NCBI WGS metagenome assembly OQWM01 (sample SAMN03418257, study PRJEB22391) | human gut metagenome | biome: human-gut; feature: organic feature; material: feces | host: Homo sapiens | place: Tanzania | collected 2013-01
ATGACGCGCCGTACTTTATCCCGTCAGCGATAACAAGACTGGAACTCAAGCCGGTGAAGGTCATCGAAAAGAATTTCATCTACAGGCTGGAGAACGTAGAGGAGATAGTTTTCGCGGAAGGAACGGAAAGAATCGAGGCCTATGCCGTGGAGAAGTGCCTGAATCTCAAGAAGGTATATATTCCGTCCAGCGTGACGTACATGGACAAGGAGGCCATATACGACTGCGGGGACAAAGTGGAAGTCATCAGGAAGTAGTCCCTCAGGCAGGGCCTGACTGTCATTGACACTGCCCTCAGACGGTGACTAGAAGCAATAATTCGTGCCGAGGGAAATCCATAACGGGTCACCGATACCGGTGTTGAAATTGTGTGCCACCTCGGCAGAGGCAATAAAGTTCTGGTTCCAGGCCAATTTCAGGCCGGCGCCTGCGCTATAGATGAACTGGTGCGCCATGTTACGGATATACTTCTCTGTATCAGCCGGTTTATAGCCGGCCTCGAGAGCCAGGGCACTGATTTCAGGCAAGGCACTCATCTCATGGACACGATAAGGCTGAACAATCATACCGCAGTCAAAGAACGGATTGGCAGCCAAGTAGAAATTCTGCTTCAGCAACTTGAAATTCACTATCTTGATACGAAGCTCGAAATTACCCCAGGCATAGCCGTCTCCTATCAGACGGTTGGCATGGGTACCGCGGAGAGTATTCGAACTGCCCAGGCCTTCCGACATCATCTGCTTGAGAATCAAGGCAGTAACATTCTGCTGGATATAGAACGGAGCCTTGCCTGCTACAGTTCCCTGATATGCAAGATGGTATGCGAACACGGGGTCCCCTACCTTGAGTCCGAACGGAATACGGACATAATGACGGAAATGGGCACTCAACTTGAGATAATTGAATCCGTCTCCAAAAACATCAGGTGAGCCATTTACATAAATCTCGGACCATATACCCTTATTCGGAGCTGTCTCGAAATCACGGCTGTCATAAACCAGTCCCGCCTTCAATTCCAGTCTGTTGCCTCCCTTTGCTTCCGAGTCCCTGATTACGCCATTCTGCTTATAGTGATTGTACAAAGTGGACTTCGCATCATAGCCATACTTCCCTTCATTGATATCTCCCATCCGGAAATTCCAGTAGCTTATGCCGCCGGCCCAGAGAAGATGAGGCGTTATATTGCCTTGAAAATCAGCAAGGACCCTTATAATGTCGCGGTTTATATAATAATAGGAGACGTTCTTCAACGGGTCCACTCCCATAGAGGAGAAAAGAGCCGCATCAGAGGCCGGAATGGTCCCGTCCAGAATCTGAGACGCATAGGACTTGTTCGATGTCAATGCCTTATAAACGGGAGAAGCAGCACCGTTGAACCCCCAGAAATTATAAAGAGGATCGTCAATGTAAGTGAAGCTTAAAGTAGTCCGGACCTTGGGAATCAGCACTTTGCTGTCATATGCCAGATACAGTCTTGTCAGTCCCTTGGTGAAATGGGAAGCCTCATAACTTATCTTGTCTCTGTAATTGGGATATGTCGAGCCGTCCCCATAATAATAGAAGTCTCCGAATACGCCATACTGGAAACCCATGTCGGAAGAATATGTAAGACATGGCAGGACACCGAATTCCCATCCGGTCTTTTTCTCCGTTTGAGCCTTCTTCTGCGGGTCATCTGATTTCCGGGGCTCTTTCGAATAGGTTTCAGTTGACATCCAGCACATTACAGCTGCCGTCAACGCAATCAATATGGTTTTTCTCATCTTTTGTCGCATTGTAAACGGCTGCAAAGATATATCAAATCCGCGAAATTGATATCGGCGGTGAAAACGAAAGCGAAAAACCGGCCAAAAATAACATTTTAAAAGTCAAAAATACCAAAAGTGTAATTTAAAACCTTTTGTATTAAAAATAAAAAACGTTTAAGTTTTTTGCCTTGAACTGTTGTTTTTTCAAAATAACCTACTTATATTGCGCCCAACACGAGTATAAAGCACTTATAATCAACATTTTTAGAATCACACTAAGACACAAGCGTTATTCAATTTGAAAGAAAACCAGCCCAGACACCTTACAATTATTAACCACATATCGTAAGATTACACAAAAAAAATTAAAGCTTATGGGTAAAAAACTTCTAACTTTCGCGCTATGCCTATTTTTAGGCATGAGCATAGCTTTAGCCCAAAACAGAACCATAACCGGCACTGTTACCGGCGCTGAAGACGGATTCCCTATTCCAGGAGCGGCTGTATTTGTTGACGGCACCAACATCGGAACAGTCACTGATACTGACGGAAAATACACATTGAATGTCCACAAGGGCTCAGTTCTCAAGGTAACGTTCTTCGGAATGAAGGATGCTATCGTACCTATAGGCACAGAAGACGTAATCAATGTCGTCCTGTCGATCGACGCAGTGGGACTGGACGAGGTTGTCGTGACTGCAACCGGTATGACTCGTCAGGAAAAGACTCTTGGTTACGCATCCACAACAGTCCGTTCAGACGAATTGACGAAGGGTCGCTCAGCAGACGTCCTCTCGGGACTGGCAGGAAAGGTAGCAGGTATGCAGATTTCCTCTGCCGGAGCCACCGGAACATCCCAGAAGGTCATCGTCAGAGGTTATTCATCACTCGCAAGCAATGCTCCGTTGTACGTTATCGACGGTGTGCCTATCTCAAACGGCGCAATGGGAAGCCACGGCCTGAACAACTCCATCGACTTCGGTAACCAGGCTGCCGACATCAACCCTGAAGATGTCGAGTCCATTACCGTCCTCAAGGGAGCTTCAGCTACCGCCCTCTACGGTTCACGTGCAGGTAACGGCGCGATTCTCATCACGACCAAACGCGGTTCGCAGAACGAGGAAGTGAAGGTCACCTACGACGGTTCATTCCAGGCCAGCACCGTTCTGAGAATTCCTCAGTTACAGGACAGATTCGGTGCGGGCTGGTTCTACTCACCTGACGGCAATCCTTTCGGAAACTACTCGATGACAGAGAATGGTTCATGGGGTAACCTCCTCGACGGAAGACGCGTGGAATGGAGACCGGGCGCCCATCAGTACAACGGCGCAGACCCGTCATTCACCGACTTCTCTTTCAAGAAGAATTCGCTGAAGAACTTCTATGCGACCGGATTTGAGACAAACAATACCGTCAGTGTCAAGGGAGGAAGCAAGACCACAGGTTTCGTGGCTTCCTACGGCAACATCTACTCGAACGGTATTCTTCCGGGAAGCAACGACTACTACAAGAGACACAACTTCTCGTTCCGAGGCAACACCAAGATCAATGACGGTCTTGCTTGGCTGAACTACAGCATCAACTACATCCGCAAGGACGTGAGAAACAACATGACCGGACAGGGAAGCGGAGGTGCGACCATCTATCAGAACATCATCCAGTATCCTGTGAACGTCGATTATGGCGAGCTGAAAGACTACAAGAGCATCTACAATAATGCGGACAACTACTACACTCCGTATGCCATGAACCCATGGTGGATTCTCGACCACAACTATTCGACCTATTCGGACGACCGAATTTTCGGCAACATTGAATTCGGCCTCCAGCTTACAAAAGGCCTGCAGTTCATCACCAGAGGTGGTCTCGATGTTACCAACTACATCCAGAAGACTTATACTGACATCTGGACCTTCAACCCTGGTTCCTATTCTGACGTCAACGGAGCGACACCGGAGAACGGTTCATATTCTGAGACTTCATACAGGACTTCACAGGTGGACGCGAACTTCCTGCTGAATGCCGACTATACCTTCGGCAAGGACTGGTCTCTCCACGGTGTAGCGGGACTTAACGTAAACCAGAGAACAGGTTCCGGATTATATGGAAATTTGAGCGGAGTCGCCATCGAAGAATGGGCAAGTTTCATGAATACCAGCGGAGCCACCCCGACAGCAAGTTCAGAGATCAAAAAGCGTCGCCTCATGGGAGTGTTCGCACAGGCCGACTTCGGTTGGAAAAACTCCGTATATCTCACATTGTCAGCCAGAAACGACTGGTCTTCGACACTTCCAATCGATAACAATTCGTTCTTCTACTACGGAGTGAACGGTTCGGTCATCCTCACGGAATTGATTCCTTCGATGAAGAACAGTGTCATCAGTTTCCTCAAGATTCGCGGAGGATACGGCCAGACAGGTAACGATGCACCTACATATTATACATCGGCATACTACTATCTCAGTTCTGCTGGCGGCGGATTCGGAAAACTCACATTCCCTCTGAACAGTTTCTCGGGACTCATAAAGAGCAGCAGAATTCCTTCGACAGACCTGAAGCCTGAGATTTCCACTGAAGCGGAAATCGGTATCGACGCAAGATTCTTCGACAACCGGCTGAGCTTTGACGTTGCTCTCTATAACAAGATAACCAAGAACCAGATCATCTCCGCGACACTTGCTCCTGAGTCAGGACACACCTCAGCAGTACGCAACATCGGCAAAATCCAGAACAAGGGTATCGAATTGTCTGTAGGAATCGTACCTGTAAGGACCAAGGATTGGGAATGGCATCTCGGCTATACCTTCTCAAAGAACAACAACAAGGTCAAGTCACTTTGGGATGACGTTCAGGAGTACCAGATCTACGGTCTCACAAAGGGACCTCAGCTGAAGGCAAAGGTCGGAGAGTCTCTCACCACATGGGTTGACTACAAAATCAATAAGGTGGAAGACAAGTCCAGCCCATATTACGGCATGACTATCGTGAACCAGAACACGGGTCTCCCTACATACGATGAATCGAATTACACCACTCTCGGAAAGGCTGAAGAAGACTACACTATGGGTCTGAACAACACGATCCGCTACAAGAGACTTTCCCTCGGATTCAACTTCGACTTCCGTCATGGCGGTCTCATGTACTCGGCTACCAAGGCAACTCTTTACTTCACCGGTAACGCAGAAGAGACAATGTACAACCTGAGAGACCCTTGGATTTATCCGAACTCAGTGGTTCAGGTAGGAAAAGACGGAGCAGGCAACCCTGTCTATGCGGAAAATGACAGACCGATAAACTCTTTCTATAATGTTCACGGGCTGTATAACGACGCAAACAATTATGCTGTATATCGCGATTTCCTTATCGAAAAGACATACGTGAAACTCCGCGAACTGAACATTTCGTACACACTTCCGGACAAGTGGTTCGAAAATGTCAGATGGCTGTCATCGATCAATGTTTCTCTCGTCGGCAGAAATCTCCTCATGTGGACTCCTAAGCAGGGACTCGTGGATCCGGACAACACCAACTACGGCAATGACCTGACATCCCAGTACGGAGAGTATTTCTCTGCACCGTCCACAAGGACATTCGGCGGCAGCGTCAAGATTGTATTCTAATGATTTAACTAGGATTGATTATGAAAAAGATATTTACATATTTCGCCTCAGCGCTTGCACTTCTTTCGATGGGAAGCTGCAAGAGTTGGCTGGACATCAATACGAATCCGAACTACGTGGCGGATGCGAAGATAAAGAGCCTCCTTCCTACAACACAGCTCATGACTGCCTACAAGGTTGGCTATGACATAAACTTGTACGGCTATTTCTGGGCACAGTATGTCAACCAGTGCAGCACCGCCAACCAGTACTACACCAACATGACATACGATGTCACCAATTCATCTTTCACCAGCCCGTGGAGCTACTTCTATGGTTCGATCATGCCGACATTGAAGGAAATCATAACCAAGGGAGAGGCTGAAGAAGGCAACACAAACTATATAATGGAGGCAAAGACAATGCTGGCCTACAATCTGTATCTTCTTACCAGCCTCTACGACAAAGTCGCCTACTCGGAAGGGTATCTGACTGAATCACAGAATCCTCATTTCGATTCAGGCGAGGATATGCAGAAACATATCATCGGCATTCTCGAAGAGGTCCGCGGACTTCATGCCAAGGCCAAGGCAGACGAGTCAAACAATCTGTCGACTTCTTCGGACATGGTGTTCGGAGGCGACATCGACGGATGGCTCCAGTTCGCCAACACCCTCTATCTCAAGATGATGTTGCGTGATTTCAACACCAACAAGTCCAAAATAGAGGCACTTCTCTCCGAGGACAACCTCCTTAAACAGGACGCGGCATTTGACAATTTCCTCGATGCTTCCGACAAGTCCAATCCTCTTTATGAGAACGACCGTCGTCATCTCAACTCCAACATGAACATCAGAGCTTGTTCAGATATCGCCAATGTCCTCGACGCATCAGACCCGCGATTCGCTTATTACTATGACAGCAATCCTGACGGAAAATTCGGAGGAGAGCAATATGGCCTGCCTAGTGACCCTACCAAGACCAGCCGTCTGGCCATAGGCGCCACAGATCCGGTATATTTCGGAACCGCAGATGAGGCTGAATTCCTCAAGGCAGAGGCTTATGCAAGACTCGGGAACGCGGCAAAAGCAAAGACCGCCTATGAAACAGCAATCAAGGCTGCTTTTGCAAGAGCAAAATGCAAGGAGGCTGACGCCCAGACTCTGTTGGCCGGCCCATACGCTTTCAAATCAGGAAGCGCCGAGAGCATGGTTGAGCAGATTATTAATCACAAATGGGCATCCAACGTCCGCTGCATGCCTACTGAGTCCTGGTTCGACCTCAACAGGACAGGCTACCCTACAAGAGGAAAGACGATCACTGACTATCATGGTGTATTGGACAGCGGTTATCCGCAGCGTTTCCTCTATTCCAAGACTTCAGCCACATATAACGTCAACTCACCTGAGCCTGTAGCTCTGAACGTGAAGATGTGGTGGCATAAATAAGGACCGTATCAACTTAAAATGAATGAATTATGAATAAAATAATCAAAAGCCTCGCTTTGATGTCGGCAGCCGTATTCTCTGTCATTTCATGTGAGACATACAATGTCGATGAACCCGAAATGACTGCCATCTCGAAGATAGATGGAAAGTATGTCACATTCGCCTACGAGAATGGCTCCACACAACCATCCACAGTGTTTGCGGTCCTTATCACGAACACGACTTTCAATGATTCAGACAAAGCTTGGGTCACCATTACCGACTTGAACCCTGCTGCCACGTCTCTCAACAGCACGTTATATCTGGACGCCGTCCGCTTCAAAGTCGATGTCAATCTGAAAGAACAGACGCTCACATGCTCAGATATCACTGCTACCGAGCCGAGAACCGCATGGAATCCATATCTCGAAGGTGCATCCGGACAGGGAGGCTACTATACTGCAGCAGTCAATCTGGGTTACAAGGACTACACAATATCCTTCAGCGGCAAAATCGTCACCGGCGGAACGACAGGCACGAACAACAACAAGATTGATACAATAGAAATCGATTCCTATTCAAGGACTTACCCGGACGGTACAGTCAAGAAGTATGTTGTAAAGGGCATGAAATACACCGGTTGGGATGACGAGATGAAGGAATACAATGACTTCGTAAACGAAGGAAAATTCAAATAGCACTTAATTTCGCTTCATAGAAAAGGCTCCAGAGTCGCAGTTCGGCGACCTGGGGCCGTATTTTTTATCAATGACAGTTCATGAAATCCATATTTTTTATGTATGTTTGCGGAATATACTAAGAACACAGTATGACACTGCTTATAATTTATATGCTTGGAACGCTGGGGATTTCGTTCCTTTGCTCTCTTCTGGAATCGGTATTGATGTCAACTCCGCTCTCATTCATAACGATGAAGAAGGAGCAGGGATACAAGCCTGCAGAAAAGTTTTTCAAGTTTAAATCCGATCCGGACAGGCCACTGGCTGCAATTCTGTCATTGAACACAATCGCGAACACTCTGGGCGCGGCGGCTGTTGGCCGTCAGGCGACGATATTGTTCGGAAGCACCTGGTTCGGCATCATCTCGGCATTGACAACATTGCTGGTGCTGGTGTTTTCGGAGATTGTCCCGAAGACTATCGGAACGACATACTGGAAGAATCTGATGGGTTTCGTGACATCGGTAATCTCTTTCCTTACCATACTGATGTGGCCGCTTGTCATCATTGTCCAGCTGATTACCAATCTGTTGAGCAAGGATGAGGACGAGGCGACCGTGAGCAGGGACGAGGTTACGGCGATGGCGAACATCGGTCTGGAGGAGGGTGTGATAGACTCTGACGAGAACAAGGTCATCCAGAATATCATGAAGCTGGACAAGGTGCAGGCCTGCGATGTGATGACTCCGAGAATTGTAGCAATGACGGCCCAGGAGAACATGACATTGAAGAATTTCTACAAGAACGAGACTTACCTGCATTTCTCCAGAATTCCTGTCTATGGGGATTCGCCGGAATACATCACCGGCTATATTCTCTTGAGCGATGCTCTGGAGGGTCTCGCGGATGACGAGTTCGACAAGAGACTGGTGGAACTGAAACGCCCTATATCCTATTTCAAGGAGGAAGATTCCTGCGGACATATCTGGGAGGAATTGCTCAAGAAGCATGAGCAGATGGCTCTAATCATCGACGAATACGGCTGTTTCCAGGGCATCATAACCCTCGAGGACATAATCGAGACTATCCTCGGTCTGGAAATCATCGACGAGAACGACCAGGCAATCGACATGCAGCAGTTTGCACGTGAGCGTTGGGAGCGCAGACAGAAGCGATTCCGTCCTATCGTTCTTCCTAAGGAGGAAGAGGAAGGCAGTCACGAGGCCGACAAATAAGCGTTACAAGCTGGTCGGTCAGAGCGACATAAATATAATAAACACTGAGCGCCAATATTCATGGATTCTGAATATTGGCGCTCAGTGTTTTGGTCAGGCATTGCCTGAACAGGCGGATTCGGTTATTCCCGTATGCAGCGGACCGGATGCACTGAGGATCTGTTTCCGGACTCATCCACAGTATTGATGCTGTTGGCACTGGTTTGAGTTGATGACGGTGAGGCAACATAAGGACTGATGCTCATTCTTGCACCTTTTCCGAGATTTTGTGACGGAGCACTCGCCCAATATGAAGCATCGTGATTCAATGAACTGTAAGCACTTGCACCACTTCCAACCCATAACGAACCGGTCTTGCATCCTCTGGAGCCTGTCATAGGGAAATAGATTCCGACAACATCGCTGGAATTCTTCTTGAAGTAGTAGCCGTTCTCGTATTTGACGAAATTAATGTAGTCTATATTTTTTGTATCCCCGGATGACGAGCCACAGAATCCAGTCCACGCAAATTTGCTGGAAACTCTATAACCGGATGGGCACGGGTCGTAGATGGTTTTGCCGTTTGTCCATCCTTTTCCTGCAGCCGGCTTAGATTTATTAAACACATAAGTGGTATTATTATCTCCCCACAGCAGGTTATAATTATTGGTCTTGTCGCTGGCAAGCCAATCTCCTGCCTGACCTTTATAGTCATCTATGATGCACTCCGGATGCTGAATAGAGGTAAGGATTGTCGCATCTGCTGCCGAACCAGGCTTGTGGACCGGATAAGTTCTCTCTATATCAATAGCCTGCCCATCCACAAAATACGTAGTACTGTTAGGAATCGGATCCTTACGTCCCCACTGATAAAGTGTCGTGAAATAAGACGTCTTGGACAATGCTCCGAGTGTACGGTCCATGACAGTGTACTTGACTTTTAACGTGGATTTCTCACTGATGGTAGCCTGACTGGAAACCACTTCATCCTCCGGCATCGTATCCCCGACACCCCAGATATGCCAGCTCCAGAGCACAGTTCCCGCGCCATCGAAGACAGCAATCATCGCATTGCCGACATTCTTCTCAGCCGTAAAATGCACCTTTCCCTTCACAAGGCTGACACCTGAAATGAAACCTTCACTATCCTCCCACATCAGTTTCGCAGATTTCGGGTCAATGCTGGCACTCGTGGCATGGAAACCTGCACCGTCAATTATTCCAGCCTCGCCGTTGCCAATGACAGTCGCATCAAACGAATACGTCTTGGCAGCATTGATCATATAACAGTTGGACGGCTGACCGGCAACGGGCTCCGCGTCAGCAGGGGTCTTGTCTTCGACTGCCGCACCGTTATTGGCAAATACGGTAGCATTGAGAGGAAGTGTATAATATTTTCCTCCATCGAAATCGCACAGCATCTGAGCCGACAGCTTGACTGAAAGGAAGTCATTGACAATCATCGTGCAGGTGAGCGTCTTTCCCGTCTGGGCGCCCGGCGCGACAACCGCGTAGGCGACAACCGTCCCGGAAAGAGCAGGCTTGTCAATGAAATTGATTGTCAATCCAAGGGTCTGCCCGGCGTCGCCGCTGAAATTGAGGGCATTGCTTCCTTCAAGTTTCGTGAGGTCGCAGGTGAAGTCACCGGTCATGCGGACATCCGAACTGAGGGTAATGGATTTCAATGACTCTGATGCAGTATCAACAGATTTTTCTGCCAGAAGTGCCGCGATGTCATTAAGATTAATCTCAAGTCTCAGGAGCGATGCCAGCTGTTTCATATTGAACTGATATTTCCCGTCGTCCAAATCCGCGAACGAATTTGCAGCCTTGAAATCATATTGTGCGACAGAGGCCACTCCGGAATAATTCTGAACTGAAGGAATGCAGACAGGAACCGCAGTCTTGTCACTGGCATTGGCATTATAAGGATAGTAGGCATATTCCGGCTTCTCCCCTATGGAGCAAGTTCCTTTGAACCCGGTCTCGCGGATAGGGTATGTATTTGTACTTGTGAAGCATGCATTGCTGGTGGTGCCGGTTCCGAATACTCCTATCTGGTCTCCTACGCTCCAGTCCATTGCAATTGCGCCATTATCAAGGACTTCGCCGACCATTGAGCGTGTCTTGAGTCCTGTAAAATCATCCTGCGTTCCGATGACGGTTATCTCCTTGGCAGTGCCTGTCTGAGGGACATCCTCTCTCTGTGAACAGCCAAGTACACTGGCGAGAACCGGAACACAAAGGAACAGTCCGTATATATGTTTTTTCATTTTGAATCAGTTTATTTGATGATACTTCCTCCGTTCTCGTACGTGTTCGAGCTGTTGTCTGCTCCGGTGCCGGATGCCTTAGGAGCAGCATCGCGGACACAACGAAGCTTGAATACGGCGTTGGTGCCGATAGGATAACTGGTATTATTGTTAACCACTTTAACATACGTCATATTCGTAGTAATCTGATTATATATGTTCACATAGAAGACCATAACATCAGATGAGTTCGGACGCGCATACTTACTTCTTGAGGCAGTCAGCAAATCAGTATGACCAGCAGGATCAGCATAATAGTGATTGATTACGGCAAGCTCCTTTTCGTTCGGAATTCGCCATGAGCCAAGGTCATTTCCATTATCCTCAGTATAGTAATTCTGGCACCACTCACCCTCACTGACCTCTGTGAATGTGAATTTCGACTTGGTTCCCGTAGCAGAAACCTTTGCAGTCAGGAAGTCCTTTGCAATCTGAAGGGCCTCAGGCAATTTGTCTTCAAAATCACCTCTGTAGTGTGCTGCATACTCGGTATGGGCAGTATTCGACTGACGTACGCTCTTCTCATCCAGACCGGTGATATAGACGATTCGGTTCTCCGTATCTACGGATGTCAGTTTGGTGGTCTCTGCCGCATAATCTTTCAATGAACGTACGCATCTGACTTTTGCTTCCTTATAAACCGCGCCATAGGCGGAACCTTCATCAGCCCACCATGTCGCATGCTCCGAAGTACTGTTCCAGTAATTGTTCAAGCTTCCCACATTACTCTTCATCTCGATTCTGGCCTCGCTCGGCATAGAGTTCATTCCGAACCAATAATTGGAACATTGGTCAACTGCCGGCAAGTACCACTTGATTTCATCTCCGTCGATTATTCCGTCCCCGTTCCCGTCCCTGTTTCTCGACAGACATTGATATATGCCATAAGTTGCCTTAAGCGCAGTTCTGTCAAATGCAATCTTGTTTCCTGTCGACATTACATAGCCGACAGAGGAGTTTGCATCCATGTGAGTTGACCATGACGCCCCAACAGCATTCCTGAAGTTCTGATATCCGTAATGCGAATCATTATAGGAGTCAACTTTTCCACCTGCGCTATTATAGTTACCGGCAGGGGTTTCATCTACCTGCTCCACACCGAAAGGATTGGCGGCTTTCAAGTCAAAGAACGACTTGATGGAGCGCTGGCGGATGGAGAACACCACATTGTCCGTATATGAACTGTGCTTGTCGGCACTTACCTTGATCTCGCCGAAGGCAATAGTCATGGCACGGTCATCAGCATTGACAAATTTCTTAAGTTCGGCTGTCCTGTCCGCTGCGGCTTTCATCTTGCTGTCGTAGTAGTACTCATTCACGTAAGCGGTCGTGTAGATGTAGCCATCTTTCACTATGTAGTGGTCGCCGTCCGTGGTCAATGTCTTTCCCTTCAGTTCTTCCAGCAGAGAGATGATGTCTGTAGTCTCACTTTCCTTGTAGGCCTTCATCTTGGTAGAGCTTGCCGGCTTGCCGAATCTTATCCAATCGAAGTCGGCATTGACCTTTTCCGAATGATTGGCATTGGTAATCAGCACGTTCTTGCTGTATGGGGTGCTGAGTCTGACGGAATAGCCGTCGATTTTATTACCTGTGGGAGCCTTGATCTTGAGGAGCACGTTCTCGTAGTGCGCGTCGAGTCTTATGTCGAAAACTTCATTGTTATAGTGAATCAGGTTGCCTTCGGCTCCCGGCTGGCCTTCCTCTCCTGTCTCCACCTCAGTCTTGATTTTGTTCACGCCATTGACAGTAATCGCGTAGGTGTAGTGGTAGTTGCGCCTTACCGAGAAGTTGTCGAAGGCGTTGCCGTTGTTTTTCGAGAAGTCTCCGAGGTGGATGGTATAGGTCACGTCGCCGGAGTACTTGGAGTCCTTGTACTGTCCCTTCACGACGACATAGGTTCCATGGTCAGGTGCATATTTGAAAGAACGGTCAGTCGCACTTACCTTTCTTTCGCGCTCCGCGTATGTCCAGGTAACAGGTACGGCTTTCGCTTTCTGGATGTTTTCCGGCATGTAGAACTCCAGTTTGTTGTCAATGACAGCGAGAGACACTCCATCCTCGTGTGATACGAAAATGCCGTTGCCTGCATAGCCGTTATTATTGGTCACTCCCCCTTTCGTCGTCCAGGTCGAAGCTTCCCTTTCCATAAGAGTGAAGGATCTGGAATACTCGTGGATGCTGTATGTCTCAGGTGTGAAGGTCACGTTTCCGGTTTCAGTGTTCGTTCCGTTCCTGAACTCGAATGTAATCTTGGCCACAATTCTGCGGAGGTGAATCATGCCGCCTATCGTGCAGGATTCTGTCTCCTTGTTGCTATATTCGAGGGTGAGTGAGCCGTCATCGCCGAAATTGCCGCTTTCGCAGTAGTTTCCGGTCATCATGACAGCATTCTCCACGATGTCGAGTTCCCTGTTCACCTTGTCAATGTTGAGTTTCAGGAATTGGTCCCGCGTGAGCTTTTCGATTTCGCCCATTTCAATGTTACAGAACTTGGTATCGTAGTTCGCGATGGCATAGAGATACCAGTAGCCGGTGGTTATGCCTTTCCCTTCGACATTGAGGTCAACTTTATACTTGTAGTTTGTTCTTGTCTGAGTAATCGGGGCTCCCATCCCGGCCTTGTCAACGTAGATGACAATCGGTTTTGCATTGACATTGGCCTTGCTGTAGAACAGCAGCGCCATGTTCTGGACGTTTGTCTCGACTTCCGCGCTGGCGCGGGTCGTCACCGAGACCGCATCGTCACTCGGGGAGGTCAATGCAAGTCTGATCGACTTGACCGGGAGTCCTTCAATCACTTTCCCGGTGTCGTTTCGCTCTTTTTCACAGGCTGAGAATCCGATCAGCGCCGCAAGCGTCAGCATTACGCAAATAATGGTCTTTTTCATCTCTATTCAGTCAAATGATACGTCATTTCCTATGGCATCCCAGTCATCGACTTCGACGCTCGGCTTGTCTGTTTCGACTATTTTCACGTTGCTTCCCGCACAGACGGAACTTTCAACGGAAACACTCACCACCCGCATCTCGGGAGCGTGGTATTCTCTCAAGTTCTCAGTAATTCTTTTCATATCAATTTTTTTACGTTTGTTCTTCGCAAATATGGAGGATGCACCCCATAGCAAGTCGCTGATGAGGGGCCGGATTAAGGCCACAAAAATCGGTTTAAGTTAGCAATTTTCCACGAAAATACCAAAATTTCCGTCCTTGAGGACAGGCTTTCCGCGGTTATTGCGATTGTTGCAGCATTGACATTGATATGACATTTCTTCGGATAAGATAGGATAATACGGGATTTTTTTTAATATTGCAGTTTCATTGACATTGACCTCAAAAATGAAGAATATGGGTAAGAAATTGTTTGTCACGGCATTGATGATGCTCATCGGCATCGCGGCGAAGGCTCAGGTAGTCATCCTCAATGACAGTATGTTCGAGGGGCGCATGAGCGAAATCAAGGCCACAGTCATCGATTCATTGACCAACGAACCTGTTCCGTTCGCTTCGGTGTATGTAATTCCGGCAAAGGATACCACCATCACAAACTTTACGCTGACTGACGCCAAGGGAGTGGCAAAACTGGAGGATGTTCCTTACGGGAACTATGTCTTCCGCGTGGAGATGATGGGGTACAAGTCATTTGTCAAGGAGAGGTATTTCCGTGAGCGGCAGGCCGATATGGGGACCATCCGTCTCCAGTTGGACAAGAATTACCTGCAGTCGGCCACGATTACCGACGTAGGCAATCCGATAACCATCAAGAAAGATACTATCGAGTTCAATGCCACTTCTTTCAGGGTCGGGTCCAATGCCATGCTGAAGGATCTGCTGCAGCGTATGCCGGGAATGGAGATAACGTCTGACGGCAAGGTGAAGTTCAACGGCGAGACCATCGACAAACTGACTGTCGGCGGAAGGACTTTCTTCTTCAATGACCAGAGCACGGCATTGAACAACCTCCCGGCTTCAGTCGTGGATAAGATTCGTGTCATTGACAGGGAATCCGAGCAGACCCGCGCTTCCGGCATTCAGGACGGAAACAGGGAGAAGGTGCTGGATGTGGGGCTCAAGAAGGAATATGAAGACGGGTGGTTCGGAAATGTCGGACTGAGCGGAGGAACCACGACGGACAAGAAGGACAAGCCGCTCCGTGACAACCGCGGATTTCTCTACAACGGAAATGCGCTCGTGTCCGCTTATTCCAAGAAAGACCAGGTGACATTCATCGCCAATGGGCTGAATGTGGACAATTCAGGCTCGTCTGTCGTTATCATTGATGAGAACGGTGAGCGTTCGGGCCTGAACCAGGGGCTTTTTTCTGCGGCTCAGGTAGGTTTGAATGCCAATACCAGCCGTATCAAGGATGTGGAGACCACAGTCAGCGCGAATTATAAGTATTCTGACGTCAATTCAGGAAGCATGTCCGAGAGGACGACATATCAGGATGACGGCAATCTGCTTTCTTCTTCCAAGAATACGGGAAAACAATATGCCGATGTGCTGAATGCCAATCTCGAACTACAGAAAGAGAAGGGCAAGGTCTGGTTTCATGTCCGTCCGGCCTTCTCCTACAAGAAGACCGACACATTCGGAGAGGGTTCTTCAGAGACATCCAAGGCCGGGACTTTCGTGAACAGTTCATCTCAGAATTCCCATGACAAGTCATTGAGCAATGCTGCTGATTTTGAGGGAGATATCGCGATAAGGGGAATCGGCGGAAAGAAAGGGCGCAATATCCAGACGGGAATCCAGGCGACTTATAATGTCAACTCCGGCGACAGTGAGGAGTCTTCTCTGCTCAAGATGGCGGGTAGTGACGAGGCCAGAAATATGAGTTATGATTCTGACGGACATTCCTATGGGATGGGCTACATGATCGGCTACACGGAGCCTATCGGAAAGAAATGGACTCTTTCGTCCCAGGTCAAGTTCTCATGGAGCAAACAGAACAACGTCCGGGATGCGTCCGACGCTTCGGGGCGGAATGACTATTTCAGTTCGGAAAGCAGAAACAGGTACATGGAGCAGAGCTATAATCTGACGGCCCAATACCAGTTGGGAAAAAGAAGCTGGCTTACCCTCGGCGGTATCGTGTTCGGTGTCCTGAATGAAACATACTCAAAGAGTTACGGAATCGAGGATACTGCCGGCAAAGGGGAATGGCTCTGGTCTGTGTCGCCGACTATGAGGTTCATCCACAGTAAAGGGAACAGCCATTTCAACTGCAATCTCTACGCTTACAGCCAGCGTCCGAGCGCATATAAAATGCGTCCGGTCATGAACATTGCGGACCCGTCCAGACCGAGTCTGGGAAATGTCTATCTGGGGCCTTCTACGCAATCGTATTTCTATTCTTCCTGGAACATGAACAACCGGGAGCGTTTCACTTCTCTGATGGTCTTTCTGGACGGTTCGCTGACAGCAAGACCGACCAGTTATGCGAGATGGTACGATTCTGACGGCATCCTGTATTCGCTCCCTGTCAATGCCAGGAAGCCGCGCGCCAATGTGTCTTTGCAGGTCAGTTACACTATGCCTCTCGACAAGAAGAAGAACTGGTCAATGACATTGAGCGAAGGTTCGGCCCTCAGTTCTTCGGTCAGCTACCAGACCAAGGCCACACGCGCAGCGCTGGACAAAGACAGTTTCGATTATTCCGCTTTCATGGCTGATTTCTGGGGCAATGCCCATGGCAACCGTTTCTATGACGGCCTGAGCGGTTTCAGGGAGAGCAGGACCCTGTCTTTCCGCGAGAATGTCGGCGTGAGTGTCAAATATAATCAGGACCATTATTCGTTCCGGTTCGGTGCCAATACAAGAGGCCGCATCTTCCGTTATTCCCTGGACAAGAGCACCAATATGAACACGCTGGATACTCGCTTCTTTGCCAGCGGTTCATACACCACCAAGCATGAGTTCGAGTTCAACACGGACCTGACTTACTTCTTTTTCAACGGCTACGCCAAAGGTTACGGCAAGCCGGAATGGCGCTGGAATGCAGTGGTTTCCAAGAATATCGGAGCGTTCAATCTGAGCATAAGTGTCAATGACATCCTGAACCAGGCGCGCAATCTTTCCCACACGGTCACTGACAATTATGAGGAGGATACCTATACGCTCATAATGGGCCGCTATATCCTTTTCGGGGTGAAGTGGAATTTCGGCAAGATGAATGCTGCCAACAGTGCCAGGGCACAGCGCGCCGCGATGGACATGTTGTTCTAAGGTCGAGCTTGGTTTCCGTTCTTCGAACGATTTCGATATCCTGATGGCAGGGAGGGATGTAAACGGGCGGGACAGGCTTAAACAGGCGGGACGGTGCCACATGAGCTATTTTTAATATATTGATTTATAGATAGTTACATAATTTCGTGTGGATTCTCGGTTAAAAAAACATCGATAATCCACGCGGTTTTTTAATAGCACCTGATTATCAATGACTTATACGGCCGGCTGTGGCACCGTCCCGCAAGGTGCCAGGCTGAGATGCGGACGCGGGAGGTGATGTGCTTATATCATCAGCATGATGCGGCCTTCTGCCTTCACAAAGGTTTCCGGGAAACGCATGACCACGGCATAGACCTGGGCGGATGTCACAGGCTGGCCGTCTTTACGGACATGGAGTCGCTGGCGGTTTATGATGTCCGCTATCTGTTCGGTCCTCAACCCTCCATTGCGCTCTGCAAGGACATATAATATGGCTTCCTCTATTTTCATTACCGTTTTACAAAATGTCTAAATTCATGTAAAGATAACGAAATTTGGTTTACTTGCAAGAGAATATTTATACGGGATAAACACGAGACGATTGCGGTTTATAAGACACATTTAATTATATTTGTGAAATTGTGCGTATTGCACTGGCATCTGGTTAGGATGCAGTCCGGATTGCGGAGGAGGGCCGACGGCGTAACATTGATACGGATATAGGACAACAAGACCTCGATGCCGGGGGCAGGAATAGACAGGATAATATTTGAAATCAATAATAACCGCATGACACAAAAAAGATTTTTCAGAAACACACTCGGCGCATTGATAACCACTATGGCGCTGGGAGTCATTACGGAAACCACGGCTTCGGCAGATGAGGGAATGTGGCTTCCGTCTCTTATTTCAGAGCGTATCGGAGATATGCAAAGCAAGGGATTCAAGCTCTCGGCTGAGGACATCTACAGCGTGAACCAGGCATCATTGAAAGACGCCGTCGTTCTTTTCGGACGCGGATGCACCGGCGAGGTCATCTCTCCTGAGGGACTGCTCCTGACCAATCACCACTGCGGCTACAGCCAAATCCAGCAGCACAGCAGCGTGGAACATGACTATCTGCGTGACGGATTCTGGGCCATGAACCGCAATGAAGAACTTCCGAACAAGGGACTTACGGTAAGTTTCCTGGAAAGGATGGACGATGTCACTTCACGGATTCTCGAGGGATACTCCCCTGCTTTCACTGAATCCCAGAGAGACTCTGTCGTAAAGGTCAATTCCGAGAGCCTCATTAAAGAGGTAACCGCTGAGGGAAAGGGACTCAGGGCCACTGTCGAGTCTCTTTACTACGGAAACCAGTATTTCCTGTTCCTCTACCGCGAATACAGTGACGTGCGCCTGGTAGGAGCACCACCGTCATCCATCGGCAAATTCGGCGGAGACACAGACAACTGGATGTGGCCGCGCCACACAGGCGACTTCTCCATTTTCCGTATCTATGCCGACAAGGAGAACAACCCGGCAGAATATTCCGAGGACAATGTCCCGTACAAGCCGAAGAGATTCTTCAAGATATCTCTCGGAGGCGTCCAGGAAGGCGACTTCACATTCGTATATGGATTCCCCGGAAGGACTCAGGAATACATCATGTCAGAAGGCGTGAGATATGTGTCGGAGATTTCCGACCCGGCAAAGATCGCCCTGAGGACAATGAGACTTGACACACAGAAGAAATACATGTCACAGAGCCAAAAGGTCAGAATCCAGTACTCTTCCAAGAACGCAAGCGTTGCCAATGCCTGGAAAAAATGGCAGGGCGAGATGAAGGGAATCAACCGTCTGGGGACCGTTGCGGCAAAGCAGGACTACGAAAAGAGATTCTCGCAGTGGGCCGACGGAACAGAATACAGTGACATTCTCCCTCGTCTGGACTCATTGTACAGCGCCCTGGAGCCATATTCTTTCGCCAAGGAATACTATGGAGAGACCGCGGCAACCGTCGAACTCGGCAGATTTGCAGCCTCCGCTGCAAAGGAAATCGCCGGCGGCAACAAAGATAGGGTTACATCAATGTCAGAGTCCTTCTTTAAGGACTATTACCTTCCTATCGACAAAGAATCCTTCGTAGCCATAATGACCGCATTCGACAAAGATGTTCCTGCCGAATTCCATCCGGAATACATGAAAGAAGAATTGGCAAAATACGGAAGCGTCAGCAACTGGGCAGATGCAATTTTCAATGAATCTGTTTTCACCGATGCGGAAAAGGTAGCCCAACTCGAAGCATCGGATTCCGCAGCCATGTTTGCTGATCCTGCAGTGAGGTTCGCCAATGAGTTCAGAAAGTGGTATGCAAAAGACGTATATCCTTATGAAAAGCGTCTGAATCAGGAGATTACGCTTCTCTACCGGGATTACATGAGAGGACAGATGGAGTTCGAGCCGAAGAAGGCCTTCTTCCCTGATGCGAACCTCACTCTCAGAGTGGCTTACGGAAGCATCAGCGGATACTCCCCTGCCGACGGAGCATATTACAAGCCGCAATCCACTCTCGAGGGCATAATGCAGAAAGACAATCCTGAGATTTTCGACTACAACATCCCTCAGAGACTCCGCGACATCTATGCCGCAAAGGATTACGGAAGATGGGCAATAACCGGAGACAATGGCCAAAAGACTGTTCCAGTATGCTTCATCGCCACGAACCACACTTCCGGCGGCAATTCAGGAAGCCCTGTGATAAACAAGGACGGCAACCTGATAGGCCTGAATTTCGACCGCGTCTGGGAAGGCACGATGAGCGACATCGTCTTCGACCCTGACTATTGCCGCAACATTTCGCTCGACATCCGCTACGTCCTGTTCACTATCGACAAGATTGCCGGTGCCGACCACCTGCTGAAGGAAATGGTCTTCGCGGAATAGGTCAATGACATACAAATGCAAGTTATCCGACTTGCCGAAAAACAGCCGTCCGGGAAAACACACGCTTTCCCGGACGGCTGTTTCATACATTGACATTGACAACAGGCATTTACTTTTCTGCCTGTCCGAACATCAGTTCAACGTTCCGGCAGTTTCAGTTAAAACAATCACAATTCCCTCAGAACCAGACCGATAGTGTTCCGGATGCGGAGTTGCGGAGCGGAGACGATGAGGGAGCGAGTATCCATGCCGCGTCCAGTGTCATGTGCCAGAAACGGAAGCCCAGTCCGACTGAGCCCCAGCACTGCTCTCCTGAAGAATGACTGCCAAGATGATATCCGCCCCGGGCATAGACCATACGGCGGTATGAGTACTCAGCCCCGAATGATGCAGAGACTCCCCTGTCCGGAGACAGCCCTCCGCATTCCGGCGCTACCGGGATGTCCAGTGAGGCTCCTGCACGGAAACGGTTATGGTTGCCGAACAGAAGACCTGCCGAAACACCAGCATTGACCTGCCACGGAAGGCTGCGGCGGCCTGCGCCATAATCCGGAGATGTGCCGAAATTCTTCAGTTGGGCAATCGCGGCCAAGTCCTCAATCACTCCTGAGAACATGTGTCTCCAGGCAAGGCCGGCATCGAATGAAACTGCGTCGGCAGCATCCCCACAGCCTGGATCCAGACGGAGATACCTTGCCGTAAGGGCTGCCGAGAAGTCGCCACAGAACCTGTAGGCATAGCCGGCCTCGAAAGCCATGTCCAGAGGCGATGAGGAATCGTCAATGACATTGCCGTAATCATCGGTCTGCTCGAAAGGAGGCATTTTAAGAGAGCGCACGCCAAGATAGAAAGTCCCGGCCTTGCGCAAGCCGTATCTGGCTGACATTGAATAAGATGACATTCCGCCTCCGGACACGTTACGCATCCATGAACGGCAGGAGACCCCGGCGGAAAAGCGGTTCAGAGAGAACGGAGCCAATGCGGCATTGTCCAATACGGACACGTCGTCAAGCGACACAACCCCGGCGCCGGCAAGGGACATTGTCCTCGATTCTGCCGGATTTTTCATGAAAGTGCCTGTCTCCTGAGCGGCGGCAGAGACGGAAGCAATGCAGGAAAAGGCTGCACCGCAGGCAATCAGAATTATATCAATGCTTCTTATCGGTTTCATATTATGATAATCTACAGTTTAACAACAGTACGTGCAAGCGAGCCGCCATCCCATGACAGGCGGACAGTATAGCTTCCGCCGCCCAGAGACGACATGTCCACAGAGGCAGGCTCAGTCGGAGCAATCTGCACATCTTCAGCGAGGACACGCCTCGCCGAGGAATCATACACAGAGACATTGACCTGACCTGTCACATTTCTGCCCATGCGTATGTGCATGACATCCTTGACAGGGTTCGGATACAAATCGACTTCGCGGGAATCATCGCGGCAGAGCACGGCGAATGTGCATACTGAGGCGTTTCCGCCCTCGTCCGTGGCTGTAACCTTCACTTCCGAGCGGCCGAACTTGAGCGGCATTATGCTGAACTCTCCGGAAGGAAGTTCCTGGAGGAACAGCATTGACCTGTCGCAGGACAGGCTGTATTTTACAGTCTCCGGGACCTCATCTTCAAATGCGGATGACGGCTGGAATACGGAGGTCTCTTTAAGAGAGCCGAGATAGACCGGTCTAAAGGCATTGACAACAACCGGCGGCAGGTCCGGCAGGAGATCGAACCGCAGGTCCGCCGAGTCTGAGGCCCCGAAGCGGTCAGAAACGGTGATATGCAGCGAATATGAGCCCGGAGTGCGCCTGTAGTTGAATATATCCAGATGAAGTTTGCCCTGCTCCTTTACAGGAGTGACAGCCCCGCTCGGGTCAGTGAGTTCATACGTATAATCCTTGCTGTCAGGATCGGTGACCAGATAAGTCACACGCACCAGCCGGTTGTAGGTCACTTGCACAGGCAGGGCCGCATCTGTCGAAAGTACCGGAGGCTCGTTCACTGGCGTACCGAAAGAAATGCTCGAGACGGATGAGCGGTTCATCCACGGGTCCTCGGCTATGATGGCCACCGTGTAGCGGGTGTCCTGGTCCATATTCAGAAGAGTATATGACATTTTGTCGCCGGACTTCTTTCCGTTTACAGGAACACGCACAAGGCTTGCGCCCTCAGGAAGATTGTCCGGGTCCGGCTTGTCCAATGTCCCGACGCGCCACATTATCAGGAAGGTGTCCGGATGCTCGTCATCCTTGTCTGAAGGCACCGTCCATGTAAGTTCCACCTCTCCGGCAGTATTGCTGTTCTGAAGGTCAGTCACACGCTCCGGAGCATAGCCCTGGTCCGAAGATACAGCCTTGTAGGCATCCACGATACCGGAGCCCAGAAGTCCCTTATAACCTGGATTATACGCATCTATGTCATTGACACCTCTCGTCAGATACAGTTTCAGTTTGTCGGGTGTGAATCCAGGTCCGCCGTATTTGGAAACGGCAAGCGCGGCTACGCCTGAGACGTGAGGACAGGCCATCGAGGTCCCCTGCATATAACCGTACTGGTCATCGGGCAGGGTGCTGTAAACCGGGCACTCATCATCATAGCGTCCGTCCTTCCGGTATGTTCCGCCCGGTGCCGCGACATCTACCCATTTCGCATAGTTCGAATAATAAGCCTTGCGGTAATCCGGAGCTACGGAAGATACTGCGAGCACCTGGTCATAGCAGGCGGGATAGGAAAGATAATTCCGGTCATCATTGCCCGCTGCGAAAATCACTATTCCACCCTTCATCGGGCCGACCTGGTTCCCGTTCTCGTCTATGCCCGCATATTTTATAAAATAGTCAATTGCATCCTGACAGCTCTGCGGAAGATAGGTTGCCCCGTCATACCCCCAGCTGTTCTGGCTGATGACCGCACCCGCATCAGCTCCATACTTTATGGCCGCATCGGAATCACCGTCATCATTCTTGTTGTTCGTGAACATCTGGCAACTGAGCAGACGCACTCCCGAGTGGTTACCGTGACCGCCGACTATTCCGCAGACGCCTTTGCCGTTATTGTTCTCCGCGCCTATAGTCCCGGCCACGTGCGTTCCGTGCGGAACGGCGGTTATCTTGTTGTCTCCCATCGGATTGCGGTCGGTATAGATGAATTTCCAGCCATATATGTCATCCACATAGCCGTTATTGTCGTCGTCCACGCCCTCCTGTCCGTAGAGTTCAGCCCAATTGCCGACATTTCCTGCCAAGTCCTCGTGGTCATAGTCGATTCCTCCGTCAACTACGGCCACCACCACGTCATTGCGACCGGATGTGACCTCCCATGCGCGGAACAAGTTGATGTCCGCCCCGGCTACGGCATCCGTGCGCGTACCGTCATTATGATAATGCCACTGCTTCGGCAAGTATGGGTCATCCACAGGATATTCCGAAGAAGAACCGCTTTCTGCCGGAACAGTGAAAGCGGCATAAGGCCACATGGAGCATATTCCCATAGGAAGAATCGTGACGGGCTTTCCGAAACCTATTCCCTTGACAGGCATAACCTTTTCCACAATCTCTATTCCCTCCATCTTCTCCAGTTCACCGGCCGCCTTGGTCACGGGCAAGTCATCGTCATACCAGACGTTATACCACCTGTCAAGCCCCTCCTTATGGGTACGTGCCTCAAATTTTCCGGCATACGGGAACACACGCTCCATACGCTTTGCCCCGACAGCGGAAAGCAGACTCAGCTTCGGCTCCACATTCTCAGAGAACTTCACTTTCAGTCTCCCCGGAATGACTTTCATATCGTCCACCTCACGCGCAGGTTCTTCCATATCAATGTCTTTCGGAGTTTCATCCAGAGCGGATGAACAAGAATATGCGGCCGATGCGCAAAGCATCATCACCAATGCCAGCACAGCCGCATTGTCAGTCATCTTCATATTTTCATACATTTTTTCCGGGCACAAATTTACGCCAATGGCAAAAAACGCCACCTCACCATATATTGGTATTTTGACATCCTGAAAATCATCATTAAATAGGATTGATGACGGAAATGCACGTCGGTATCTTTGCAGCCGTAAAAAATGGACTTGCACAAGATGACCATGAATACTCGTCAAATACGATACAGGACATTGCTGTTGTTTCTGATGGCGTTCCTGTCGTCCGGACTTCTCCGGGCACAGGATGTCAGGCACATAACGGGAACAGTAACAGACATTGCGGGCGTTCCGGTGGCTGGGGCAGGTATAATCGCATACGGCGAGAAAGGCCGGACCTACGGCACCACAGCAGACGCAGAGGGCCGGTTCGCCCTCGACCTGCCGTCAAGTATCAGTTCGTTCAAGGCCGTGATGCTCGGATACAGCGACGAGACTGTCCGGACCAGTGCCGACCGCACCCGCTACGATATCATTATGAAAGAACGGACAGAGACGGTATCAGATGTAGTAGTGACAGGATATGTGGACAAGAAAAAGGAGAGCTACACCGGTGCGCTGACTGTGATAAAGCGGGATCAGATAGAGAAGCTGACGCACAGTAACGTACTGAACATCATACAGCTGCAAGCCCCGGGTTTCGAACTGAAAGACGACATCCAGAATGGTTCAAACCCAAACAAGGTACCGGATATGGTACTGCGCGGAAGGAGCAGCTTCATCGAAGGAGACCAGACCAATGTTCCTCTTTTCATCCTTGACGGAACCGAGGTGGACATCTCATATATATTCGATATGCCGGCAGAGGACATCGAATCCATATCAGTTCTGAAAGATGCGTCCGCAACTTCATTCTATGGGTCAAAGGCTGCCAACGGAGTGATAGTCATCACCTCCAGACCTACGCAGTCCGGAAGACTTCAGGTAAACTACACCGGAAATGTCCAGATGAGTGTGCCTGACCTTTCCGACTACCGTCTCCTCAACGCCGCCGACAAGCTTGAGTACGAACGTCAGGCCGGCATCTACGGCAATTTCACAGGATCCAGCAGCACCGACCTGGCATGGCAGAAAATCTATTACGAGAAACTTGACAGGGTCAATGCCGGTGTGGACACGGACTGGAAACGGATGGCCCTCCGCACCGGACTGAACCATCTGCATAATGTGATGCTCTCAGGAGGAAGCCAGGACTTCAGGTACAATGTGTCAGGCAACATAAACTCCACCCGCGGAGTCATGGACGATTCCGGCAGGAACAGCAGTTCTCTCCGCATCAATCTCACATACGGAAGTCTTTCCAAACTGTTCATACAGAACATCGCATCATTCAGCGCCGCCAAATCCACGGACGTCCCTTACGGAAAGTTCTCCGACTATGTCAGTCTGAACCCTTACGACAGACCTTACAATGAAGACGGCTCCCTTAACACGGAGCTTTCGTTCAACACGGCCAATCCGTTGTACGAGAAACAGTTGAGCAGTTATATCCATTCTTCATCCACTTCGTTCATCGACACGTTCAGGCTGAGATGGAACATCGCAGGAGGCTTCAGGGCAGAAGCGACATTGAGCTATACACTGACGAAATCCGGCGGAGAGACTTACTATTCGCCGAAATCGCAGAGGTTCAACACTACCGCGGACCCGAAGAAAAAGGGCAGTTTCAATGTCAATGACGGCACGTCCAATGCCCTGTCCGGCAATGCTTTCCTGGTCTGGAACAAGTCATGGGGAGAGACATTGACAAGAACAAGTTCGCTCAGCCTCACCGGCGGGGTCAATGTGGAGGCCACGAAGTCCGACACTCATTCATTCTCGGCGCTGGGCGTCCTTTCCGACAAACTGGAGCATCCTTCGATGGCTACAGGCTACGCCGAAAGTCATCCGGGAGGAGGCGAAGACCAGTCCAGGATGTTGGGATTCTACGCCAATGCGAACTATATCTACGGGAACCGATATTTCGCCGACCTGTCTGTCCGTTACGAAGGCTCGTCCAAGTTCGGCACAGACAACAGATTCGCCCCGTTCGGTTCCATAGGTCTCGGATGGAATGTCCACAAGGAGAAGTTCATGCAGGGGACGAAGATTTCTCTGCTTAAGCTGCGTTCGAGCATCGGATTGGTGGGCAATGCCAATTTCAATCCTTATCAGGCCCGCCTTTCCTACAGGTACAGTTCTGATTTATATTACAATGGCAACATCGGCGCTGTGCCGGTATCAATGGTGAATCCCCACCTCAAATGGGAGCGCAGCCTGAAACGGAACATAGGACTGGATTTCGGAATGTTTTCCGACAAGTTGACCGGCAGCATTGACTATTACCATGACACGACGAACAGTCTGGTCATGGATATTTCCAAACCGCCTCACATAGGATTCAGCAGCGCGAAAGAGAACCTCGGAAAGATAAGCAACTCGGGCGTGGAGCTTTCAGTGAGGGGAAATGTATTGCAGCGCAAAGACCTGAATCTCAATCTTTTCCTCAATGCGAGCCACAACACGAACAAGATTCTCCAGATAAGCGACTACCTGAAGAACCTGAATGAGAAGAATGAGGCTTCTTCATCATCTGTACTGCCGGCATCTTTCTACCAGGAGGGTGAGTCAATGACAGCGCTGAAAGTCATGCGCTCGGCAGGAATCAACCCCGCAAACGGACGTGAGGTTTTCATTGACAAGGACGGAAACTACACATACGAATACAGTTACAAGGACAAGTATGTGGCTGGAGACACTACCCCGGTGGTGAACGGTTCGTTCGGTGCATCGTTCAGCTGGAAAAGTCTGGATTTCTCGATGACTTTTGCCTACAGGCTGGGAGCCACTGTCTATAACCAGACGCTGGCAACAAAGGTGGAAGGCGGAAATCCTCGCGAGAACGCAGACAGACGAGTGTTCTACGACAGGTGGAAGCAGCCTGGCGATATGGCCAAATATAAAAATATAGCCTCCAGGGAAGTCACGCCCGTCACTGACAGGTTCGTGGCCAAGGAATATGCCCTTGACGGTTCTTCTCTCAAAGTCTCATATACATTGCCGCAGAACTGGATTACCCGGATACATCTGCGCAGGGCCATAGTTTCGTTGTCCACAGGTGACCTTTTCAACTGGTCATCCATCCGCAGGGAGCGCGGTCTGGACTATCCTTTTGCAAGGTCATTCCAGTTTTCATTATCTCTAAACATCTGACAATATGGTGAACAGATACATATATGGTTTTATCGCTGTGATTCTGACATCAGCCTGCGGGTTTCTGGACATTGACACTCCGGGAATCGTAAGCAACGATAAGATGTTCGAAAACGGGCAGGGGTTCATTGACGCTATGGACGGGGTATATGCATCCATGGCCTCGGAGGAACTCTACGGAAAAGACCTTTCCTTCGGATTCATTGACGAAATTGCCCAGCTGTACTTCAACGACTATGGCGAGGGCGAGACGACATTGACAAAAAGCATTGACCTGAAATATAGGGACGAGGATGTGCGTGCGCGGATTGACGCCATCTGGAGCGGTGCCTACAATGTCATTTCCTCTGCGAACAGTATCCTTGACAATGTCTCAGGGCATTCTTATCCGGAACTTCCGAGGATTGAGGGAGAAGCTCTGGCGGTAAGGGCGATGGTGCATTTCGACATGCTCCGCCTTTTCGCACACGGGATAGAAAGACCTGATGCTGAAGCGATTCCCTATGCCGACCATTTTTCCATAACGCCTTTCAGAAGGCTTACCGTAAAGGGTGTATATAACAGGATCACTGATGATCTGGAGAGGTCGTACAAACTGCTTTCCGAGTCTCCTGAGATTTCAGGGAGGACGCCTGCATATGCCTATATGAACAAGTATGCGGCTTCCGCTCTTCTGGCGAGAGTGCACAACTGGGCTGGGAATCATGGGGAGGCAGCAAAATATGCAGCACTCGCATTGGAGGGTGATTTCCAGTTTACGCGGGACGAGCAGGTGAAGAGCCTTTTCAAGGGCTACCTTGCTGACAGGGAGTGCATCTTCGGGCTACATGCCCCGAACATGTATCTGGATGTACGGAGCAGCCTCTACCCTACCAGGCTTACTGAGTCAATGCTGATGGTGCGCGACAATTACCAGTCTCTGTTCGAAGTTTCCACATTCACTTCCACCAACAATGACTACAGGTATCAGGCTTATTTCGCCAAGAGGACTTGGACGAAGAGCGTGACGCTATGCGTGAAGCTTTATGACAAGAACTATGACGAGGACCAGATAGTTCCGACCGGCCGCATACCCGGACCAAGTCTGATAAGGATTCCCGAGATGTACTACATTCTGGCGGAGTCCGCATATGCATCGGGGGACAAGGAGAAGGCTCTGGAGTATCTGAATGCGGTTGTAACGGCCAGAGGTCTGCTTCCGCTTCAGGCCGGTGACATTGACACTGAGGCCAAGTTCAAAAGGAAACTTGTCGGGGAATATGTTAAAGAGTACTGGGGAGAGGGACAGATTTTCTTCACTTACAAGAGGTTCAATATGGATATGGACGGGGTGAACAGCAAGCATTTCACTGCTTCTGACGAGGTATATGTGCTTCCGCTGCCGGAGAGCGAGTATGAAAACGGGGAGGAACGGAAATGAGAAGGGCAGCATTGGTTCTGGCATTGGCCTGCATCGTCGCCGGATGCAGTTACAAGGAGAGTTTTCCCTACAAGGGTGATTCTCTGGTGAATTTCAAGACAGATTCACTGTATTTTTCTTTCGGCGAATTGCCGTTTTCAGTGACGGACACGACGCTCCTGATCGGGGTGGAAATCATAGGCTCCCCTGCCGATTATGACCGGACGTTCAATATAGCTCTTGACAATTCGAGGACTACGGCAAGGCTGCATGAGCATTATGATGAGCCGCGGATGGAGGGTACAATCCATTCCGGAGCATCGGCGGGCACGGTAGAATTGACAATACACCGGTTGTCCCTCCAGTCGGATTCGGTGTTTACGGTGGTACTGGATATGCTGCCGGGCGAGGATTTCAGGCTCGGCGCGGTGGAGGACAGGTCGGTGGCGGTCAGTTTCACGAACCGGCTTGACTTGCCGGAATGGTGGCCGATGCTGTCGAAGTGGCTTGGCGAGTACAATCCGCGCAAATACCAGAAGTTCATCGAGTTATGGGGAGGCGCGATTACCAGGAAAGATATCAATGAAATGAAATATACGATACTGCGGACGTTCAAGAAGGTCAAGGAGTATTTCGGGGAACACCCGGAGTTCGGGGTGACTTTTCCGGATGTAGACTGGCCGGTGTAATGGCATTGACCTGAACCTTGGAGTCGCGGTTCCGGCTTTTGGAAATTTTCGAATTAAATACAATACAAAATTATGAAATCATTGAGAATGATTATGGCGGCAGGTGTTATGGTGGCGATGGCTGCATCCTGCGCGAAAGAGAACAACATCAAGGTGGTACTGCCTCCGGACGTGGCAGAGCTTTCAGGGGTGGAGGCCATGTACGAAAGAGGTCTTCACGAGTATCTGGAGATTGCTCCTACCGTAAATTTCGTGAACTACACGGAAGAGAACAAAGACAGCGTGAAATATGAGTGGAACATCGACTACAAGGTGGTCGGAACGGACAGTGTGCTGACATTCAAGTGCGACAAGAACGGCCAGTTCAACGGATACCTGAAAGTGTCCACCTCTACCGGTGCCAAGATTGCCGACTTCAAGCTCACGGTCACGACTCCTTATGACAAGGGACTTCTGATGCTCTCAGGAACTGGTGAGGGGTCAATGCTGACATGGAAGCGTCTGGATATAATGGACACACCGGCCAGCCCTTATGCTTTTAAGGACAACAACCCTACACTGGAGCTTGGAAAGAGCCCGCTTGCACTTTGCTGGAAAGGAGAAGGCATCACATCTCCTAAAGCTGCCCAGCTTACAGACAACTTCTATGAGGTGCTTGTAAGCACAGAGAATCCGGTCAAGGTATATGCGTTGAATACCAATGACATGACCGTAAGGACGGAAATCACATACAACGGCAGCGGTGAGTTCCATCCAAATGCCATGCTCTGTCCTAAGGGTACGCAGGAGGGCGTATGGAACAATATGCAGGATGTCGTCTATTTCGTCGGCGGAGGCAGAGACTACATTATGACAAGTGACAGGAATTTCGTCGCCGCCGAGGGCTCAGACGTTCTTCCGGCCGGAGCAGTGATTTCAGACTATACTTGCGTTGTCGGCCAGACCAATGTAAGTGATTATGTCAGAACATATTTCAACAAGACAACCCACAAACTTGTCTATCATTCGGCATTGATGGCATTCGAAGCGACAGAGGGAGACAAGGTGCTTTCCGGCGAGCCGATTTTCATGAAAGGATGCGACGGGGAGTATTACAAAGAACGCTATGATGCCATGGCCATAATGATGGTGACTGCAGACGGTGCCGCCACAAAGGTTTACAGGTTCGATCCTGATGCCGCTGTAATGGGCGAGACTGTCCTGAGCGAGATAGATGCGTCAGGCAAGATTCTTCCGGAGTCCGCCATTGCCGTGAACCCGATCAAGACAATTCTTTATTATTCAAACGGCAACAAGATCTACAGGCTCAACTATGACGGCGAGAACTTCGACTCCGAGCCATATATCACTCTCGACGGCAACTACACAGCAAAGAAGATGATTTTCAATGTCTATGATGCGAATACTCTCTACATCGCCGCGGAGAATGCCGATGAGCAGAGCGAGATGAAGGCGTCAATGTTCATCTACGATATTTCTGATGATGCTTCCGCGAAGTTGCTGTTCAAGGACGACAAGGTAGGCGGCACTGTCAAGGATCTCATCTACAAGGGCAACGGACGCGAGTACGAAAACATACCGTCAGAAAAAGCCCTTTCACGATTGTTCAGATAGTCGGAAAAGGGACACACATTATAGCCGCGGGGATATTCTCCGCGGTTTTTTGTCATTGTTTAGGAGGGATTATCTCCAGAACAGCCAGCGGAGACGTTCCGGTGTATAGGATTGCTCGCAGGTAGTGGCGTGCAGCCATTGTTCAGATGCCGGCACTATCGTACAGTTTGTGCTGCCGCCGGCTGCGTTGATGCTTTCACAGAATGACTTGACATCCTCGTACGCCGTTTTCATCACCTCGTCAGCCTCACTCATCACAGTGCAGACTCGCATTGACCTGAAGTTGGCAGCTGATGCGGTTCCCGGTTTTCCTGCGACAGGCATTATTCCGCTGAACTTTTGCGGATAGGCATTTGCCAATGACCACGTCCCTGTGCCTCCCATTGATCCGCCGAGGACATAGACTCCGTCACATGAGTTCTCATATTCTCCGATGAGATTCGCCAGAGGTTCGTTCATCTTCGCTCCCCAGTTTCCGGTGGACGGGCATTGAGGGACAATGAATATGCTCGGAATGGAATTGTCCGACAGATATTCATAGATGACATTGACAGCAGCTTCCTTCATCTGCGCCTCATTGTCATTGCCTTTCGATGAACCTCCATGGAGATACATCACCAGCATTGGCTTCGAGCCGTTGTCTGCAGCTATCTTTTTCATCCGGTACGGCAATGTCCCGCTGACAAATTTCCCGAAGTCATCTGACGGCGAATCTGTTCCGCCTGCTGGAGCATAATTCTTCATTTCTGAGTATGGAATTCCCCGTGCGATGCGGAATCCGGCCTTAGGCTTGTAGTTCGATGTCGGAATTTTCGTCCTGAACGACACCCTCAGTCCAAAAGAGCTGCTCTGCCAATGACCGCCTCTAAGAACGTGCGCAGAGACATTCTTTCCAGCATATACATATTCCTTGTCGCTATCAGAGGGCCCTTTGGGATTGACTTGATCCTCATCGGAATATGGCCCGTACCAATCGTGACACCATTCGAACGCATTGCCCGACATATCGTATAGCCCAAGTTCATTGGCGGCCTTCAGCCCTACCTTGTTAACATGACTCAACCCATCTTCCTTGAACCAACCTGCTTCATTTACATCGTTGCTTCCGCTGTAACGGTAGTCCTTGCTCTTGACTCCCCCTCTCGCGGCAAACTCCCATTCAGCCTCGGTCGGAAGCCTCCAGTCTCCTCCTGTCAGCGCATTGAGTCTATCAATGAACCGGTTGGCATCATCCCAGTCGACGCCGTCCATCGCCCTGTCGTCATCCTCGCCATATTCCGAAGCCGACCAGCAAGGCTCTAAAGTCCCCATCACTTCTTTCCAAAGGCCCTGCGTAACTTCATATTTCGATATCTCGAAATCGGACAGTGACACCTTATGAAGCGGAAGCTCGTCCGGGCGCGGATCGTTGTTGTCCTGCGCGTCGGACTCCGCCTTTGTCAATGCTCCGTTGTCCAGGCCGGAAGTCGTCTGCCCCATAATGAAGGTTCCGCCTTCGACCTTCACCATCATTGACTCGACCCTCTCTTTAAGTGTCAATGTTTCCGAATCGTTAGCTTCTCCTTCATCATCCGCAGGCTTTTCCTCCTTTGAAGAGCAACCTGCCAATGCTATCAAAATGGCGATGATGCCATAATACAATCTATCTCTGCGCATTGCCTCTAGGTTTTAATGGTTGCTGTGGTCTTGATCCTTGCGGTTTCGGTTGTGAAAGGCGGCGCATCATGTCCCGTTCGATTTCGTACATGCGTGATATCTGCTTCTGAGTGAGGAAGGTACTGTAGATAGCATAGTATTTCCTGCGGAGGTCCAGTATTTTCTGGCTGCGCTCGAAACGCTGTTTCATTTCCTCCTCGTTCGGATTCTCCGACTGCTGTTTGCCGAGGCTCGGCCCCAATGCCCAGAGTTCTCGCTGGAAACTGCAGTATGCCTCCTTGAATTTCTTGCTTGTCGCACCATCGAACGCCAGTTCCGTGGAGATGTGTTCAGCCTGCTTCAATGCAAGTTCCTCGCGGCTGATCTTCTTTCCGTTCGGCTGTGCGGACAATGTCATTGACACAAATAAGGCCAATGACATGGCGATTATTGTTTTTACAACTGTTTTCATTTCTTTATCAATAATTTATAGCCATAAATGTATCCTCGTAGTATATTTCGGACAAGAATGTCTGGTCCGCATTGTCAAGATTTGCGAATGCCTGTTGCACATCCTCGAGAGAAGTTTCCGTGGCCGGCTGACGATGCCACGCAAATGTCGCTATAAGGGTCAATGATGCTGCCACGGCAAGGGCAATGCTGGCCGTACGTAGTCTGTGGGACGGCTTCCGCCCACATTCTGTCGCATTCAGGACATTGCGTTCAATTTCGTCAAGTGCTCCATCTGGTACTTTATACGGCATCCGTTTGCCGATACCCATTATATTCGTTTCTTTAGTCATAGTAATCTTTCAGATAATTGTAAATCTTGACTTTGGCATTGTGCCAGTTGGCCTTTGCGCTGCCAGGCGTGGAATCCGTTATCTCGGCAATTTCCTCGAAACTCAATTCGTCATAGTACCGGAGATTGAATGTAATCTGCTGCTTCCTCGGAAGCGAGAGTATCGCCTTCTGGAGGTTGACTGCCTCGACGTCGCCGAAATCAACGTATTCGTCTGCCAACATTGACATTGCATCCGCATTTTCTTCGACATTGACAGTGGGATGGCGCTTGTCGATGATTCTCAGAGCCTCATTGGTCGCAATCCGGTAGAGCCAGGCGGTGAATGAGCGGCTGCGGTCGAATCGGCTGAACGAGCGGAACACTCTGATGAATGTCTCCTGCGTAGCGTCCTGCGCGTCCTCGCTATTCACAGTGATTCTCCGGATGTGCCAGTAGATGGGGTCCATGTATTCTTTCATGAGCACCCGAAAACCTAGCTGCAGGTTCCATCCAAGCAATTTCACTATATGTTTCTCATTCATCCGTCAAAGTGTAAACAATCTTTTTTCCTTTCATTGACCTGAAAAGCGGATCTTTCAGGTCCAGTGTAAACGAGTCCAGTTCCGCCTCCGCGAATTGGCTGTCCAACCCGGTAAAGCCGCAATATTTGCTGACCGTAAGATAGCCATTCTTCTTCATATATGCCAATGCCATAAGTTTGCGTTCCTGACGTGAGGTCTTGATTATGATAGTGGTCCGTTCCACACGCACCGTTCTGTATGATGGAACTGTCGCAGTAACATAGCTTCTGTGATGCCATCCGCGATGACGATGTGGACCACGGGCTTCAGCTGATGCCGGACCGGAAAGCATAAACATTGCAGCCAATGCTGCCGTCAATAATACTGTTCTCATAATTCAATGTCATTATTTGTTTTCTGAGACGTCTCGTATTATATACCCGGCCGGATGGCTAAAGTAAAATCGGGATTACAGCAACTTGATTGCAATATGGGCACAGGCTTCCGCATCGGCCAGGGCATGATGGTGATTGGTCAGGTCATAACCGCAGGCTGCGGCAACTGTCTGCAGCTGATGGTTCGGCAAACAGCAGCCGAAATGGTTACGGGAGGCAGAAAGTGTATCATTGAACTCATACTCGGGATAATCCATCTGATACACTCTGAAAACCTCTTTCAGACATCCTTCATCGAACCGGCTGTTATGCGCCACAAGCGGAAGTCCTTCAATCTTCGGGGATATCTTCTCCCAGACACACGGAAAAACCGGAGCATCTTCAGTGTCTTCTTCGGTCAGCCCGTGGACTTGCTGGCAGAACCACTTATAGTATTCCGGCTCCGGATGTATCAGGCTATAGAAAGAGTCCACGATCTGACCGTCACGGACAATTACCACTCCAACGCTGCACACGCTGGACGGGCACTCATTGGCTGTCTCGAAATCAATTGTTGCAAAATCTGTCATACTCTACATATCTTTGTCAATGCAAATGTATGAAGAATTTCTCCGATCGGACAATCGTCAATAATTATGATTGACAAAATGTGGGAGACTTTGTATTTTTGCATTGTTATTACACAATAAGAATGAAATCATGAATCCTATTTTGGCGACACTTCTGATACCGTTTCTCGGCACTGCATTAGGGGCATCTTTCGTATTTCTCATGAAGCGCGATATGCCGGCATTGATGCAAAAGATCCTGTTGGGGTTCGCGTCAGGCGTAATGGTTGCGGCATCGGTATGGTCATTGATAATCCCGGCCATGGATATGGGAGAGGGTCCGTCTGCAGTAGTGCCTCCTACCATTGGCCTGCTCGCAGGTTTCGCATTCCTGCTGCTCATCGACTACATCACGCCGCACATTCATCTCAGCGGAGAAACGGAAGGGCCTCAAAGCCGCCTTTCCAGAACAGCCAAACTGACATTGGCCGTCACCATCCACAATTTCCCGGAAGGAATGGCGGTCGGAGTCGCGCTTGCCGGGGCTCTCACGGCAGATTTCAATGTTGCGGGAGCTCTGGCTCTTTCATTGGGAATCGCGATCCAGAACATTCCGGAAGGAGCGATTATATCAATGCCACTGCGTGCTGCCGGAAACTCGCGCTGGAAATCCTTCTGCATAGGGACATTGAGCGGAATTGTGGAACCGATAGGCGGCGGTCTCGTATTGTTTTTGGCGACATCAGTTCTCGGCATCATGCCATACATGCTGGCTTTCGCAGCCGGAGCCATGCTCTATGTTGTGGTAGAAGAACTGGTTCCCGAATATTCCCAGGGAGAGCACTCCAACATTGGTACGATAGGGTTCGCTATCGGCTTTGCCCTGATGATGGTTCTGGATGTGGTACTGGGATAGGTTCTCTACAGGAGTTTTTTCAACTCCACCTCCACTCACCTCTTGGCGCAAACGATGATGCCGGTCACGTTGCCATACATATCGTCATTGTGCAAACCGTCTTCGGAAGTATTCATGAATATTTCTTTCGTTTCTCCTGCGTAACGGGAACGGACGCGCCAGATTATCGGTTTTCCGTCTTTATCGCCGGCAGCGAAAACTTCGTCTTTTCCTCTTGCCGCGAGAGCATTGATATGACCGTTATATGATGTCAATCTCTTAAGTTCGCCGTCCGTCCAAAGAGCAGCCCGGTATCCGTTCACATATCCGCCGATATAGGTCTTTCCGTCATGGCGAAGGATTGCGGCTGCGATGGAATTGCCGCTATTATTTTCAATATCAAGCAAGTGCAGCGCCCCATTTTGCCACCAGCAGGCCCGGAAATTTTCCTCTCCCTTTATCAGATAGCCACTTGCATATACATCCGAGCCGTCAACAACAATCTCCGTAACGTAAGCTGAATCATACCCGTCATGCGGCATTCCAATGCGCTCAAAATTCTTCCACATACAATTGGTGCCTCCCGTATAGACAACATTTCCATCTACGGTGATGCATGATACCCGGCCTTCAATGGTCTTGTTTTTGCTCAAATCAGTCATATCCCCGTTATACCAATAAGCGGGATATTCCTTTTTATTCTCGGACCATGAACCTCCAGTGTAAAGTGAAATACCGGAAACCGTGAAATCAGTAGCATTGCAGTTCTCCATCACTTCTGCCTGAACTCCGTCCTTGTAAATTAGCGTCCTGAAATCTTTGCCTTTGGCCAATGCGCACGAATACAGATACCGGTCCTTGATCATTCCAATGCCGGAAACAAACTCGGCGCCTTCAAGCAATGTCAAGTTCCTGTTGTTCCACATCGCAGCGCTTGAGCCGTTGAAATTCGCATATATGTTTCCGGAACCGATGATTTCCCAGTAAGACGGGTCATATCCATACGAATCTTCATGACTCTGCGTTATGTGATACGTAAAAACCGTCTGTCCGTTTCTGGTGATGACAGCATCTGCCTTGCGGTCCTTCCTGGACATGTTCTCGCTGATTTTCAGATACTTGTATTCATATCCGGATTTTATGTACTCATCGATGTCTATCCAGTTTACAGCCTTCCCGTCGAGCCCTTTCACAGTGACCTGGTCTTCAGGCCTGAGATTATTGAAAAAATAGTAATCCGCCTCATCTGAATACAATGACACGTCCGTTTCAGTTTTCGATTCCCCCTCGGTGTTGTCAGGAGGTGTCTCTTCTTCTTTGTTATTGTCGTCCGGCGTCTCTGTGTTCTCTGTGTCATTGTCCGCCCCGTCGCACGAAGGCAAGGAAACAACAAGGGTGAAAGCAAGCAGAATTCTTGCAAATGATGGCATTCTGAATTTCATCTCTATTATGTGTAATTGTTAATCAATGATTATGTTATATAAACCTTCCGGTCGCGCTGTCTTTCGCCGCGCGGATCTGGTCCGGAGTGCCGGTCGCGACTATCATGCCGCCTTCAGAGCCTCCACCGGGTCCCATGTCAATGATAAAGTCGGCGTTGCGGATGACATCAAGGTCATGTTCAATGACAATGACGGTGGCCCCGTGGTCGATAAGGCTCTGGAATACATTCAGGAGCGTCATCACGTCTGACGGGTGAAGACCGATGGTAGGCTCATCGAACACGAAAACGGAATCGCTCTGTCCCCTACCCATCTCGCTGGCCAGTTTAAGCCTCTGGGCCTCACCGCCTGACAGACTCGGGGTCTCCTCGCCCAACGTCAGATAACCGAGCCCAAGATCTCGCAATACCCTGAGCCGCTGGCTGATAAGCTTGAGATCCGCACAAGCGTCAAGGGCGGAATTGATGTCCATATCCATAAGTTCCGGAAGCGAATGGAATTCCCCGGCGGAGTTCTCCCTCCTTATGCTTCCTGCGACTTTCGAATATCTCGAGCCCCTACAATCCGGACACGGGATATCCACATCCGGAAGAAACTGCACGTCAAGGCTTATCACTCCGGTGCCATCACAAGTTGGACACCTCAACTTGCCTGTATTGTATGAAAAGTCACCATCCTTGTAGCCGTGGTTCTTTGCGTCCGGCGTCTTGGCAAAGACTTTCCTGAGTTCATCATGGACATTGGCATAAGTAGCTACTGTAGAACGGACATTGATACCTATCGGAGAAGCGTCAATGAGTTTCACTTGACGTATTCCGCCAGCCTCAATCGACTTCACATGCGCTGGCAAATCATGGCCTGAGATTTTTGCCTGAAGAGCAGGTATGAGGCTTTCCAGCACCATAGTGGTCTTGCCGGAACCGGAAACTCCAGTAACCACAGTAAGCCGTCCCTTTGGTATCTCGACATTGAGCGGTCTTACTGTATGGATGGCGTCTGTAGTCATCAATATCTTCCCGTCATTGAAAATGTCGGCGGCGCCAATCCGTTGTCTGACATTGATAGAGGCCTTGCCTGAAAGGAACGGACCGATCTTCGATTGTTCATTGACTTCAATGTCATTGACAGTCCCCTGCGCCAAAACCTCGCCGCCGTTCGCGCCGGCGCCGGGTCCCATTTCGATCATCCAGTCGGATTTGGCCAGAATCTGCGTGTCATGATCCACCAGTACAACAGAATTCCCGTCCGCAATCAGGTCGTCCATCACACCGCAAAGGCCAATGATATTCGACGGATGCAGGCCGATTGACGGTTCATCCAAGACGTAAAGGACTCCTGTAGTGCGGTTTCGGACGGCTCTGGCAAGCTGCATTCTCTGACGTTCTCCGGTCGAAAGTGTTGCTGCTGAACGGTCCAGAGACAGATAGCCTATTCCCAAGTCCATCAATCGTTTGGCCGCATCAAGGAATGATTCGCAGATGCTTTTGGCCATAGGTTTCATCTCCTCCGGAAGCGAAGCCGGTACGCCTTTGACCCATTCCACACTTTCAGTAAGGGTCATCTTGCAGGCATCGGCCAGAGATATTCCCCTGAGCCTCGGAGCCCTGGCCGCGTCGGAAAGCCTTGTGCCTCCGCAGTCCGGGCAGACGTCGAGCCTCAGAAACTTCTCCACCCTTTTCATGCCTTTCTCGTCCTTGACTTTCGCCAATGCGTTCTCAACCGTGTAGGTAGCATTGAAAAAAGTGAAATCCAGCTCGGCTGCGTCATTGGAGTTCTTGGCCTTGTAGAGAATATGCTTTTTTTCTGCCGGACCATGAAGGACAATGTCTTTCTCCTTGTCTGTCAAGTCTTTGAAAGGAACGTCAGTGCGAACGCCCATCGCCCGACAGACGTCCTTCATGAGCGACCACATCAGCGTGTTCCATGGCGCGACTGCCCCTTCGTCTATCGTGAGGCTCTCGTCAGGTATTAGTGTGGATTCGTCGACTGTACGGACTGTTCCTGTGCCGTCGCAAGTCCTGCAAGCACCCTGACTGTTGAACGCCAAATCTTCGGCTCCAGGAGGATAGAAATGCTCTCCGCACACAGGACAGACAAGGTCCTTTCCTGCAGCGACCCGCAAGGAGGGTTCCACATAATGCCCGTTTGGGCATCTGTGACTGGCCAGTCTCGAGAACATAAGCCTGAGACTGTTGAGCAGCTCCGTTCCCGTGCCGAAAGTGCTGCGTATGCCCGGAATCGCCGGTCTCTGATGCATTGCAAGAGCCGCCGGAACATAAAGCACCTCATCAACATCAGCTCTCGCCGCCTGAGTCATTCTCCTTCTCGTGTAAGTCGAAAGCGACTCAAGATAACGCCTTGAGCCCTCGGAATACAGCACGCCCAGCGCCAGCGAGGACTTTCCCGACCCCGACACACCGGCTATTCCCACGATTTTCCCAAGCGGGATATCCACATTTATGTTCTTCAGGTTGTGCACTTTAGCGCCACGCACCAAAATCTTGTCCGGTTTTTTCATTAACTCCATTATTTGCCGGTCCAAAATTAGCGAAAAGAATTGGATACTCCTACGCGAAGTCAGGGTAATCATGTCAATAATAGTTACATCAATGACACCTTTGTGGTCAGATTGCAGGTTTACGCGTCTGTCAGTTTGTCAGTTCATGATATCTCGTCTGATGTTTACTGGTATAGTATATTGATTATCTTCTTGAGAAGGAGACTATCACCGGGGAGGAGTTCATGAAAATCTGCAATGGCGAATAAGCCTCAACCGCTTGTCAAAATTGTTGAACGCCTGCGCAAACTTGAGTTCCACTTTGCATATAATTGTGGTTATCATTATATTTGTCATCAGGTAAGGGGCCCTTACGTTAGAAGAAATAGCATTATGGAACACAATGTTAAGGACAAGATAGAATGGACGGTGATATTTCTTGCCGAATTTGGAAAGCGTCACAGGCTGACACTCAAACAATCATTCAACTACCTGTTGCGATATAAAGGCATAAACTTCGTGGAACAACACTACGATTATCTGCATACACAGTCATTCGTGTCTGCAGTGGATGACCTCACACAGTACTGTCATAAATTGGGAGGAGGCATAGCATGAAACTATATCACCCGACTATGATCAGGCGCTAAATATGGCCAATATAAAGACCGAGCAACTGCAGGAAGGGGAACCGACAGTTATGGAATTCGAAGTAAAAGTAAGAGATATCAGAAGTTTGCATACGCTTGTATTTGACGATTACAGCGAGAACTGGGCCAAGTTTATTCTTGCCAATCGCAACAATTCAGCCGGCACACCAGTCCACAACTATGACATCGTGATAGGGCCTATAGCCAACGATCGTGTAGGTGTACAACTATGGAAATACGAGAACCAGCTTATAGACATGCCTACGCTAGTACGCAAGCTGAAATATATGAAAGGACTTACCACACAGTATTTCTTTGGTACAGAAACAGCATTGTCTATCCTTAAAAGAGTTAAATGATGATGGATGAGAGACAATTGATGAAAGACAGCATGGTGACGAAACTCGCCATACTGCTCATAGACGACGGCAAGGCCTCGTCCATGACTGAAGCTCTTGATATCGTGATAAATTCCGAAACTTACCAGCGTCTCATTGATGACAAAGCTGCACTATATTATCAGAGTCCGCGCTATGTCTATGAGTTTTTAAAGAATGAACTTCTCACTGGAAAAGCAGAATAACATTGCAGTTCCAGAATACAGTTCCGACATATTCAGGTAACGATAATGCCATATCACTCCGAATGTCCAACACTGCGATAATTCCACGACATTGGCATTGACAAACGCCCCGATGTCATACGAGACCGGCACTTGGCCACTCAGCATCCGCAGCGGAAGGGTCTATACGAAGGTGACAGTCGCAATTGAGCTCTGACAGGGCGGCGGAAGAGGTTATAAAATGAATGTGAGCGTTGGCGGGACGCGGCCACGGAGTGTTTTGTAACTCACTGATAATCAGATATCATTTTAGGTATAGCGTGGAAACGCAGGCTTTTTTTGGTCGCGTTTCCACGCTGCATTTTATAACTCATTGAGAATCACCACCTCTAAAAATCAAGCGTGGCCGCGTCCCGCCGGGGATTTCACAGGGATGATATT
>OQWM01000125.1_pt1 | contig 41263 bp, 15 predicted proteins | sample 1691531 | NCBI WGS metagenome assembly OQWM01 (sample SAMN03418257, study PRJEB22391) | human gut metagenome | biome: human-gut; feature: organic feature; material: feces | host: Homo sapiens | place: Tanzania | collected 2013-01
AGAAAGAATCGCTCGATTTTATGTCGTTAGAAGTCGAAAAACGAAGATTTGTCGCGATAAAAGAACAACAAGTGGAAAATAGTGGAAAAACGGACTGTTTGCAACTTTTTTCGACGAGCATTTCGCGAATTTTAATGAAAATACCCTAAAAAATCACAATTTATTGTGCCTTGCAGGTGCGTCTACCACAAGGTATTGATTGTCTCGCTTAAACACTTTGACTATTGACATTTATGTGCGAAAACGGTATAATAGTTGCGTATAATAATCTATGCACATACGCTACGCGTGTATGTTCTGGAGGAAAATGATGAGAATGAGAAAGCTCAAGGGACTCACAATCGTACTGCTTGCGATGATGATCAGCGTCTTGCTGTTCGGTCTTGTCGCATGCGGAACGAACGATTCGGGAAGCACAACGAATCCGGTCATTCCGACCCCGACGCCGAACCCCGGAATCGACGATTCGAAAACGCTCGGTTCGCAACAGGCGTGGAAGGTGCTCAAAGAAGCAGCACTCGCCGCGGCTTCGGACGAGAAAGATTCGAGATACATAAACGTAGACACGACGTTCATACTCGGTTTCAACAAAGACTCGTATGACTCTCTCGTGACGATGCGTTTTGCAGGCAGAATCGACACTCAGGCCGACGTCAACAACGATACGAGTGAAATTCTCGTTGAGTTCAGACAGTTCAAGACGGCTGAACTTGCGGGAAAGAATCTCGACAACGATACGATTTGCGCAATGGCGGCAAGCGGAGAAGGCAAACTTCTCATGGGCGTTTACTACTACGAAGGCAAACTCGTTACGGATCTGCGCGGCATAAAGAAGGACGAAGGCGTGCACGTTGTCTGGACGGACAATATCGACATGACGTCTCTCGTCGCGAAATTTGCCGCATGTCTTGAAGATCTCGACCTTTCTTCCGTTCTTTTCGACACCATTATGGGTTATGACATCGGCGGTCTCATCAAGAGCCTTGTCAACATGGACATCGTCTCTCTCACCGTCGAACAACTCATCGTCAACATTTTGTTCGGTGCGTCGAGAAGCAAACTCGTTGATTACGGCAACGGTCACACCGTTCTTCAAATCCCGTGCGATCTCGGACTTATCGTCAGCATAATTCCGCTCGTTCAAGGTCTTATCCCCGAAAATATCATCGGGCTCGTCAAGGACGTGCTCGGTCTCGACCTTGGCAAACTCGGTGCGCTTGCGGGTATGGCTTTGTATCTCGAAGCGGACATGCAGGACGGAAAACTCAACGGCATCACGTTTGACGTCGACACGAACCTTAACTCTTACGGCGTTGAAGGATTGCAAGAGAAGTACGGCGTGTTCCAGTCCGAAGTCGGATTTACGCTCGGTTATGCGAAAGCGGACTTTGCCGCATCTCCCGACGTTGACGTCGTGGGAACGCTCAAGAGTCGCGATCAGTACAATCAACCCATTCAAGACGGTGACGACACCACCGAAAATCTTTACGACAAAATCGCAAACAGCGAAAACAAATATTCTTTCCTTACCCTTGACGGAAAGATCAAACTTTCTCTCGATTTCGCACAAAAGACCGTGACGGTGAACGACGTCATCGGTTCTTTCGGCACACTCATTTCAAATCTCATCAAAAAGAACGTCAGCGAAGATATGTTGAACGCCCTTGCGCCTTTGTTTGAAAAGGACATCGATTTCGCAAAAGGTACGGTTGAACTTTCAATCGTTTTGCAAGGCGTTATAAATACGAAAGCCCCCGCAAAGACCAGACTCGCCGTTGAAGTTCGCGGCAGAAACGAAGCCAAACGCATCACGGCGTATTACGACGGTGCGAAAGAAGGCGTTTATCTCGACGCAAGCGGAGTTCTCGGTTCTCGCGGAACGAAATTTAAGATTGACGACATCAACGTCAACAAAATCATCGGCGATCTCGTGGACAAGCTCTTTGCAACCATAAAGGGCGCAATCAAAGGCGATTCCACCACAAACGCTCAATACAACCAACTCGTTCAGGACGCAGACATCGTCATCCAACACCGTGCAGAAGCGTCCGCGGACGGCGACACCACCGACGTGATGGGACTTATCTCCGCCATTCTCGATCAAATCGACATCAAGATGGACGGCAATATTTTCAACATTCAACAAATCAAAGTCGACATCACTCAAACCATTCTTGACAGTATATTCTCGCTGGTGTTCACGGGAGACAATGCAGGCGCAAAGATCCCCGTGACTTCGGCAGGCATCGTTTACAAGAACAACGGCACTTTCGACACCAAGACCATCGACATTTCGGCGGATCTCGGCGTGGACGGCGCATATCCGCTTCTCAAGGCGGGCTTGGGCATCAGCCTGCTTTTCGGCAATATTGCGGACGAAGCGAGTTTCAACAAGGCGTTTGCGGATCTTGACGCAGAACTTGCTCAAAATCCGAGCGCATATTTGCCCATTCTCAAAAACGGTGCGCTCAACACCGATTTGCTCCACGTCAATCTTTCGACGGGGCTTTCAATCGATATAGAGACCTTGAAAGGCGCGCTTGCTCAAATCAAAGTCGACCTTCCCGACCAACAACTCGGTGACGCATTCAAAGGCGTGCTTATCGAAATGTTGCTCGAACTCGGAAACATCGACGGCGGTCTCAATCTCAACATAAACGCAGACCTTGACGTTTCGGGCGGTCTCAACGTGGCGGCGTTGCTCAATTCCACGGCAATGATAACCGTCACCAAGAAGTCAAACGGCGAAAAGGTCGTTGCGCTCTATTTGCAGGATGGCTGGCTCTATGCGGACATTGACGTGCTTTGCCTTAGCGTTGACAAAATCAAAGTGAATCTGAGCGAACTTCTCACAATGCTCGGCGTCGACGTTTCGGGCGGCGGTAGCACCACTTCCGCTCTCACGGCAGAAGACGGCGAAAACAAGGGCATGGACACCACGCAACTCCTTGCTTTCGTGGCAGGACTCATCGACGGCATCAAAGTGGGCAACCACGCAATCGAAGTGACGCTTGTTTCGGGACTTTTCGATCAAGTGCTCAAAATGCTCAACATCGAAGGCGTTACGATCGAATTTGAAAACACCGATTTCGACGGCGGTATCCGCATTGCTCTCAACAACGGTCTCGATCTCACGCAACTTCAACTCGGCGTTTTCGTCGCACTCGGCAACAACGTCAATCTCGACGTTGCGCTCAACGGTCTCAGCGCGGGACTTAAAGACGAATGCATCAAATATCTCGACGAAGCGGGCGAATCTTCCGATCAATTCGTCGAAATTCTCGAATATCCCTTCCTTGGTCTCGACCTGACGCTCGGCATCGACTTCACGGCAGACGAAGGCGCGACCGAACTCGTGTTCGGCAAAGGCACGCACTGGTACGACGAGACCACGGCAACATACGTCGCGATCAAAGATCGCGCTGTGCCGATGGGCTATGCGGGCAAACTGTTCTACTTCGACTCCGCAACCAAGACGTACAAAGAAGAAAACGTGAAGAAGACCACGATGTCTTTCGACACTAAAATGAACTTAAACTACGAGTTGCGCCTTGCAGGACAACTCGACCTTGCGCCTATCGTGGACTATTTGCTCGGCGGAGCAAGCGTCAACACCAAAGACAACGTTAGTCAGTTGATGATCGAGCTTACGGGCAAGAAATTCGACAACGAACGCTCCATTCTTCTCGGTGTTTACTACGCTGGCGGTGCGCTCTATATCGACGCAAGCAACTTCGGTCTCGGTAAAGTCAAGGCGGACATCGATCTTTACGAAATCATCTTGTCCTTGCTTGCAAAAGACACCACGATCGACATAAACGGCACGAGAGACGCTTTGACGGCAGGCGACGCGACGACGGACGCTAAGAAAGCTCTTGCTTTGAGCGTCATCGCAACTCTCACTTCGGACGCGTTCAAGATCCAAATTGCCAACGGCATTGCGCAAATCGTGTATCAACTTCTCGGAGTGGACGTTGCGGACATCACCGCATGGGTTGAAATCGCATGGGCAAATCTTGCCGCAAATCACGACGGCAAGCCCATCCGTATTCACGGCGACGTCAACAACAGTGCGGGCGTGACTGTCGGTTCTGCTGAAATTTACGCAAAAGACATCGACCTTTCTATCGGCGGTCAAATCGGCGCGATAACGCTCAGAAGAGACGAAGGCAATCTTGACAACGGCAAGGAACTCGGCGAATATCTCAACGGTTCGACAGACGACGTGTACGAAGACGCAACTCTCTTCAACGAGTACGGCGACATCACCATCCCCAGCATCTTTGCAGAGATCAAGGGCACGTTCTTCGTTGGCGCGGAAGCGGGCAACCACAACTGGACGGTGGGAGAATGGATCGCAAGTTTCCTTGACGATTCCAAGCCCGAACTCAATTCGTTTATAAGACAACTTCTTCTTCAATTCAACACGCCCGTAGAGGCGGGCGCGAATATAGGATTCCGTATTGCGCTCAACGCAAGACTCAATCCCGAAGTGCCTATCGACTTCATGCAAAACGTGGTGTTCAAGAAGTTTGCGTCAACCGAGCTTGCCTCTTTGGCAAACTACGTTGAAGTGTACAAACTCGTCGGCACGAAATACACCTTGCTTTCCGCAGAAGAAAGAGCAAGTTTCGAAGGAGACGTATACCTTAAACAATATATAGCGGAAGGCATTGCGTTGACCAAGGTCACGGCAGAGAACTTCCGTGGCGACGCATACGTGGAAATGGATGGCAGATACGTCAAAGTGACGGTCTCCGACGAGAATGCGGCAAACTTTGCAGGCGTGCAATTGTTCACGACCGCAAGCTTGTTCGACTTGCCGTACATACTCTCCCACAGCGACATCGCAATCGAAATCTACAACAAAAACATCAATGAAATCGACGCAATGAGTCAAGCCGAAAAGGTGAAACACGTTCTCGTTGCGTTGCGTTTGGCGTACACGGGCGTCAACGGCGCAGGCAAGGGCGTAAGCACTTTGTACGTTGACCTTAGAGACGACTTCCACGTTGCGCTTGCCAACATCTCTCTTGCGGATTTGCTCGGCGGACTTATGAACAAGGGCAACGGCGGCACGGAGTCCACTGCCGTGACAAGCGGCGATGGTGACAACAAAGACGAGAGTGGCTCGCTTTTGAACACTGTCAGCGCGGTTTTGGGCGGTCTTATCTCCTATATCGGCGTTGATCAAAGCGGCGTAAAAGTCAACTTTGCAGAGGCTCTCATCGCAACGCTCGTGAGCATGCTTGCCGGCAAACAAGTCAATGCGGAAGATTTCATCAAACTCAATTCGGACGAAAGTTATCTTTCGTTTGCATGGAAGTATAATCTCGCGCTCCAGCTCAAGATCGATCCGGCGTACATCGGACTTGAAATCAGCAGCATCAAGCTCGAACTCGGAGCAGACGGCGGCGTTTTGCCGAGCGACTTCGATCAGAGCATCTACACGACTGCGGAAAATCTCGACACGCTCTCTCTCAATCTCGATCTGAGACTCAACCTTGACATCAAGGGACAAAAAGAAGAAGTGCGTCTTGAAAAATATCTCGATTTGCTCGTCAAAGACTTGGGACTCAAGCTCGGCTTGACGTTTGACAAAGACATCACCTACAAGCTCGGTCTCAATCTCGGCGCAAATCTCGCTCTCAACGATCCCAACTCAACCAAGATCGTGGTTGAAATCAAGAACGTCGTTGAAGACACCAACATCATTGCAGTCTACGTGAGCGGACAAAAAGTGTACGTGGATCTCGGCGCGCTCGGTCGCAAGGCGTTCTACCTTGAAAACACCAACGTCAGCGAGCTTATTTGCAATGAAATCGCAAAACTTCTCGGCAATTTGAACGGTTTGGTTTCAAGCACCGGCGACGCTCAAACGGCAGGGGACGCAGCGGATATGAGCGCGGATGAAAAGATGCAAGTCATCCTTTCCATCGCAGACGGCAAGATCGGCGTGCTTGTCATGCAAAACGTCATTGTCGGTCTCATCGCGGCTCTCACTTCCAACGGTTCTGCCGGCGACGTGGACATCGCAAAAATGCTCGAAGCGTTTGATCTCGATCTCTCGGTGGACGTTGATTTGCAACTTAAACCTTCGCTTTCCATTGACGTAAACGTGGACAGCAACCTTATAGGTCTGGGCGTCAGCGTCAAGGCAATCGACTTGTCCACGGGCAAGAGCAGCGTGGCGTACACTTCGGTTGAAGAAAAAGTCGCAAGCGAGATCGCAAAGAAGGATTATAAGGAAATTACCGATAGTTCTTATATAGGTGATAGATATAAGAAAGAAATTGTGGACGGCAAAGTGGTCTACGTCAAGGACGACGCCGGCACGTATATGCCTGTTGATCACTACGAGTCTCTCACCAACGCTCACATCGTGTCCGTTGACGTTGCGATGATCTTCGATTACTACGGCAGCGCGACTTACACCTATATCGACAACGAGAGAATTCTCAGCTCCTACTCACCCAAGGACAGATACTCCAAGAACGCACACGACAATCGTTTCGTGCAAGACGCAAACGGACACTACGTCCGTGACGGCTTCACGTTCAACCAATTGCTCGAAGTGTTGCTCAATATGGATCAATTGCAAAGCATCCTTGCCACCATGCTCCCGCAAATTCGTATCAGCACGGAAGGCGGCAACATCAGCTTTGGCAAGATCGACAATGCGTTCAGCGTCGGTGATTTGCTCACTCGTCTCGGGCTCAGCCTTGTGTTGTCCGACGTGATCGACGACGGCTTCAAGCTCGACATCAGTGCAAAACTCGACCTTGACGCAATCGGTTTGAGCGATTTGTCCAACATCGATTTCAAAAATCTCAACCTTGACGTCAAGACCATTCTCAAAGGTCTCGAAGCAAAAATCGGCGTTGACTTCACCTATGAAGACGGCGCAAACAGCAAAGTCAAGATCAACATCTATCTCGTGGACGGCATAGTGTACGTTGACCTTAAAGGGCTCGACGGTCCGCGCGTTCAAATAGATTTGCTTGACCTTGTCAAGAAACTCGGCGTTGCAATCTCCGCCGACAACGACGCAATGACCGCCGACGATCAATCGGGCAACGGCAACGAAGGCGGAACGGAAAACAAACTCGACATCGTCAAGATTCTCAACCTTGTTGTCAAGAACATAGTTCTTGCCGCAAAACCGTGGGAAGTCAACCCCGAATATAACAGAATCGACAATCTCGGCGTGTTTGTGCGCTCCAACTTCATCAACGATTTGCTCTCGATGCTCTTCAAGACGAAGTTTGAATCGGCAAACACCGTTGTGGACGAGACTCAAAGCGGCATCTTCCTGCGCCCGTCAAGCGACAAATTCGCATCCTACGGCTATGACGAGATGCTCACGCTCGGTCTTATGATCGCGCTTGTCAATAAGCAAGATCCCATAAAGGACAATGCAGGCAACACCAAGCAATACACTTGGTCACTCGATCTGGGCGTTGACGCGAAGATAGATCTCGAATCCGTCGATACGTACGAAACGTTGCTCGACGTTGACGAAAGACTTGAATTTATCGCGCTTGACGACTATCTCACCAACATTCTCGCGCTTGTCAACGGATTCTACAAAGACAGTTTCCAAAAGGCAGAAGAGCCTGTTGACGGCACCGTGTATTACACCTTCCGCGAAGATCCCGCAGGACAATACGTCAAGAAGACGGGTATGTATCGTTTGCTCAACGAAGGCGAAAAGACGGAAGGCGTGACGTTGTACTCTCGCGGTTATGCAACGGTGGTTGCAGGCGTGGGCTACGAGCTTGTCTACACGCAAGACACCGCAGGCGACTTCGTGTTTGACGAAGAAAGAGACGTGTTCGTGCGCAAAGACGCGTACACGGGCACGAGCACGACCTATTATAGAAGAGAAGAAAGAGCAATCAAGAAAGTCGTTGACGGCGTTGTGACCGAAGAAAACGAAGAAATTGCAAATCTCGCTCTTTACAGCAAATTCGGCGTGCCGCAATATCAAGACCAAAACATCGCTTTGAGCGTGAGCGGTCTTATCTACTTCAACTCCGACAGCGCGCAATCTGCCAACGCGGGCGGTCTTATCAGCAACCTGTTTGGTGATATGATCATCAATTTGCAAACGTTGTCCGCATTCCACGCAGGCATCGGTTTGAGAGTGTCGGCAAACGTCGATTTGGCGGCTCTCGACCTTAAAGGCTTGCTCTCGGGCGAGAAGTTTGACAAATTCATCGCAAACAGCGATCTCAACAAAGTCGAGCTTGCAATAGAGTTCCTTGAAGTTGACGAAAACGGCTACTTCACCAAGTACACCAACGGCGAAGAGAAAGTGTTGGGCGGCTTGTATCTCAACAACGGCACGCTTTATATCGATCTCACCGAGATCGTCACCACGGCCGAAAACTACTCCAAGATCGACAACTTTGTTGATTTTGCAAAGAAAGTCGCAGACAAGTTTAAGAAGGACGACAAGCCCAACGATCAACAAGGCGACGCTCAAACGGCAAGCGACGCCGACGCATTGCAAGGCAACGTCACGTCTGCAACTAGAGACGCTCTTGTCACTCTTGCGTACAGCGACGCTCAATTCCAAATCCAACTCACTCGCGCGCTCCTTGCGTTTGTGATCTCCACGTTCATGCCCGATCTCGGCTCTATCGAAGACGTGTTTGACGAGTTCAACATTTCTTTGGGCGTGGATCTCGGTCAAGCCGTCTACAAGAAGATAAGCGACTTGCAAGCAAGCAACCCCGAAGAGTACAGCAAGTTTACCGATTCCACCAATCCCGAATATGCGGCGTATCAAGCGGACAGATACAGATACGAATCCAACGTTGACACCTACAAGATACTTCCGCTTACAAAATACGTGCTTTCGGGCGGTGAATACTATCTCGAAAGCGAAACTTTGATGTACACCAAAGACGCAGAAGGCGAATACGTTGCAACCAACGCATACGTTGACGGCGCAACCTACATCAAGAAGAGCGCGGCATACGTACTTTGCGACAAAGAAGTCGAAGGCAAATACGTGCATGCAACCGCCGATTATTACGGACTTGTCAACGTCGGCGTGGATCAATATTTCAACTTGCGCAGTTACAAGATGTATCGCAAAGTCGACGGCAAACTTGTTGAAACCAACACCTTCATCAAGGGCGACACCGTCTTGCAATACAACGGCTCTGAATATGACGTGCTCAACGTCTACGAGCATGAATACGGTTACGTCAAAGACGTCAACGGCGAATACTACCGCACGGTTGACGCATACAACGGAATCGGCGACTACTTCATCGGTCTCAACATAGCGGTCGGCTGCGTCAACGCAGGTCTCAAAGTGGGCGGTCTCAACATCGACTTCGGCGCAGGCAACGAATTGTTGCCCGACTACATCAGAGACGGCAAAGCGCACTCTCGCGTTGAAGTCGGCACGGACGGTCTCAAAGAAGAACACGTTTACGAAAGCAAGCTCTCCGACACGGAAAAGAAGCAATTTGCAGACGTTCCCACCAACCCGTTCTACGACACGATAATCACGCTCGGATTCTCTGTCGAGCTTGAATTCGGCATCACCGAAGGCACTCTCGATTTCGGAAAAATCATCAGTGCGATAGTCGGCAACCTTACGGGCATCGTCGTTGAAATGCCTTCCACCACGAAGGGCTATTCTTCTGCGCACTTCAGACTTGACGTGTCGCTTATGCTCGACATCTACGATCTCACCAAGTCCGAACTCAAACTCGAACTGATCAACATCACCGAGACGGGCTATGAGAGCTTGTGGGCAGGCATATACTATATCAACAACACCGTGTATCTCAATCTCGAAGACACCTTCAACATCCAAAAGGTGGCAATCGGCGGATTGAACATCGCGGAAATTCTCAAAGACTACATCATTGATTTCGACACCGAAGAGATGTTTGTTTACAAACCGAACACGCAATCGGGTTCAACCAACGAAGCGTTTGTGGCAGAAGACAGCACCACTTCCGGCGAAGTCGATTTCACCAACAAAGACCTTGCGCTTGCGTTGCTCATCAACAAAGATAAGCTCACGCTTGCTCTTGGCAACATCTTGTTCAGAACTATCCTTGAATACATCCCCGAAGATTTGTTGGGATTCAAGCTCAAAGATTTGTTCTATGAAGAAGTCACGGGCAATCTCAAGATAGACCTTGACACGTCGGATTCTATCAACCTTGCGCTTGGCGCGTCCTTGGGACTTGTGGGCGAGCGTTTCAACTCGTTTGCGACGGTCACCACGGCAGGCGACAGTGACGAAGAAAAGATTGCAATCGAAAACATCACAAACGGCAGCGAGAAGTACTACGTCTTCAGAAAACAAGGCGAGGCTGTGGCAATCGATTTCACCACTTCCGCGCAAACGGGCTACTTCGTGCAATCGGACAACAAGCAATACTTCCGCGCGATCGCTCCGGGCGAAAACGTTGCGGCGGACAAACTCTACGTCAGATATAGAGTTGCACGCGAAGGCGGCAGATTTGTGATGAGAGAAGTGCTTGACAACGGCAAGGGCGACGGCTCCGAAGTGCTCGGCACAAAACTCTTCAAGGTGGAAGCGGGCGACGTCCTTTACAAGTACGAAAAGGGCGCGGCTGCCAACTTGTCCTATGTGGGCGACGGCACGAAGTACGACATGACGCTGTCTCTCGCCTTGCAAATCAAGCATCTCAACGTCGCATTCACCAACTCTCGCTCCTACGTCCTTGGCGGCGAAGACCTTGCAGAATACACCAACTTCGACGACGTTGATCGTTTCACCATAAGCGAAACCATCGACATCACAACGTCCTTCAAGACGGGCAAAGACAACGACATCGACCTTAGCGCAGTCCTTCAAAAGTTCATCCCGGGACTCACGCAAGATCAACTTCTCGTCATCCAATCCGTTGCGGACGACGGCGGTGACGTAAACAGACAACTTCAACTCGTGCTCGAAGGCGACATCCAAATCGCTGCGCTTCTCAACTACATGCGCACGACGCTTCTCAAATACACGGACGGCGACACCGACGTGTTTGAAGGCGATATGGACTTCTTCACGGTCATCAAGCTCTTGAAAGACGTGCTCAAAAAGATCACGCAAACCGAACTTACCGCTCTCATCGCAGACGTGGCAAGCTTTGTCAACCTCAAAATCGCGCTTCAAACCAAGGGCGGCAACGACACCGACTTCCACACCATGCTCGGCGTGTACATGGTCGGCGGTACGTTTGAGCTGCTCACCGACGCGGAAAGAAACGACGTGTACGGTGAAGAGTATATCGATCCCGGCCAAAGATACGATCACTACTTCGAGACCCCGAGCGGCAGCTACTACTTTGACGAGACTAAGGGCGAATACAAGTTTATCGGCGCGAGCGAATACTCGGGCAAGAGATATTCTTACGATTCAAGCTATTGCTACAAGAACGACAGGGGCAACTACAAGCGCGCAAACGGCGGTCTGTTCATTGACCTTAGCTACTTCAATATCCCCAGCGTCAGAGTGGACGCAAACGAAGTGCGCAAACTCGTGATGAGCTTGGTGGGCAAGTCCACCGGCGAAACCGAGGCGTTGACCGTTGCAGACGGTGAAAACGGCGGTGAAGAAGGCGACAAGAAGGAAGACACCAAGATCGAGTTCCCGCTCATCAAGGACGACACCATTCTCGGATATATCAGAACCTTCTTGTACGGCGTGCAAATCACGTCCAGATATGTCAAGGCTCTTGTGACGCCCGATTACATCAACCAAATTCTCACTCTCCTTATGGGCGAGAACGCAATTCAGTTCGACAAGGCGGAGTTTGAAAACATGCCCAACCTTATGCTCTACACCGACAACACGAGATATTCGTATGAAAAACTCGGTGTTGTGGTCAAAGAGTTCGAGGCGGCTGTTGAAAGACAACAAACCACCAACCCCGACTTCTTGAACACCGCAGAATACAAGGCGATGCGCAAGGATCTCAACGATATGTTGTCAAGATCCAAAGTGTTGTACGACATCGACGAGTACAAGGGAACCGCGGATGCGGCAAGCAAGGGCATCTATTTCAGAGATACGGACGGCGCATACGTGCAAAAGTCTGATATGTCGGCGTCTCAACGCGCGGCGTATGACGCAAAGGTCGTTGCAGGCACTGCGGCATATTACGACATCAACAAGATTGACGTCTATATCCGTTTGCTTGACGTTGCAACCGGCACGGAAACCGATAACTACGTGTTGTACTCTCAAGCGAGCCAAACTCAAATCAACAACTGCCAGAAATACGACGGATTGAAGAAATTCGGCATCAACACGCCGAGATTGTACACGCTCACCGACGAAGTGACGGGCACGTACACCGCAATCAGCGACGATTTGTATGCAGTCGATCCGCTTGCGTTGCGCAACGCGTTCATCTCTCTCAATCTCTATCTGTGGAATTACGAAATCTCGCTCAACATTCTTGCTCCGCAAGTGGGCGTGACCAAGTTCCAATACGCAAAAGGCTCGGAAGCAGGCGATTATGACATCGTCAGCATCGCACAAGGCGCGCGCTACGTCGATACGGACGAAACCCTTTACAGCAGCGTGGACAAGGAAAGCGACGGTATCGACAACTGGGCGTTTGACTACGGCACGGAATTCGATGCAAACAAATACCTTGCAAATCCGAGATATTACGAATACAAGAACAAGTATTACGTCATTGATGGCAGCTCCTTGTTTGTGAAGAACAACGGTAAGTTCGAGCTTGCCACCAAGGACGGCAAGACCTTCCCGGACTACATCCGCGGAATGATCAAGGGCGAAGAATACTTTGTCTACACCGGCACGTCTTATGAAAGCATCCAAAGAGTGTACGTGTACAAGAAAGAAGTGTACAACACTCAAAAGAAAGTGCTCATCACGGACGAATGGCTCGCATCTCAACGCGCCGCACTCATTGCGGGCGGTATGAGCGAAGAAGAAGCCGACGCGCAAATCGACAAGTACAAAGATCCCGAAAACTACTGGATCAAGGTGCAACAGGAAAGCTCCATTTTGCAACCCGACTTCAACAAGCCCGAATACAAGGACTATGCGTTCAAAGAGTACGTGGACACGGACGATATGTATTACGTGTCGCTCTCGCTGCGCGGCAACTTGTTTGTCAACGCAGGCAAGATCTACTTCTCGTACAATGACTACGAGCAAATCTACAATTCCTTGCATCCGACCGCTCACTTGACAGACTCCGTGCTTGCCAACATCTCCTACAAGAAGTATCATGGCGACTACGTGCAAGTGACAGACGCGGCAGAGATTGCTTCGTTGAAGGCAAACGGCGGCTTGTACGTGTGGGCAAACAGCGTGCTCGGCGAACAATACGACGGCGTCAACGAGGCTCTCGGCGAAGTGCTCGGCGGATTGCTCGGCGGAATGAAGGGCAAGTTCCAAGTCACGGAAGAGGCAACGCTCAACATCTACTTCACGCTCAGACTCAATCTCGGCTTCAAACTCTACATCTTGCCGAAGTTTGCAATCGACGTGCGTGACCTTGACGTTGCAATCGATGTTTGGGGCGAGCAAAACGACAAACTCGAAGGCGGCGGCTACGTCACAAGAGAAGATCGTGACAATAACAACTACACCGGCAAGCTCCTTGACGGCAGCAAACCGCACCTTCTCGGCATCTACTACGACAACGACAAAGAGACGGGCAAAGCAGGCTTGTATCTTGACGTCGAATCCTTGCTCGGCAAAGAGGCGAAACTCTACGTCGATATGAGCGCGTACACCATCGAAGAAGTGATCGGCGGTCTCATCGGCGGTCTTGTGGCAAACGGCAATCAAGACAACGCAGACACAATGACGGCGGCGGATACGTTCGGTAAGAACAAGGACGCTCAAGATCCCGACGCGTTGAGCTTGTTCATCAACGTGTTCACCAACTCTATCGCTCTCAACGTCACTTCGGGCTTCTTGAAGGTTATCATCAAAGAATTGATGCCCGACAACGCGAGCATAGCGGACTATCTGCCCAATCTCAAGGTCTATCTCAAACAAAATCTCAATCCGTACGACATCACGCTGGGCGTGTTGCTCTTCAACCAAAAGGGTGACGTTCCCGTGCTCGATCTCGGATTCAACATCCAAGGTCTCAACGGTGAAGAAGGCAAGTCTTCCGAGATTCAATTCGGCAGACAAGAAGACATTCTTGCTCGTCAACAAGGCGAACACAACATCTTCTATTACGCCAACTTCTACCGCAACAACGGTGTCTACGAATATGGCAACTACTACGGCAAGAACTTTGACGAGAAAGACTACGTCGCACTCTTCAAAGACGCCACAGGCAAAGATTATTACGCAACGGAAGACGGCGCGTTCAAGCTCGAAGGCGGCGTGATTGTGAGTGCAGAGACGGGTTACACCGGTCAAAGATACTCGCTCTACAACGGCCCGGAAGACAGATTCAGCCGTTGCGACACGCTCATGGAAGAGATTGTCGAGACAAGACGTTATGCGCTCGGCACTCCGTACGATCACACCTATCAGAGCACCGTCTACACGGACGTGAACGGCTTGTACATGCCCGTTGCGCAACAACTCAACAACATCCGTTCAAGCGATTACAGAGACCTTGACGCCACCAAGCAATTCGAGGCGTACAACGGCACTTTGTACGTGCTTGACAACAACTTCAACTACGTCATCAAGTCCAAGGGCGCGCTCAAGGGCTTCACGGGCAGCGGCAACTTGCAATACGCTCTCAAAGACGAGTATCCGCAAGCAAACGCAAGCGAGCTTGCAAGAGAAATCACTTTGAACGGCAAGCAATACGTGCCTATTGATCCCAACAACGACGGCTACACCGACTTGTTCGAGGCGGACGGCTACACTCCGTACACCGCGGGCGCGATCGACAATCACACGGGCGCAGCGTACGTGGGCACGCTCTACACGCGTTCCGAAAGAACGAAGAACGGCGTCAAGTACTATGCGTACACTGCAAGCAACGTGACGACTGCCACCTACACGAGCGGGGAATACTTCTATCCCAACTCGCCTGTCAAGGCATACAAGCTCACCACCAACTTCACCAACTACACCAAGGCACTCTCGCTCAACATCGGCGACATTCTTGGCGGCGGCAAGTTTGACGTGACAAGCATGCTTGCGGATCTCAAGAGTGTGGAATTCGGTGCGAAACTCGATATGCTCATGACGCTTGACGACGTCATCAACTGGACGTATCAGATGACCAAGTTCATTGGCGATCCGACCATTTGCGACTACTTGCACTTCATCGCAACGTCTTTGAAGGAGAACAAGGAGTTCCAAAGCACAATCGGTCTCGGCGTTGATTTGAAGGTCTATCTCATGACCGAAAATCTCTTCAAGATGCTTGCAGGCGACAAGAGCGTCGGACTCTTGCAAGTGCTCGAAGGCGCAAAACTCTATCTCGAACTCACCTACAACACCAACTTCCACGGCGACAAAGCTCCCAAGGGCTACTTGTGGGTTGAAGTGAGAAACGGCAAACTTTATCTCAACATCGACGTGCACGAAATCGGCGACATCGTGGGCTGGGGCAACTTCTTCTCCTACGGCATTATCGACGGTCTCGACTTGTCGGCCTTGTTCAAGTCGGACGCAACCACCGCTCAAGCAGGCGTTGCGGCAGACGATGACGAAGAAGTCAGCACGGGCATCATCCCCGCAAACGTGTGGAGCGTAATCAACGTTGTGCTTGGTAGATTGCTTGTCGCAAACGACTTCATCACGGTTGGTCTCAACGAAACGTTGCTTGCAGACCTTATCGCAATGCTCGCAGACAGCGACAGCGAGATTTTGCAAGGCATCGGACAATTCTTGCCGAAACTTCGCACGACCAACACCAAAGATACGAGCGGTATCACAATCAACTTCTTCGGTTATGAACCGAGCATCGACATCAATCTCGGCTTCAAGGTGGGCACGACGTTCTATCTCACCGTTGCCGAATACAACGAGAAATATGGTGCGAACGGCGAATACGCAAAGACTTCCGACTGGAGCGGTGCGGAATTCGTGAAGAACGGTGAAGACTATACGCTCACAACCGAACACAGCGACGACAATTACGTTCTCGTTTCCACGGACGATTACGCGCTTATCTCTTACGCATATCCCGCATGGGCAGGCGACAGATACGCATACAATTCCGCAACGGGCGATTTTGTCAAAGCAACGGACGGCGCATATCTCAAACAGGGCGACTTCGCAATCATGATTTCGCTCGGCGGATTGTACGCGAAAGTCAACAAAGACTTCTCCGTCAATAAAGACGAGAAGATGGCTGACAAGGACGAACATGGCAATATCGTTCGCGACAGCGAAGGCAACGCCAAGTATGACAACTACGTCAAGCTCCAAGACGCGAAAGCGTGCATCGAGCTTAGCCTCGGCATCTCCTTGTACGGCAGCGGCAGCAAAGAAAACACGGGCAACGTCATCGATTTGTCGTCCTTGCTCGACATGATTCTCGGCCTTATCAGCCCCAACAGCGCGATAAGCGGCTCTACGCTCAAACTCAACATCGTCAACGAGTTCGGCAACAAGGACGTGTCCTATCTCTCGCTTGACCTTATTGCAAACATCGACCTTGCCAACTGGAACGTGGAACTCGGCTTGCGTCTTGTCAAGAACATCGTTTCCAAGACGGACAGCACGGTGATAGCGTCCAAGAAGACTCTTGTCGGCGTGTATGTGATCGGTGACACGTTGTATGCCGATCTCGGTATACTCGGCGACAGCGCGAAGATTTCCGTTGCAAATCTCAATCTCAGCGGAATGCTCAAGAACTTGCTCGGCAAGTATCTCGGCGTTGACGGAACCGAAAACGGCGAAGCAGGCACGGCAAGTGCGGACGATATCAAGACGATTGAACAAACCATGAAGGATTATGCGTACTTCATGATCACCGTCAATCCGCAAAAGTTGTTGCTCCAACTCAACGCAGACCTTGTCAACGCAGTCTATCGCAAGATTATGCAAATCCGCGGTCTCGAACAAAAAGACCTTATCCCCGACATCGGCGACTTGCTCATCAGAGCGGACGCATCGAGCGGCAACAGAACGGAATTCAGCATCAATCTCAGACTCAGCGACGGCTTGTTTATGTGCATCGACATCCCGTCGGCGAGCATGACCAAAGAATTGAAAGATATAAGAGAAGCGTTTGAATTACCGTACAATACGGAATCCGAGAAGAAAGAACTTATCGGTTACAATCAAATTCTCGAACTCGACCTTGCAAAACTCATCGCAGGCGAAGCGACGATTGACATCAACTCGCTCACGCTTCCGACGATCGGCTTGCACGCTTCCGTCGAACTCACCATGACGTCGAGAAATCTCAAACCCGGCGACGAAGGTTACGACGTATCTCTCGCAGGTTGGGTGAGAACCGTTGCGCAAACCATTCTCGACGGCACTGCGCTTCTTGGCAACTTCGTCAAACTCACGGCGGAAGAAAAAGACAAGACCAGCACGTCTTACTACACGGGCAAGACTTACGTCTACAATGCGACCGACAAGACTTACGAAGCGGTCAGCGGCGACACGATGGGCGACTACAAGTTCGTCATGGCGGATCTCAACATCACCATGGCAAGCGAGCCTATCAACCTTACGATTGACATCAATGCAAACGTCAATCTCGCACCAATTCTCGCATACGGTATCGGCGGCATCCTGTTCAGCGACATCGCCGTTGAAATCAAGGCGGGCGACCCGATCAACAAGACTATTCTCAGCCTGTACTATCTCGGCTCTTCAAGACTTATGAAGAAGACGATGGGTGACGGTTGGGTGCTCTCTTCCGCAACGAGCGGCAACTCGTTCTACACCGAAAACAGCATCTATTCCGACGCGCTCTACATCGACGCAAGCGGTTTGGGTCTCGGCAAGATCAAGTTCCAAGGTATCGCGGGATTGCTCGGCGCGACTCCGGGTTACGGCGTACCGACTTCAAAAGACGCGATTACGCTTGAAAACGCAGAAACCACCACGGACGCATCCACGGCGGCAAGCGGCGCACTCTATATGCAAATCGACATCGAGAACGGCAGACTCGGCGTGTCTTTCGACAACGCGTTTATCAGCACGCTTCTCGGTATGCTCGGACTCAATCTCCCGTTTGAATTGCCCGACATTCAATCCGTCGCGGTTGCAATCAATTCTACGGACAAGGGTCTCGACTCAATCAACGTCAACGCAATTCTCGACAGCGTGGGCACGGGTGCGAACATCGCAATCAGCGACGTCGAACTCGGCTTGGGCAAGAGTTTCATCGACTCGCAGAACATCATCGAAACGGTGAAGACGGGTTATGCGGGCTTGACGTTCTCCAAGACTTCGGGCATCATGTCGCTCATTCAAAACGTGCTTGACAACGTGAAACCCGGTCTCAACATCACGATCAACAACAAAGTGTGGGAAGGCATTGCAACCGGCAGTTCCAAAGGCGGATATGCATATTCGACGATTACGCTCACGGGACAAAAGGTGTTCACCGCAACGAACCTTGCAGAAAACAACGATTATACGGACAAGGGTTATAAGATCCTTCTCAATCTCGGGCTCAACAGAGTAGGCGGAAACTATAAAGTCGGACTTAAAGTCGTCGTTGGCGGCAACAACGTGTTCATCACGCAACTCGATCCGGGCGGCAACCTTGTTAAGTTCCTTAGTATAGTTCCTGCTGTTCAAAACTTGCTTGATTGTCTCGATTTGAGTTCGATGATGGCGGATATGTTCCCGCTTCAACTCACAAAGAACAATGACGGCGACGACAAGACGTTTGAATATCCGACCGCAAAGACCGCGTCCGACAACGTCAACGCAATCGGTTGGAACGAAGACAAGACGTCATATTCCTACACTGCGGATATGTCCAACCTTGTCAAGAGCGTGGGTATCAACTTGTTCAACAGTTACGGTTACGTTCCGTACTATGAAGGAATGAACGCGGTCACCAACGGCGCGGGCAAGATTTCAATTAAGGTAGAACTCAATAAGGACGCGTACAACGAACTCATCCTTATGGTCAACTGCATCCTTATCAACTTGCTCAGCAAAGCCAACAATTTGGACGAGCCGTGGTTTGTAAACGTTGATTCGTTGGACAAGAGCGAGAAGAACCCGAGCAAAGTTACGCTCGGACAAACGAAAGGTGCAATAACCGCATTCTTCGACGGATTTGACGCATTGGTTAAGAAAGGCGCAAGCACGCAAGAAAAGGTGAATTACGTCGAACCGTATGCAAGATCCTTGCCGTTTACGTTCATCAAGTGGGCAGTCAGAGTCATTGCAACCGACGCCGTTAACGTTAGTGGTTTGTGGGGATTGTTGCAGAATCTCGGCCCGGGCACGATTCAAAACTTGTCCGAACTCGTCGGCGGAATTCTCCCGTTGCCTTTCGCAAGCGGAACTATCGATCCGTCAATCAACATTTATCTTGATCTCGATCCCAAACCGACCGAATACGGTCTCACGAACGAATACACGATGAATCCGGGTGTTCAGGCGATCGAAATCATGGTCAACGGCACAAAGAATACTTCTGATTCAAACGGCGGTGCAGGCGGCAGCTCGAGCATGCTTTACAACAAAGCCAAGTCCAACGACATGGCAAGCATGAAGTTTATGAAGGACGGCGGCGGCGCAACCAACGAAACCACCACCGATCTCGGCTGGGCATGGGACTTCTTCATGCTCCGTATAACTCCGTACAGCACGGTTGAAAAGACGTACACGACGGGTCTTGTCCAATTCGACGACTCGGACGACGCAGAATCCATCAGCGGTTCGGCTCCGACCGAAATCGTCATAGAAGACCCCGCAACGAGAACGGGTTATGTCGTCAAAGAAGGTCAGAAGAAGGACTTCCAACTCAGAGACAGTTACTTCTTCGATTCAACGCTCTTCCCGCAAAAAGCGGCGGTGACGTTCGCGACTCTCGACGAACAGGGCAAACCGCTCTCGTCCTACTATCCGGCAAGCCCGTATAAAGATGCAACCGGTACGCAAATCGTTTGGGATGCGGCAAGCGTGGATCTCACGGCGGCAACAAGCACGGACAGTGAAGGTAGACGTCTTGCAGGCTATGTGTACGGCTATGCGCTCAACACGGTGCTTTACGCAATCCCCGTCTACGTCACCAACGACTTCGAACTGCAAACGCTCAAAGGCTATTACAGAAATGCGGACGGAACGTATTCTGCAAAAGCACTCGCGCTTGACATCGATAAGACGAGCAGCAAGTATATGGCAACGTTGCCCGATCTCGTCAGACTGCAATTTGCAAGCGGAACGTACACGTTCGGCACGACGCTCACCAATGCGACGGGCGGCACGGCATACGCAGTCATCAACGCATTGAGCAACGCGCCCAAGGACACCAACGGCTATCAAATGCTTCCGCAACCCACTCAAGACGAAATCAACAAGGGTGCGGCAGACAATCTCAACGACGACGGCAACAAGTATCTCATCTATCCGGCGTACGTTGCGGGACTTGTCAAGAACGAAGACGGTTCTTACAAGACGTACAGCGTCGGAGACAAGACCTACTACGTGCTTGACCGTGCGTCCTTGCCGACGGGCAAAGCGTTCCCGACGGGCACGTTCAGTTGGGACACTGCGGACTTCAAGTACGATTGGCAAGGCTCGACAAAGTGGTCCACGGGCGACGAAAGCAACGTCATCAAGGTCGGTTACACCTATCAATGGGGTCTTGCAAAAGAAGTGAAGTCGTCAATCGAACTCACTGCGAAGAACTACAAGATTTCGAGACTTACGAGTATGTCCGACGAAAACGGCAACTCCGTGGCCTTGAAGAGCGAGCGTGCGGACGACGGCACATACACCACCGTTCTCACGATTGACGCAATGAGCATCGACGCACAGACGCACGACCTTGCGACTTACATCAAGAAGTTTACCGAAGTCAGCGGTAAATTCGCAACCGAAGGCTCGATGACAAACTTCGACGTCGAATGGGATACTTCGGCTCTCGAAACCGCAATTCAAAACATCACCAAGAACGGCGTAGTCAACTACTACAACGGTCTTGAAGCAACAATCAAAGCGAAAGTGGGCGGCAACAGATTTGAAATCGCGACTTCCGTCACCAAGAACGGACTTACCGACAGCACGAGCGGCTTTGTCGGACAAAAACAGACGTTCAGCGGCAAACTCGCGCAAGAAGTCAACGTCAAAGTCGTGGTAAGTTCTTACGTGTACGATTCCATGGTGGACACGCTCACGTTCGATCCGTATTCTTCAAAGACGATAACGGCAGATTCGTTCGGCACGAGATTTAAGGTCAAAGTCAAAGACATCTCCGGCAACAAGGTCGAAAAGACTCTCACCGCGGGTGAAGGCAGCAACCTTAAGATCGAAGCACCGTTCATCAAGGTCGGCAACGCATATCTCGACGCCTACAACAACGGCATCTACAAGATAGGCGAAAACGACATTACGTTTGAAGGATACAAACATAGCACCGATTATCCGCTTTACGCAAAACTCAACATCGGCACGGAATTCAGCGGTATGCAGGAAGTTTACGTTCCGATCACGGTTTCCGCAATGACTCCGTCAACGCTCTCGGTAGACGTAGCGCACGAAGACACGTTCAATCCGAACTGGTTCAAGAGCAAAGAACACGAGAGTTACGAAGTCTCCTTCGGCGGCGGCACGACTCACGTCATGTACCCCGACTGGACGAGCGTCAAGTATTACACCAACGCGGCGTGCTCGAAACTTAAAGCGGAACAAAACGTCTATGACGGCGGCACGATTTACGCACAAGTCAGCGCATACGTGCTTGACGACAACGGAGACAAACTCGGTCTCGTGTTCAACGGACACGACGACAAGGGCAACGCGGTTTACAAGATGCAAACCATTACGCTCCGTCTCACCGTCGAACAACAGAGCATCGCATCCGTCAACTTCTTCTATGACGAAAGCGTCGGCGACATCTACGCAATGAGCAGAGAAGATCGCCTTGCAATCGCAGACAAACTTGCAAACAAGGATAATTACACCGGCAGCGTGTACGCACAATCCCACGTTGACGCAAACGGCGTGGCATACGGCGTCAACCCCGTCTCCTTCGCACAAAACCGCGACAACTACTTCACGGTGGGCGATTGGGGTGACGCGGTCAACGGCACCGCAGTGCTCGTCAACTTGACAAAGGGCACATACAGCGGCAAACGCTACAACTCGGACGGTACGGAAAATCCGCAAGGTTTGTACAAGAAAGACGTTTCTTCGGGCGGATTCGTGAAACTCACGGACGGCGAACTCGGCACTTCGTACATTGCGTACGTACAAGGCTGGACGACGAAGATAACGAGCGCGGACGTCACCGGCATCGATATGCAGACTGTCTGGGCAAATATCGGCGGCAACAACGTCCAAATCAACGTCAATATCCCGAACTACAACGTGACGAGCGCAACGCTCAAGAACACAACGCTCTCGGTCAAGAACGACACGGACGGCAACCCGATAGGCATCGTCGGCGGCAAGGACGGCAACGAACTCTCTCTCGTCTACGACGTCAAGAACGGCTGGACGCTTCCGAGCAGCGCAACCGTCACTACGGTTGAAGGCGCAGGCGCATTCGACACGGCGATGACGTGGCTTGATTACTCCGCGCCCAACAGAAACGAAATCGCAAGCGACGAAAACGGCAAGTACGTGACGCGCAAGTATCGTTTCTACGACGGATTGAGCATCCAAACGGAAGACTACGTTGCAAAGATTTATCTCGAAGGCTTCCTTGACAACGTCCAAGTGACGCTCAACAACCAAGCAACGAGTTACGACGTGTTTGACGCATTCAAGTTTGCAACCACCGCAACGGTCGTGGCAAACGGCGAGACATTCGACAGCGTGCCGGTACAATGGGAAAGCACGGCAATGCCGACTGCAGAAGAGATCAAACAAGGCGCATTCACAAGAAAGGCGTACATCATGACGCTCGGCACGGACTTCGGCGTTGAAAACGGCGGCTGGGCTCAAGATTTCACCTTCACAATCAACAACAACTTCACGTTCGTTGACAAGGCGGAAGGATTCACGGGCGACTTCGCAAGCGGATTCGGATACACGCTTACAACCGACAAGTTCTACGGCGGATTGCCGCGCACGGCAGAAGTTAATGTCGCAGACAAGAGCATCGCTGTCAACATGGCGTGGAACAAGACGTACACCACCGACGGATTTGCGGGCGAAATGACCGTGACGGCAAGCAACGACAATCTCACTTGCCAATTCAACGTCAACGTCAACGTCGCAAAGGCAGGCATCACGGCACTTGCAAGCGGAACGCAATTCGTTCTCGACCCGTACGCGCTTGAAAGCACGCTCTTCACGTCGGGCACGATGCAGAAAGTTCTCGTCAACGGCAGCGAATCCACGCAGGAAGTTCTTGCGACTTACGCACTCAAAGACGCAGACGCAACGCTCAAGAGCGAGCAAGACTTCTACGACAACGTCACGAAGTTCTTCGGCAAGAAGATAAAACTCACCGTTACGTACACCTACTTCGGCGGTGCGAACGTGATGACCGAAACGAGCGAAATCGAAGTGTACGTCGCAAACAGAACGATCATGTACGTCTCCGACTACGAGTATCGCTCAATCATCGTGGATACGTTCCTTAACACCGATTCGAGTTATCTGCCAACCGAACTCAACGTCACGACAGTGCTCGGCGGAATGAACGAACACGTGTTCAAGGCGTACTTCGACTGGTCGGGAATCGACGCACTCATCAAGAGCGGCAAGAGCGACTCCGCGTTTGTCGTCAACACGATAGTCGGCGTTGAAAACGCACTCGGCGGTTACGTATATCAGGACGTCAACGCAGACGGCAAGAAAGAATACGTGGCAGTCGACAAGTATATCGAGTATATGATTGAAAAGACGGGCAACGCAGACTTTGCGCTCACCGACGAAACGACTTATATGCTCGCAAGACAAGCGGTCAACGTGCCCGTCACGGTGCTTGACCGCACCATCGTCGACGCGGAACTCATGCTCGACGAAACCACGCTTCAAAACGTCTATTCCGACGCAAGCAAGTACTCCACAATCACGGATACGCTCGTCGGAAAAGACAGAAACGACGGCAGATACATCGACATCGTTTACGACAGAACGAGCGGCATGCCCAAAGAATACGTCTATTACAACCACATGGCGTATATCGGCGCAAATGCGCTTCCGAGTTCTATGAAACTCACGTTTGCAAACGGCGACGTCGGAACGTATCGACTCACTTACGACAACGCACCCGATGCGAGCGATATGAAGAATCTCTCTTCCACGCTCGATAGAACGATGACCGTTCACGTCTGGAACACCGACGCATCGACGGAAGGCGCGTTTGAAGTTATGCCGGCGTTTGAAATGAAGATAAAACTCCGCGTTGCAAAGGTCACGAGCGCGAACAGCGACGTCACGTACACGGATATGTCCGCAGGCGATTATCGCTATGAATTCGACGCATACGCCGATGACTGGAATTCGTCGGTCTTCAACACCGCAAATTACGCAAACGAAATCACCTACTACGTAGACGGACAATTCATGCTTGCGCAAACTTGGTGGACTGACGGCAGATCCAACGACGGCGGCAACATCGTCACCAACGCGACTTATGACAAACGCCATGCAAACTACGTCGTTTACGGCAAAGAATTTGCAAGCGAAAGCCAGTACGACGGAGTGACGTTCTACACCTACAATAAGAGCGCGAAGACTTACACCAAGTACGTCGGAGCGGTGAACTACGACGCAAGCACGACGTCTTACAAAGACGCGGACGGCAACGATTTGTACATCTTCGTGTACGTCACAACGCAAACACTCGGCGCAACGTGGGACGCAACAGGCGTGTCTTACGGATATAAGGGCGGCAACGTCACCGTCAAGGCAAACGTCGCAAGCAAGGTCGCAGGCAACAGCGCAAACGCAAACGTCAACGTTGTCGTTCACATCGACAGCATGAGAAACACGAGTGCGAAGTTCACCGAAAACGATCTTAACGCAACGACAGGCAAGTTCTACGACGCGAACACCGAAACGTTCATCATCGACCCGTACACAAGCGAACAAATCTTCGACAGAGTCACGGGCTATGACGGAAATCGCTACGAGAAATCCTCAACCGCAACGTCGGGCTACGTCAGAAATAATCTTGACGGCACTTACAAACTCGAAGGCGGCGAATACGTCGAGTTGAAGGGCGAAGAACTTGACAGAAAATACGTCAACTTCCCGTCCACGATCACACTCTCGTTTGCAAACGGCGAGACCAAGTCCTTGCCGATTACGTGGGACTTCAGCGGCGTCAACGTGACGTACGCAGGCGGTGAATTCACGGCGCAGGCAATCGTCAACTACGAAGGCGAGTACGACTACGGCAAGAAGAACGCAAGCGACGACAACGTCAACAGCGTCGGCGTGCAGAAGATAAAAGTCACCGTCAAGGTGCTTGACAGAAGCGCGCAATCCGCGGCAACCGCAACGGAAAATGCGTTCAGACAACTCGTCGGTTACGTGAATACGGCAAAAACGGGCGAAAGCAAATACGTCAATCCGTACGATTATCAAAAACCGACTATGCCGTCAACGATTACGCTCAACGTTCGTAAATCGGACGTTGACGCAAGCGGCGTGCAGACGGACGCAACCGAAACTCGTACGTACAGCACCATTGAAGGCACTGCGGACGGCGCTCTCGTGTGGAGCTATGACGAATTCAGACCCGATTATATGGGCGGCGTCATCAACGTGATTGCAAAACTCATCGACAAAGACGGCAACGTGCAAGAATTCAGAGTGCCTTTCCTTGTCAAGAGAATGACGGCAAGCAAGATAGTCGCAAATGACGGTTCTTACACCAGCAACGTGGCAAACGGAATTGCGGAAAGCGACTTCTCGCTCAACCCATACAGCACTTCGAGCCAGACTATGCCGTTTGAGTACAAAGTAACGTTCAACGTGTATGATCCGATTTACGACGCGACAACGGGAACGGCAACGTTTGCAACCACGGCAACGACAAGTACGATCAACTTCAACTACGTCATCGTTTCGATGCCTGCAAACACCACCTACACGGTCTCTTCGAGCGGCATCTCGACGTCGGCAGACGGTCAAAGCGCAACGCTTCAACTCGGCGCGCAAGAACGTATCACGGTCGGAATCTCGCAAGCAAACAAGAACGTGGCTGTCACGTCTGTGACAATCTCCAACACCGGACAGTCGCTGCCGATGACCTACAAGGTCGGCTCTGTCGAGATGCGCGTGGCATGGTTCGGCAAAGCGGAAGTGTACGACATCTCGGGCAACAAGGTTGCAAGCTACTCGGTGATGTTCTCCTCAACGGACACGTTGTTTGCATTGCCCAAGTTTGCAGACCGCAAGGTCGTCTACACGCTCGTTGCGGCAGTGGGCACCGTGGTTGACGCAAACGGCACCGTGGTGACAACTCGCGTCGCAACCCAAGACGATGTGAACACGATCGGCGCAAACGTTGTCTCTGTGGGACAAACGATACCCATGTATCAAGCAATCTCCGGCACAACCGTCATCCCAATCAACTAATAAGCGACTTTATCGCTTGAAAGAAACTCGCGCTTCGGCGCGAGTTTTCTTTTTGGAAAAAGCAAGCGCGGCTTTGCGTTACCTGTCAAAGTAAAGTCGAAAATGAGCGTGAGATTTCGTGGAAATGAAAAAATCGGCAATTGTGTTTTGCCGTTGTTTGCAAAGAAGTTGCAAAAGGGGCAAGCACGGCTTCGTGTTTGTTGTCACGAAAAGGTCGCAAAAAGGGCAGTCGGGGATGAAAAATCGCGGTTTGTCGTTCAAAATGCACAAAAACACGCGCGCAAAACAAAATTTTTATTGAAATTGCGCATATATATGGTATAATGTTGTCAACAAGAAAAACAAGGAGATTGCTATGGGCTTGATCAAAAGACAACTTCTCAAAGTCATTCAATGGGAAGACAGCACTCAAAATACAATAGTTCAAAAATTCGAATACGACGACAGATATGCGATAATGAAAGGTTCGGAACTTATCGTCAGACCTTCTCAGGCGGCTATCTTCGTATATCGCGGATCGGTTTGCGACGTTTTCACGGAAGGCAATTGGAAACTCGATGAAGGCTCAACGCCCGTTCTCACCGCAATTGCAAACTGGAAATACGCATTTGAAAACCCCAAACAAATAGACGTTTACTTTGTCAATTTGCGCAGATTTACGCAAATGAAGTGGGGCACTCCGAATCCCGTTATGATGCGTGATAAGGATTTCGGTATGATTCGCATTGCGGGCCACGGCGAATACTCTTTCCACGTTTCCAACCCCGAAAAGTTCATGAAAGAAGTTTTCGGCACGATTCATTCCTACAAGACGGAAGACATTCAGGAACATCTTAAATCTATCGTTCTTTCCGAACTCACGGATATGCTCGGCGAATGTGAAATTCCCGCGCTCGAACTTGCGGCAAATTATCTCGAACTCGGCGAAACCGCTTGCCAGCACGCAAAACCGAGATTCAACGAACTCGGTCTTGACATCGATTCCGTCATCATCCGCAATCTCAAACTTCCCGAAGCGGTGGAACAAGCGATGGACAAACGCACCACGCTCGGTGTTTTCGACGGCAAGATGGGTGATTATGCACAATACGAATCCGTGCAGGCAATGCGCGACGCGGCAAAGAACCCCGGTATGGGCGGTATGTTCGGCGCGGCAGGCATCGGTCTCGGCATGGGCGCAAGAGTCGGCAATCAATTTGCTCAAAGCCTTGACGAAACGCAGGTCCAGAAAGTCAAATGCGCAAAATGCGGCGCAAGCGTGAAAGCAGGTGCGAAATTCTGCCCCGAATGCGGAGCAAAAGTCGGTGCTGCGGAAACCGCAAAATGCGGCAAATGCGGAGCGGACGTCCCCGTCGGTTCAAAGTTCTGCCCCGAATGCGGAGCACCTCAAAACGCAACTTGCCCCAAGTGCAAAGCAAGCGTGAAAGCAGGTATGAAATTCTGCCCCGAATGCGGAGCGAAGATTGAATAACCGCTGATTTATGGCAGACGTTTTCGATTATAAAAACACAGGCGTATCCAAGTGCCCCCATTGCGGCGCGGATATGGTCTACGATCCGAAGGTGGGCGCGTTGCATTGTTCCTATTGCGACGCGATTCGTCCTATTGAGAAAAGACAGTGTTTCAGGCGCGACTACGATAAGGAGTGCAAGGACGGTGCAGTGCTCATCGACGACGACGTGTACAAATGCCCCAACTGCGGCGGCGATATTACGCTTGAATCGTTCGACACGGCTGTCAAATGCCCGTATTGCGGCGCAACCAACATTGTCAAGATCGAAGATCTCAAAGGCTTGAAACCAAATGCCATTCTTCCTTTCGCACTCGCGCAAGAAGACGCCGCCAACGCCGGCAAAAAGTGGATAAAGAAGAAAATCTTTGCGCCTATCGGGCTGAAAAAGAACTTCTCCGTGGACAAATTCAAGGGCATTTACATACCGTCGTATGCGTTCACGTCGGACACGCATTCCACCTATGAAGGAAGACTGGGCGAAAGACGCACTCGCACCGTGGGATCGGGCAAAGACCGCCGCACAGAGACGTACATATACTGGTACAACGTCAGCGGCAACAAAGATATGTCCTTTGAAGATATGCCGGTTGAGGCAAGCACGCAGATCGAACAAAAGGAGCTCAACAAAATCCTTCCTTTCGACACGCAAAATCTCGAGGCGTACAACAGAGATTACATCTCGGGCTTTGCCGCGGAGAGATACGACACTTCGCTTGCAGGCGGATTTTCCGTTGCGCAAGGTCAAATGAGCGAAGATATCAAAAACTCGATCAAGAGCGACTACAGGGCGGACGTTGTGGACTATCTCAATGTCAACACCAAGTTCTGCAACAACAAATTTCACTATATGCTCCTGCCTCTTTGGGTGTGTTCCTACAAGTATCGCAAGAAACTTTACGGCTTTATCATCAACGGCAGGACGGGCAAATCCACAGGCAAATCGCCCGTGTCGCCTTGGAAGGTTGCAATTGTCGTGCTGCTCGCGCTCGGTTTGGTTGCGCTTGTGGTGTGGCTGTATTTTAGCGGCTTTTTCACAGAATAAAAATATAATTTTTATACAATCTTATATCGGAGGTAACACAATGATCACAAAAGATATGCTCATCATCGACGTATTGGCACAAGGCGATCCCGACAAACTTGCAAACGTATTGCAAGAGAGCGGAATGCATTGCTTGCACTGCATGCTCGCACACGGCGAAACGCTTGAAGAAGCGGCAGGCGTGCACGGCATCGACGTTGACCAACTCATTGAAAAACTCAACGCAGTCTGCGAAGAGAAGTAAATTTTATCAAAAGAATAAGGCTCGCTTTGTGCGAGCCTTTTCTTCTTATACAGCGAAAGACAACCAAAAAAATTGTCTTTTATTTTAATATCATTCTTTTATAAATCGATGTTGATGGAAAAACAAGGATGGCATCAATATCTATCGATGCCCAACAAAAAGTCTGTTGACACACCAAAATATGTTGCAACCGAAACAAGAGCATCCAAAGACGGTTCTCGTTGTCCATTTTCCCAAAAACTGATTGTTTGATTGCAATATCCGAGTTTTTGTCCCAATTCTGTTTGAGATAAGCCGTTTTCGATGCGCAATTCTTTTAGTGTTGTGCCAAAATGATTGTTCTTCATATGGATAAGATACATAATTATTCCTACATTTTGTTGACTTCCTACAATATGTAGGATATAATTATTTTATGATTAGAGAACTCTAGTGCGAAATGGGAATGAAAATGGGATGTGATATAATACAAAAACCGTTAGACTTTCGTGATGAAGAATACGATAGATTTTTGGCCGAACGAGAAAAACATTCGGACGAACAAGTTTGTATTGCAAAAATTCAGATTTGGTTGTCAATAAGTTTTCCACATGCTCAATATATTTTTGACAAATACCAAAAAGAAAATCAAAACGATATATAAAAAGTTGAACATTCGTAAAAAATTTTTGGCAACATAAAATGGCAAACAAATGAAAAGGAGTGATAAATGAAATGATGAAAGTTATTGGGTGGATAGCCTTGATTGTAGGTTTAATCGCACTGGGATATTGTTCGTGTAGATTTGGTTGGATTGACGCTTTGATAGGATTGTTTAAATAATTATACGGAGGTGAGGGTATGTTTGATAGTGTACCGGCTTTAGTTTTGGGTATTATCGACTTTTTGCTTGCAATTGCACTTCTTATATGGGGTGTTGTGGCAGGTATTTGGTATTTGATTTTGATTGCTGTTATTCTTCTCGTCATACCGTTTGTTGTAATGATAATTGCGGCAAGATTTTAGGACAAGCAATCAACATTAAAATTTTAGGAGAAATATATGGATTTATTGCGAAAAAGAGCGGTTGATGAAATCGAGCATTTAATGCTCGAAGAATCCGAACGTGTGAAAGATAATGTTGAAACGGTTTTCCCACAACTCGATGGTGCGATAAGCGTTGATATAGGGTGGGACGGCTTTTGGCTTGAAAAGGAATGTTCAGAGAAAAGGATTCCGACGCCATACGAAACGACATGCAAATATTTGGTCGCAAAAGTCGATCATTACAACTATATGCTAATATGTTGTTCTCCAAACGAAAAACCCAACAAGGCTTTTGACTTGTTGCATCGCGTTGGAAAAAGTAATGTGTATAGCGACGAGATTTACGGGAGCGGCGATAGCATAGAAGATAAGTTATATAAAAGTGAATTTCCGGATAGCGACGGTGTTTTAAACGAAGAGATTTTGTTCAAAAACACATTGCCTACATTGAGTTTATCGTATGAGAAAAATAAATACAAATATTCAATATCGGAAATACCGGATACCGTTCCCATTATAATAAACGATCCCGGACTTGATGACGAATATGAGTTGAGATATGACAATACGTGTTGCAGATTGTGGAATAATGCCATTGAAGATCCCAGAGAGTATGGTGGCGTTGCATTTAAATTGAGCGGTAGTGCGCCTTGTATGATTTGCATCGGAGATTTAACCGAGAAAGAGCAAGGAACTATAGAAAAATGTTGGGAGAACACTAGAACAATATCACGCTTGATAGATGCAATCAAAAAGCAGAATGTATTTCAAAAAATCGGAACGCAACAAGTCATCAAAAACTTATTAAATTCTACCAGCGACACAATAATTTGCCTGTTGGCAAAAATGAGCATACGCGAAGGTAAAAAACAAATCAGAACGAACAAATTGAAGATCATTCAAGCAAAAAAGGAGCTTGAAGAGCTTTGTGGCAAACAAGAAAAACTGAAAACTGTAAATAAAAAGCAGATAAGGCACAATAGTGCAGAGTATGCTTATATGGATGAACAGTACAATTATCAATTGAAAGCAAGCAAAAATAATATTAAAGAAAGCATAGATGAGAAGAATGCATATATAAATAAACTTGAAAAAAGTATAGCAAGCGAAGCAAGAGAAATTCCGAAAGTTCTGCAACTTTTGCAGAAGAATATGGTGATTGGCCTAAACATGGAACTCGATGAGATTGAGCAATTGTCAGATGTGTATTCGGAGTGCAAAGATTTGTCAGGGTGCTAAAATCAGCGCAGGTAAAAAAGTAGTAGATTTATAAAAAGAAAAAGGCTCATATTGAGAGAGCCTTTTTCTTTTACAAACATTTTTACATAATTCTGCACAAGGCGCATGCAAGAAGCGCGCCCATGAGCGTGCAGAAGAGCGACACGGGGATTGCGTAGCGCAGTTTCTTTACTTTGGTGCTTGCAAAATACACGGCGGATATGTAGAACACCGTTTCGCTTCCGCCCGCTATGACGCTTGCGCATCTCGTGATATACGAATCCGCGCCGTACTCGGCTATTATTTTTTCAAGAAGAGCGGTGGTTCCGTTTCCCGATAGGGGAACGAGCAATATGAGTTCCGCAATCTCGCTAGGAACGCCTATGTATCCGAGCGGTTTTGCAAGGAACGACGAAACCGTGTGCGACAAACCGCTTGCTTTGAAAAGTTCGATGCAGACGAAAATGGACGCAATATATGGGAAAATACTTTTGACGAGAGAAAGAGATTCCTTTGCGCCGACGAGAAAACAGTCGTAGGCGCGCACCTTTTTTACGATGCACACGACAAGCAAAATTATCACGAGTACAGGCAAAACGTAGACGCTTATTTGTTGCATTTTTGCCTGCCTTTTTTGTTTTTATCAACGCTTTTTATGGTTGATTCAGGCGCGTTTCGTTTTTGATTTAATTTGCATAATTCGGATTTTATATTGCCGATATGCGTTGATAAAACGCCTGTTTTGTCGTTTGTTGTGTTGCCAACGGCATTGCATGGCAAAATCGCGTCGTCGTCTTTTTTGAGTGACATGACCTTGCATATAATCATTCCAAGAAGCGTTGCGATGCCGCTCGATATAAGCGTCGGAAGAATTATGTCTGCCGCGTTTTGTGAGTTTGCCGAAGCACGCATCGCAATCACTGTTGCGGGAATGAGTTGTATGCTCGTTGCGTTTATCACAAACAACATAACCATATTGTGAGTTGCCTTTTCGCTGCCGTCCTGCATTCTTTCCATTGCCTTGATTCCGGCAGGCGTTGCGACTCCGCCCATGCCGAGCATGTTTGCCGACACGTTGATGCAAATCCAGTCGTACGCTTCTTCGCTTTCTTTTTTGAATATCTTTTTTATCAGCGGTTTCAGGAGTTTGGACAGTTTCTTGTCAATGCCGGTTTTGTTCATCATTTCGAGAACGGACAGCCACACCGCGTAAATGGCGACGAGTTTGATTGAAAGAGATATTGCGTCACTCACTCCGTTTATCATGGAAGAAAACGCCGATTCGGGTGAGTGAATTGTCATCATCACGAGACTTATTACGCTGATAATCAAAAACGCGGCGTTCATGATGAAATTGTATTATTAAGCGTTCAAAGATATGCGACTAATCGTTTACTTTTATTCATAAAAGATGTATAATGTATAAAGTTATAAAAGAAGGGCACCATTAGCCCCGATTTGAAGGTGAATAACATGCAAGACAAAAAGAAATTCTATATGACGACCGCAATCGCATATGCGTCGGGCAAACCGCACATCGGCAACACGTACGAAATCGTGCTTTCCGACCTTATCGCAAGGGCGAAACGTATGGAAGGATACGACGTGTTCTTCCAGACCGGCACTGACGAACACGGCGAAAAAATAGAACTCAAAGCACAAGCGGCGGGAGTGACTCCCAAGCAATTCGTCGACGAGAAAGCGGCGGAAATCAAACGTATCTGGGACCTTATGGATACCACGTACGACAAGTTTATCCGCACCACCGACAAAGAACACGAAGAGCAAGTGCAGAAAATTTTCAAAAAATTCTATGAACAAGGCGACATCTACAAAGGCTCGTACAAGGGTTGGTATTGCACTCCCTGCGAGTCGTTTTGGACGGAGAGCCAGCTTGTTGACGGCAAATGCCCCGACTGCGGCAGAGAAGTCAAGCTTGCAGAAGAAGAAGCCTATTTCTTCAATATGCAAAAATACGCCGATCGACTGATGAAATATTATGAAGATCATCCCGATTTCATCGTTCCGCAATCACGCAAGAACGAGATGGTCAACAACTTCTTAAAACCCGGTCTTCAAGACCTTTGCGTGTCAAGAACGTCGTTTACGTGGGGTATCCCCGTAAGTTTCGACAATCGCCACGTCGTGTACGTGTGGCTTGACGCACTCACCAACTATATCACGGGTATCGGCTACGACTCGGACGGCAACAGCAGCGATTTATACAAGAAAGAATGGCCCGCCGACGTCCATATCATCGGAAAAGACATCGTACGTTTCCACTCGATTTACTGGCCTATCTTCCTTATGGCGATGGGCGAGCCGCTCCCGAAACAGATTTACGGACATCCATGGCTTTTGCAAAACGGCGGAAAAATGTCAAAATCGAAGGGCAACGTCATCTATGCGGACGATCTCGTCGATTTCTTCGGCGTGGATGCGGTGAGATATTATCTTCTCTCGCAAATGCCGTTCGACAACGACGGACTTATCGGTTGGGATATGGTGATTGACGTCATCAATTCGGAACTTGTCAACGTATACGGCAATCTCGTGCAACGCACCGTCGCTATGACCAACAAGTATTTCGGCGGAGTCGTGTGCGACAAGGGCGTGAAAGAAGCGGTCGACGACGATTTGAAAGTGGTGGCGACTGCCGCTCGCGACAAGGTGTTTAAAGACATAGACGCATACCGCACCGCAGATGCACTCGGTGAGATATTCACGGTGCTCAGAAGGGCAAACAAGTACATTGACGAAACGATGCCCTGGGTGCTTGCAAAAGACGATATGAAGCAAGACCGCCTTGCAACCGTGCTTTACAATCTCACCGAAACTATCGTGATTTGCGCAAGTATGCTTTATCCGTTTATGCCGTCAACGTCCCAAAAAGTTGCAGAGCAATGCGGAACGACGCTTCGCGATTTCAACGACCTTGACAAATTCGGATTGCTTGCAAACGGCACGAAAGTGGAGGAAAATCCGCAGCATCTGTTTGCGCGTATAGACGCCGACAAAGTGAAGAAGGAACTCTTGGCAAAAGGACTTATCAAGGAAGAAACCGAGCAACAGCCCGAACCGAAGCCGGAGAAAAAAGCACAAGAGAAAAAGGAAGAAAAGAAAGTGGAAAACGTCGTTGACATAAACGAAATCACCATAGACGATTTTGCGAAAATCGCACTTCGCGTCGGCAAAATCGTGACGGCGGAGAAAGTCGAAAAAGCCGACAAACTTCTCAAATTCTCCGTGCAAATCGGCGAAGAAACTCGCACTATCGTCAGCGGTATCGCAAAGTTCTACACACCCGAAGAAATGGTGGGCAAAAACGTTGTCGTGGTGTACAATCTCAAGCCTGCAAAACTTCGCGGCATCGAAAGTCAGGGCATGTTGCTCTGCGCTTGCGAAAAAGACGAAAACGGAGAAGAGCGCATCGTGCTCGTAACTCCCGAAAAACCCGTGAAGAGCGGCTCGACGGTCAGATAATTTGCAAAAGCCGTCTTGCAAAAGACGGCTTTGCTTATAATAAAGCAAAAAACACGAAAGGCGACTTTGCTTGCGATAAGGAACACGCGAAAGGTATAGGATATGCTCATTGACACTCACTGCCATCTGAACGATGAAAAACTTATAGAAAGAGAAGACGCAATCGTCGGCTCTTTCGGCACGAACGGCATAGAGTGCGCGGTGTGCGTCGGCTATGATTTGCCGTCAAGCGTGCTTGCAAGAGACATCGCGTCAAGACACGACAGCGTGTATTTTGCACCCGGAATACATCCGCACGATTCCGATACGGCGGACGACGAAAAATACGCCGTGATAAGAGAACTCGCAAGTGATAACAAGGCGGTTGCGATAGGCGAAATCGGGCTTGATTATTATTACGACAACAGTATACGTGAGTTGCAAAAGAAAGCGTTTTGTGAGCAAATCGAACTTGCAAGCGAAGTCGAACTTCCTATCGTATTGCACGTAAGAGACGCTTACGAAGACGCAAGAAAAATACTTTTCGATATGAAATCGTATATAAATTGCGGACTGCTTCTGCATTGCTACTCGGGCTCTGCCGAATACGTCAAAATCTTTGACAAACTCGACGCATATTACTCTTTCGGCGGCGCGATAACTTTCAAAAACGCAAAGCACAATATAGAATCGCTGTCTACCGTTCCGCTTGAAAGACTGGTGCTCGAAACGGATTGCCCGTATATGACGCCCGTACCGTTCAGGGGACAAGTCAACGAGCCTAAATATGTGAATCTCGTTGCGGACAAGGCAAGCGAAGTGCTTGGAATAAGCCGCGAGAAAATTGACGATATAACCACGAAAAACGCAAAAAGGCTGTTTTATCGTATAAAATAAGCAATATAAACTGCCGTTTGCGATATAGTATGGCAAACGTCCAAGTATAACTGAAAATATAAATAAGCGTATAAAACGTGTCGCAGTTTGCAGGTAAGCGAGATGCAGGCGGCACTCGGGAAAAAGAAAAAATGACCAACAATTACGTGTATGAATTCGGCGACAGCCTTTATCTCAACATCACAAATCGTTGCCCCAACAATTGCGAATTTTGTATCCGCAACATCAAGGACGGCGTGAGCGGAAGCGAGTTGTGGCTTCTTAAAGAACCCACTTATCAGGAACTTGTGGGCGACCTTTCCATGTACGACTTGAAGAAATACAAGGAAGTGGTTTTCTGCGGTTTCGGAGAGCCGCTTTGCAACCTTTCCATGATTTCGCAAATCGGGCCTTATCTCAAAAGCAAAGGTTGCCACGTTCGTATCAACACAAACGGACTTGGCAATCTCATAAACAACCGCGACGACGTTGCAAAACTCATTGCGCCGTACGTTGACAGCGTGTCTATTTCGCTCAACGCGTCGAACAAAGAGACGTATCAGGAGATATGCCGCAGCAAGTACGGCGAAGCGGCTTTCGACGCGATGCTAAAATTCACGAAAGATTGCGTCGACGCAGGCATAGACACGACCATGTCTGTTGTCGATTTCATAGGGGAAGACGAAATCAAGGCGTGCGGAGAACTCGCAAAGCAAGCGGGTGCGCACTACAAGGTCAGAGAGACGATAAGAGAAGATACGGAGTATTAAAAAAATAAAAACGAAAGGGGGAATCTTCCGTTTTTATCTTTTGTACTTCAGACTTTTCGTCTTTGGTATGACACGAAGTTGTCGTGTGTAGTTAGAATGTGCAAGCCGATTTGAATTATTCGGCATTGCGTAAGGAAAAATATGGAAAACAACAGCATAAAAGACATCATCCGCGGCACGAATTTCCGCTTCAACAAGGCTCTCGGGCAAAATTTCATCACCGACGGCAATCTTCTTGACGCAATCGTTCAGGACAGCGGAGTGACGGAAGACGACGTCGTCGTCGAAATAGGTACGGGTGCAGGTACGCTCACGCGTGCGCTTGCAAAGGTCGCAAAGAAAGTCTACTCTTTTGAAGTGGACGGCAATCTCAAACCCGTTCTCGAACTTTCGCTTCAAGGCGTTGACAACGTAGAAGTCGTATTCCGCGACGTGCTCAAAATGAAAGACGACGAGTTGAAATCAATCGTCGGCGACAGATTCAAAGTGGTTGCAAATCTTCCGTATTATATCACGACGCCGCTTGCAATGAGATTTATCGAAAGCGCGCTCGACGTCGAAAGTCTCACGATTATGGTGCAAAAAGAAGTCGCGGACAGATTCGTTGCAAAAGCAAACACGGCGGATTATTCCGCAATCACGCTTGCAATTGAATCGGCAGGAAACGCGAAAGTCACGAGAAACGTCAACCGAAACATGTTTTATCCTGCGCCGAACGTGGACAGTGCGGTAGTGCGCATAGATATTGACCGCCACAAACTCGACGGAGAAAACGCCGCGCTTCTTCATAAACTTATACGCGGCTCGTTTGCAATGCGCAGAAAAACGCTTGCAAACAACTTGTCCGTTGCTTTCAAGATGAGCAAACAAGACGCAACCGAACTTATTGCGTCCTGCGGATTCAATCCGCTTGTTAGGGGCGAAGCACTTTCGCTGAACGATTATATCGTTCTCAATCGCGCGCTGGAAAAGGCTCAAAGCGAAACGGCGTGACTTGTTTTTGAACGCAATATAGAAAGAAATCATAAAATATAAGATAGCTTATGGAAAGAAAATCGCACAATTTACTGGGAACGTTCTTCGTGTCTTTGTGCGCGCTTGTCTGGGGATTCGCATTCGTATTCCAACAACAAGCGTCTTCTTCCGTGCCGTTTTTTACTTTCAACGGACTTCGTTTTTCTCTCGCCGTCGCGGTGATAGGGCTGATGCTTGTCGTCAACTTTTTCGTGGAAAAAAAGCGTGGTAAGAAGTCGAAACCGTTCAACAAAGCAACGCTTTTAGGCGGTGCGCTTTGCGGAATTTGCTTGTTTTTGGCAAACAATCTTCAACAATACGGCATCGAACATACGTCGGTGGGCAAGACCGGCTTCATCACTGCGCTTTATATCGTCATCGTGCCTATGCTCGGGATACTCGTGCGCCACAGAGTTTCTCCGTTTTGCAGATTTGCGATAGCCATCGGCGTTCTCGGATTTTATCTTATGTGTATGACGGGCGCAGACGTTTCCTTTACGGAAGCGGACGGGATGCTTCTTCTTTGTGCGGTGATGTTCTCACTTCAAATTATGTTCATCGATCAGTACGTCGACGAAACGGACCCGTTCAAACTTACGTTCGTGCAATTTGTCGTAGCGGCACTTTTAAGCCTTCCTGCAATGGCGGTGCAAGGTTTTCCGCCGGCAAGCGCATTAAGTGACAACATATTGTCTATACTTTACGTCGGCATATTCTCGGCAGGCATAGGGTTTACGTTGCAGACGGTCGGTCAAAAATACGCGCCACCCGAACTTTGCACGCTCATAATGTCGCTCGAATCCGTAATCGCGCTCGTGTCGGGAGTCGCCATTCTCGGTGAAACGTACACGGCAAAAGAATTCGTAGGCTGTCTGCTCGTGTTGTTTGCGGTGTTCCTTGCCCAGCAACACGTCCCACATGTTATGCTCAAAGTCAACGTCGGCAAGTTTTTCATAGATTAGACGCGATTAAGAAAAAACACTAAGTTTCTTTGTTGCTTTTGAAAAGCAAACGGGTAAGTTGCCGATTTATAAAAGAACATATATAAAATGCAGAAAACGCACTTTATGAGTGCGTTTTCTATATGTAAAATATCGGTTATTGAAAAATTGTTTATTAATTAAAAGTCGCGACTATTGTTTTTTTATCGCTTTATTTCAACCGAAATCACTGTTGCGACGTTGTTTTCAACCGTAAATTTTACGTCGTAGTCGTCGTACCGCATTCCGTATATTCTGCCGTCTTCCTGATATGCGGGGCGCGGGTCTTGCGCTATGCACTCCTTGATTTTTGCGCGTACGCTTTCATCCGAGACGATAAGTTTTTCGTCGTTTACGGCAAGACGGTGAGAGTCGCAATCCGCCGAAAATCCGAACGTTGCGTCAGTCTTTACGTCTGTTGCAAGATATGGCTTTATATCGTAAATCGGTGTGCCGTCAAGAAGGTCAACGCCTTCGACGACAAGCACGTCCCCGTCGCTTTGAGTGTGTTCGACGGACACGAGTTTGACAAGACTCAGACCGAGCGAGTTTGGGCGGAAGGGCGAGCGCGTTGCAAAAACGCCCATTTTTACGTTGCCGCCGAGACGGGGCGGACGCACGGTTGCGCTCCATTCGTTGCGATGTGCTTTTGAAAAATCGAAAATCAGCCATATATAAGAGAAGCCGTCTATGCCGCGTATCGCGTCGGGATTGCGAAACTCGGGAGTGAAAACTATTCTCCCGACCGCGTTCACCTTTCCGCTTTGACGTGGTATGCCGAATTTTTCTTTGAACGGCGTCGAGATATGCGCTATCGGTTTTATCGTAAATTCTTCCATGTTTTTTATTATAGCAAACCGTTTTAATAATGCCAAACTCTTTCTTGCCGTTTTTGCCTGCAAGTTTATAAGACGTGTTTGCATACGTTTGTATGAAAATCGCTATTGAAACGCACGCATTTATATTGTATAATAAACATATAATCGTTTGTGTAACGATAAATGTAAACGCAAAGTTATAAGGAGTGGGAAAATGAAAAGAACTTATCCGAGTTGGATTGACGGTGAAGTCAACAGCAAACAAGCGGAGTATACCGAGCCGACCAAGTTGTTGGCAAAAGACGGCACTTTGCTTGCGCCCGGCTGGGCGAGACACAACGTATTCGAGTACGAACGCGAAAACGCAAGACCTGCAAACCGCAAAAAAGAATGGGATTTTTATCAAATCTCCAACGGAGAAATGATGGTGCAAATCAACTTTGCCAACATCTCCATCGGCGGCTTTGCGCAAGCGTCCATAACGGATCTTAAACACAGACAGAACAAATCCAAATTGCATACGGGAACGATACTCGAATGTACGGGACTGTTTCTCGGCGGCAAAAAGTATATGCTTCCTCCGAAGGGTGACGAGCCGAACGTTCTCGAACATACCGTCGGCAACACGTACGTCAAGTTTGACACCAAAACGAATTCTCGCACGTTGTATTTCAAAGGCAAATTCAAGGGCAAAGAAGTCGAGTGCAATTTCTCGATGGACATAATGGACGGTCTTGAAAATATCACCACCGTTTTGCCGTTTTCAGGCATGCCGACGAGATATTTTATGACCACCAAGCAAAACAGCATGCCATGCGAAGGCACTTTCCGCTGGGGTGACAAAGTTTGGACTTTTGACAAAAAAGATACGTTCGCTTTCCTTGACTGGGGCAGAGTCAACACCCCCTACAAAATGGTTTGGTACTGGGGCAACGGTTCAAAAGTCGTAAAGGGCGCAGACGGCAAAGACCATATCTTCGGCTTTGAAATCACGTGGGGAATCGGTGACGAATCACACGCAACCGAAACCGCGATTTTCTGGGACGGCAAAGCGCACAAGTTCGGCCCCGTCGACGTCGAAGTTTTCCCCAAGCCCGACAAATTCTCAAACGACTGGCATTTCATATCTCAAGACGGCAGATTCGATTTCACCATGAAACCGTTCTACGACCATCACGGCGACCTTAACGTTCTCAATCTTCTTCGCATGCACTGTCACCAAGTTCACGGCATTTGGAGCGGCACTGCAATCCTTGACGACGGCACGAAAGTGGAAGTGAAGGATATGTATGCGTTCTGCGAATATTGTGAAAACAAGTGGTGAGCGCGCTATTTGACGAATAACTGCGTCAGAGTCGCGCTCCCGCCAACTCATGTACTACTTGTACATTAGGGTTGCCGTTAGCGTGGCTCTTCCTTGTTCTACATTCAAATATCGCGCTCACCAAACCGCGCCGAAAATCTTTGCTATCGGTTGACTTCGAATTATGCAACTTCGAAGACGGAACACGAGCCGCAAGGCGGCGACCGTATCGAGCGTCGGACTTGACGATTAGTACAAGTGAGCAAGCGAGTGTTGTTTCTTTCGCTTGCGAACGAGTGGCATAATAAGAGAAATGGCGCAAGTTATGTCTCGACCGAGTGTTGTCCCCC
>OQWM01000126.1_pt1 | contig 41100 bp, 34 predicted proteins | sample 1691531 | NCBI WGS metagenome assembly OQWM01 (sample SAMN03418257, study PRJEB22391) | human gut metagenome | biome: human-gut; feature: organic feature; material: feces | host: Homo sapiens | place: Tanzania | collected 2013-01
GAAATGCTACTCCTGTCAGTTAGCCGGCAATCACAGAAAAAGACTCGCTCCAGTCTGTTTTATGATAAAAGCCATCCTGTCCGGATTCGTTGCCGGATCAACAGGCACGACTTTCAGACCGGCCAGATGCGCTCCGAAGTAAGCATAGACAAACTCTATCTGTTTTCCGGCCGCAAGAACAATTGTATCACCGGCATTCAGCATCAGCTGGTTCACAAAGTAATCTCGTGCTCCCAAGACCCGCTGACAAAGCTGGAGATAAGTAGCTGATTTCTTGCCGCTCTTTACAGCAGTCTTATCCGGAAGCAAAGATGCCCAATGCCATATTTTATGTTCAATACTTTCCAACATGACATTTGGCTATGACTTCAACTCCCGTATAAGACCGACGATATCTGAAACATCTTCCAGATCCATAATCATATCAGGGGTTATCTTAACTTCGAACTCTTTTTCCAACTGTGCGATAATCTGAACATTACGGAGAGAGTCCCACTCGTCCAGTTCCCCGATCTCAGTCTCCAGTGTCACATCACCCTTCGGCACGTTCAGCACCCGGGCTATCAATTCAATAATCTTATCTTCCATGACATCACTATTTATATCGTAGTTTTTCAAGTAACAATTACGGCTAATTTACAACTAAAATCCGACAATTTCACCCGCGCAACATCACTTTGTCACATTTTCAATGATTTGACGCATAATGATTGATGATTTCGGGTGTGATTCTGACGGAAATTGTGGTTTAATCTGCCATAACAGTGCTGAACACGTTACCCAGCCCGCAATCAGTGGACATGGTATAATTCTGTTTCGAAAAACAGGTAAATATAATCTCGCTGTTTGATGAGCCGTGTTTTGTACCGATAAATCGTTATAAACGGAACAAAATGTTCAAATTGTTGCCATTTGTCCCATTTAATCGTTTTAAGCGGTACGAAATAATCACTTCTTCGCAGTCATTGGAAACATTGTATTCACTTCTGCAGAGGTCAAGTTCAGTACACGCCTTATCTGCTCGTTCGACGAACGAAACTCGAAACGAAGCCGTCTGGCAAGATCATACTTCTGAGACTTTCCCAAATCCCGTAACGAATTCACGTTATAGTCACTCTTCAGCAACTTCACCACCTGAAAGACAAGTTCCGTATCAGTAAGATACTCACCGTCATTGAGTTCCAGCGCAAGTTCACCATACGCCTCTACATTTTTGCTCACCATAAAAAAGTAATGATGAGCATCACGGAACAGAGACATGCCCAGTTCCAGATTGCAATACGAGGATGGTAGTATATATCCGTCATTGACTTGATATGTATCAGGAAATATTGCAGCACGGCCTCTGAACATACGACGCATTTCATTGACATTCAGATTAGTATTGACCCCACAAAAATCAGCACCATTAAAATAATACTTTCCTGTTCCCCACGGGTAGGTAAAGGGCGTGTAATTTCTATCCGTCACAAAGCCATTGCGATTGACATAAACGATCGTGTTGCGCAGCGACTGAAGCGAGTCAATTTCTTTGAATCGAGCCTCGAAAGACGAAGGTATCTCTTTACATGTCAATGACTTTGCACATCTTTTAAGTCGCTTGTCCAAAAACGCAAAGAACCTCCTGGCAAACGATTCTTCGCCTGATACGACGATATGCAGATGGTTACTCATAACCTCAAAAGCGATAATCTCCATCCCGTCTGTAGCCACTGCTGACTGACAAATCAGGTTCATAATAAAGATATAATCTTCTTTGACTCCAAACAAAACGGGCGTCTCAACTCCAGGGGTATAGATATGCCAATAAGGACCGCCCTGAAGAAACCGCGATTCGCAATATGCTTCCAAATCTCTATATTTTCTCATATGTTAAAAATTATGTTGTCCATCATTCTCATAAGTTTTCAGCCGGAACTCTTGTTCCGTTTAAATCGTTTCACCGGCACAAAACACTGCAGAAGGATGCCTTTGTACCGATAAAACGTTTCAAACGGTACGTTTTCACAACCTGAAAACCACTCTCTCAATTGCATTTCCAACCAGACCCCACCTAACCGCCATACAGGAATCGTTTTGTTTCTTGACATCGCCCTCCAACCAGGAGCCACATCCAAAAACAAAAAAAACGAGTCGGGACAAAACATTCCTGACTCGTTACTAAAATTCCTTGCTGAGGGCAAATATAGTAAATATCAATGATATTTCACACTGCCCCCTCCACCATCTTCTCTATCTTAGGTATCAATGTCACATCTGCCGGCAACCAGTTCACAGAGCCCAACTGCGTAGATGTCAGCCACTTTGCAGCCTCATGCTCGAGCAAATGAGGACTTCCGCCGGCAATCGTGCATGCAAAACACTTCATGGAAAGATGGAAAGCAGGATAATCATACTCGATAGTATCAATAAGGTCACCCACATTGACCTCGACTTCAAGTTCCTCGCGAATCTCTCGACGAAGCGCATCCTCTGGGCTCTCCCCCGGCTCAACTTTTCCGCCCGGAAATTCCCAGCCATCCTTGAACTCCCCGTATCCGCGCTGCGTGGCGAACACCTTGCCATCCTTGAAAATCACTGCGGCAACCACATTTATCGTTTTCATTATAAATATATTATAAAAACCATTACACATTCTCTGATGTCAGATAATCATACAGATTCTTCTCCACCGGAGTATTCAACTTATATTCAATCTCAACAGCAGAAACATCTGTATTAGGCATCACAAACTCCTCCAGAATACCAGTAGGCTCATGATGGATCCTGCCAAGATAATAAAATTCCTTAGATTCCTTGTCATCCTTGTTCTTACGGACAAACAAATACATCTTCACACCATTATGCGCACTGCCGGCAGCCATCTGGACATCTGAAGACTCCAAAGTCCTCTTGCTCTTGGAAATCGCCACAAGAGTAGAAGGATCCACGAAACGGTCCTCATAACGTATGGTATCATTGATTTCCAGAGACTTGTCATAATTCACGAACACAGGATATGTCATCGTCTCCGCATCGAACTTGTATCCGCCGACATTGAGAGCCACCTCATTCTTCTTCCAGTTCAGAAGCCTGAAAACATCCTCATAAGTATATTTCTTCCCTACAACAAATTCACCAACCGACTTATAACAAGCCTCGTAACGACCTCTGGCAAAGGCCAGCACATCAGCCAGAGCCGAACGGAAATCCGGATTGGCAAGAGCAGACTCCATCATTGACGAAACTCCGTATACCCCTCCAAGTTCTTCGATCAGGACACAATCACGGAAACGCTTCCCTGCGGAACCACAGTCATAATACTCCCCTGTCATCAGAGAAATCATATTCCGGACAGCATACTCCCCGCAGTGCAATCCATGTACCTGCATTGACCTTTTCCATAAAGCGATGACATCAGCAGAAGCTGGAGCAGACGAAAGCACCTCCAGCATCAGAACCTCATTGAGCCTCTTCCCTGAAGCAAATTTCTGCGAAACAAACTCCAGAAGATGATTCTCCACCTCCGACAGAGTCTCCGCAAGGTCATCGAACCGTACCAGAAAACCATGATATGATGCAAGTTTCCGGGCCCTGGACGAATCATCCATATAAGCAAGAATCCGTAGCGGATCCATCTCGCCGAATTTGTCGAAATCGGTCAATGCCGGCCTGCGCCCCAGTTTCGCTTTGAACTGACGATAACTGTCAATGATAATCTTCCTGGTATTGATACGTGCCGCATCGATCGACTCGAAAATCCGCTTCCTCGTCACCTCATCGAAATATATGGTGGAAGCACCCTTGATAACGTTATTCCCTTCGATCAGATAGCGACGAATATTGTCTTTGTTACCAGTCCTGTCGCCAGATAATGCAATAGGAATCAGATAGTTATTGTCGTAATTGGCAATAAAGTCCAGCACCACGACGAACTCCTTGCCCCTGGCCTTTCGCAGACCACGGCCAAGCTGCTGCACGAAAATAATCGCCGACTCCGTAGGCCTGAGCATGATAACCTGATTGATTTCAGGGATATCCACACCTTCATTGAAAATATCTACTGTAAAAATGTAATCCAGAATCTCACCGTCATCGACCGAATCCGCCGCTAGCATCTCCACCGCCTTCCGGCGGGCTGTTTCGCTATCTTTTCCTGTCAATGCCACTGTCCTGTACTTCCGACCACTTTCTTTTTTGTCAATGCCGTTGAACAGCGCCGAAAGAGTCTCGGCTTCCTCTGTCCTGCAGCAGAAAACAAGACCTCTGACCCTATCTCCGCTATAGCCGTAATACTCAGCCACATCAATGATATTCTTCACTCGCTCGGAGCTTGTCAGATCCTTGAAATCATCCACATCCACCTGACTGCCATTGACCTTCAAATCCTGGATTCCAAAATAGTGGAACGGGCACAGCAAATCATTTTCCAGAGCAGTCTGAAGCCTGATTTCGCACGCAATGTTATGGTCAAAAAGACTATATACATCGAATCCGTCAGTTCTGTCCGGAGAAGCCGACATGCCCAGAAGGAATTGAGGTCTGAAATAGTCAATGATTTTCTGATAGCTCTCTGAGCCTGAGCGATGGCACTCGTCCAGAATGATGACAGAAAAATCGTCAGGCGCAAAATTGGACGACCTTAAATCATCTTTGGCCATCATGTTCATCGTGGCGAAAACCATATCCGCCGACTTTATCATTGACAAATCCTGACAATTTCCGGACAGCTGTGCAGTTTTGAAGGCATCGCCCATTACTTTCCGGTAACTCGTCTCTGCCTGGACATTGATCATTTCACGATGCGACAAGAACAGGATCTTCTTCTTTTTCAACACATTGCTGGACAGCATTTCACGAACAGCAAATGCAGAAGCATATGTCTTTCCGGTACCCGTAGCCGAAACAAGAAGAGCCCTCCGCTGTCCGGAGCGTATCAGACGCAAGACCTCCGACATGAACTCACGCTGCATTTGATTCGGCTCAATCACGCGGGTATATGAAAGGTCCAATGTAGAGACAATCTTGTCCAATTCTGACTTCTTGGCTCTGGCATCCCGGAATTGTCGCGAATACTCTTCCCTGCATTCACTATAATCGACAGAACTCTGCCAAACTTCATTGAATTCATTTTCAATGTCTTTCGCATATTGTCCGTCAGCTGTGGCAATGACTTTCGTATTCCATTCGAAATTCCTTGTTATGGCATTCTGGGTAAGGTTCGAACTGCCGACCAAAATTCGGATGTCATTGCCGTTGTGGAAGAGGTAACCCTTCGTGTGAAAACCTACATTATTCGTGCGGAACATCCTCATTTCCAAGTTCTTGAGACCTGCCAACGTGTCAAGGGCTGCAGGGTCGCTGAACATCAGGTAATCAGTTGTCAGGATCTTTCCCGGGACATTTCTATCCTCCATTTCCTTCAGTACACCTTGCAGCGGTGTAATTCCGCCTTTGGTTATGAATGCCACCGACATCATCATTGACGAACATTCTCTCAGTTCACGTTCAATTTCGGTCAACACTTTGTTTCCGTTCGCGTTGGAGACGAATTGTGGCGTATAGGACATCTCGGCCTTCACCGTCGAATCGATGAAAGCTCTTTTGTATCCGTCAACGAGTTTAGAATTCGATATTTCTTTCATGTGGCTTGTCAATGTTATGAGGAATAGCTAATTTTGACAATGCTGTACTTGTCGATGCATCCGACATTGTGCGGGAGAAACTGACTGATTATTCCAGTCGGTTTCAATGATTGTGGAGGGGTATTATGAATTATGGATACATCAGAGTGAGCAGCGACAAGCAGACAGCCGAGAATCAGCGTTTCGAGATTCTCAAGTTCTGCGGGAAACACGACATCACCATTGACGGCTGGATAGAGGAGACTATAAGCGGGACCAAGGATTGGTCTGTCAGACGTCTCGGCAAGCTTCTCCGCAAAGTGCGGAGCGGTGACCTCATTATCTGTTCCGAACTTTCCAGACTTGGCCGCAACTTGTTCATGATCATGGAGATTCTGAACATATGCATGACTCGCGGCTGCCGTGTCTGGACAATTAAGGACAACTACCGGCTTGGCGACGACATTCCCAGTAAGGTCCTGGCTTTCGCATTCGGCCTTTCCGCCGAAATCGAGCGCAATCTCATCAGTCAACGCACCAAGGAGGCTCTCGCCCGTAAAAAGGCCGAGGGTACAGTTCTCGGTCGCCCGACGGGTTCTGTCAATGCCCCTGAGAAGTTGAAGCTCTACCATAAAAAGGAATATATTTTGTCAATGCTGAAGTCCGGCGCATCATATCGCAGTATCGCAGCGGATTGCCATGTCGATCGCAAGACCCTCATGCGTTTCCTGGCCCGGTTCTGCGGGACGGAAAAGGGTCAATAAATGTCAACCGCTCTTTTGGCATAATCTCTTGCTTTCTTTAAATCCATGTAAATTTACTGCCTTTTTCAGAATTTCGCAACCTCATGACCTGAATGGTTCCCGGAAGGAAATTCAGTTTTGTTCCGTTAAAGCGTTTTAAACGGAACAAAACACTTTTCAAAAAGCATTTTGTTCCGCCGAAACGTTTTAGGTGGGACAAAATGTAGCAGTGGAAGAACTCTGTTCCTTGGAAGCGTTTCAACTTGTACCAAATGCGGAACAGATTAGGCCACATCATTCAGCGACCACCATCACAAGTAGACTATTACCCTTATCGACTGATAAACCTGGTCCCGGTTTATTGACCTATTTGCCGGGATAGGAGGGTTTCATTACGCGTTTAACAGCATCGGCGCAAAATGCGTCTTCGCAAGCGAATGGGATAAAAATGCGAGGATAACGTACGAGGAAAATTTCAAATCGAATGACCCCGAACTTTTTAAGAAAAATGAACATGGAGAATATCTGTATTTTAACGGAGACATCAATGATGCAAAACTAGAAGAAATCCCAGATTTCGATATCTTATGCGCCGGTTTTCCTTGTCAGCCTTTTTCTATAGCCGGACTTAGAAAGGGATTCGAAGATACTAGAGGAACTTTGTTTTTTAATATTGCTAATATAGTTAGGCACAAGACATTACAAAACAAAAAACCGAAAGTCCTCTTACTTGAAAATGTAAAGGGATTAAAGAATCACATGCATGGTGAAACCTTTGAGACTCTTCTTAATGTACTACAGAAAGACCTTGGTTACGAAACTAGAACATTAGTCTTAAATGCAAAATATTTTGGCGTTCCTCAAAATCGGGAACGTCTGTTCTTCGTTTGCTGGGATAAAAGTCAAATTAATGTCGAAGATTTCAAGTTCCCTCTAGGCTTAAACAAGGACTTAAGTCCTATTTTCAAAAAAGAGGAACTCGACAACTGTATACCGACTAAAGTCAGCGACATTTTTGAGCCAAAAGGCACTTTACCCGAAAAGATAACAATCAGCGATAAAATGTGGGAAGGTCATAAAGCAAGAAAAGAACGTAACAGATTAAACGGTAAGGGCTTCGGATATTCACTATTCAATGACAACAGTGCTTATTGCAGTACTATTTCTGCCCGATATTGGAAGGATGGCAGTGAAATACTTATAGATCAGTCAGCGATTGGAAAGAATCCGAGACGCTTGACACCTGTAGAAGCAGGAAGACTTCAAGGATACAAAATCATTGGTAACGGATGGGAAGATATAAAAGCGGCAAAGAATCAAAACAACAAAGATGGTTTACCAGAAATGCGTATTGTCGTCTCTTCCAAAGAAGCCTATCATCAATTCGGAAATAGCGTTGCCGTTCCAGTAGTAAGAACTTTAGCCACTGAAATTTATAATCAACTACTTACTCATGTTACAGAACCTGAATGAAATAGTTACTCCGATAAAAAACAAGTTGGATAGATTCGAATCTCTTGATTGCGAATTATCCAACACATTTAAGGAATCTGTCCATCAAATAGGCAGCAATGTCATGACATATGGCAGATATAATTCATGCGCCACAAATACAACAGGACAAAGGATATTCATCAGCAATACATGGTTTTACATTGCCGCAATTCTTGCACCTCTCTATATTCCATTCCACGAATATCGAAACACTTTAAGAAATATAGTAGATGATAGATTCTTGAAAGACAAGGATTTTGATAAGATTGCTTCACTTATCAATTCGTCAAAAATAATTGATGAATCTGATAAATCCGCTTTGATAAGGTTTGCAACTGATCAGCAGTGGTGGAATGGAGGCATGTCATCCACCGGAAAAACACTCGACAGAAACGATTGCTTGGCATCATCAGTTCTAGCTATCGCTAATGTGGTCAATGCGTCCCAAGGCTTCATAGTCGATATCTGGAAATATTTTGGTGAACATCCTGAAATGGCTGACTTACTTTCCATAGAGAACACTTCCTCCCCAGCCCTCCAGAAGATCTACTTCGGAAATCCGGGAAGCGGAAAATCATATAAGGTGGAGACTGAAACCAAGGGCAAGAAAGTGTTCCGCACCACCTTCCATCCAGACTCGGATTATTCGACATTTGTCGGAACTTACAAGCCGGAAAGTGATGGCGACACGATCAGATATACTTTTGTTCCTCAGACGTTTACAAACGCTTACATTGAAGCGTACAAAGACATTGGCACACCCGTTTATCTGATAATCGAGGAGATCAACCGCGGCAATTGTGCCCAGATTTTCGGCGACCTGTTCCAACTTCTCGACAGAGGAGCCGACGGCTTTTCCGAGTACTCTATCAATGCGGACAAGGACCTTCGTGACTACATCAGATGCGAATTGGCCACATACAATGGCATTGACACAGACCCCGAAGGAATTAAGGACGGCAAACTAAGGCTCCCTCCGAACCTTCACATACTGGCCACGATGAACACCTCAGACCAGTCACTCTTCCCGATGGACAGCGCGTTCAAAAGACGTTGGGACTGGGAATATGTGCCGATACAATACAAAGGCGCGACATCGAACAGCTTCACTATTACGCTCAGAGACAAGAAGTTCCGATGGATTGATTTCCTGAAAGCGGTCAATGACAGAATCCGCCGTGTCACCGAGTCCGAAGACAAACAACTCGGAAATTACTTCATAAAATCTGACATTAAGGAAAATGAATTCAAGAGTAAAGTCATGTTCTACCTCTGGAGCGAAGTCTGCAAAGACGAGTACCTGACAGAGCAGAATTTCATGAGGTCAATGACAAAGAACAGCATTGAAAAACTGAATTCCGAGAAACCTACAGACGAATTTTTCCGTGCCCACATTAGCGAATACGAAGTCGAAGAGTTTTCCTTCAATGACCTTTTCACCGAAAGAGGCTCCGACCTCCTCCTCGGTTTCATGTACAGCATGAACGTACTGCCTACAGAAATCAGAAATGAAACACAGGAGCCATAAGTAACAATCTACGCCACAGATGATTATCCTGTTCGAAAATGCGACCTATGATGCCCCATTCATAAAGGCATTGGACCTGCCTGCCGACGGCTATACGACACCGGCGGACGGCAAGGTACGCATGAACTGTACAGGATACTTCTTTTCGCCTTCTGCATCGGACGCGATTTTCATTCTTCCGAAAGTATTCCTGAAATCATCCGGCAACGGACTGACCGCCTTCGGAAAATACGACATTGATGAATTTACACATTATCCATTCCCGGACAACGTCAATGCAGACAATTCATTGACTCAGAACATTTTCTCCATTTCAATATGGATATACTTGGCAATCAAGCGGTTCCAAAGCGACTACCCGGACTCAGGCATCGTTATAGACGGGAACAAGACGCGGAATGTGACATCAAGGAAAGGACCGGACACGTGCACTCTCATTGACATAATCCTTTCCCTCATCGACTTCCACAAGAATCAGAAGACTCTCCTGACATACTGCAGCCTCATCTCGCATAGCGGGAAAAACAGGGTCCATTGGACTAAGACAGTCAACCATTCGCAGGCATATATCATTGACAATCAGCCCTTTTACCTCGACACTCTCAATCACGACAAGCAGATCGACTATAACGAGCAGCTGATATCACTCTTCTACTCTGTCCTGAACTATCTCAAGGATACATTCATGTTCGACGCGACACCTGCATTGGCATATAAGATCCTCCCGCCAAGAAGGATCAGGTCAATGATAGTGTCAGGAAAGGGAACGCGACTGCTCAAATCGATAAGAAAACGATATTTCAAAGATGAATTCGTGCTGCTCTGGAACCTGCTGTACGCATTCTTCGCAAAATGTGAAAAGGTCAATGCCAAGAATAATCGCGGTGAAGCATTGATAGCCAAAGACTTCAATATCGTTTTCGAGGCCATGACGGACAGGCTCGTCAGCGACGGAAAGGAAAGTTTACCCAATGGTCTCCGCGAACAACGGGACGGCAAAATCATTGACCATATATACAAGGATGAGGCCCCGTTCGGAACAGGACATGTTTATTACATCGGGGACAGCAAATACTATCTGGAGGACAACAGAATATCCGGAGAGTCCGTGTATAAGCAATATACCTATGCACGGAATGTCATACAGGAATGTATCACCCTTTCATACAAAAAACCGGAAGAATATCGACGCCTCGGTCTGAGATACAGGGATTCATTGACAGAAGGCTATTGCCCGACTCCGAATTTCTTTATCCGCGGAAAATTTTTCGCAGAAGCGGATAAGCCATTCAGTACAACTGAATTATATATCAAGAAGTTACCTTTCAATAGGCATAATGATATCCAGTACCAGTTCCCTGACAGATTATTCGACAGGGACACATTGATACTCATGACTTTTGAGGTGAATTTCCTGTATATCCTTAAGAATTACGCTTCAGGAAATGACGTTTCCAACGCAAAATCAGCCCTACGTTCCCGCTTTAGAAAAGGCTTCATGGAAACACTTGAGGCACTATATGACATAAGACCACTGGAAAATGCAACCGAAGAATATCTCGACCGGAACTTCCGTGAACTGAATGGTAAGGTGTTCTATGACAATGAGGCAGGAATGTTTCTGACAGCGACTCCGAAGTCAGCAATAAAAGCTATCTGACACACAAATCCAAAATCTATGGTATTTCATACCAACGCTACGGACTAGCGTCAGATTTTTGCTATATTTGCCATCTAAACAGCAACAAAATGTTCACACTATACACATTGACATCCAGCCTGCATAGCGAGGCGGCATGTAATCCGGCAGAGGAAAAATTCATAAGGGAAATCGAAGCGGTGCTTGGAGAACGGTTCGTCTTTAGGGGCGAGGATTTCTCGGGATATGGGGAAACATTGAACAACCTCATATATGTCAGGACTGGAGGAACTGAGGGGATTTTCAAGAGCATATTCAGCAATGGCGGACATCTGCAAGTGCCTGGCAACAAGCCTATAAGACTGCTTACAAGCGGCAAGAGCAACTCGTTGGCAGCATCAATGGAGATATTGTCATTTCTGAACCGTAACGGATATCCGGGAGAAATCATACATGGAAGCACTGAGGAAATCGTCAGGAAACTTAAGGCCGGATATACGATGGGAGGCAAGAACCATGTACGCAAATATGACATGGGACGGATACTGGAGGGAATGAAGGTCGGCGTTGTCGGCAAGCCGTCGGACTGGCTGATATCCAGCGACGTGAACTACGATGCAGCAAAAGAAAAACTGGGTGTCGAGATCATTGACATTGACATAAACAGGTTGATCGATTTGGCGGGAGCTCCCGACAGGGACCTGATCAAAGGGCTGAATCTCAACGCATTAAACAAGCCAAAATTCGGACACGAAATTTCTGGGGCCGACTTCGGAAAGGCACTTGACATTTATTGCGCACTGAAGTCAATAGTAAAAGAATATGAACTTGACGGCTTGTCCCTGAGATGTTTTGACTTGCTTACTGCACTTGGAAGCACCGGCTGCATGGCATTAGCAATACTGAACAGCCAAGGAATTGTGGCAACATGCGAAGGAGACGTTCCGGCGCTGTTATCCATGTGCGTCGCGATGAAAAAATATGGTACACCGGGATTCCAGGCGAATCTCTCACGCATTGACGGAGACAAATTGCTGTTCGCCCATTGCACGGTACCACTCAACATCGTAAGCAGCTACTGCTATGACACTCATTTCGAATCAGGGATAGGAGTTGCAGTGCACGGCATCCTCCCGGCAGGCCCGGCAAAGATATTGAAAATCTCGCCAGACTGCACAGAAATGTTTTTGGAAGAGGTCAATATCATTGAAAATCAATACAATGACAATCTCTGTCGCACACAAATAATCGTGGCGGCTCCGGGACTGGCAGACTACTTCCTGCGCTCGTCCATCGGGAACCACCACATTATCATTCCTGAAAGATAAAATACTCCAGTTACTAAAAGTCAAGAACGGCCGTAACCGGATAATGGTCAGATATGTATGGTATGCCGTCGAAACTCTCCGTGACTGTCCGGAAACTTGGGCACCTGGAGAAGCCGGAGTAATAGATGTAGTCGATGGTCAGGCCAGCTGTTGTCGTGAGATCCACGAACTGGTCCCCTATCGCAGCATGCTTCAGAGGCTTGCCGAAAGCATTGAAAGAAGGGATGCTGTCGGTTATATCCGCTGTGGCGCGGGCGCTCGACATGATCCGGTCAAGGTCATCCAGAACGGCATCTGCCGGAAGAACATTGAAATCACCTGTCAATACCATCGGATATTTCTTGGGATTGATACTGTCAATGCGCTCTACTATAAGCTTCAGGCCATTCTTCTCAGCGACACGGCCCTGATGGTCAAGATGAGTATTGACATAATAGAATTCCCTGCCGGACTTGCGCATTTCAAGCAACGCCCAGGTTGCAGTACGGCGACATGCTGCATCCCATCCGAAAGAGGGCACTTCGGGAGTTTCAGAAAGCCAGAACGTACCCCAATCCTTGAGCTCGACCGTCTTGGTATTATAGAAAATCATCATCATTTCGCCCTCTGATTTTCCGTCATCACGTCCGACTCCGACACCCTTGTAATCAGGACATTGTTCCTTTATGAACTCCGCCTGGAAATCAAACGCCTCCTGCAGGCCCATGATATCGGGACGGATTTCATTGACCATCGCGGCGGAAGCTTCCCTGCGGAGCACCCAGGAATTCTCCCCGTCATCAGCCACGCCCATCCTTATATTGAATGAGACAACCCTGAGTTCCTCCGATGCCGGCCTGCATTGTGTCAATGTCAGCAGAACCGACAGCACAATGAATAGTTTCAATGTTATTTTTTTCATCTGCACAATTTTTTCAATGTGCAAATATACATAACTTAACTCATTATCCCACAGCCGCCAGCCCATGTTTTTGTACTTGGAAAATTTATCTTATCTTTGTTATTGTCGAGCGGTTCGACAATAACTGACAACAAAAATACAATCTGGGATTACACCAAACTTTATGGAACTTATAATTTCAATCTTATAATTGGAGAGAGCATAAACAACAATGGTCTGTCGACTGAAAGTTTCAACAAGTCGACATCTCCATGGTAGCAAACAAACAAGTGTTATGAGAAAATTTTTATTGCCGGTCTTGCTGAGTCTTACGCTGACCTTCTGCTTCGAAGCATGTAAGCCAGAGAAAATACCGGAAAAACCAGGACAAGAAACCCCAACCCCAGAACCTGAGCCAGAACCCGAGCCGGAGCCCGAACCCGAACCTGAACCGGAACCAGAACCGGAACCAGAACCGGAACCGCAGACGAGGGATTACATCGAACGTCCGACAACGGTTATCGCCAATGCCGACTACAAATATGTGGATCATCGGGGAACGACTTACAAGTCCAAAAAGAATGTCCGCAACTATGAGGCATGTTATGACATCCGCAGACACAATCCTATGTGGGTAGCATATCCTTGCCACGAGATTTACTGGGAAGGCGGCTATACCCGACCTGCAAAGGACCCCTGGAGACCTGATCCGTCATTCAGTGAAAGCGAACAGTCCATAATATATGCGTCTGACTGGAACAACTGGCCATGGACATCGACAGGAGGGAAACCTACAGACAAGTATATGTACTGGTCTCCTATGCCATCCGGCAAGACTGTCACCAAAGGACATCTGATGCGCTCGGCAGAAAGGGGATGCGGAAACAAGAACAACCCTATAGACCTCAATATCCAGACGTTCTATCCGACCAACATCGCACCGGAAAGATACCTGAACGAGACATCCTCCGATTCACACTGGGAAATGATCGAGCAGATCCTTCCGAACAGCTGGAGGTGCAGTGACACTCTCTATGTAGTCGTCGGATGCTACTACGGGGACAATTCATGGATTCTCCAAGATGCGTGCGACTGGGGCAAAACTTCGTCAGTGTCAAAGGATTGCCTCATGCCGACAGCCAGATACAAACTCGTGCTCAGAACCAAGAACGGCAATACAGGAAAGCCGATCTGGGAATGTTCAGCAGACGAAGTAATGGCGATCGGATTCTGGTTCCCTCAGAGTTTCACTGGAGAAAAGCTGTCCTCACTTCCGCCGCTCGCCGATTACATCTACTCCGTATCAGAGATCGAGAAAAAGATTGGCGGCGAGTTCAGTTTCTTCCCTCTCGCACCTGCAGAAGCGAAGAAAAAGTATAATATCAATGATTGGCCAGGTCTCTCCTCTATCGCCGGCACGCCTTCCGGCAAGGGAATGAACTCAGAGGAATTCACCTCGAACGGCAAGGTCTCATGGTAAGTCCAAAGGTCCGGAACACATCGACGTTTCCGGACCTTTTTGTATCCAGACAGGACAAAGGGCTGAAATTTCAGTTTGCCAAGACAAAATATAATATTAAATTTGTGTGATTAGATACATCATAAAGACGAACAATCACTAATTTATAATATGAACAATCTGAACAAAATGATTAAGGCAGTCTGCCTCGGAGCAGGACTGCTGATCGCTACTGTCAATGGCTATTCATGGGGCCAGAAAGGCCATGATGTAACATGTGCCCTTGCAGAAAGACACCTCACCAAGAAAGCAGACAAGAAGATCTCAGAACTTCTGGACGGAAAATCCATCGTATATTGGGCAAACTGGATGGACAATGCAAGCCATACACCTGAGTACAAATACACCAGCACATGGCACTACAAGAATATTGACGCAGGCCTTACTTTCGAAGAGGCTCCCCTCAATGAGAACGGAGACGTGGTACGTGCCATCAATGAGCAGATTACGGCTCTCAAGAGCGGAAAACTCAGCAGAGACGAGCAGGTACTCTCACTCAAGTTCCTCGTTCACCTTATGGGCGACCTCCACTGCCCTATGCACATGGGTCACAAGTCTGACCGCGGCGGCAACAGCTGGCAGGTACAGTATTTCAGAAACGGAACAAACCTCCATTCCGTCTGGGATTCAGCCCTCATAGAGAATGCCCACAAGTGGACTTACTCAGAATGGGTGGACCAGATCGACATCTACAATAAGGAAGGAAACAAGAAGATTGCAGAAGGCAATCCTGAATCATGGGCCAAAGAGACCTTCGAGATTTGCAAGAAAATCTATGACGCAACTCCTGTAGGTTCCAAACTCAGCTACGACTACGCAAGTGACTGGGCAGAAACAGTAGAGACCCAGCTTCTCCGTGCAGGTATCCGCCTCGCGGCAGTGCTCAACGACATCTTCAAATAGTCCTGCCTGACAGATACTACAAAACGCCATCGGAAATCCCGGTGGCGTTTGTCGCATATAAGCTATTCTCAAAATAATCAGTTCGTTACCTTGCTCATCCTCTCCCAAATGCATTGAGGGACAAGACTCCACAAGAATGTCAGTATCCTGAATTTCCAGTCAATGACAACGACTCGGCGCCGATGCAGAATGGCATTGACAGCGGCCTCCCCCACCGGTACCTTATCCATTATCATAGGATATTTCTTGTTGCTGTCGAGAATGTCCGTGCGGACGAAGCCGGGACGGATATCGGTAAAATCAATGTTGATATGGCGCATCCGCGCAAGCTGGGCCAAAGCGTCTATATAAGTCGTCTGCATCCTTTTGGTTGCAGAATATGCAGGAGCGGTACCCATTCCTTTTGTTCCGGCAATGGAGGTAACCGCCGCTATCTGACCACGTTCCCCCGGACGAAGATTATTTGCAAACCAGTTGAAGGCATAGTCCATCATTCTGACAAAACCGGTTACATTCAGTTCGGCCGTGCGGATTTCAATCACCGGGTCCAAAGCCTTGTTCTGATTTCCACGACCGGAGACATTGACAAAAAGGTCCATTCCCCCAAGCTTGGAAATCAATGAGTCAAGCAATTCCACAGACTTCTCCTCAGTGATGTCAACGGTCTGGATTTCGACTCCGCAACCGGGGAACTCGTCAGCCAAAGACTTGAGAAGTTCCTCTCTTCTGGCCACAATGCCTACTTTCCAGCCCTTACGGATAAGCACGGAAGCGATTTCCCGCCCGATGCCGGACGACGCGCCTATGACAACAGCTTTTTTCATTGACCTATCTGTTCTCGATTTTATGCACGATATTGATTACAATACTGCCCAATACGCCGGCGCTGAGCGAGCCGAGCAAAACGGCGACCTTACCCATATCCCTCAGTTTGGCCGTAACTTCCGGCAACTGGTCACCGAATGAAAGGGTATCCACGAAGATTGACATTGTAAATCCTATACCACCGAGGCAGGCAACAGCGATAAGCATCTTCCATGAAGCCTTTGCCGGCATCTCACCAGCGTGAAACTTGATTGCCAGGAAACTTGCGAGAGAAATTCCAAGAGGTTTTCCGATAAGCAGGCCGAAGAAAATACCCATTCCGACACTACCGAGGGCAGAGTCAAAATTAAAGACATTGAAATAAGAGATGTCCGGAATCTCTACACCGGCATTGGCAAGTGCAAAAATCGGCATGATCAGGAAATTCACCCAAGGCTCAAGGATATGCTCAAGATGGTAACTCATTCCCATAGTGCCCTTCGAAACGACTGAAATCCTTCTGAGACAATGCCTTTGCGGACCGTTAGGGAACACGTCCGATTCTGAAGACAGAGCGTCATACTCAGCTATACGACGCATATACTGCTTCTCTTTCCTGTTGAAGTAGGCGCGCTGGTAACGCGGTGCCATAGGAACAAGGAATGCCATCACGACACCGGACATGGTAGAGTGGATGCCTGCATAGTAGAAAAGACTCCAGACAATGATGGCACAAACCATGTAGAAGGCTCCGCGCTTCTCTCCCAACTTGTTCATTCTCACGGCGAAAATGATGACCAGCACGGCAATTCCCAAAAGGATGAAATTAATCTGGCCGCCGTAGAACAACGCCACCACCAGAATCGCAATCAGGTCGTCCGCAATCGCGAGAGCGGTAAGGAACACTTTCAATGATACCGGAACCCTGTCGCCCAGAATCGACAAGATGCCGACCGCAAAGGCGATATCAGTGGCGGTAGGAATACCCCATCCGGTAGCTGCAGCCGTACCGTGGTTGACAGCGAAGAAAATCAATGCAGGTGCGACGACACCTCCGAATGCGGCGATGACCGGCAGCATGGCCTTCTTGACGGAAGACAATTCTCCAACCTTCATCTCCCTGCGGATTTCCAGGCCGACAGTAAAGAAGAACACAGTCATCAATATATCATTGATAAAAGCCTCGACTGTCATCCCTCGAGGGAAAAATATGCCGTTCCCGTCAGGCGACTGGCAGAAAAGGGAAATATTGGTTTCCAGAAGGTTATGGTAAAAATCCTTTGTTGCAGGAAGGTTTGCGAGCAACATGGCAACGATTACGCAGGTCAAAAGCACGACTCCCTGCGCCCAAGGCTGTTTGGCGAAAACTTTACGGCGATGGTCGAAATTCCGCACACCTTTGGTCCAAGTATAAATAGGTATAAGTCCCATATAAATTATAACTTTTTGTTAAGTAACGCTTCCAGCTCACCTCTGACATTGACAATGTTGTCAAAGCGTATCGCATTGATTCCAAGCCGCCTTGCCATATTTACATTATCTTGGTTGTCATCTATGAAGACACATTCCTCAGGTCTCAGGGAATACCTTCCGAGCAGGATTTCATAAATTCTCCTGTCCGGCTTGACTATCTTCTCGACACCTGAGACGACTATCCCGTCGAACAGGCTGAAGAACGGGTAATTTGAGAAAGCATAACCGATTTTCTCTGCTGACCAGTTGGTGAGGCCGTAAATGCCGTAACCCAGGGATTTCAGTTCACGGAGAAGGTCAATGCTATCAGGCAATTCGCATTTGAGCATCTTCTCCCAGCCCTCGTCATACATCTGAATCGCCTCAGCATACTCGGGATACTTCGCCTGAAGTTCCTTCACACCATCTGCGAAAGGACGTCCGGCATCCAGTTGCGAGTTCCATTCGCCATTACAGATGTCAGCAAGGAAATGCTCCATCTTCTCGTCATCATTGAAATAAGACTTGTACAGATAACGCGGGTTCCAGTCGAGAAGGACTCCCCCGAAATCGAAAATGATATTCTTGATCTCTTTCATTTGGACTTTTAAGGTCAATGTCAAACAACAATTCTAGATAAAGCGTTTCTGCTCCTCGGAATATTCAAAACCGGCTTCTGCAAGCTTCTTTTCAAGCTCTGCACGATCTTCGTGATAATAATCACAAATCTGGTCGAGGTTGTCGAATTCCTCATCCCTGAGGAGAAAATTGATTGCCGAAGCAAGCATCGGCATGTCGTTCTGCGGCAAATGTTCCATAATAATACAAATTTAGTTTCTCATGTCGCCGGACTTGAGTTTCCGGAGTGCAAATTTAGAAATATAATGCAATTAGTTGCTTCTGAAATGAATATTTTTTAGACTTCCGGACTTCCCTGAAAGGTATAATAAAGGCTTAGCCTCAAGTGCAGAGACTAAGCCGTCCTCTAATAAAAACTGATATAAATAGGGCCTCACGGCTTTTTTTCGTTATTGTAAAGTTAATAAATCAAATTCAATCTGCAAAATAATTCGTTCATATTTGGTTCATTTCTATACAAACGAGACTTTTTGCACACCATACGCCAGTATTTTTACGAAAAAACAGCCGACAATACTACTTTTAGAATACTACTCTATAACCTTGACCTCATACAGACGGCACCAGTTCTTTCCAGTAAGATATATTTTGCCATCGGCAGGGTTATAGGCAATGCCGTTCAGCACATCCGTATCAGGTGTCCTGAGTTCATCAGGAAGAAGACCGGAACAGTCAATGACACCCGTCACAGCCCCGTCGGAAGGGTCAATGACAACTATCATATCCGTCAGATAGACATTTGCCCAGACTTTTCCGTCAATGTACTCCAATTCATTCAACCCGGTCAGAGCCCTTCCGTTAAGTCTCACAGTGACAGTCCTTTGAGTCTGGAAACTATCGTTCATGAAGAATAGTTTCGATGAACCATCACTTGCGATAAGTTCTTTGCCGTCGGTCGTGATTCCCCAGCCTTCACGCGGATATGAATATGAGGCCTTGTACTCCAATGTCTCAGCATCATAGACGAAGGCCACATTGTTCATCCAGGTAAGCATGTAGATGTTTCCGTCTTTCTCCACGGAACCTTCCAGGAAATACTTTCTGTCGAAATCGAGCCTGAAAGTCGGCTCCCCTGTCGCAATGTCCACCTTCCTGAATGATGACAGCCCGTTCATTCCGGTACTCTCATACATCTGTCCCTTGTAGAAGAACAGTCCCTGTGTATAGGATGTCACATCATGCGGAAACTCATTGACAATCTGGAGTCTATATGGTTTGGCATTGACCTTTCTCCTTGCCGGCGTTTCCATGGCGGCGGCAGAAGCGGCGGCAGTCTCTCCGGATTTCTTCTTGGAGCCGGATGCGTTGGCGCAGGAACAGAATGTCAGCGGCAGCACTGCAGCCATTAAAGTCAACATTGACAATATCGGTCTCATTCTTCGCCTCTCTGCTTGCGGTATTCCATGGCGGCCTTTACGAATGCCACGAATATCGGCTGCGGTTTCTCCGGTGTACTCTTGTATTCAGGATGGAACTGTACGCCGATGAAGAAAGGATGAGTAGGGATTTCGACAATCTCGACAAGTCCGGTCTCCGGGTTACGTCCGGTAGCCTTGAGTCCTCCCTCCTCCATTCTCTCGAGGAAGTCACCGTTGAACTCATATCTATGTCTGTGACGCTCGGAAATAATGTCTGTGCCATAGATCTTGTATGCAAGAGAATTTCTGTCGAGCTGGCACTCGTAAGCACCGAGTCGCATTGTGCCACCCTTGATAGTGGTGCTCTTCTGATCCTCCATAAGGTCAATGACAGGGTATGGTGTGGAAGGATTAACCTCCGCAGAAGCGGCTTCCTTCAAACCGAGCACGTCTCTTGCGAACTCTACAACGCACATCTGCATACCGAGGCAGATTCCGAAGAACGGCACATTGTGCTCACGTGCATATTTGATAGCCGCAACCTTTCCTTCGAGACCTCTCTCTCCGAAACCCGGAGCAACGAGCACTGCGTCCATTCCGCCGATCTTCTCTTCGACATTGGATGCGTCCACGAATTCACTCTGAATGGTATGGACATTGACCTTGCACTCATTGGCAGCGCCTGCATGCACGAAGGACTCGAGAATCGACTTGTATGCGTCCTGTAGCTCGACATATTTTCCTACAAGGGCGATATCTACCTGATGCTTAGGGTGATAGAGTTTATCGAGGAAGCCCTTGAGGTTTGTGAAGTCAGGAGCCGGAAGGTCATTGATATGGAAATGGTTCAGAATCATCTCGTCGAGCTTCTCGCCTTCCATATTCAGAGGAACCTGATAAATGGACGGAGCGTCGATGGACTGGATGACGTGGCCAGGTTTCACATTACAGAACAGGGCCACCTTTCTTCTGATTTCTGTGGTAAGTTCCTTTTCAGTACGGCATACGATGACGTCAGGATGGACACCGGCCTGCTGGAGCATCTGGACTGAGTGCTGTGTAGGCTTGGTTTTCAATTCCTTGGCCGCACGGAGATATGGGACAAGCGTAAGATGGATGCTGGCAAGGTCTTCCTCCGGCAATTCCCACTGCAGCTGACGGATAGCCTCGAGGAACGGCTGTGACTCCATGTCGCCGACTGTTCCGCCGACCTCGGTGATGATCACGTCGAACTTGCCGGACTTTCCGAGGAGCAGCATACGCCTCTTGATTTCATCTGTGATATGAGGAATGATCTGTACGGTCTTTCCCAGATATGCGCCTTCGCGTTCCTTGTTGATTACTGTAAAATAGACTTTTCCTGTAGTGACATTGTTGGCCTTGGTCATGTGTACACCTAGGAATCTCTCGTAGTGTCCGAGGTCCAAGTCAGTTTCCGCACCGTCATCGGTCACATAGCACTCTCCATGCTCATACGGGTTCAATGTGCCCGGGTCAATGTTAATATACGGATCAAATTTCTGGATGGTGACTCTGAGACCTCTGGCTTGCAGAAGTTTAGCCAATGATGCAGCAATGATTCCTTTTCCGAGTGAGGAAGCCACACCCCCTGTTACGAAGACGTATTTTGTATTCATATTGTATAGTTTACCTTAACAGGGATACAAATTTAGCCATTTTTTAGAGATAATAAAGCATTTTCAGGAAACTTTCCCGTGTAAAATGATTTTGTAAGGGCTTTTCTTTGAAGTTCGTGTAATTCTCCCTCAAAGCGTGTCGTGAAACCTGCCAGATCCGTTGCCCGGCCTGTCGTGTTCCAATTATTAAACTTATATTTCATTTGGGACATTATTTCTCAGAATTGCTATATTTGGAGAAAATTACAAATGGCATGAAAAAGATAATTGGCATCGTATGCTGCTTGATCTCAGCAATTTGCATAAGCAGCTGCAAAGAAAACTATTCAAACGGCGAAAAGGTCGGAAATCTCATCGAATTCACCAGCAAAGGCGTCTTCTGGGACTCATGGGAAGGCAGGATGAACATGACACAGACAGGAATGAACACCAGCGGTGAGCCGTTTTCATTCAGTTTCGACAATGACAGGCACGACCAGGATTCATTGATCAATCTCATGAAGCAGGCTCAGGTCGAGGGCTGGAAACTGAAGATCAGGTACCACGAGGTCTGGGGTCTCCGCAACTGTTTCTACAACCGTGGCGAAACCGACTATTTCGTCGATGATGTGACAGTACTGGACAAAGACTTCGCAAACCCTCTGCGCAATCTCGGCACACAGCCACAGGGAAGCGTCGTAGATACCGTCTGGGTAGTCATTGACAAGTCCGAGGTTCTCAGACGCATGAAAAAATAGGCCGGCACGTCTGTTGTTTCCGAAATCGGGGATAACTTGCTAACTTTGCCGCGATTCCTGCACATTGCTGGAAGAAAACGAATAACTGATAAATCATATGTACTACGTCAGCAAAAGATTTGAAGTCGCAGGAGCGCACTATGTCACCACAGAGCACAGAAGCAAGTGCGAAGAACTGCACGGACACAACTGGATTGTCATAGTCCATTGCAAGTCAATGGAATTGAACGACGACGGCATGGTCACGGACTTCACGATGATAAAGAAAAACATCATGTCCCGCATTGACCATAAAAATCTCAATGAGGTTCTCCCTTTCAGCCCGACGGCCGAAAACATTGCGAAATGGATTTGCGACGAGACTGAAAACTGCTACAAGGTCGAAATCTGGGAGTCGGAAAACAACAAGGCCATCTACGAAAAGGACTAAAGCCGGAGGCGATGAAGTCGGATACTACGGCATCATCGCCTCTAATGCATTGACAGCATCCTTCAGGTCCTCCGCGAAATGCGAATGTTCCATCAGGAAATCCGGACGCCCCGCCGCAAGACATTGATACAGATGGCGATTCATTCCTATCGCATACGACGACACGGCACACTCTATCTCGTCCTTCTGGGTCTTGCTGCCAGAAAATTCATAGACACGCTGCTTCTGATGGAAAATGCAATATGCCGATTCAATGGCATCCGATGGAATCCTTATCTCCCCCAGAATCTTGTCAATGACAGGATATATCTCATCTTCAGAAGTGTACGGATGGACATTGAAATAACTGTCGCCCGTAATCATGGCCGACATCTGCGTCCTTGTCCTGTCATAGAAAACATGACAAGGCTTGCCGATGCTCTCGGCAAAACCAAGCTCATAACCGACACCCAAAGAGGGATTCGTGCACTCGCCTATCAGCACGTCGCTCTCGCGGAGCCATGACGTATCCTGCCTGTAGATATCAATATCACCGACGCCCTTCTCCTTGACGGCCAATGCTTTATCGCCGATATGCTCAGTCAGGACAATGTCAGTTTTCTTTATATATGATATGATACGGGAATAGAGTTCCGCATCAGTCCTGCCACCCCTGATAGAGCCGGCAAAATATACTTTAACTTTCATCAGATTATAATCACATCAAGTTCCGCAAAGTGCACAAGCCAGGACAGAGCTATTTTACAATACCCTTTTCCAGATACTCCACCAGATTCATGCGCACATGCTCACTGGCATTGTCTCCTGCGACCTTTGCCATGTCATGGTCCACCATCAGCTTGACAAGTTCCTCAAACGACGTCTTTGCCGGATTCCACCCGAGTTCAGCCTTCGCCTTCGTCGGGTCTCCCCACAAATTGACCACATCCGTCGGACGATAAAAATCAGGAGAAACCTCGACAAGCACGCGACCTGTTTTCTTGTCAATGCCTTTTTCGTCAGCCCCCTCGCCGACAAATTCAAGGTCAATGCCAACATGCTTGAATGCCAGATAGCAGAACTCGCGAACGCTATGCTGCACTCCGGTCGCAATCACGAAATCCTCAGGCTTCTCATGCTGAAGAATCAGCCACATGCATTCCACATAGTCCTTGGCATATCCCCAGTCGCGCAATGACGACAGATTACCGAGATACAGCTTGTCCTGCTTGCCCTGAGCAATACGTGCAGCGGCCAATGTTATCTTTCTGGTGACAAAGGTCTCTCCCCTGCGCTCCGACTCGTGGTTAAAGAGAATTCCCGAGCAGCAGAACATGTTATAGGCCTCACGATATTCCTTGACAATCCAGAAGCCATACAGTTTGGCAACTGCATAAGGGCTATAAGGATGGAACGGCGTATTCTCATTCTGAGGCACTTCCTCCACCTTTCCGTAGAGCTCAGATGTCGATGCCTGGTACATTCGGCAAGTCCCGGTCAACCCGCATTGACGTATAGCCTCAAGCACGCGCAGCACGCCGACAGCGTCAGCATTGGCCGTATATTCTGGGGAATCGAAGCTGACCTGGACGTGGCTCTGGGCAGCGAGGTTATATACCTCGTCCGGGCGCACCTTAGACATCACCTGGAACATGCTCATGGAGTCGGTCATGTCAGCATAATGCAGATGGAAATGCGGACGGCCCTCCAGATGGGCAATCCTTTCACGGAAATCTACAGATGAACGGCGTATCACACCATGCACGTCATATCCTTTTTCCAACAGGAATTCTGCAAGATAGGATCCGTCCTGTCCCGTCACGCCTGTTATCAATGCTTTTTTCATATGTCAATGTATTTTGCTTGTATATACGGAAACCTATCCTATATGCTGAATCATTCTCATGAACGGTTCTCCGAAGAACATTACCTGCTCGCCCTTTTCGAAGCCGACTGACTCGTAGAGTTTATGAAGCCATGGCTTGACGACGTCCACGAGCAATGTCACCTTAGTGAATCCCAACGCCTCGGCAGATTCCAAAGCATTGTTCATGAGGATTTTGCCTATGCCATGTCCTCTGAATTCCGGCAAGACAGCCATAGAATCCAGATAATATTCGCCTTCTCCCGTCTCCGTTCCAGGTTCCATCTCAGGAATTCCCAGCGATTTAGCGACAAGCAAGAATGTCCTTTCAGCGAGTTCCTTGTAATCGCCGCCATTGTAGGACACCAACGCCCCGGCAACCTGTCCGCCAAACAGCGCGATATCCGTATTCCTGTAACTGTACAATGTATCCTCTCTTGCGCAGATGTCTGTCAATGCCACAAGAATGTCTGACAATTTTCCCAGCGGAGACGTGCCGCTCTCGGCAACCTCCTTGTCAAACACATTATATCCCATCGCAACCATTACCACATGAGCAATGAATCCGGCATCTTCTTTCTGTGCCTTCCTCAATTCCACCTGATTTTTTTTCATTTCTTCAAGAGGATTGGCAACCGGCTTGCTATCAATGCATTTGTTGTTCCGTATGTTGTCCGGATCTTTATAAATAAGGTCCATAACCAAAAATTTTGCTAAATTATTTTGTAAATATAAAAATTTGTTTCTACATTTGCAAACGCAAACGGGGATATAGCTCAGTTGGCTAGAGCATCTGCTTTGCAAGCAGAGGGTCGTCGGTTCGACTCCGTCTATCTCCACTTCGAGGCTTCTGGATCATCAGAGGCCTCTTTTTTTTGCATCAATGCCAGCAATGCGTGGCGGTATGGAGTTACGTAGGGTCATGGGGGAAACCCTGTATTCCGCGGTTGCTTACTCTTATTGTGTAAGCGTCTCCGGAGTTACGTCTGTTGTCGGGACGACGCCACATCGATTTTCACAATAGCCTGATTCACAGAAAGTTATAAAATTACGTGTGGATTAATGGTCAAAAAATCTTTGGAAATCCACACTTCAAATAAATGGTGCTTGATTATCAATGTATTACAGAGGGTGCCGTGGCATCGTCCCGGCCAGATGATTGTAGAAAAAACGCGGTTGGACACGACCGCCGTACTTCACCACTGACAGTACGACATGCTGTGTAATATGCAACATTCAGATGGATGCTGATGTAGCGTCAGCAGGGCTGCACCCGGGAGGACTTGCCGCCCTCGGCACGAGAGGAGGGCACTGAAAAAGTCCGCTGAATAGCATGGAAGCATGTTCAAATAATCCGCAAACAATCATTATATATTTGGTCGTCTGCGGATTATTTTGTATCTTTAATATATTGAAAAACAAATTGTTATGCTTCCAATACAAGGTACTATTCACTTCTCTGAATACTCGTCTCTGTATGACGTCGTTGTCCCAAAAGACAACAAACTGCGTCTAATCAACGAACTTGTTGATTTTTCTTTTATCTATGATGAGTTAAACGAGAAGTATTGTCGGGATAATGGACGTATGGCCGAAGATCCAGTGAGGATGTTCAAGTATCTTATGATAAAAAGCATATCTGGACTATCTGATGTGGATCTCGTGGACAAATGCATGTACGACATGTCCTATAAATACTTCCTAGGGCTTGCCCCGGAAGACAGGGTCATTGAGTCCAGCACTTTGAGCAAGTTCCGCAGGATGCGGCTAAAGGACATGAATCTTCTGGATACACTCATCAGCAAATCAATAGCCGTTGCAAAGGAGAAAGGGATAGAGATCAGCAAGAGAATAATCGTGGACTCCACTCATTCATCGACACGTTCCAAGCAGTTTCTTCCATCTGGAGTGTTGCAGAAGCAGGCTAAGATACTCCGCAAGTCTGTATATGAAGCGGACGCCAATATGAAAGACATGATGCCTGAAAAATATGAGGGTGACGACTTGGAAAAACAAATGGATTATGTGGCAAGGCTACTCAACTTCTTGAGGGGTCAAAAAGTTGCGGTTCTTCCTGCAGTGTCGGAAAAGATTAACCTTTTGGCAGAGATGGTGGATGATATAAAGGACCATTATACGGTGTCAGCAGATCCTGATGCCCGTGTGGGGCATAAAACAGCCGACTCTGCGTTTTTTGGTTACAAAGGGCATCTGGCAGTCGTGCCCGAACGTCTGGTGGTAGCCGCCACGATGACGTCTGGAGAGAAAGGCGATGGACCAGAACTGCCTCTGTTGATTGGCAAAGCGAAAGTCAATATCCCCGATTTGAAAGAGGTCATTGGCGATAGTGCATACTCCGGACAGAACAATCTGGAGTGTGCTTGGAAAGAGGGAGTGGAACTCGTCGCAAAGCTTAATCCTATTCTCACAACTGGTCGCCAGAGTGAGAGAAACGGCTTTGTCTTGAATAAAGATGCAGGTATGATGATATGTCCCGCCGGACATATGGCCATTCGCAAGTATCTAAAAAATCCAAGTTCAAAGACAAAGAGAAAGAATTTACAATACCGTTTTATTTTTGATGCGCATAAATGTAAAATATGCAATCATGCGAAAGAATGTGGCTATAAGGGTGGAGAACGAAAAGAATATTGCATAACAATCTTGACCAAACAGCAGGAGGAGTTAAAGCAACGGCAAGAAACAAACGAGTTCAAAGAAAAATATCGTGAACGATATATCGTTGAAGCGAAAAACTCTGAACTTAAACATCCTTTCCATCTTGACAAGGCAATCAGTTACGGACTTGACGCATTCACAATGCAGAGTGCCGTAGCTATCTTCACGTCAAATCTTGTGAGAATAAACAGGATATTGTCCGATAAAAGCAAGAAGTAGGACAGATATCCGCTCTATTTTCAAAAACAACTCCTTTAGAATCGACTATTCATCCTAAAAGTAAAAAAATGAAATTGCGTTCAAATACTCAATTCTCGCAGGCATTCAAGTCTGATAACTTTTTCAGTACCCTCGCACGAGAGGGAAGGGCCCGCGATAGCGGGAGGGCCTGGTCCTCCCGGGCGCAGCCCTGCTGCCCTCAGACAAAAACCATAAATACCAAACATACACAAAAATGCCACCCCATCCGGAGCGGCATTTTACAATATCTGAACGGAAACTAGTCCGCAACTGATCTACTAATACTCATCCCAAGACTTGATCTTGATCGCATCAAGAGACATCGAGCAGAACGCACGGATGAAGGCTGTGGCCAGACGCGCATTGGTGAACAGCGGAATGTTGCAGTCAATCGCATTACGACGGATGTGATATCCATTATACAACTCAAGCTCACTGAAATTCTTAGGAATATTGATAACCATATCGACCTCCTTGTTGCGAATCATATCGAGCGCTGAAGGGAAAAGACTCTTGAGAGAAGCATCCTTTTCCTCAGACGGCCATAGAACACGCTTACATGGAAGACTGTTCTCTATGAAATACTTATATGTGCCGCCAGTAGCGAAAAGCTCATAACCCTTGTCAGCCAACAACTTGCAGGCAATCAACATATCTGCCTTCTGGAGCGGATTGCCGGTCGAGAGCAGAATCCTCTTGGCAGGAATCGTATTGCCTACAGAAAGGATAGACTTGAGAAGAGCCTCATCCAGGTCATCACCGATACAGCCAACCTCACCGGTAGAAGACATGTCCACACCAAGCATAGGGTCAGCCTCCTCAAGACGCGCAAACGAGAACTGGGAGGACTTCACACCCACGTAATCCAAATCGAAAGCACTCTTCTGCGGAGCTGCAGGATGCTTGCCGAGCATAACCTTGGTAGCAAGCTCAATGAAATTGATCTTCAGCACCTTGGAAACGAACGGGAAGCTTCTGGAAGCTCTCAGGTTACACTCGATAACCTTGATCTTGTTCTCCTTGGCCAGGAACTGGATATTGAAAGGACCCGAAATCTGAAGAGCACCGGCAATCTTGCGGGCGATCTTCTTGATACGCCTTACAGTCTCCACATACAACTTCTGAGGAGGGAACTGGATAGTAGCATCACCTGAATGCACACCGGCATACTCGATATGCTCGGAAATCGCATATGCCAGAATCTCACCCTCATCAGCAACGGCATCGAACTCTATCTCCTTGCAACGGTCCATGAACTTGCTGATTACCACAGGATGCTCCTGGGAAACCGCAGAGGCCAATGAAAGGAAGTGAGTAAGCTGCTCCTCATCATAGCAGACATTCATGGCAGCACCTGAAAGGACGTAGGAAGGACGCACAAGCACCGGGAAACCCACCTTGGAAATGAACTTGTCCACGTCATCCATGGTCGTAAGCTCACTCCACTCAGGCTGATCCACGCCCAGAGAATCCACAATGCTGGAGAACTTGTTCCTGTCCTCAGCCTTGTCAATGTTGCAAGCCTTGGTTCCGAGAATCGGCACACCGCACTTGTCAAGCCTGAGAGCCAAGTTGTTAGGAATCTGACCACCCACAGAAACGACCACTCCATGAGGAGTTTCAAGTTCAATGACATCCATTACCCTCTCGAAGGTAAGCTCATCGAAATAAAGCCTGTCGCACTTGTCATAGTCAGTCGAAACAGTCTCAGGGTTATAGTTCAGAAGAACACCCCTGTAGCCCTCCTTTCTGATAGTGTCAATGCAATTGACAGAACACCAGTCAAACTCCACGGAACTTCCGATACGATATGCACCTGAGCCGAGGACCACTACAGACTTCTTGTCATTCTCATACCGGATATCATTGTAAGTACCGTTATATGTAAGGTACAGATAGTTTGTAGCCGCAGGGAACTCCGCAGCAAGAGTATCAATCTGCTTTACGACAGGAACAATGCCATGAGACTTACGGAAAGCACGGACAATGTCCTGATTATCTTTCAGATTGCCCTTGTCCTTGAATACAGCACGCTGAATCTGGAAATCAGAGAAGCCCTGGCACTTCGCCTGACGGAGAAGATCCAACGGCATTGACTCCAACGTGTCATACTCATTCATCTCGTTGTAAGTAGAGACAATGTTCTGCAGACGGTCAAGGAACCACTTGTCAATCTTGGTAAGCTCATGAATCTGATCCACCGTATAACCGGCGCGCATAGCCTTGGAAATCACAAAGATACGTCTGTCGGTGGGTTCACGGAGAGCTTCATCCACATTGGCAACCTGGAACTCCTTGTTGCCAACATAGCCATGGGCACCCTGACCGATCATACGAAGACCCTTCTGGATGGCCTCCTCGAAAGAACGTCCTACAGCCATAACCTCGCCGACGCTCTTCATGCTTGAGCCGATCTTGCGTGACACTCCGTGGAACTTGGAAAGGTCCCAACGAGGAATCTTGCAGACAATATAGTCAAGCGCAGGCTCGAAGAAAGCAGGAGTCGTCTTGGTGACAGAGTTCTTCAAATCGAACAAGCCATAACCGAGACCAAGTTTCGCAGCCACGAAAGCAAGAGGATAACCGGTAGCCTTGGATGCCAGGGCAGAAGACCTCGACAATCTGGCATTGACCTCAATCACCCTGTAATCCATGGCATTAGGGTCATAGGCATACTGCACATTGCACTCACCCACGATACCTATATGGCGCACGATGCGGATAGAAAGTTCACGAAGGAAATAGTAGTCCTTGTTCGACAAAGTCTGGGAAGGAGCGACCACAATACTCTCACCGGTATGGATTCCGAGAGGGTCGAAATTCTCCATGTTGCAGACAGTGATACAGTTGTCATACTTGTCTCGGACCACCTCATACTCAATCTCCTTCCAGCCCTTGAGAGACTTCTCCACGAGAACCTGAGGAGAGAAAGAGAAAGCCTTGGCGCAAAGTTCCTCAAGCTGCTCGTCATTGTCACAGAAACCTGAACCCAGGCCGCCGAGAGCATAGGCAGCACGGACAATCAGAGGATAACCGAGTTCATGGGCGGCACGTCTGGCCTCCTCCATATTCTCGGCCGGATGAGACTTGATGGTCTGGACATTGATTTCATCAAGCTTCTTCACGAAAAGCTCGCGGTCCTCAGTATCCATGATAGCCTGAACAGGGGTACCGAGCACCTGGACACCATATTTCTCCAGAACCTTGTTCTCATACAGTTCCACACCGCAGTTAAGCGCTGTCTGGCCACCGAACGAAAGGAGAATGCCCTGAGGGCGCTCCTTTGCGATAACCTTCTCCACGAAGAAAGGAGTAACCGGAAGGAAATAAATCTTGTCGGCAACACCCTCCGAAGTCTGGACGGTAGCGATATTAGGATTTATGAGCACAGTCTCGATGCCCTCTTCATGAAGGGCCTTGAGTGCCTGTGAACCAGAGTAGTCGAACTCACCGGCCTGACCGATTTTCAATGCACCTGAACCCAGGATAAGGACTTTTCTTATATTTGGATTTTTCATACTGTCAAAAATTAAAGTTTGCTGATAAACTCGTCAAACAGGAACTCCGTATCGGTAGGACCGCTGGAGGCCTCAGGATGGAACTGGACAGAGCAGAAAGGCTTGGTCTTATGACGGATACCCTCATTGGTACCGTCATTCATATTCACGAACCACGGCTCCCAGTCACTGCCAAGAGCGGAAGGATCCACAGCATAACCATGATTCTGGGAAGTGATGAAGCACCTGTTGGTACCTATCATGCGGACCGGCTGGTTATGGCTTCTGTGTCCATATTTGAGTTTATAAGTAGTCGCGCCGGCAGCTCTTGCCAGGAGATGGTTACCCATGCAGATACCGAAAATCGGCTTGTTCTGCTCCATCGCCTTGCGGATATTGTCCACAGTCTTCTGGCAGAACTCAGGGTTGCCCGGACCGTTGGAAATGAAAAGTCCATCGTAATCCAACGACAGGAAATCATAGTCCCATGGAACTCTGATGAGCTCCACTCCCCTGTCCACAAAACATCTCAGGATGTTGTGCTTCACGCCGCAATCGACCAGAACCACCTTCTTGTCACCTGAGCCATAACGGATTACCTCCTTGCAGCTGACGATATCGATCTGATTGTCAGTATTAGGATCATGAACCTCCTCCTCGGCAGCCTCACCCTCCGGGATAATCTGTCCCAGCATTGAACCGTTATCCCTCAGCATCTTGGTTATCTCTCTGGTATCGACTCCGTAGATTCCCGGAATTTTCTGCTCCTTCATCCACTCGTCGAGGCTCTTTACCGCATCCCAGTGGCTGTATTTGAACGAATACTCAGAAATCACAAGGCCACGTACCCAGATTTTCTCAGACTCGAAGTTCTTAGAAATACCGTACTGGTCAATGCCCTCGTCCGGTACACCATAGTTACCGATGAGCGGATAGGTTACACAAAGAATCTGTCCTGAATAAGACGGATCGGTAAGGCTTTCCGGATAACCTACCATGGCTGTGGAGAATACCACCTCTCCATCACATGGCTTGTCATACCCGAAAGACCAGCCCTTCAGTTCTGTCCCATTCTGAAGGCGTAGTGTTGCGCGAAGTCTTTTTTCCATTTCTACTCGTAATATTAAAAAAAAGACCACTCCCGGAAAATAACGGGAACGGCCAATCAATCAACGGTTTCAGGAAACAATGATAACAAAGGACACATGTTCTGGAGCGAATCCTGAATATTTGCGTATGTTCCTATGTACATGACCTGAAAATTTTTTATGTTCTTTTTCAGGTTGCAAATTTAAGACTTTTTTTTGAATACAAAACGCCGGACTGCAATATATTCCCACAAAAATTGTTTTAGAAATTCGATTTCACAAACTCATATCGTTTCACATATTGCAACATTGATATAAAGAATTAATTTTGCGCGATTTTTTACGACAATTATACGAAAGATATATGGCAAACGAGAAAAGCAACTTCAGGAGATGGCTTCCGGTCATAAGCCTCACATTCTCCACATTCATATTCAACACATCAGAATTCATTCCCATCGGACTGCTTTCCGACATAGCCTCCGACTTTGCAATCACTGAGTCAAAGGCGGGTATGCTCATCACCGTCTATGCATGGATAGTGGCATTGGCCTCTCTCCCCCTCATGCTCGCATTTTCGAAGACCGAGAACAAGAAACTGATGCTCAGCATCGTAGCATTGTTCATCGCCAGCCACACACTCTCAGGATTTTCGACAAGTTACTACATGCTCATGCTGTCCAGAGCCGGAGTCGCATGCGCACATGCGATATTCTGGTCAATAGTAACTCCGCTGGCTGTACGTGTAGCACCGGAAGGCAGACGCTCGACGGCATTAAGCCTGATTATCACCGGCTCATCTGTGGCAATGATTGTCGGACTGCCGCTTGGCAGGGCCGTGGGCCTTCTCGTCGGCTGGAGAGCCACATTCCTCCTCATAGCAGCATTGTCAGCAGTAATATTCATAATCCTGGCAGCCTCACTTCCGAAGACTCCTAGCGACAATGACATTTCGCTCAAGTCACTTCCTTCCCTCCTCAAGACACCGGGGCTCGGAGGCATTTACCTTCTGACAGTAATCATAATCACAGGCCACTATACTTCATACAGTTACATCGAGCCGTTCCTTGCACAGACAGCAGGAATGTCCAACACATTGATTACAATGGTTCTCTCCATCTTCGGCATCGTGGGAATCATCGGAAGCTATTTCTTCGCGAAATACTTTGACAGACATCAGTTTACATTCATCAGATTCGCTGTGGTAGGAATAAGCATCTTCACTCTTTTGCTCCTTCCGTCCGCATTCAACACTGCAACCGTCATCCTGATATGTATCCTCTGGGGCCTGGCCATCAACAGTTTCAACCTCTCGTTCCAGTCTGAAATCCTCCAGGTTGCTCCTCACGGAACCGCCATCGCAATGTCCATCTATTCCGGCATCTACAATGTAGGAATAGGAGCAGGCGCCCTCGTGGGAGGAAACGTCTGCTCCTATATGGGAATCAGCAATATCGGATTTGTCGGCGGCGCCATCGGACTGGTCGCTTCCGCCTACTGCATTCTGAGGCTCATACCGATTCTCAGAAAGGCCGCCTGAAAGCCGCAATCCTGACAGCAAACCGTCAGAAAATGAAAATCTACCTTATAATGATCTCATCCACGAACAACCATGCCTTGCTGCCTGCAAGCCAGTTCCAGGATGGGACATCACCCTCAGACGAAGCCTTGACATTGACATACCTCGTCTTTACCGGCGCGAAATCGAGCACATGCTCCTTTGTCGTAGCAGTCTCTTCCGTAACCTGCTGAAATTCAGCGCCTGCAACCTCCCTGAACGCCTTTCCGTCATCGGAAACGGAAATCGTCATATCCTTCGCATCGAAAATTCCGTCATGGCTGACAATGCAGAAACTTGCACCGGCAGATGAGATTTCCACAGGTTCGCCAAGGTCAATGACAGCATCCAGGCCATCCCCGTCGGCAAAGCCGAGCCAACGTCCGGAAGAGAACATGGTATTGCCCCTCAGTCCGTCCACCAGCATTATCGCACCATCATACTTATAAGAGTCAGACGGCTGGACACCAAGAGAAATCTTTGTGGCAGTAGCCTTGTTGAAAGATATATTTTCCTCAAACTCAGCACCCTTCTCGCCATTTCTGAAGGTCACGGCCCTTATGTCAGATGCCTGGCGTATTTCCAGAGGAGCAGTATAGACGGCTGACTCGAGAGTAGGCTCCGAGCCATCTGTCGTGTACCTTATTTCCGGATCTCCGGCAGCCCGGAGAGTCACGACAATGGCCTTGCGCTCCACATCAGTCGAAAGACTGGCATTGACATCGAAAATATGCTTCGCATAGTTATAGCCGTTCTTGTCATAAATCCCGGTAAGCGGAACGACAGCCTTCAGGAATTTGTCATAATCCTTCACTGCAGGATTACGCCACTGGTTTTCAGCAAGGGCAGCCCATCGTGGCAGGACCATATACTGGGCATGACGGAAATCAGGGACATACTCAGTCCACAGATTAGCCTGGACACCAAGAATATGCTTGGCCTGCTCGGCATTGAGCTCAGACGGAACCGGATTATACATATAGACATTCTCGACAGGAGTGTAGCCGCCGATTGCCAACGGTTCTTTGGACACGTCCTTTCCCTGATAGAAATCGAAATACAGACAAGACTTCGGAGTCATAATCACGTCATGACCGGCCTTGGCAGCCTCGATTCCACCTTTTTCGCCCCTCCAGGACATGACAATCGCACCCGGAGCGATTTCACCTTCCAGAATTTCATCCCAGCCGATAACCTTGCGGCCTCTCTCCCCCAGATACTCAGTCACATGCTTCATGACATAGCTCTGAAGTTTCTGCTCCTTCGTATGTACCCCGTCATCAGTCAGCCCGAGCTTCGCTATAAGTGCCTGACATTTAGGGCAATGCTGCCACTTCGTCTTAGGGCACTCGTCACCGCCGATATGAATATATTCTGACGGGAACATCTCCAGAACCTCATCGAAAACATTGTCAAGGAACTCGTAAATCTCCGGATTTCCGGCACAGAGCACATCATCAGAAACTCCCCACGTCGTCCAGACCTCGTAAGGACCTCCTGTGCAGCCAAGTTCAGGATATGAGGCCAACGCCGCCTGCATGTGTCCCGGAAGATCTATCTCAGGAATCACGTTGATATGACGCTTTGCCGCATAGGAAACGATATCACGGATCTGCTCCTGTGTATAATATCCGCCATGACGTTTTCCGTCATACCTCTTCGGGACATCAGTGGAATTGCCGATGATAGTCTCTTTTCTCCACGCACCCACCTCGGTCAGCCTCGGATACTTCTTTATTTCAACTCTCCAGCCCTGATCCTCAGTCAAATGCCAGTGCAGCATATTCATATTGTGCAATGCCATCATGTCAATGAAAGTTTTGACCTCATCGACATTGAAAAAATGACGGCTCACATCAAAGTGGGCACCACGATAACCGAATGCCGGCTCATCGGCAATTCTCACAGCAGGAAGCGACGGATCCGAAGCCAGGCACTTGCGCAGAGTCTGAGCCCCGTAAAAGACGCCCGCAGCCGAACCGCCCCTGATGGAAACACCGTCAGAGCCGATTGTCAGCTCATAGCCTTCCTCCGGAAGATTTTTGTCAATGTCAATGCTGACCTCCTTCTCAGAAACCGGCTTGACAGCAACAGTCAGGCGCTTTCCCGTTTCCTCGGCAATATAATCCGACAGGAAACCGGCCTCATTGAAAAGGGCAGAATCCGGCAGGGAAATCAGCGTATTGTCATTGATAAGAAATGAGCCTCTTCCCGCAGTCATCGTTTTCGGGGTCGGGACGATTTCATAAGGGATTTCACATGGGCTGTTACATGAAACAATGCCTATTCCGGCAGCCAGCAATGGCATCAGTGACAGAAACTTCATCTTGTTTACAGTTTTACGTATTACTAATGGACAGAGGGCAAACTCATGTCCTTTCCGGAGACAAAAGTAGTACATTTTTCGCTATTTTTTCATTTTTCTTATTATTCATCCGATAATTTGTAAAAAATTTCATAAATTTGAAAATCAATAACTCAAGCAGCGCAAGCACAAAACTTGAGCATATACAACACCTCCCGGCCAGCCTATTTGAAGAGGCAGTCCGAGCAAACGAATAAATAGTATCATGGCAGAAGGTTTTCTCAACAGCGTAAATGAAAAGAACGCAGTACTTAAACAGCGAATCCTCAGTTTATGTATTGCTGGCGGCGACTACAGCATATCTGATTTCAGCAAAGAGCTGGACAGCAGCATCCCGACAATCACTAAACTTGTATCCGAACTGATCGAGGCAGGATACCTGAAAGATCTCGGCAAGGCCGGAATTTCCAGTGGCCGCAGACCGAGCATCTACGGTCTGAATCCGGACGCAGGATATATTGTCGGCGTGGATGTCAGAAGGTATCACATAAGCGTCGCAGTAACCGACTTCAAGGGTAAAATAGTCGATTCCCAGTCAGATATCCCGTTCACATTGACAAACACGGTGGAATCTTTCCATGAACTGTGCGAGTTCCTTCTCTCGTATATCGGAAAACTCGGCATAAAGAAAGAGAACGTCCTCACCTACGGGCTTAACCTCACCGGACGAGTGAACCACGTGACAGGTTACAGTTATTCATACTTCATCGGAGAGGACAAGCCAATCGCGGCAACGATGGAAAACTACCTGGGCCGCCCGGTGTCCATAGAAAATGACTCCAGGGCCATGTGCTTCGGCGAATATCGCGCCGGCATCGGCAAGAACGAACAGAACATGATTTTCATCAATGTCAGCTGGGGTCTCGGCATGGGCATGATAATGGACGGGAAGCTATACTACGGAAAATCAGGTTTCTCAGGCGAAATCGGACACGTTCCGCTTCTTGCGAATGACATCATCTGCCAATGCGGAAAGGTGGGTTGCCTAGAAACTGAAGCCTCAGGCTCTGCACTTCACAGGGAGTTCATAGAGAAACTCGCAGCAGGCAGGGCATCAATCCTTTCTGAAAAATACAAGAAAGGAGAAGAAATCACCATTGAAGACATCACGGGAGCATTGGCCGATGAAGACATGCTTGCCATCGAATGCATAGAACATGTCGGCAAGACATTGGGAAAAGCATTGGCCGGTCTCATAAACATTTTCAATCCGGAACTCGTCGTCATCGGCGGAAGACTCAATGTCACGGGCGATTATCTCCTTCTGCCTATCAAGAGCGCAATCAACAAATATTCGCTCAATATGGTAAGCAAGGATTCAAGGATTGAAATGTCCAAATTGGGCAAGGACGCTGGACCTATCGGAGCCTGCATGCTGTCAAGAAGCCGTCTCCTCGGTCTGATGTAAACATTTTCAAGATATCTAACACGCTGAGTATTGGATTATTGCGGACGAATTTGCAGCTTTGGATTTGATACACCTTAATCTTTATCAATTATGAAAGCTACAAGAATCCTACGCGCCATTGTGATCGGCGCATTCGCAGTTTTCTCATTATCATGCAAGAAAGACTCTCCAACTGCGCCTGAAGCCCCGGGACCTGAACCGGAAAATCCTGACGAAACAGTCGTGCCTGCACCGGTTCCTATGGACACACTAGTCTATGCCTATGGCCAGGAAGCCGTCAAGGACCAGACATATTACTATGCAGCAATCTGGAAAGACGGCAAGAGAACCCTGCTCTCTGACGGCGAATATGACGCCTTCTGCAACGCCGCATTCGCAGACAACGAATATCTTTACGTGGTAGGCTGCGAAGCTACCGGCGACCTGATAGACGACGGATTCTATGAGCCGTACAAAACCAACAGAGGCGTCCTCTGGAAAGTCAAGATCGGGGATGAAACAAATGTGACCAAGACTGATCTCAGCGACGGAAAATACAACACATCCCCTATAGCAGTCACAGTAGTGGACGGAAAGGTCTATGCCGCAGGTTTCGACACGCCGAAGTTCGACAGAAGAGCCATCATGTGGTCAGACGGACAGCAGGAATACCTTACTGACGGCAGTACTGACGCCCTCACATATTGCATCTACGCAGACGGAAAAGACATATATGTAGGCGGTTACATCCAGCCGGCAGACAACAAGTCCGGCGGAATCGCGACAATCTGGAAGAACGGTGTCGCACAAAGCCTGACGGACGGAACCACAGTGGCAAAGGTCAATGCCATCTGCGTGGACAACGGCAAGGTCTATGCGGCCGGAGCGGAAAAAGTATCCGGCGGACGCTGGAAGGGAGTCCTCTGGATTGACGGCAAAGCACAGTATTTCACTGAAGAAGCCGGCACTGAAGTCTGCGGACTTTACGTTAAGGACGGAAAATATGTCATCTCAGGAAACATGACCGGAACCGGTTCTGCCAGCGACATTTCTGTATATGTATGGACCAATGACGGTGCGACCAAGATTTCCTCCGGGGATGTGTGTCAGGGTACAGGTCTTACTGTCGCGGGTAAGGATATCTATGTATGTGGCAATCAGTTCATTGGCTATACAGAGGACTACATGGAAATCTATAACGGATATCTCTGGAAAAACGGCGAACTTCAGACACTGGAAGTCGAAGCCCAGGACTACTCGCTCTGGGGAGTGACTTTCGCATCAGTTCCGAAGAAATAATAACCCGGGAGAATCACCGGACAATCGGTTGTACAGCTCAATTTCAGTCATTTTCTGGAATTGAGCTGTTTTTCGATTTCCAAACGCTCCGACTCCTTCATCGGAAGGGTCGATGCCTTTTGCAGGCAACTGGAAGCCTCATCAGAACGACCTGCAGAAAGATAATAATGGCTCAGGGTCTTGTAGGTATTATAATAATCCGGATTCAGGGAAACATACAATTTCAATGAATCATCAGGAAATGTCAGTCCGAGATGGGCAGCTTTCTGAATTACATACGTCATGCGCTTGAACTCCAGGACATTCCTGAATTCCTGAGAATGCACGAATGAATCCTCAGGAATTTCATCGGAAACGGATTCAATGCCGGAAGAAAAATCAGAAGAGAATACCTTTTCCAAGTCATAGCAGACGAACTTTCCGCACTGCCAGGGCGAAGTGGAAACCCATATTTTTCTCTCCTCAGGTCGGAAAATCACGGAATGCATCGCCAGCAGCTGATTGATTGCCAATTCATTGCAATACCCTACAGACTTGCCGCCTTCTCCATGCATATCACGCAGGATAAGGGCAGCCGAGGCCACAGAAACACGGCCTACAGAATCCATAAGTTCCTCTACCCTGCGGAAACGATGCATACTGTCAGACATACGGATATTCTCCACATTGACAGGATTGTCCTTGAAAAAGTCTGACTGATAATGGTTTGTGCAGACGATTCTGGACACTGAAGAATCGGAGGCGGCAGGATCATACAATGCCATTGACGAAGGAGTCTTTTCAATGATGGCAACCCTCCTGTCATTGACAGAACCCACCATTATCGACTCTGAAACGAAGGTGCTGTACTCCCCCGCGATTTTCCATGCCTCGTCAATGGTGGAGGCATATTGGAGTATTCGCTTGGTCAATATCGATATCGGAGTGGCAGACATTGTAGGCACCTCGAGTTTGGATGCATTGATGGTTACGGTCAATCCTTCGGTATTCATTCCGGAAAGGACACCCAACATTCCCGGCCAGGTAACAGAGACATAAGCATAACCGGAGTCAGGTTCCTCAAAGAGTATCAGTTTGTTACGGGCAAAATCCTCACCCATGTAGAAGTCGAAGTTGCGCCCGATTATCATCGATGAATCCTCCGAATCCTTGCCCCAGGCGGCAAAAGAAGTGCATCCTACAAGCATGTAATCCTGCATGACGTGACCGATGTCGTGGGCCGAATGGTACTGCATCTGCCTCTCATAAGGATTTCCGAAATCGTCGAACTCATGAGTGCAAGAGGCAGACATTCCCTTGATTTCCTGACGGTATTCCAGAGGGACGCTCTGCCCCAGACGTCTGTTGAAAATCGTGATGAAGTAATGCAGGAAATCGCGGTAGCGCTTGCTGGGAACCATCTCGAACAGTTTGTCGGTAAACGCCTTTTCCTGAATATAAAGCAGGTCGGGAGCCAGTTTGCCGATTGCCTCTCCCCTCTCAAATGCGGAACCGGAGACCTTCATCTCCCAGAGCCCTTCCGCATTGATACGCAATGCATTGTCCTTCCACCTGCGGAGGCTGTCGGACACGATTTCCGCATTCCCCTCCGTAGGCGAAAACTCCGGTTCATCCAGATCTGCAGTCGCATGAAGCACAACACAGACAGTTGCAAGCACCAGGGCTATCGCCAGTACACCGGCAAGACCCCACAAGAGCAGTTTGAGAAAAAACTTGGCAATACGTGACATAACTTCAACTAAAACTTCAGTATATAGAATGTATTGGAAGTGACCGCATCATTGGAACGGACAGTCATTTTCAAGCCGACCGCAGAGGCAATTGACGACATCCTTGAATGGGATATGAAATTCAGTTCGCCCTGAGTACGGTTGAATGCAAGAATACGGGTGGAGAACACCTCGCTCAATGCAGTAACTTTCTGTCCCTTCGCATTTTCCGAATCAGAATCGCGCACCAGAATCATACCTCCCGGCAACAGTTTTTCAGCACATCTTCTTATCAATGCCTCCTGCGCCTCCGCATCGAGATAATGCAGCATATCGCTGATTACAAACGCATTGCTCTCAGGAAGTTCACATTCTGCCGCATTGCCGCACCTGAACTCGAGATCCGGAAGATTCTTCAGAAGCCAGGAGTTCTGCGCAACCGCTATCTTGTCAGCATCATAGTCAATGCCGATAATCCGTCTCTCCGGACAATACATGGATAGCATGAAATCCATCTGTCCCATGCCGCAGCCTATATCGGTTATCCTGCCCTCTCTTGGAAGGACAGAGTGGAAGAACGAGTAACTGTCCTCCATCTTGGTCTTGACCTTCACATACCACTCAGTCACAGGACCTTTGTAAATATATGAAGAGACCAGAGCCTTACGGAAATACGGATTCACAGGGCCGTCATACTTCTTGCACAATTCCGCATACTCCGACTTCACAATAGCGGATATA
>OQWM01000133.1_pt1 | contig 40246 bp, 32 predicted proteins | sample 1691531 | NCBI WGS metagenome assembly OQWM01 (sample SAMN03418257, study PRJEB22391) | human gut metagenome | biome: human-gut; feature: organic feature; material: feces | host: Homo sapiens | place: Tanzania | collected 2013-01
TGGCCGACATTGGTCACGACACCAGCGATCAGGGTGATGAGGCTGGCGAAGAAGGGGTTCCGGGACTTGCAAAGACACTTGCTATAAAAACATTATCCCAGTTAATTGACTCTGATTTCAGCAGAATCCAGTTCACTCCTGACCTGTTGCCAGCCGACGTTATCGGTACTTTGGTATATTCTCAGAAGAACGAGAACTTCCAGGTAAAGAAAGGACCTGTATTTGCAAACTTCGTTCTTGCAGATGAGATAAACAGAGCACCGGCAAAGGTTCAGAGCGCATTGCTTGAGGCTATGCAGGAGCGACAGGTTACAATAGGCAGTTCCACATTCGATTTGCCAACACCATTCCTCGTAATGGCTACACAGAATCCTATAGAGCAGGAGGGTACTTATCCTCTGCCAGAGGCGCAGGTAGACCGTTTCATGTTGAAGGTGGTAATTGATTATCCTACATTGGAGGAGGAGAAACTTATCATAAGAGAGAATCTTCGTGGCTCCATGCCGGAAGTAAAACCTGTTGTAGGTGTTGATGAGATAATCAAGGCAAGGGAAGTAGTACAGCAGGTATATATCGACGAAAAGATAGAGCAGTATATTGCTGATATAGTCTTTGCAACACGTTATCCTGAGCGTTATGGGTTGGAGAACCTGAAGTCTTTGATAACATTCGGTGCCAGCCCTCGTGCAAGTATAAATCTTGCCAAGGCAGCCCGTGCGTATGCCTTTATCCGTCATCGTGGATATGTGGTGCCTGAAGATATCCGGGCTGTCGCTTATGATGTGCTTCGTCATAGAATAGGTCTCTCTTACGAGGCTGAGGCAGACAATGTGTCAAGTGAAGAGATAATCAGTAACATAATTAATAAAGTGGAGGTTCCTTGATGGAAACTCAGGATTTATTGAAAAAGGTCCGCAAGATTGAAATAAAGTCTCGCGGACTTAGTAATAATATATTTGCAGGACAGTACCATTCTGCTTTCAAGGGTAGGGGTATGGCATTCAGCGAAGTGCGCTCTTATCAGTATGGCGACGATGTGCGCGATATTGATTGGAATGTCACGGCAAGGATGAACCATCCCTATGTGAAGGTGTTTGAGGAAGAGCGTGAGCTGACGGTAATGCTGCTTGTAGATGTCAGTGGGTCACTCGATTTCGGAACACGTACAGAGACCAAGCGTTCTGTCGTTACAGAGATTGCAGCGACTTTGGCATTCAGTGCCATTCAGAATAACGACAAGATAGGAGTTGTTCTGTTTTCTGATAAAATAGAAAAGTATATTCCGCCAAAGAAAGGTCGCAAGCATATTCTGTATATAATACACGAGTTGCTCGATTTTCATCCTCAAAGCAGACGTACGGACATCTCCTGTGTATTGGAGTTCCTTGTAGGAGCGATGAAGCGCAGATGCACAGCATTCCTGATAAGTGATTTCTATAGCAGAAAGGATTTTGACAAGGAAATGGTGATATGTAGCAAAAAGCATGATATGGTTGCTTTGCAGGTGTATGATCCGTTTGCCAAGTCGTTGCCTGATGTAGGGCTTGTCAAAGTGTGTGACCTCGAAACAGGACATGAGATGTATATTGATACGAGCGACAAGAAATTGCGACGTGCACACGCTGACTATTGGTCAAGCAGACAGAAGACATTGGACGTGCTCTTCAAGAAGACAAACGTTGACAACGTTTCCATAGCTACGAATGAGGATTATGTGAGCAGTCTGCTAAGCTTGTTTAAAATGAGAGCGTAAAAGGTTTACTTATAGTGAATTACGAATGATGACACGTATTATAACTTTAATGCTGACATTGATTGCGGTTTTGCATGCCAATGCGCAAATAACAATAGATCAGCGTATAGATACGATGCAGATTCTTATTGGAGAACAGACGAATCTGACGATCTCTGCCACTATAAAGCATGGGCAGAAAATTGCTTTCCCTTCTTTTAAGAGGAGTCAATATATAACACCGGGACTTGAAGTGTTGGAGAATCTTGAGTCTGATACAACAAAGCTGGACGATGACAAGATAAGAGTGTCAAAGTCGTATGTATTGACTTCTTTTGATGAAAATCTGTATTATATTCCTTCCCTGAAGATAAAGGTCGACGGAAAGAACTATCCAACGAAGGCACTTGCCCTGAAGGTGCTTACTGTTCCGGTAGACACTCTTCATGCCGATAAATTTTATCCGCCTAAGGATGTGCAGGACAATCCTTTTATGTGGACAGAGTGGGTATCTGTATTCCTGTATAGCCTGTTGTTTGTCGTCTTGCTCGTTTTAGTTGTGTACTTTGTTGTACGTCTGAAACAGAACAAGCCGATAATAAGCCGTATACGTCTTGTAAAATACGTGCCGCCTCATCAGAAGGCAATCAATGATATCGAGAAGTTGAAGGCCGACAGAGCTGTCGTGTCAGAGAACCAGAAGCAGTATTATACCGATTTGACAATGATTCTGCGAAAGTATATAGCAGAGCGTTTCAAGTTTGACGCAATGGAAATGACGAGTACTGAGATTATAGACCGTCTGCGTGCTGAAGGAAATGGTGCGATAGACGAAGTCGTGAATCTCTTCCGTACAGCCGATCTCGTTAAATTTGCCAAGCATTCAGCTCTTATAAACGAGAATGATGCAAATTTGATGAATGCCTTGGCATTTATCAATGATACAAAGGTGGAAGAGAAAGAACCGGTGCGTGTGGTTACGGTAGAGGAGAAGAAGAAGGCAGAAGTTGCTAACAAGCGTATCCTCCTCAAGTCGGCAATAGCACTTAGTGTAATTCTTGCTTTGGCTGCTCTCGTGGCGGTTATATATAAGGCATATCTTTTAATTTAGGATTCTATGGAATTTGCGAATAAAGAATATTTGTTTTTGCTTCTGCTTATCATACCATATATATTATGGTGTATGCTATACAGGAAGAAGAATGAACCGGCATTGCATGTGGCGGATTCTTTTGCATATTATAATGCGCATAAGAGTCTGCGTACAAGACTTGTTGAACTGCCGAATGTCATAAGGGTATTTGTGTTCATATTTGTGGTGTTGATTCTTGCCCGCCCCCAGACCTACAACAGTTGGGGAACGAAAGAAACTGAGGGTATTGACATCATGATGGCAATGGACGTCTCTACAAGTATGCTGGCGCAGGACCTTAAGCCTAACCGTATAGAGGCAGCAAAGGCTGTAGCTTCTGAGTTCATCTCCGATCGCGAGAATGACAATATAGGTCTTACTGTATTCGCTGGTGAGGCTTTCACGCAGTGTCCTATGACAACAGACCATCAGTCGCTACTTAATTTGTTGATGAATGTAAGAACGGACATTGCAGAAAGGGGATTGATACAGGATGGTACGGCTATAGGTATGGGACTTGCCAATGCCGTTGCCCGTCTGAAGGACAGCAAGACAAAGAGTAAGGTTGTCATTCTTCTTACTGACGGTAGCAACAATATGGGAGACATTTCCCCACTTACGGCAGCGCAGATTGCAAAGAGCTATGGAATACGAGTGTATACGATAGCCATTGGCAGCAAGTCGTTGGCTCCTTATCCGGTTAAGGTGGCAGGGATGGTTCGATACGTGAATCTTCGTGCGGACATAGATACGAACACTCTTCGTCAGATTGCCCAGATGGCAGACGGACAGTTCTATCGTGCCACCAACACTTCCGAGCTTAAAAGAATATATAAGGATATAGACAAATTGGAGAAGACACGCATGAGCACAAAGAATTTCTCAAAGCGTTCCGAGGCATATATGCCGTTTGCAATGGCTGCAATAGTATTGCTCGTAATAGAGCTGCTGCTGAGACTTACTGTTTTGCGTCGTATTCCATGATAGTGTAACAATATTAATCGTTTGTATGAAATTATGAGATTTGCTGATTCTATATATTTGTATCTCTTGATACTGATACCTGTATTTGTTGGAATATGGGCTTTCTATATCAGAAGGAAAAAAACTCTTCTGAAGCGTCTGGCAGACAGTAATCTGCAAGATGGACTGATGCCGGAACGCTCCAAGGTGCGTCCTGTAGTAAAGTTCATATTGTCTCTTACCATACTTGCCCTGTTGATAATAGTCCTTGCCCGTCCGCAGGCTGGCACGAAACTGAGCAACGAGAAGAGAAACGGAATAGAGGCTATGGTTGCTCTCGATATCAGTAACTCTATGCTTGCGGAAGATGTTGCACCATCCCGTTTGGACAAAAGCAAGATGCTGATAGAGAATATGATAGACGGTTTCAAGAACGACAAGGTCGGACTTGTAGTCTTTGCCGGCAGCTCCTTCGTGCAGTTGCCTATAACCACCGACTTCGTATCGGCAAAGATGTTCCTTCAGAGTCTTTCGCCATCTCTTATTGCCACACAGGGAACAGACATAGGCGGTGCCATAAACACGTGTTTGGGTAGTTTCACGAAGAAGGAAAATGTGGGCAGGGCGATAATTGTCATTACTGATGGAGAGGACCATGAGGGTGGTGCTCTTGAAGCAGCCCAGAAGGCAAAGAAGAGTGGCGTCAACGTCTTTGTACTTGGTATAGGATTGCCAAAAGGAGGTCTGATACCAGATGGTCATGGAGGATATATGAAGGATAATCATGGCAACGAGGTTATGTCTGTGCTCAATGAGGATATGTGCAAGCAGATTGCCCAGGCTGGTGGCGGCGCCTATATCCATGTAGACAACACCAATAACGCTCAGCAGACATTGAACTCGGAGTTGGCAAAGCTTCAGCAGGGAGAACTCTTCAATGCCGTATACAGCGAGTATGATGAGCAGTTCCAGACATTTGCCCTTCTTGCTCTTGTGCTGATTATAATCGAGGTGTTGATACTTGAAGTGAAGAATCCGATATTTAAGAATATCAAGTTATTTAAAAAATGATAACAATGATAAATACGAATATAAGACATATTGTTCTTTGTCTTCTGATGCTTGTCCCTTGTGTGCTTGAGGCACAGACAGACCGGGACTTTATCCGTCAGGGAAACAAGGCCTACCGACAGAAGAACTTTCCGCAAGCAGAGGTGCAGTATCGTAAGGCTCTCTCTAAGAATAACGGTAATCCGCAGGCTTTATACAATTTAGGCTGTGCGCTGATGATGCAGAACAAAGCTTCGGAGGCTGTAAAGTTCTATCAGAAGGCGAGCGAGGTGGAGACCAATAAGTTGCGTAAGGCTAAGATTTACCATAATATAGGCATCATTTGTCAGAGTGGAAAGATGTATGGTGATGCTATAAAGGCGTATTCGGAGTCGTTGCGCAACAATCCTCATGACAATGAGACGAGGTATAATCTTGCCCTTTGCAAGAAGTTGCAGAAGAATGGAAAAAACAACAAGCAGCAGCAACAGCAAAACGACAAGAACAAAGAAAACGGCAAGGACAAGCAGCAACAGCAGAAGGACAAGCCCGACAAGGAAAAGGCAAATCCTAAACAGCAGCAGCAACAGCCTCAGATGAGCAAAGATAATGCAGAGCAGCTGCTGAATGCGGCAATGCAACAGGAGCAGCAGACGCAGCAACGCCTGAACAGACAGCAGCAGCAACAGCAGTCGCGCTCTCTGGAAAAGAATTGGTGATATATAATATAGAGTAAAAGAGAAATAGCATTTATATATATATGTATATGAGAAAGGTTATATTAAATATAGTATTGTTACTTTCCGTTTTGGCATGTTATGCTCAGGGACTTCGTGTCTCTGCTCCGTCGCATGTCATGACAGGTGAGAATTTCAGACTATCATATGTAATCAACACGCAGGATGCCGGTGAGATTCGCATGGGCAATATTCCGGATGCATTGGAAGTGATAACCGGTCCGTACTGTTCTTCGCAGTCGAGCTATCAGGTTGTCAACGGTCATGCAAGCAGTTCTTCGTCGACAACGTTCACATATATATTATGTGCCACAAGGAACGGAACCTATAAGATTCCGTCGGCATCCGTTGTCGTCAACGGACACAGGTACACCTCACAACCCCATGTGATAAAGGTTTCCGGTAAGAACACATCCGCAAGTGGTGCTCCACACATGCACGACAACTCAAATGACCAGCCACATCTGCGTTCGGCAGGTTCCGCAATAAAGGGTTCAGACTTGTTCATAAAGGTCAGCGCCAACAAGAATACCGTCTATGAGCAGGAGCCGGTGGTGCTTACATATAAGGTATATACCCTTGTAGATCTTACAGAATTGAAAGGTGAAATGCCCGACCTTACGGGCTTCCACACCCTTGAGGTGCCGCTTCCACAGCAGAAGTCCTTCCATTTAGAGAATCATAACGGGAAGGCATATCGTTGTGTGACATGGAGCCAGTATATAATGTATCCGCAGATGCATGGTGCATTGAAGGTTCCGAGCATCGTGTTCAAGGGTTCCGTAGTGCAGCAGAACAGAAACGTTGACCCTGTAGAGGCTTTCTTCAATGGCGGTTCAGCTTACGTTGAAGTGAAGAGAGACATCGTGGCTCCAGGGTTGACCCTTAATGTGTTGCCGTTGCCTGCCAAGCCGGCTGGCTTCTCAGGTGGAGTAGGTACTTTCAATGTCAGCGCACAGCTTAACAAGAAGGATATCCGCACCAATGACCCATTCACTCTAAGAGTGGTGATAAGCGGTCGTGGTAATATGAAGCTCATCAAGCAGCCAGTTGTTAATTTCCCAAAAGACTTCGACAAGTATGATCCTAAGATAACCGACAAGACGAAGATTACGGGTAACGGACTGGAAGGAAACATGATATACGATTTCATTGCCGTGCCTCGCAATAAGGGAAAGTATACCATTCCGGCTATAGAGTTTACCTATTTTGATACGCAGAGCCATACGTATAAGACAGCAAAGACCCAGCCATTTGAAATAACAGTAGGGCAGGGCAACGGTTCTTCGTCCGTCAATGATTTCGAGTCAGACTTGAAGAACAAGGACATCAATCCGCTGATGGAAGGAAATGCAGAGATACAGGATATGAACACCATATTCTTTGATTCAGCAACGTATTGGGTTGTTTTCTGTTTTATAATACTGATAGCCTTGATTGTGATGTATGCCTTGCGCAAGTATATCTCTTTGGGCAATGATGTGGAACGCCGTAAGAACAAACGTGCCAACAGGGTTGCTTTGAAGCGTCTGCGCCAGGCCAATGAATCGATGCTTCATGGCAAGAAGGAGACGTTCTATGAGGATGTGCTGAAGGCTCTTTGGGGATATGCCGAAGAGAAATTCAACCTCTCTGCCAACGATCTGAACAGAAGTAGTGTTGAAGGTATACTGTTGCAAAAAGGCGTTGATGCAGCTCTTACAGACAAGTTTATCGGTATAATTGATGTCTGTGAGATGGAGCGTTATTCTCCTTCTGCAGCATCAGAGAATATGAATGAAATATTTGAGAATGCGATGAATACGATAACTTCTATAGAGAACTCTCTGAAATCAAAGCCTAAGGCAGCAGCGAGAAAGCTCTCAATGCTTCTTGTCCTTATGCTTATGACTGTTCCTGCATGTGCCATCACCAAGCAGAATGCTGATGCGGAATACAAGAAAGGCAACTATCAGCAGGCGATAAAGGATTATCGTGATTTGCTGAAGGGCGGTTCGAGTGCAGAGCTGTATTATAATCTCGGCAATGCATATTACCGTACCGACAACATCACCTATGCCATATTGAGCTATGAGAGGGCATTGCTGCTTTCTCCAAGCAACCGTGACATACAGTTCAACCTGCAGCTTGCACAGTCAAAGACGATAGACAAGATAGCCCCGGAGCCACAGATGTTTCTTGTGCAGTGGTATAAGTCGCTCGTCAACTGCCTGTCCATTGACGGCTGGGCATCCATGTCGCTTGTGTGTCTGGTGCTGGCATTTGTGATGATAGCCGTTTATCTTTTCTCCACAAAGGTGATGACGCGCAAGATAGGTTTCTTCTCCGGAATATTCCTTGCTGCCGTGGTGGTTCTCAGTATCACATGTGCATACAGACAGAAGTCGCAGTTTGTCAATCGCACGGGAGCCATTGTCGTTGCTCCATCCTTGCAGCTGAAGAAGACCCCTGACGACAAGGCTGCAAATGTGGCTGTTATTCATGAAGGTACAAGAGTAGATATCCTGGACGACAGTATGAAGGACTGGAAATATATCCGTCTTGGTGACAACAGAGAAGGATGGCTCCATGTTTCGCAGATAGAAAAGATTTAAGAAAGGAACAATAATGTCAGAAAGTTTCGACATAACATTGCTTGAGATGATAAATGGCAGCAGCTCTTCTTTTCTTGATGGGCTGATGCTTACCATGACTTCAGGTTTTGTATGGATTCCATTATACGTAGCTCTGCTTTATCTCGTTATAAACAACAGCGAGACGATGGCTCAGATAATGCTTGTTGTGGGAGCCGCTGTATTGTGCGTCCTGCTTTCCGGAGGTGTGTGCGATTATATCGTGAAGCCTCTTGTAGGCAGACTCCGACCTGTAAACGACCCAATGCTGAGAGATATTATTTTATCTGTAGAAGGTTATGGCTCAAAGGATTTCAGCTTCTTTTCCTCTCATGCGGCAAACACGGTCAGTCTCACCGTGTTCTTTTCGCTTCTGGTAAGAAACAGCAAGCTGTTTATCGCAATGCTTGTATGGGCGTTGACCAACTGTTACACCCGTTTGTATCTCGGCGTTCATTATCCTTCCGATGTCTTGGTAGGCATCGTCTGGGGTGCGCTGATGGGACTGTTGGTATATTATATCTATACAAAGCTTTATTCAACCCTCTCCATGGGCGGTGAGTTCATCTCAAACCAATATACTTCCAAGGGATATACGATAGTGACAACGGATATTGTTGTCATGACGATTGTGGCAATATATGTCTTTTCTGTATTGTATGCGATGACATTATCCTGAATAGAACAAACATATTAGAATAGAAAAATACAAAATATAATGGATGTAAAACATATAAAGATACATGATTACAACTATCCTCTCCCCGACGAGAGAATAGCTAAGTTTCCTCTTGCCCAGCGCGACCACAGCAAACTACTTGTATATAGAAAGGGGGAGATAAGCGAAGACCATTTCTACAACATAGCAAACTATCTGCCGGAGAATGCTCTGATGATTTTCAACAACACTAAAGTCATACAGGCACGACTGCATTTCAGGAAGGAGACAGGAGCCCTCATAGAGGTTTTCCTGCTTGAGCCGTATGCTCCGGCGGACTATGAACAGATGTTCCAGTCCACTTCGGAGTGCTCCTGGCTGTGTCTTGTGGGTAATCTGAAGAAGTGGAAAGGACAGAAGCAGACGCTTTCCCGTGAGATTGATGTCAAGGGAACCACCGTTAACCTCAGAGTGGAGTATGTCGGCGAGCATCATACCTCCCATCAGGTACGCTTCTCTTGGGACAATACGGATGTCAACTTTGCCGAAATCCTTGATGCCGTAGGTGAGCTTCCAATCCCTCCGTATCTTAACAGAGAGACACAGGAGAGTGACAAAACCACATACCAGACCGTTTATTCCAAGATAAAAGGCAGCGTTGCCGCCCCGACGGCTGGACTCCATTTCACAGACAACGTGTTGGCGTCTGTAGACAGTCATGGTGTAGACCGTGAGGAAATCACCCTCCATGTAGGAGCAGGCACCTTCAAACCCGTAAAGAGTGAAGAGATCGGTGGTCATGACATGCATTCGGAGTTTATCTGCGTGCACCGTTCCACGATAGAAAAGCTTATACAGCACGGTGGACATTCCATAGCTGTCGGCACAACAAGTGTGCGCACGCTGGAGAGTCTGTACTATGTAGGAATAAAGACTTCTCTTGACAAGTCTCTGACGGAAGAGGAACTTCATGTAGGACAGTGGGAGCCTTATGACGATAGTCTGCCCAAGCTGACCTCCGTGGAGTCCATGCAGGCAATCCTCCAGTATATGGATGCCAATAATGTGAACACGATACATTTCTCCACGCAGATAATCATTGTGCCGGGCTATGAATATAAAATTGTGAATATGCTCGTCACCAATTTCCATCAGCCGCAGAGCACATTGCTCTTGCTCGTAAGTGCTTTCCTGCATGGAGACTGGAAGAGAATATATGATTATGCGTTGGCTCATGACTTCCGCTTCTTGAGCTATGGAGACAGTTCGCTGCTCATTCCATAACTTGCTTTTAACCCTTCTTGCAGACAGTCTTTGATTGTTATATTATAGGGGCATCTTTGTTTCTTGGATAGAGACAGAGATGTCCCTATAGCTTCTTTTACCCCATAAGTAGACATGCGTTATGGCAATTGTTTATATAGAATTGTGAAATGCTCACTCCATATTGAACAATTTCTTTCTGATTATCTATTGTCTTTATAATTCAACTGAGATTAGATCTTACAATTGGTTATAATATCTCCAGCGCAATGGCGGCGCAGGCTTCTGCATCGGCAAGAGCATGATGATGGTTTGACAAATCATAGCCACAGCGGGCGGCGATTACATCAAGGGTATGACTGCCTCGTGGCCAGACTCGGCGCGAAGCCACACAGGTGCAGTAGAAGTCGTAATCGGGATAGTCCATCTGATAGACACGGAACACGGCTTTCAGACAACTCTCGTCGAACGCCTTGTTGTGGGCAACGAGAGGCAGGCCGGCTATCTTTGGCTCTATCTGTTTCCACACTTCGGGGAAGACGGGCGCATCTACTGTATCGGCGGCGCACAGACCATGCACCTGGCTACACCGATAGTTGTAATACTCGGGTTCGGGCTTGATGAGCGAGTAGAACTTATCCACAATCTCGCCGCCACGCACTATAACAATGCCCACGGAGCAGACGGATGAACGCTGGTTGTTGGCTGTTTCAAAGTCTATTGCTGCAAAATCTTTCATAATATAGGCTGCTGTTCTTGTTGATTCTGTGTCATATTAGTATATCGCATTATATTATACAGATAACGTTTCGACAGCAAAGATATTGCTCCGGTGTGTCATTTTATTTGGCTACCGTGTTCATAAACATATCATTTGCGGCGTCTATCCAAGCCTTTCGGGTGTGCTAAACGGGCTGTTTACGATGTCTGTCTATGGCACTTGCGATGCCTGTCTATGGTACTTATGATGCCTGTCTATGGTACTTGTGAAAGGAAAATTCGCATCCTGGCAAACTGTTTCTGTAATTACTCGTAAATGTATAAAATCTCTATTTCAACAAAAAGACAGCTGAAAAGTTTGGCGATATGGAGATAAAACCGTATCTTTGCGCCATAATATAACCCTTAGGTGGGAAAAAACTAAGGCTCGCCACTCCTTTTAAGGGGTGGCTTGTTTTTTAATATGCTTACTTGTTGGAAATATGGCTTTTTCTTTGAGAAACAGCATGAAGCGACAAGGCAGAAGAATGAAAGACAATAATATACACATAAGAAAACGAAAAGAAAAAAATGAAAATAGGTGATAAGGTAAGATTCCTGAGTGAGATCGGCGGAGGAGTGATTGTCGGTTTCCAGGATAAGAGCATAGCGTTGGTAGAGGACGAAGACGGTTTTCAGATTCCTACACAGGTTTCAGACCTTGTGGTTGTAAACGAGGACAAGCAGGCAAAGTCCGTTCCCGGCATGACTGTTCCCAAGCAGGAAGATGCCAAGGACACGATAAAGCGAAGCAACGAAAACCGCAATGAGGATCTGCTTGCCAAGGTTAACGACAAGGTGGGGATGCATGTAGTGGAGCGTGCCGACTCGGATACCATAAACATGTATCTCGGCTTTGTGCCGCAGGACAAGCAAAATATAAGCAAGACACGCTTCCATCTCTATGCCATCAACGACTGCAATTATTTCCTTTCATACACATATTCGTTGTTTGACGGCAAGAACTGGACTCTGCAGTCGCACAACGACCTTGAGCCGAACACCAAGCTGCTCATAGCGGAGGTAAGCATAGAGGACGTGGCGGAGTTTCAGAACGGAGCCATTCAGCTCAATGCCTACAAGGTGGGCAAGCCTTATGCCCTGCAGCCTACGATGGACGTAAGGCTGAAGGTGGACCCGGTGAAGTTCTACAAGCTGCATACCTTCCGCGAGAATGATTTCTTCGATGAGGATGCCCTCGTCATAGCTGTAGCCGAAAACGGAAAACCCGTTCGCGAGCTTGCCATCGACACTTCTGAACTGAAAAACAAGATGATGCAGAAGCAGAAGCTTGAAATCACTTCACCTGCAAGAAAGCCGGAGAGGAAGCAACACTCCCAGAACGAACCGCTGGTGATAGACCTGCATGCAACGGAAGTTCTGGATACCACAGCCGGCATGTCGAATGCCGAAATCCTCAACTATCAGCTGGATGTGTTCCGCAAGACCCTTGAGGAGTTCAAGGCAAAGAAAGGCATGAAGATAGTGTTCATACACGGAAAGGGAGAGGGAGTGCTCCGCAATGCCCTGATACATGAGCTGAGATACAGATACAAGAGTTATACATATCAGGACGCTTCATTCCAGGAATATGGCTATGGAGCGACACAGGTGACAATACATTAATATAAATATCCATGCAAAACGGATTCATCAAAGTGGCTTCCGCCATACCATCGGTAAAGGTAGCCAACTGCCAATATAACTTGCAGCAGATAGAGTCGCTGGTAGCCACGGCAGAGGGAAAGGGTGTAGAGATAATAGTATTCCCGGAACTGTCCGTTACGGGATATACCTGTCAGGACCTGTTCCGCCAGCAGCTCTTGCTGGAGCAGGCGGAACTGTCGGTAATGAAGCTTCTTGACTTCACCCGCAGCCTCGACATAATATGCATCATCGGTATTCCGGTGATAGCCGGAGACCTGCTTCTCAACTGTGCTGCCGTAATCCAGAAGGGCAGCATCCTCGGAGTAGTGCCGAAGACGTTCCTTCCGAACTATAATGAGTTCTACGAGAAGCGTTGGTTTGCCTCATCGCAAGACCTCAAGCCGACGGAGATTCGCTATGCCGGAACCAAGATACAGCTGACTGCCACACCAAAGGTGTTCCGTACATACGACGGTGTATGCTTTGGCGTGGAGATTTGCGAGGACGTGTGGGCTCCTGTTCCGCCAAGCAACAATCTGGCAATGGCTGGCGCAGAGATAATCTTCAATCTCTCGGCAAGCGATGAGCTGATAGGCAAGCATGCATATCTTGAGACCCTGCTTTCGCAGCAGAGTGCAAGAACCATTACGGGATACGTCTACAGCTCATGCGGTTTCGGAGAAAGCACGCAGGATGTTGTTTACGGTGGAAACGCTATTATTTGTGAAAACGGACAGATGATCGAAAGCGGGGAACGCTTCTCGCTGAAGCCACAGATGGTAGTTTCGCAGATTGATGTAGAGAAGTTGCGCAACGAAAGACGTGCCAACAGCACATATTCCAGTGCCCAGAGAGGCTTTATTGCCGATTTCATCGATATGATGCCTACAGAACAGCACGATTTCAAGCTGGAACGTTATATAGACCCGCTGCCATTTATACCGGATTCATCGGACATGGGAGACAGCTGCAGCGAGATATTCTCCATTCAGGTTATGGGACTGGCAAAGAGACTTGTGCATACCGGATGCAAGACCGTTATCGTGGGCATAAGTGGAGGACTTGACAGTACGTTGGCATTGCTCGTATGCGTGAAGACATTCGACAAGCTCGGACTCTCGCGTAAGGGTATTGTCGGCGTCACAATGCCGGGCTTCGGCACCACCGACCGCACACATGACAATGCCGTGTCGCTGATGGACAGTCTTGGCATAACGCAGAAGGAGATAAACATCTCTGCATCCGTAAAACAGCATTTCCTGGATATAGAGCACGACATAAACGTGCATGACGTCACTTACGAGAACTCTCAGGCAAGAGAGCGTACGCAGATACTGATGGATCTTAGCAACAAGCTCGGTGGATTGGTCATCGGTACAGGCGACCTGTCGGAGCTTGCTCTCGGTTGGGCTACGTACAACGGCGACCACATGAGCATGTATGGCGTGAACTGCAGCATTCCGAAGACTCTTATAAAGTATATGGTGCGTCACGTTGCCATTAACGAGGTGGATGGAACGGCAAGAGATACGCTTCTCGACATCATAGATACGCCAATCAGTCCGGAGCTTATCCCGGCAGATGAAAACGGAAACATAGCACAGAAGACGGAAGACCTCGTCGGTCCATACGAGCTTCATGACTTCTTCCTCTATCATTTCCTGCGTTTCGGATACCGTCCGGCTAAGCTCTTTATGCTTGCAAAGAAGGCCTTCGACGGCAGCTCAGAGGCTGTCGCCGCATATGACGATGATACGATAAAGCATTGGCTGAGAGAATTTTTACGCAGATTCTTCAATCAACAGTTCAAACGCTCGTGCCTGCCCGACGGTCCAAAGGTGGGTAGCGTAAGCCTGAGTCCGAGAGGCGACTGGCGCATGCCTACGGATGCCGACAGTACTTTATGGCTTCAGGAAGTAGATATGTTGTAAGTGTAATAATAAAGAAGGTTTTTCCTGATTAAAGCAATATAAACGAAAAAATAGCGTTATTGTATTTGATGAAAAAAATAAACAAGTATTATATTATACTCATCGCTTTGGTTGCGATGATAAGTTGTACTGACGATGATTCCTTTACCACATCGCCAAATAACCTGCTTACTTTTTCTTCCGACACAATACGTATGGACACCGTATTCTCGCGAGTGCCTACAAGCCGCAGGTCGTTGTGGATTTACAACAAGTCGGGCGATGGCATACGGTGTGCAAAGGTGAAGCTTGCCAATGGCGGGTCTTCGGGCTTCAGAGTGAATGTGGATGGAATATATCTGGGCAAGGAGACCAACTACCAGACCTCTGACATTGAAATCAGAAACAAGGACAGCATCTTCGTGAATGTGGAGTTGACTTCACGTCAGAACAACAAGACCACACCTCAGTTTATGGAAGACAACCTTGTGTTTGTGCTTGAGAGTGGGGTGGAACAGCAAGTCAATCTAAATGCCTATTCATGGGATGCGGATATCGTAAGAAACCTTGTCATAAAGGGCGACACCACGATATCTTCCGACAGGCCGATCGTCGTTTATGGAGCCATGAAGATAGACAGTTTTGCCACGGCGACCATCGTGCCGGGCACAACGCTGTACTTCCATTCCGGAGCCGGACTTGATGTATACGGCAGACTCATAGCGCAAGGCACGGCAGAGAAGAACATTGTGTTCCGTGGAGACAGAACAGACCGTATGTTCGATTATCTGCCATACGATATGGTAAGCGGACAATGGAACGGCATACATTTCCATAGCTCTTCATACGAAAACGTTATGGACTATACGGATACCCACAGCACGTTCAACGGTATCGTGTGTGACTCTTCAGATGTAAGCAGACTGAAGCTAAGCCTTTATAACAGTACAGTACACAACTGTCAGGGCTACGGCTTGAAGTCCGTAAATAGTGTTGTTGACGTGCGTAACTGCCAGCTTACCAATGCCCTGAAAGATTGTGCGGCAATATATGGCGGTGCAGCATTGCTGCTCAACTGCACCATTGCGCAGTTCTATCCGTTCGACTCCAATTATGGCGCAGCCCTGAGATTTACCAACGGAGAGAATGACGGCGAGACAAAGCATGATTATCCGCTGCATCAGATGGACTGCATAAACTCCATCGTTACGGGCTATGCCGACGATGTGGTGATGGGTGTGGTGAATGATTCCACGGTGGCTTACAACTACAGGTTCATCAACAGCATCCTGCGTACGGATACCGTCAGCGACAAAGAAAATATACAGAACGTGATATGGGAGAATGCCGACTCTGTCGATATTGACACCGTATCAGGTGGAGAGAAGAACTTCAGACTCGTAGACTCAAAGAAGCAGCATTACGACTTCCATCTTCGTAGCGCATCAAGAGCCATCGGGGCGGCAAGCACCGAGAGCGGGTATCTCATGCCTCTTGACCGTGACGGAAGAAGACGCGACGACGAGCCGGATATGGGCTGCTATGAGTTTTATGAAGAAGAAAAGGAATAACCCTAAAAAAAGAATATTATGGAAGAACTGAATTTGGATTCAAAAATCATGTTCTGTCAGATGGACGAACTTGACGACAAGGATAGGGTATTGGTGGAAACGGCAATGGCTGCTACAGACAACTCCTATTCGCCTTATTCGAAATTCAAGGTCGGGGCAGCCATACGGCTTGACGACGGTACTATAATAAAAGGTGCAAATCAGGAGAATGCCGCATTCTCCATAACGATATGTGCTGAGCGCTCAGCTATATACGCAGCCCAGGCACAGCATCCGGAAAAGGCAATCGTCAGCATAGCTATAGCAGCAAGGAATGTGGAAGGCTTCACGAAAGAGCCGGTTTCACCGTGCGGCATGTGCCGCCAGGCTATGGTGGAGATAGAACAAAGATATTCGCTGCCGATACATATACTGCTTTATGGACGGAAGGGCGTCTATGTGATGGATTCCATCAGCAACCTCATGCCGTTGTCGTTCGTTGACCTGAACTGACAAAGGCTTTTTATAAAAACAGATAACAAAACAGAATAAGACAATAGATGAAACAAGTACGACCTAAAAAGAACTTAGGCCAACATTTCCTTACGGATCTTAATGTAGCAAAGGCAATAGCAGACACAGTTGATGCCTGTCCGGAGATACCTGTGCTTGAGGTGGGACCGGGAATGGGTGTCTTGACACAGTATCTGACACAGAAAGAGAGACCCGTGAAGGTGGTGGAAATCGACCGGGAGTCGGTGGAATATCTCAACGAGGCATACCCTATGCTCCGTGATAATATACTTGGTGAGGACTTCCTGCGTATGGACTTGTCGAAGATATTTGAGGGCAGACAGTTTGTGCTGACTGGAAACTATCCTTACGACATATCGTCGCAGATATTCTTCAAGATGCTCGACAACAGAGACCTTATACCCTGCTGTACGGGAATGATACAGCGTGAGGTGGCTTTGAGAATGGCTTCGCAGCCAGGCAACAAGCAGTACGGCATTTTGAGCGTGCTCATCCAGGCATGGTATGATGTGGAATATCTGTTTACAGTTGACGAACATGTGTTCAACCCGCCTCCAAAGGTGAAAAGCGCCGTGATAAGGATGACGCGCAACAGCGTGGAAAAGCTCGGTTGCGACGAGGCCCTTTTCAAACGCGTAGTAAAGACCGTGTTCAATCAGCGCAGGAAGATGCTCAGAGTGTCGCTGCGACAGATATTCGGAGGTCTCGACAGCAAGGATTCTTTCTTCGCCAATGAGATAATGACCAAGCGTCCGGAACAGCTTACGATAGAGCAGTTCGTAGACTTGACCAATCTTGTTGACTCGAAGATGAAAACTCTTGACAAGAACGATTCCGAAGGTGAAGAATGATAATACGACAAGAGCTTTTGCTACATGTATTTGACATTTAGTAGATAATCTTGTCAAAAATAGCAAATAATGATGTCTCAAACATCAGAATAAAACTTTTTTTTATTACTTTTGCATGATAGAAACAGGTGGTGCGATGTGAGGCATCATTATTTATATTCAAAAGGTAATTAGTATTTTAAACATAAACAAGTAATTATGAAAATCGAAGATTTCAACTTTGCCGGTAAAAAGGCAATTGTTCGTGTGGATTTCAATGTGCCATTGGATGAGAATGGCAATGTAACGGATGATACTCGTATTCGTGGTGCTCTGCCTACATTGAAGAAGGTGCTTGCTGACGGCGGCAGCCTTATCATGATGAGCCACATGGGAAAACCAAAAGGTAAAGTAAATCCAAAGCTTTCTCTCAGCCAGATTGTAAAGAACGTTTCTGACGCTCTTGGCGTAGAGGTTAAGTTTGCTGCAGACTGTGCAAATGCAGACAAAGAAGTTGCTGCCCTGAAGGCTGGCGAGGCTCTGTTGCTGGAGAACCTCCGTTTCTATGCAGAGGAAGAGGGCAAGCCTGTTGGTATCGACAAGGCTGATCCTGCTTATGCTGAAGCTAAGGAGGAAATGAAGAAGAAGCAGAAGGAATTTGCAAAGAAACTTGCATCATACGCTGATTGCTATGTAATGGATGCGTTCGGAACAGCTCACCGTAAGCATGCTTCTACAGCTGTCATTGATGAGTTCTTCGACAAGGATCATAAGATGCTTGGCTATCTTATGGAGAAAGAAGTTAACGCTGTTGACAAGGTGCTTGGAAACATCGAACGTCCGTTCACAGCTATCATGGGTGGCTCAAAGGTTTCAAGCAAGATCGGCATTATCGAGAACCTGCTCGACAAGGTTGACAACCTTATCCTTTGCGGCGGTATGACATATACATTCTCCAAGGCTCAGGGTGGACAGATTGGTAAGTCTATCTGCGAGGATGACAAGCTTGATGTTGCTCTCGATGTGATGAAGAAGGCTGCAGACAAGGGCGTAAACCTCGTTCTTGCTACAGACTGTATTGCTGGCGATGACTTCAGCAATGATGCAAACACACAGGTCTGCGACGTGAAGAACATTCCGGCAGAGTGGGAAGGAATGGATATCGGTCCTGATACTCGCGTTTCTTTTGCAAATGCCATCAAGTCTGCAAAGACAATCCTTTGGAATGGTCCTGCCGGCGTATTCGAGTTTGACAACTTTGCAGGTGGCTCAAAGGCTATTGCAGAGGCTATTGCAGAGGCAACTGCCAATGGCGCATTCTCTCTGATTGGTGGTGGTGACTCTGTAGCTTGTGTAAACAAGTTCGGTCTTGCCGACAAGGTTTCTTACATCTCAACAGGTGGTGGTGCTCTTCTTGAGGCTATCGAGGGTAAGGAGCTTCCTGGTGTAGCTGCTATCGAGAAGTAATATAGAACAACGATAAGGCTTTGCCATAGGCAGAGGCTTTGAACCCCCAAACGACCTAATGACCGATTTGGGTTAAAGATAAAATATAAAGGGCTGGATTTCCGTAGAGGAGTCCAGCCCTTTGCTAATTGTCATAGGGGTTGACAATTGGGGAGATGTTGATTCTATCCTTTCATGTCCTTGTCCACCATTGCGCAGACGCAGGAGTCAGACCATACGTTCTCCGCCGTTTCAATCATATCGATGATAGTATATATTGGCAGTATGATACCCATTATGCCGATAGGGGCATTCACGCCAGACATCAGGGAGAGGGTCAGGAAATAGCAGCCCATTGGCACTCCGGCGTTGCCCACAGCCGACAGAACGGAGATGAAGAGCCATAGAATCATTGTGGACCATGGCAGCGGCATACCTCCGTTCTGCATCAGAAACAGGGAGGTGACGAGGATAAATGCTGCGCAGCCGTTCATGTTTATAGTCGTGCAGATGGGTAGCACGAAGCGCGAAACCTTGTTCGATACTCCCATCCTTTCTTCCGCCGTCTGCATAGTGACAGGCAGCGTGGCTGCAGAACTTTTCGTGAAGAGAGCCATCAGTACTGCCGGCATCATTCTTCCTAAGGTGCGGAAGGGGTTGATGCCTCTTGCCAACAAGAACAGCGGCAATACGATAAAGAACTGTATGACGTTGCCGCCCAATATGACAGCCACGTATTTGCCGAGCGATGCCATCACTATTCCTGCCGAGAATTGGGCTGACAGCTGTGCGGCAAAAGCCACGATGCCGAGAGGCAAAGCCCATATCAGTCCGTGGATGAGCGTGAATAGCAAATCCTGCAACCCGAACAAACCTTTCACAACTATCTCTTTCTTGTCGTTCTGTGGCATCTTTGCCAAGGCGATGCCCACGGCAGCTGCCAGCAGGAGTATGGAGAGCATGTTGCCGTCGGCAAAAGGCTTTATGATGTTGTTGGGTATTACGCCCAGAATGTGGTCGTAATAGGATGTCTCTCCCAGATTCTGCGGCACATCAGCCATGCCGCTCTGTACCAGCGTTGTAGGCAAGTTGCCAGGAGAAATGATGTTGTAGAGCACTAATCCTACGGCTGCTGCCGCTATCGTGGTGAGCATTGTGTATATTAGAGCATGGCGGAAAATCTTGCCCGTATCCGCCTGGTTACCAAGCGAAGCCAAGGTGGTCATTACCGCGAGGGCTATTGTCGGCACAGCCAGGAGCTGGAACAGACGGGTATAGACTGTGGCGATGAAGTTCATCAGACCGTTGAGCCATGCAATGCCCAACATTCCCAATACGGCACCAATTGCCAAGGCACCGATCCAAAGCATCAACTGCTTGGTTTGCTTCTTGTTACTTTTGTTTTTCAATGTATTATTCATAGTTTTTTTATGTTATTTACTTGTTTTTTCTTCCTTCGATTCTTGTGCTGCGGGTTGTCTATTCCTTGTTCACGTAATTTATTGTTTTATGAGTGCGATGCTTCAAAAAGGAAAGTCAGTCCGCTGATTCCGATATAGGCATAGATGATGTATTTGAGTAAGGATCCGGTGATATGTCTGAACACCCATGCACCAATCAGATTGCCGATTACCACACCTGTTATGCCATAGATGTAGCCCATGGAAACCGTCGTAGTGAAGAATCCGTTATATGCCCTTGCTATGGTCATCATGATGTTGCCCACGAGGAAATAGGTCTGCGTGACGGCAAGGTAATGCTCCTTGTCTTTCTCGGAATTCACGAAGTAGAGCACCGCCGGCGGCCCTTGCATACCGAAGAATCCTCCCATCAGTCCGCTTAGTGTGCCAGCGGTAATCTGTACCGGCAGCGTAGTCTTCACCTTTATGCGCTTGCTGAAGAATGAGAAGTAGATGCTCACTACAACCAGCGTTATGCCCAGCAGAATGTTCAGAATGCTGTATTCCATGCGTTTGAGCACGAATATGGCACCGATGGAAACTACGATAAACGTGAGCAGTATGGGCAGAAGTCTTTGCCATACGATGAATCTGTATTTCTGTATGACGATTATAAGAGAGGTCGTCATGGCAAGGATGCCTGATAGGGTAGTGGCTTCGCCATGTGAGGACATGATGGCTGGCAGCATCGTCATGATGAAGATGCCGAATCCGAAACCCGTAGTGCGCTGCACGAAACTGGCGCCGATGCTCAGTAGGAAGATTTCTATTATCATGCTGTCCATTCCTTCGAGTGTATAGCATTAAGCAAATCCGGTAACTTTCATAAGCATAGCAGGTTTGCTTAAAATGTCTGAATAAATGGTCAAACGTTTATTTCATACAGGCCTTGAATATGTCGAGTATGTCCTGTTCCATGAGCGGAGCCCATGCTTTGTCGAGACCTTCGTTGTCGGCAACATGCTTTGCCATTTCTGCAAGGCGGCTTTCGTCGATGCCCACTTCCGTAAGCGTCATCGGAATGCCTATATTGCGGTAGAAGTCGTGTATGGCTCTGATGGACGCTTCTGCGCCTTCGACTCCGAACACGTTCTTGCCGAATTTCTCTATGCGCTCCACCACCTGTGTGTGCAGTTCGCCCGTGGAATGGTCAAGGATATGTTGCATCCAGCGTGGTGTGATGATGGCAAGACCTTCGCCGTGGGTAATGTCGTAGTATGCCGAAAGGGCATGCTCCATGGCGTGCATAGGCCAGCCGCTCTCGCTGTTGCCCAGACAGTATATACCGTTGCATCCGAGGGTTGTGGCATAGAAAATCTCGGCGCGTGCGTTGTAGTTCTGAGGGTCCGTCAGCACAATCTTTACGTTCTTCACGAGCGACTTCACGGCTCCCTCCATGAAGGCATCGTTCATGTCGATATGGTCGGCGCAGAAATACGACTCCATGATATGGTTGATGCAGTCGGAAACGCCGGCGAGTGTCTGCTTTACTGGCAGCGTGAAGGTGTATGTAGGGTCGATGAAGCTCACGGCAGGGAATACGAGTTTGGAGAAGTAAGCCAGCTTGTCGTTTGTCTCTGTGCGTGAAATCACTCCTCCCATGTCATATTCGCTGCCTGTGGCAGCCATGGTGATGATGTCAACGATAGGCACGGCAGCCGTTGTGGGTTTGCGTCCGCAGGTTATATCCCACGCCTCCTCTATGTTGTCCATCACCTTCGACTTGAGAGTGCCTGCAATTCCGGCGATGGCTTTAGTGCAGTCGAGCACCGAACCGCCGCCCACGGCGAGTATTACGTCGATGCTGTTGTCCTGGCAGATGCGTACGCCGTCCAGTACGCTTGGGTTGAACTTAGGGTTAGGCTGTATGCCTCCGAGTTCAAACAGCTCTTTGTCGGCGAGTATTTCCTTCACGAGGTCGTAGAGGCTCTTGTCGTGTCCGGGAGCAACGCGTTTGATGCTTCCACCGCCGTATGTGATGAGCACCCGTTTGCCGTAGAGGTTCATTACTTTTTCAAGTTTCTCTTCAACTACGCCCTTGCCGAAGATAAGGCGTGTAGGTGTCTGATAATCAAAATTTGTCATATCGCTTAGATTTATAAAGTTTCTGCAAAGGTAGTGCAAAAATCCGATTAAGTGAGTAGAATGATAATTAATTATCATTTTCGAGCGTGAGGATTTTATTAAAATCGAGAGCAATACAAAATTTGCAAAGATAAGAATTGCAAATTTAAAACCTGTTCATTTTTATTGCCGAGATGCAGTCTACTTTATCTAAAGGTAGTGCAAATCTTCGTTCTTTCTTCTCCTCTTCTATAGCTCCTTGAGACAGAGAAAGGCAGAGGCGTAAATTGCACCTGCCAGCATTAGTGCCGCACCCAGTCCCACGTAGAATGAGGCGATGAACGAGAGAGGTACGGCGGGGACGCTCCTTAGCTGCCAGCCAGATGATGCCGGCTATGAAAGCGAGTAGTTTTGTCTTCATTCCATAAACCTTATCATGTCGTTGCGCCGTGGCTTGGCGTCGGGTGTTTCGTCGGGATAGCCCAGGGCGATACAGTAGAGCAGCTCGTAACCCTTTGAGAAAGCCATGCGGTCGAGATAGGGCTTTGCCGACGGAGAGTCGAGAATCCAGCGTGCGGAACTGCCCAGGCAGCAGGAACCGATGCCCTTTGCCCATGCCGCGAGGATGATGTTCTCGCCGAGCAGTCCGCAGTCTATCTGTGCCATGTCGTAATTCGTGTCGTAAGCTATACATACCACGCAGGGGGCGTTTACGAAGATGTTTTTGAAACCCTCTCTTTGGGCAATGTCCGGTTTGTCGGTCACTACGACCTTCGTAATGGAGTCGATGAGTGCAGGAGAGTCAATCACTCTTATCTCGTACGACTGCAGGTTCTTGCCGTTAGGTGCATTGATGCCGCATTTTAGAATCTCGTTTAGTGTCTCGCGACTGATGGCTTTATCCTTGTATGCGCGTATGCTTCGGCGGCTCATCATCAGGTCGGTCACTATTTTTGTGGTGTCAGTTGCAGTTGTCTGTTCCTTTTTGCAGTTTCCGTTGCATGAAGTCAGCATTAGAGCCATTAATGCCAGTCCTAAAAGAATCTTTTTCATAATTGTCTTGTTTCTAAATGTTTTTGCAAAAATACGGCAAAAATCACCAATCTCCAAAAATGGGGTATCCAAAGTCTGTGAAAATCGGTTAAGAAAACGAGGCATCTGTGTTAAAGAATCGACTTCCACTTCGTTCTTTCCGTATCAGGTTGGCTATATAGTGCAGACTGTTCTGTAATGCAGACTGGGGAATGGGGGGTATGTTAGATACGTAACTTTGTATTAGTTAGGCAATTTTTATTCAGGTTTGCATATATGAATTATTTTATGTAAGTTTGCAAACGTAAACAAGCTGGAACTATTGTTGAAAAAATTAATCTACAAATTAATGGAATATGAAAAATAAATCAAGAAAGTTTTCCCTCATTGCTTTCCTCTTGGTGATGGCAATATGTAATGTGTGCGCAGAAAACTATCCTTATCGTAGCGATTTCCTGTGGGTTACAGCCCCGAACCATGCCGACTGGCTCTACAAGACTGGCGAGAAGGCACAGGTGGAGGTGCAGCTGTACAGATACGGAGTGGCGCAGGACGGCGAGGTTACGTATACCATATGCCGCGACATGCTTGATGCCGGGCGTACGGGCAAGGTGGTGTTGAAGCGCGGAAAGGCGGTGGTTGACATGGGCACACGCCGCGACCCTGGCTTTCTCGACCTTTGCCTGACTGCTAATATCGGCGGTCAGACGACCACGCATCATGTAAAGGTTGGCTTCTCTGTGGATAAGATTCAGCCCTACACCAAGGAACCGGCTGACTTCACGTCCTTCTGGCAGAAGGAGCTGGACGAACTGAAGAGTGTGCCGCTTAGCTATACCCGGGAGCCGGCGCACGAATACGATACCGACAAGGCGGACGCCTATCTCGTGCGCCTCGTGGTAAACAAGCAGAAGCAATGTATCTATGGCTATCTGTTCGTTCCCAAGGGCTGCGGTAAAGGAAGCTGCCCTGTGGTACTGTCCCCTCCAGGAGCTGGTGTGAAGACTATCAAGGAACCACTTCGCCACCGCTATTATGCCGACAACGGATGCATACGCTTCGAGACGGAGATTCATGGACTCGACCCGCGGATGACCGACGGGCAGTTTAAGGAAATCAGCACAGCCTTCAATACCGGAGCCAATGGTTATCTGTGTCAGGGTTTGGATTCGCGCGATGGTTATTATATGAAGCATGTGTATTTGGGACTGGTGCGTGCCATCGACTTCCTTACCTCTCTTCCTGAGTGGGACGGCAAGAACGTTGCTGTACAGGGCGGCAGTCAGGGTGGTGCTCTGAGTCTTGTGGCGGCAGCTTTAGACAGTCGTGTTACGCTTTGCTGCGCCAACCATCCGGCTCTTGCCGACATGGCGGCTTACCGCGAGAAGGGACGTACGGGCGGCTATCCGCACATGCAGCGCATCGGTGTGCTCAACGAGCGTACGGAGAAGACGTTGCAGTATTATGATGTGGTGAATTTCGCGCGCCATATCTCTTGTCCGGTGCGCATGACGTGGGGGTATAACGACAACACCTGTCCTCCTACAACCAGCTATGCCGTATGGAATGTGCTCCAATGTCCCAAGTCTTCGCTCATTACTCCCATCAACGAGCATTGGACCAGCGACGCCACCGAAAGGGGACATTGCGAATGGATACTCTCAAATCTTATCAAGTAGGAGTAAAGAGGGATGGAGTAGATGGAGAAAATGAAGGAGTTGGCGACATGAGTCTTTGTTCTGTGACATGCCTTCTTGGTATAAGGCATACGTCAGAATCCTATGGCATACGTCAGAATCATGTGTATGCGTCATGAATCTATGGCATGGTGTCATGAATCTATATTTTCTCCCTTTTGGAATAAAAAAAAGAACCGGCAATGTGTTGATAAGACATATTGCCGGTTCAGGTTATAAAATAAAAAGTTTCTTTTTAGAAGCTGTATCCAAGACGGAAATAAACTCCGTTGAGCTTGCTCTTGCCACCGTCGAAAACGTCGGAAAGTCCGAACTCATAGCCAACCTTCAGAGAGAAATCCTTGTAGGTTGCCTTTGCGCCAGCCTGCCAGCCCATAGAGAAAGTCTTTTCTCCTTCAGCATCGTCCTTTACAACCATCAAGTCAGCGTAAGGACCTGTGAGGATACCTAATTTGAAGTCGTCGTTCTTCAGGAAGTTCCAGCCAGCGTTTGCGTCAATCTGAATGAAGCCCGGATCCCAGTCCTTGCAGCCCTTTGTTGTGTAGGCAGCACCTACGCTCCAGTCGAAAGCGTCACAGATAGGTGCGGTATAGTCAACACCTACGTTCAGGAACTTAGCCTCAGAGTCAGGACTTGTGCCGTCCATGCTCATGCTGGCAATATTAGCACCATACCATACGGTAAAATTCTTCTGTGCACTTGCAGACATGACTACCATTGTAAGGCATGCTGCCAAAAATAAAATTCGTCTCATTGTTTTTGGTTTTGGGCATCTTGGCTCCCACGATGCGGTGTAAAAGTTGTGTAGCTTATTTTATATAAACAAAGGTGTGGAGCCCATTCTGTACGTATCCGTCCTTATGGTAGAGAGTCTGCCAAGAGATAGAAACTTTGCAGTTACACCTTTATATTATATAAATGTCTGTCGCCATCTTCTACCCATTGAGGTTTCTGTTGGATTAAGACATTGCAAAGATAGGTTTTTATTTTAAAAAAGTTTCAAATTAATGTCGTTATTTTGTGCGCAATTCTTAAAATTAACTTTTATTAAACGTAAAGGCCGTATATTTATGTTGTAAAACATATGTAAACAAGCTGTAGGCTTCATTTTAGGCAAAACGGAGAGTTGTTTTATGGGAAAGGAGAGACTTCCGTGTTTTGTTTGTCTGTTCGTCAATCGTTTTGCAGTAGAAAACATGCGAAACCATATAAAAATCGTATTTCTCTTTGGACAAACAAAGCTTTTTTATACCTTTGCCGCAAGTTTTAGCCGGACTGGTTCTGGCTGATGTTTTACCTGTTAATCTTAAAAAAATATTATGGCCTTTACGAACAATATCATGATTGTCCGACACAGGTTATTGACAGAACTTGTGAAATTGTGGAAAAAGAATGAACTTATAGAGCGAATCGACCGTCTGCCTATAGAGCTTAGTCCCCGTCGTTCCAAGCACGAGGGGCGTTGCTGCGTGCATAAGGAGAGGGCAGTATGGAGATACAAGTCGCTTCCGCTGTTGGGTATGACGATGGAAGACGAGACTGACGAGCTGACGCCGCTGTCTGAGTTTGCCTTCCGTGCGATGAAGAGAGCCGGAAGTGGTGTTCCGAAAGAAGATATCCTGTGCGTGATAGACGAGGCGTGCTCCTCGTGCGTGCAGATCAATTACGAAATCACGAATCTGTGCCGCGGATGTATCGCCCGCCATTGTATGACGAACTGTCCGAAGGGTGCCGTGCATCTGAAGAAGAACGGACAGGCATGGATTGACCACGATGCCTGCATCAGCTGCGGCATCTGCCACGACAGCTGCCCGTATCATGCCATCGTGTATATACCGGTGCCATGCGAGGAGACCTGCCCCGTGAAGGCAATCAGCAAGGACGAGCGCGGAGTGGAGCATATCGACGAGAACAAGTGTATATATTGCGGAAAATGCCTCAACGCATGCCCGTTCGGAGCCATCATGGAGGTATCGCAGGTGTTCGACGTGCTCTACAGGATAAGAAACAAGCAGAAACTTGTGGCTATCGTGGCTCCGGCAATACTGGGACAGTTCCAGGTGGGCAAGGAGCAGATCTACGGCGCTCTGCGCGAGATGGGCTTTGCCGATGTGATAGAAGTAGCACAGGGAGCTATGCAGACCGTGGAGCACGAGGCAAACGAACTGCTGGAGAAACTGGAAGAGGGACAGCCGTTCATGACCACATCCTGCTGCCCGTCGTATGTGCAGATGGTAAGGAAGCATGCGCCCGAAATGGCGAAGTATGTTTCCGACACGCGTTCGCCGATGTATTATACCGCCCGGCTTGCAAAGCAGAAGCATCCAGATGCACAGGTGGTGTTCATCGGTCCGTGTGTGGCAAAGCGCAAGGAGGCACAGCAGGACGAGAAAGTGAATTTCGTTCTCACGTTCGAGGAGATATCCTCTATACTTGACGGACTGGGTATCGACCCCGGCACGTCGGCTCCTTATGAAGTGGAGGTGCTGTCGGTACGCGAGGCTCATTCGTTCGCCCAGGCAGGCGGAGTGGCAGGAGCCGTGAAGGTGTATCTGAAGGAGAAGGCAAATTCATTCCAGGTGCTGCCTGTGGCAAACCTGTCGAAGAAGAACATCGCCATGCTGCGCGCCTACGGCAAGTCGGGCAAAGCCCCGGCAAAGTTCCTCGAAGTGATGGCGTGCGAGGGAGGCTGCATCACCGGGCCCTGCGTGCACAACGAGCTGAGGGCAGGAAAGCGCAAGTTCGAGAAAGAACTGGGCAAGGAGACAAAGACATATGAAGACATGGATTGACAGGCTGCGACGCGAGCACACTCTCGCCCCCGAAGCATACCGGCGGTTGCTCGCAACTGCGGATGCCCAGGCTGTGGACTATCTGCACAGGCAGGCGAGAGAGGTGGCTCAAGGGCAGTTTGGCAATGACATATACATACGCGGACTGATAGAGGTGGGCAACCGCTGTCGCAACAACTGCCTGTATTGCGGCATCAGGGCTGCCAACACATCGGTGGCGCGCTATGAACTGACTAAGGACGAAATCCTGGACTCTTGCCGGAAGGGGCACGAGCTGGGGTTTCGTACTTTCGTATTGCAGGGAGGCGAGAAGCAGGGCTGCTATGTCAAGTGGGAGGATGTGGTGAGCACCATCAGGCGCACATATCCCGACTGTGCCATCACGCTCTCGCTGGGCGAGATGGAGAGAGAGAAATACGAAGGACTGTTCCGCGCAGGAGCCGACCGCTATCTGCTGCGCCACGAAACATACAACGCCGCGCATTACCGCATGCTGCACCCCGAAACGATGTCGCGCGAAGACAGGCTGAAATGTCTGCAATGGCTGAAGGAAACAGGCTATCAGACAGGCACGGGCATTATGGTGGGCAGTCCGGGACAGACGTTTGACCATCTGGTGGAGGACATCTGCTTCATCGAGCGCTTCCGTCCGCAGATGATAGGCATCGGACCATTCATACCCCAGAAGGACACGCCCTTCCGCAACTGGCCGCCGGGCAGCGCCGATCTCACGCTACGGCTGCTTTCCATCTTCCGGCTTATGTTTCCCGAGGCTCTGATTCCTGCCACCACAGCCCTTTCAACACTCCTGCCCGACGGCAAGCAGAAAGGGATACTGGCAGGGGCAAATGTGGTTATGCCGAACCTCTCGCCGGCTGCATGCCGCTCCAGCTATGCCCTGTACGACAACAAGGCGGCGGAAGGAACGGAGGCGGCCGAAGGACTGGCTATGCTGAGGAAGCAACTGGATAGAATAGGCTACCGCATTTCTACGGCACGGGGAGACTATCGCAGCCCGACGCCTGCAACGGACGAACAGGAAAACAGACAAGGATATTCGTCGGAAGACAAGTAGAAAGGAACATATAGAATGGACAAGAATTATAATCCAGCCTCAGGCGAGGCAGAAGAGTTTATCAATCATCAAGAGATTCTTGACACGCTGGAATACGCGTCGGGACATAAGAACGACAGGGCATTGGTTGAAGCTCTGCTCGAGAAAGCGGCAAAGTGTGGCGGACTGACCCACAGAGAGGCTGCCGTGCTGCTGGAATGCGACGACCCGGAACTGACAGAGCGCATCTTCCGGCTGGCGAAAGAGATAAAGCAACGCTTCTACGGCAACCGCATCGTGATGTTCGCGCCGCTTTATCTGTCAAACTATTGTGTGAACGGATGCGTGTATTGTCCGTATCATGCCAAGAACAAGACAATAGCGCGCCGCAAGCTCACGCAGCAGGAGATAGAGCGCGAGGTGGTGGCGCTGCAGGACATGGGCCACAAGCGCCTGGCATTGGAGGCAGGAGAGGACCCACGCCACAATCCGATAGAATACATACTGGAGTCCATACGCACCATCTATGGCATACACCACAAGAATGGAGCCATACGCAGGGTGAACGTGAACATAGCAGCCACTACCGTGGAGAACTACCGCCGGCTCAGGGATGCAGGAATCGGAACATACATACTCTTCCAGGAGACCTACCACAAGGAACACTACGAGGAACTGCACCCCACAGGACCCAAGAGCAACTATGCATACCATACCGAAGCCATGGACCGCGCTATGGAGGCAGGCATTGACGATGTGGGGATAGGGGTGCTCTTCGGGCTGAACCTCTACCGCTACGACTTCGTGGGACTGCTCATGCACGCCGAGCATCTGGAGGCAAAGTTCGGAGTGGGGCCGCATACCATCAGCGTGCCGCGCATCTGTCCCGCCGACGACATATCGACCGAAGATTTCCCGGATGCCATTTCCGACGGGATGTTCGAGCGTCTCGTGGCTGTAATCCGTATCTCCGTGCCATATACCGGCATGATCATTTCCACACGCGAGTCGGAAGCCGTGCGCCGCAGGGTGCTGGAGCTGGGAGTATCGCAGATTAGCGGAGGTTCGCGCACAAGTGTGGGAGGATATGCTGACGGACAGCCCGAGCATACGGAGCAGTTTGACGTGAGCGACCACCGCTCGCTCGACGAGATAGTGGGCTGGCTGCTCGACCTGGGCCACATACCAAGCTTCTGTACCGCCTGCTACAGGGAAGGGCGCACGGGCGACCGCTTCATGTCGCTCGTAAAGTCGGGGCAGATAGCCAACTGTTGTGCGCCCAACGCTCTGATGACTCTGCAGGAGTATCTCGAGGACTATGCTTCGCCGGAAACAAAGGAAAAGGGCATCCGCGAGATTGCCAAGGCGATAGAACACATACCGAATCCCAAGATTAAGGCAATAGCCACAAAGCGTCTGGAAGAGATAAGGCAGGGACTGAGAGATTTTAGATTTTAAACAAGTAGACGAGTTGACGAGTAAACGAGTAGACAAGGAGATTTGTTTTACAAGTAGACAAGTTAACAAGTAGACGAGTAGACAAGTAGACAAGGAGATTTGTTTTACAAGTAGACAAGTAGACAAGTAGACAAGTAGACAAGGAAATTTGCATTACAAGTAGACGAGTTAACAAGTAAACGAGACTAATATCCTCGTCAACTCGTCAACTTGTTAACTCGTCAACTTAAAAAAAACACACATATGGAAAATACCCCACAAGTTTCACGTCTGCACATCGCACTCATCGGACGACGTAATGCAGGCAAGTCATCTCTGCTCAACGCATGGGTGGGGCAGGACGTGGCAGTCGTTTCTGACGTAGCCGGAACTACGACCGATGCCGTAAGAAAGGCGGTAGAGCTTCCCGGATTGGGAGCTTGCGTGCTGCTCGACACTCCGGGCTTCGACGATACAGATCGCCAGTTGGGCAGGTTGCGCATAGAGCGGATGCAGACGGCGGTGGAACAGGCTGACATCGTGGTTGTGGTGGCAAGCGGCGTTCACCTGACCGAAGAGGAACGGGAATGGACGGTCTCGCTCCGCCGCAAGGGCACTCCCTGGTTGCTCGCACTTGGCAAGGCAGACACGATAGCCGATGCGGAGCAGGAGGCAGAACGCATGGGGCGCGAACTGAAGGTTCCTGCCGTGGCTGTAAGTGTCTGGAAGAGAACGGGATTAGACAAACTCACGGAACTGTTGCTTCAACTTCTGCCTTCCGATTTCGGCGAGGAAACTATAACAGGCTCATTGGCAAAGGAGGGCGACAGGGTGCTGCTTGTAATGCCCCAGGACAAGGAGGCTCCAAAGGGAAGACTCATACTGCCACAGGTGCAGACGATACGCGAACTGCTCGACAAACGTTGTATCGCAGTCTGCTGCACACCCGACAAAATGGGCGAGGCGTTGGCGTCGTTCCATAAGAGTCCGGAACTGATAATTACCGATTCGCAGGTCTTTCCGCAGGTGTTCCGACAGAAGCCTGCCGACAGTCGGCTGACTTCCTTCTCTGTGCTCTTCGCTGCCTACAAGGGCGACGGCCGTGTGCTCCGACGGGGAGCGGAGAGCATATCCCGGCTGACGGAACACTCGCGTGTGCTGATAGCCGAAGCCTGTGCCCATGTGCCAGCCGGAGAAGACATAGGCAGGGTGAAGCTTCCGCGTCTGTTGCGCAAGCGGATAGGCGAGGGGCTGCAGATAAGCTTTGTCAGCGGCCGCGATTTCCCCCAAGACCTCTCGCCTTATCAGCTCGTTATCCACTGCGGCGCCTGCATGTTCAACCGTCGCTACGTGCTGGAGCGCATCCGCAGGGCAGAGGAGCAGGGCGTTCCCATTACCAACTATGGAATGGCGATAGCCCATCTTACCGGCATCCTCCATCAGATAGATTTCGGGTGAAAAAGATACTTTTCGTTTTTAAAGCGGTCTTTATTCATATTTTTTTTGTACTTTAGCGCGGAGAATATAAAAAACAGCAGCTATGGCACAGAGAATCTACCCCGTAGGAATACAGACATTCAGCGACATAATCGAAAGGCAATGCGTATATGTGGACAAGACAGCACTCGTTTACCGCATGGTTGAGAAATACAAGTATGTGTTTCTCAGTCGTCCGCGTCGTTTCGGCAAATCGTTGCTGAGCACTACACTTTGTTCATATTTCAGAGGACAGAAAGAGCTGTTCAAGGGATTGGCAATGGAGTCTCTGGAGAAAGACTGGACGGAATATCCGGTTCTGCATTTCGACATGTCGGGGTTCAAGTATTCTGATATCGGGGGATATTCGGAGAAATTTGATTATCTGCTTCGCGAATATGAAGAAGACCTGGACATATCGCCACAGTACAGTTCGCCGGGAACCAGGCTCAAGAATATTGTGGAGCAACTGTATAAACGTACAGGCAAGAAGATTGTTATAGTGGTTGACGAATACGATGCGGCGCTGCTTGATGTGCTTCATGATGGGGCGAAGCTTGAAGAGGTGAGAACCGTAATGCAGGAGTTTTATGCCCCGATAAAGGAGTGTGACGAATACTGGCGTTTTGCCTTCATCACGGGCATTACGAAGTTTTCGCAACTAAGTATATTCAGTACCATAAACAACCTCGCCAACATCACTATGGATCCTGAGTTTGCCGCCATCTGCGGCATTACGGCAGAAGAGCTTTCCACAACATTGAGGAGCGACGTGGAACTCATGTCGGAGCACAACGGAGTGGACAGGCAGGAGATGGAACGGATACTCAAGGAGAATTACGACGGCTATCATTTCACACGCAACAGTCCCGACATATACAACCCTTTCAGTCTGATGCGTGCCCTTGCTTCCGGCGAGATAGACGACTACTGGTTTTCATCAGGCACCTCTACCTATCTCATACGTCAGATGCAGAGGTTCCGTACCGATGTGACCACTCTCGACGAGGTGTTTGCCTTCTCCTCATCGTTCGACCGTCCTACAGAAAAGATGTCGGATGCCCTTCCGTTGCTCTACCAAAGCGGATACCTCACCATAAAGGGCTACGACCCTCTCACCAAAGGTTTCCACCTCGGCATTCCTAACAAGGAAGTGAGGGCAGGGCTGATGGAAAACCTGTTGCCCTTGTATACCAGTCTGAGCGACGGAGCTTCGTTGGGATTTGCTGCGCGGTTCTATCAGGCTCTGGTATATGGGCATATTGACAAGGCGATGACTCTGATGAAGTCGTATTTCGCTTCCATCCCTTATCCGGAAGGAGGGAAAGATGTTCTTGCGGATATGCAGAAGAACGAATATTACTATGAGACGGTTTTCTATATCGTTCTCTCGATGATGAATGTGGCTGTTCTTACACAGGTGAAGAGTTGCCGGGGCAGAGCCGATGCCGTGATGTTTTCGTCAGATGCCATCTTCATCTTCGAGATAAAGATAAACAAGTCTGCAAAGGAGGCGTTGGCTCAGATTGACGACAAAGGCTATATGGTTCCTTTTGAAGCCGACGGACGACGACTTGTAAAGATAGGCATCAGCTTCAGCACCGAAACAAGAACGATAGAAGAGTGGGCCTACGAAACGGTTGAGGCAGGGAAATGCTGTTAACCAGTAATTATGTGGAAAAGCAATATATTCGCACAGGAAAAATAAACGACAACTATATCACAGCCACATCTGTTGCGTGTGGAGAATAAAAAGTAACAATAAATAAAAATGAAGAAAATAGCAATACCTACACGAGATGAAATGGTGGACGACCATTTCGGACATTGTGCTTACTACACGGTAGTAACGCTTGACGAACAGAATGAAGTAGTTGGCAGAGAGCGTCTGGACTCCCCGGAGGGATGCGGATGCAAGTCGAACATCGCTTCGGTGATGCAGGAAATTGGCATCACGCTTATGCTGGCAGGCAATATGGGAATGGGAGCATACAACAAGCTCAACGCCCACGGCATCAGCGTGGTAAGAGGCTGCCACGGCAAGGTGGAAGACGTGTTGAAGGCATTCCGGAACGGCGAGCTGAAGGACTCTCTCGAATCCTGCGACCACCACGACTGCTCTCATCATGGCGAGAAGCCTGTATACGTAATCCCCGACCTGAAATAATATAGAAGCAGGATAGAGGGAAAATACAAAAAAGACAGACAACCATAAACATATTATTTGCTTGTGGCTGTCTGTTCTTTTTTTTATTTAGTATGGCGATATTATTTCTTTCACTCGTCCACTCTTCCCGGATAAGCCTCAAGAGCTTTTCTCAGTACTATCAGTGCCCTTTCCAGATCTTCCTTCTTCAGCACATAGGCTATTCTGACCTGGTTGTGTCCGGCTCCGGGAGTGATGTAGAATCCGCTTGCAGGAGCCATCATCACGGTCTCGTTCTCATAGCTGAACTTCTCCAGGCACCAGCTGCAGAACTTGTCGCTATCGTCCACCGGCAGCTTCGCCACGGTATAGAAAGCTCCCATCGGAGTAGGAGAGAAGACGCCGGGGATATCGTTCAGTCCGTTGATGAGACAGTTGCGCCTTTCCACGTATTCGTCGTACACCTCGCGGAAATATTCCTCCGGCGTGTCAACCGAAGCCTCGGCTACTATCTGTCCTACGAGTGGCGGGGAGACGCGTGCCTGACAGAACTTTATGGCTGTGTCTCTAATCTCCTTGTTCTTCGTCACGAGAGCACCTATTCTCACTCCACACTCGCTGTATCTCTTGCTCACGGAGTCGAGTATCACCACGTTCTGCTCTATTCCCTCAAGGCTGCCGGCGCTGATGTAAGGGTTCTCGGTATAGACAAACTCTCGGTACACCTCGTCGGAGAAGAGCAGCAGGTCGTGCTTCTTCACCATGTCTCTAATCTGCGTCATCTCCTCCGGAGTGTAAAGGCTGCCGGTAGGGTTGTTGGGGTTGCAGATGAGTATTGCCTTTGTCCTCTCGTTGATAAGCTCCTCGAACTTCTCCACGGCAGGCAGGGCGAATCCGTCCTCAATCTTTGTAGTAATCGTGCGCACCTTTATTCCGGCAGGAATGGCGAAGCCAAGGTAGTTGGCATAGAGCGGTTCGGTCAGGATAATCTCGTCGCCCGGGTCCATACAAGCCATGAAGGCAATCTGCACAGCCTCGCTGCCACCACAGGTGATAACGATGTCGTCGGCTTCCACGTTGATGTTGAACTTCCTGTAGTAGTCCACGAGTTTCTTTCTGTAGCTCAGATAGCCCTCCGGAGTGGAATATTCCAGAAGCTTCCTGTCGATGTTCTTCAAAGCGTCGAGTCCCACCTTTGGAGTGGGCAGGTCCGGTTGTCCGATGTTCAGGTGATAGACCTTCGTTCCTCTTTCCTTTGCTGCGGCAGCGAGTGGAACAAGCTTGCTGATAGGAGATTCAGGCATCTCGTGTCCGCGTACTGAAACTTTGTTCATGTCTTTTATCTTGTTGTTTTTTATAGTTTTATAGAAAAGGTTATGTTCTGTTTTTCCGGTTGTCTCAATAGTTGACGAGTTGACAAGTTGACGAGTTGACGAGGATATTAGTCTTGTTTAACAGTTGACAAGTTGACGAGTTGACAAGGATATTAGTCTCGTTTACTTGTTTTCTCGTTTACTCGTCTACTTGTAAACACATTTACTTTGCAAATATAGTGTATTTATAATAAGGTGTCAAACTTTTCATGGAAAATATTCAAAAATAGAGCCTTATTTCTTCTCCAGCTCCTGCAGACTTTCCATCTTCCTGGTTTCGAGGAACTCGTAGATGCCGCACAGATGCTCGCGCACGCGGCCGTGGCCAAACTCATACACCTTCGTTACGAGACCGTCGAGGAAGTCGCGGTCGTGACTTACCACGATGAGCGTGCCGTCGAAGTCCTGCAGAGCCTGCTTGAGCACATCCTTGGTCTTGAGGTCCAAGTGGTTGGTAGGCTCGTCGAGTATGAGCAGGTTCACCGGTTCCAGCAGCAGCTTCAGTATGGCAAGACGTGTGCGCTCGCCTCCGGAGAGCACCTTCACCTTCTTCGTGGAGTCTTCGCCGCCGAACATGAAAGCGCCGAGCAGGTCGCGTATCTTGTTGCGGATCTCGCCCTTCGCCACGTCGTCGATAGTCTGGAACACGGTCAGCTCGCCGTCCAGCAGCGAAGCCTGGTTCTGTGCGAAGTAGCCTATCTGCACGTTGTGGCCCAGCTCCAGTTTGCCCTCGTTGTGCAATTGTCCCATAATACACTTCACGAGCGTCGACTTACCCTCGCCGTTGCGCCCCACGAAGGCAATCTTGTCGCCTCGCTCCACAGTAAGGTTCACTCCGCTGAACACCGTCTTCCCGTCGAACGACATAGCCACGTCGCTCATCTGCACGGGGTATGAGCCGCTGCGCGGACTTGGCGGGAACTTCAGCCGTAGATGGCTCGTGTCCTCCTCGTCCACCTCTATCAGCTCCAGCTTCTCCAGCATCTTCACGCGGCTCTGCACCTGGAAGGTCTTCGAGTATGTGCCCTTGAAGCGCTCTATGAAGTCCTTCGTCTCGGCAATCATCTTCTGCTGCTCCTCATACTTCTTCATCTGCTGTTCGCGTCGCTCCTTGCGTAGCTCCAGATAGTGGCTGTAAGAGGCTTTGTAGTCGTAGATGCGTCCCATGGTCACTTCGATGGTCCGTGTGGTGATGTTGTCAACGAATTTGCGGTCGTGGCTGATCACGATTACAGCTTTCGAACTGTTGCAGATAAAGTCCTCCAGCCATCCTATAGACTCTATATCGAGATGGTTGGTAGGCTCGTCGAGCAGCAGCACGTCGGGCGATTTCAGCAGCAGCTTTGCCAGCTCTATTCTCATGCGCCATCCTCCGGAGAACTCGCTCGTGGGTCGGTTGAAGTCGGAGCGTTCGAATCCCAGTCCGAGCAGCGTCTTCTCCACGTCCTCTTCGAAGTGTGACATGTCAATGGCGTAGAACTTCTCGGAGAGCGTAGCCACCTTTTCTATGAGCTGCATGTATTCGTCGCTCTCGTAGTCGGTACGCACGGTAAGCTCGTTGTTTATGCGGTCAATCTCCGCCTGTATCTCGTGCAGATGAGCGAAAGCCTGGCACGTCTCGTCGAACACGGTTCTTCCGTCCTCCGTCATCAGATGCTGCGGCAGATAAGCCACCACGCAGTCTTTCGGAACCGACACGGTGCCTCTTGTAGCTTTGCGCACTCCGGCTATAATCTTGAGCAGAGTACTCTTTCCGGCTCCGTTTTTTCCCATGAGTGCAATACGGTCCTTCTCGTTGATCTGGAAGGAGATGTCTTTGAATAGGGTGGTGCCGCCGAACTCGACGGTCAGTCCATCAACTGTAATCATATCTGTTTCTTGTTGTGCTTATTTGAATAACGCTGCAAAATTAGCTAAAAAAAATCAGAATTCCCTTTCAGTTTAGTAATTCTCCAGTATGTCCTTTGCTTTTTTCTTTTTAGCGTCCTTCCTTGCCTTTATAATGCCGCCAGCGTTAATGCCGTATGGCTCTGTGTCATATTTCCTTACGAAAACTTGTGTACCTGTACGGGAATCAGAGATAGACTCTATCAACGATTCTTTTGCCGTCTCCTTTGTTGTGCTGCACGATACAAGAATGGACATGGATGCTATAATCAGCAGTTTCTTGTTAAGCTTAGAGCCGGACAGTCGATTAAAGTCGAAATCTGTATTTTTGTTTATGTATTTCCTTGTCATAATGCTATATCTGTTATTTCATCTGCAAATATACGGCTTTTCCGCTAATCCGTAAAACGGGAATGTGGAAAAATAGTTCTTGGCTGTGGCGGCATATGTTATTCGTGGTCCATGACGAAGATGTCTTTCCAACGAAAAAAAATTTTTTGTATGTTTTTTTTTATGGGTGTTTCTTTTTTGTTTCATGGATATTTTGTAATTTTGGAGGAATTAATTAAATCAAATACAAATGATAATTAACAGTATTAAAATAGAGCTGACAGAGAAGAGGAAATTCATAGATCTCTTTGCAGGAATAGATGGACTTAGTGCCGAATTTCAGAAAGCTTACAAGAAGAACAGTATTCGCTTTTCTTCAGATCGTGATAAATTCTTGTGGGATAATTGTGAAGCGATAAAACAAGAAGGCGAAGTATTCTTAAATAACTGGGAAGAAGACACATTTGGCATCCAACCCCCAAGAACATATCAGATAGAGTTTGACACGGATAAAAACGTCAGACTGAGCAAGGCTATACTTACACAAAGCATCGTCAGGTATTTCAGAAAACGTAATTGTCCAATTCAACGAGACTTTATTGGAAGAATTGAGGTTTGGATAAAGATACATCAAGATGGTAATTCTGTAGGATACCAGCGTTTTACAATTCAGCCAAGGTTTAACGACCAGTCGGAAGGATGGCAGTTGGATATCTGCGAGGGACGTAGTTCGGTTGTTGGAAGGACTCCGACAAAAGATTATGAGAACTTACCTGAAGGTGGTTACGATGTTGTCTGTAACCATTGTATAATTCCAGCAAGAAAGATAGAACAACGCCATTGGACAGCCACAGATGGTATGTTTTATCCTGTCGTTAATCGCACCATTAGTAACATTATAGGAATCAGGACCTCATACAAAAGAGATACCGATAAGATGGCAAACAAACTGAATGCTGCACAAAAATTCCTTGATGAATGGCTTTATACCGATGACTTCAAGTCTGAGGTTAGTGTGTCATTTCCTGATGCCAATAGATTCATAACGCTTGACCCAGATAAGGTTATGATGGTAGATGATGAAGCAAAGGAACTGATATATGGAGATGGCCACAATGGTAAATCCCCTCGTTTAGAGTTCAAGAATCATGGTCCCTATAAGAGACCAGATATACCATTCACATATTTCTTCATCAACAAGAAAGACCCCGTGTCTGAATCATGCCGTATGCGCCTTTTCAATATATTCCAATACGCCAGGGATTATGACAAACTTTGGAGCAAGGCTTCACCAGAAGAGAAAGCCGTTGCCAAAACCATCGATAAGCCAATTGCAGACTATCTGTTGCAAATACCTAAATGGGAAGGTGGCTTGAGCTATTCCTATTCTTCTGATGAGAATGCGATAAGCGAAGTAAAAAAGCATTTGCAGTCTTCACGTTTCAATAATGACAAACGATACATTGCTATAATCGTTAGTGACATACATAGAGACGACCCGCGAGAAGACAAACATAATTTGTATTACCGTATGAAGGAACTTCTAATGCAATATGGCATTACTTCACAAGTTGTCTATCGCAACAATATCAGTAATCCTTCATTCTCTTACTTTATCCCGAATATTGCAGCAGCTCTTGTTGGCAAGATGGGCGGTATGGCATGGGGAGTAAAGAGTCTTGTGCAGGGAAATGATATGATTGTAGGCATTGGGGCAAGCAAACAAAGAGGTATAAAAAAGCCTTATCTGGGAAGTGCATTCTGTTTTGACAAAGAAGGCGGTTTCCGAAATTTCAATTCATGTCGTGCTGACGATACCGAGACATTGCAGAGCGACTTGAAGAAATCCATTTGGCGTTTCTGCGATGATTACGGGAAGCCTGATCGCCTTATAATACATTACTACAAGAAGAAACTTAAACGAGAAGAGGCTGACCAGATAGAGAACATGCTTCGTCAATGTGAAATTGATTGTCCCGTCTATGTGGTGAATATCGTGACAGCTTCTAACGAAGATCTGATAGCTTTCGATTTGGATCAGTACGACAAAATGCCAACAGTCAAGATGAAACCATTTATACGGAATCTGCTGCGAAGCAGTGTATATCAGCTTCTGTTCATGGACAGTGTACCGGACCGGGCTGTGTGCAACGAAGCGGTAAAGCTTGCAGGAAAAAGAGGCTTCCGCCAGCTTTCCGGCTTTGTTAATGGGGTACTGCGTAATATTGCCAGAAATAAAGAGCAGATCTGTTTTCCGGAGGAAGATAAGGATCTGGTAAAGGCACTTTCCGTGAAGTTTTCCATGCCTGCATGGCTTGTTGAAAAGCTTCTGAAAGAGCAGGGAGAAGAGAAGACACGAAGGATGCTGGAAGCATTTCTGCAGACAAAGCCTGTGACGATCAGGCTGAAAGAGGATCTTTCTGCAGCTGAAAAGGAAAAGCTGATCTCAGCCATTGAAAAGACCGGCTGTAAGATGTCGGCACATCCTTATTTACCTTATGCGTACTGTATCGAAGGAGCAGAAGGGCTTTTGGCACTCCCTGGCTTTGAGGAAGGCTTGTTCCAGGTGCAGGATGTGAGCAGTATGCTGGTTTGTGAATGTGCCGGGATCCGGGAGGGTGACAGGATCCTTGATCTCTGCGCCGGTTCCGGCTGCATCGCCTGGACGGTGGCTC
>OQWM01000134.1_pt1 | contig 40194 bp, 31 predicted proteins | sample 1691531 | NCBI WGS metagenome assembly OQWM01 (sample SAMN03418257, study PRJEB22391) | human gut metagenome | biome: human-gut; feature: organic feature; material: feces | host: Homo sapiens | place: Tanzania | collected 2013-01
AGGGACTTCGGACGGCGTAGCCGCCCGTGGCTTCGTGAACGGGAGGGGCCCGCGCCAAAGGCGTGGGAGGGATAGCACCGACAGGTGCGTACCGGTCCGAGGTCCCTTGGCCATCCGACGTCCCAAAGGCTTATATACTACAAAGTCCGAAAAAATCATAATCCCCAAATCGCCATTACAGCGGTCTGGGGAGTTGATATATCATAGATATAGCCCTATCTAAGTGTCAAAGACAGGAATTTACAAAATATTCGTTGAATATGCCCTTTTATTGAAATATTCTTATTCCTCGCTATATGACGAAAAATGCGTATCTTTGCGAGTTATATACATTATATATGAGCGAAAAATATACAGAAGAAAAAAATATAATCGAGGACATCGCGGGAAAGGAATATGAGCACGGGTTCGTGACGGATCTCGAGCAGGAATTCATCCCCAAAGGCCTGAATGAGGATATCATACGTCTCATATCGGCGAAAAAGGAAGAGCCTCAGTGGTTGCTGGATTTCCGTTTGGACGCTTTTCGTAAGTGGAAGGGGATGAAGGTTCCGACATGGGGGCATCTGAACATTCCGGAGATTGATTTCCAGGACATTATATATTATGCCGCGCCAAAGAAGGACAGCGACCGTCCGAAAGAGATTGATCCTGAGCTTGCAAAGACTTTCGACAAATTGGGAATACCTCTTCACGAACGCGAGACTCTCGCAGGTGTGGCTGTGGACGCCGTTTTCGACTCCGTTTCGGTAAAAACGACTTTCCGTGCCGCTCTCCAGGAGAAAGGAATCATCTTCTGCTCGTTCTCTGAGGCTGTACGTGAGCATCCGGACCTCGTTCGTAAATATCTTGCCACTGTTGTGCCTTCCGGAGACAACTTCTACGCAGCGCTCAATTCCGCAGTTTTCAGCGACGGGTCGTTCTGCTACATACCAAAAGGAGTCCGCTGTCCGATGGAACTCTCCAGCTACTTCCGCATTAACGCCAAGGGCACCGGGCAGTTTGAGCGTACGCTCATCGTTGCCGACGAGGGCTCGTATGTGAGCTATATGGAAGGCTGTACCGCCCCGATGCGCGACGAGAATCAGTTGCATGCGGCCGTTGTGGAGATTGTCGTCGAAAAGGATGCGGACGTGAAATATTCGACCGTACAGAACTGGTATCCCGGTGACGCCGAGGGGCGCGGAGGAATCTTTAACTTCGTGACAAAGAGGGGAATATGCAAGGGAAGCGGAAGCCACCTGTCATGGACTCAGGTCGAGACCGGTTCCGCAATCACTTGGAAATATCCGTCCACGATTCTGAAGGGGGACAACTCCTCGTCGGAATTTTACTCCGTTGCCGTCACGAACAACTTTCAGCAGGCAGACACGGGAACCAAGATGATACACATCGGGCGCAATACACGCAGCCGCATCGTCAGCAAGGGAATCTCCGCCGGGCATAGTCAGAACAGCTACCGTGGACTCGTCAAAATGCTTCCCGGGGCGGACAATGCGAGAAACTACTCCCAATGCGACAGCCTTCTCATCGGCTCACGCTGCGGGGCGCACACTTTCCCTGACATTCAGAACTCCAACCCGACGGCCGTTGTGGAGCACGAAGCGACGACTTCGAAAATCAGTGAGGACCAACTGTTCTACTGCAACCAGAGGGGTATAGGGAAGGAGGATGCCGTGGGACTTATAGTTAACGGATACGCGAAGGAAGTCCTCGCCAAGCTTCCGATGGAGTTTGCCGTCGAGGCGCAAAAGCTTCTGTCAGTGTCACTTGAAGGCTCTGTCGGATGATGTTTATAGAGAAAAGGCGCTTGCGCGCCGTGCGTAGAACAACTAAGCGTCGGCCTTGTGCGATAGTGTGCACGAAGCACGACTTCCCCCACAAAAGGGGGACGGGAGGGGGATTTTAAAATGGATTGGATAAATTATACATTATTTACTCTCGGAGCAGACCGTCCGGTGCTGCTGATTGACCTCATCACCTCGGTGTTGGGGCTGACCTGCGTGTTCCTTGCCGGCCGCAACAGCAAGTACAACTTCTGGGTGGGCTACCTCTACACGGCGGCCCTATTCCTCATGTTTTGGAACAAGCACTTGTACGCATCTTTGATTCTTCAGCCAATCTCGTTGGGTATCAACGTTTTGGGACATTGGCGCTGGACTCATCCAAAGGCCGGAGAGCAGTCATCCGAGGAAGCCGGTGAACTGAAAGTTTCCATGTTGACTTGGCCACAGAGAATGGTTGCCGTAGTTTCGGTGTTCGTCCTCGCCGGAGTTTGGGGCTGGCTGCTTCATAGGCTCGGCACAGTCTGGGCTCCGGGCAAGTTCCCTGCCGATCCGGTGCCTTACCTGGATGCCTGCGTGACCGTGCTTATACTTGTGGCACAGTTCCTCTCCGCGCTCAAGAAGTGGGACTGCTGGGTAGCGTGGCTGCTTGTGAACATAACCCAACTTGCGCTGCACATCTCTGTGGGACATGTGTTTATGCCGATAATCTGCGGACTCTACCTCATCAACGGTATAGCATCGCTGTTCTCGTGGATGAAACTATATAGGAAGAATGCCTGAAGAGTGTATGCGCCGGAAGCCGCTGAGTTTGTGAGCCGTTTGAAGGCCGAGTTTTGGATAAAATTAAACAATATATAAACAGATAGATATATGTCTGACATCATACTTAAAATAAAGGGTCTGAAAGCCGGAATCGAAGGAAAGGAAATCCTAAAGGGCATAGACCTCGAAATCAGAAAAGGGGAGATTCACGCCTTCATGGGGCCTAACGGTGCCGGAAAGAGCACTCTCAGTTCCGTGCTCGCCGGGAAACCGCAGTACACGGTCACCGAAGGCACAATCGAGTATATGGGAAAGGATCTTTTGGCCATGTCTCCCGAGGAACGTTCGTGGGCTGGCATTTTCATGTCCTTTCAGTACCCGGTCGAGATACCTGGAGTCAGCATCACTAACTTTATGAAAACAGCCGTCAATTCGCATCGTGAGGCCAAGGGGCTTGAGACGATGAAGGCCGGTGAGTTTCTGAAGCTGCTTCGCGAGAAGATGGCTTTCGTACAGATGAGGCCGGAGTTCGCGAAGAGGGAAGTGAATGTGGGATTTTCCGGAGGCGAGAAGAAGCGTAATGAGATTTTCCAGATGGCGATGCTCGATCCTGTACTCTCAATTCTTGACGAAACCGACAGCGGACTGGACGTGGATGCGCTCAGAATCGTTGCGAATGGCGTGAATGCGCTGCACACTCCGGAGAAAGCCTCAATCGTGATCACTCACTATCAGAGACTCCTGGAGTACATAGTCCCTGATGTCGTGCATGTCCTGAAGGATGGCCGCATCGTCAAGACGGCCGGGAAGGAGCTTGTCGATTTCATTGAGGAGAATGGTTATGACAAACTTTAGGACATATTTTGTTGGACGCGACGTCGTTCCTGAGACGATTGTCCTTGGACGCGATGAGGAACTTTCCGTCCTGCTTATCGCTCTTCCGGGGGTCAGTGCGGACGTTTCGCTGAAAGTTGACCTGAACGGCGAAGGTGCGCGGTTTGCCATTAACGGTGTCGGCATATCCACGGCCGATGAGAAAATCCGTGTGCATGTCGAACTTAGACACAATGTGCCTGGATGCTCTTCGTCGCAGCTTTTCAAGAATCTTGTGGGCGGCATGGCTCGGGTCGATTTCTACGGCCGCATCATCGTGGCTCAGGACGCGCAGAAAACGGAGGCCTACCAGGCAAATCACAATCTGCTTCTTTCCGAGACGGCCCGCGTGAATACCAAACCGCAGCTTGAAATCTACGCGGACGACGTGAAATGCTCCCACGGGGCCACAATCGGCAAACTCAACGAGGACGAGCAGTTCTATATGCGCTCGCGGGGCATCTCCCTTGCGGAGGCCAGGTTCCTCCAGATGATTTCGTTTGTGTCACCGGTATTTGAACTTGTCCCGGAAGAAACGGAGCGCGAAAGACTCAGGAACGAAGTCGAGGCTGAACTCCGGACGATACGTCTTTAGAAGCTGTTTTAAATTTTTCTGACATAACTGAACAAAAAATTTAAACAGCTTCTAGAAGCTGCACGTTGTGTTGATTTTGCAGAAACCTGAACGCAGATATGATTACTTACCCCAATGTCAAGGTCAATCTCGGCCTTAACGTGCTTCGCAGGCGTCCTGACGGCTACCACGACATCGAGACCCTCTTCGTTCCCTATTTCGGGATGACGGACGTTCTGGAAATTGTTCCGGCAGACGAGTTCTCTATTCGCATCACCTCCTCCAAGCCAGGTATTCCGGACTGGGACCCGATGTCGGATCTTTGTGCAAAGGCATGGAGGCTGATGAATGAGCGGTTCGGGGCCGGGCCGGTTGCTATTTCACTCGAAAAACGCAATCCTGTAGGCGGCGGGCTCGGTGGCGGCTCATCTGACGGGGCATTTACGCTTAAGATGCTGAACGAGATCTTTTCGCTCGGTCTCGGGGTGACAGAACTTGCCTCCCTCGCCGCAGAACTCGGAAGCGACTGCCCGTTTTTCCTATATAACAGACCCATGATAGGCGAGGGCAGGGGCGAGATACTCTCTGAATTTGACTTGCCTGACATTGATTTGGGCGGTGAATACCGTCTCGGAGTTATTGCGCTCGACTCCAGTTTGAAAGTTTCTACGGCCCAGGCCTACCGCAGCATAACTCCATCCATTCCCGAGATTAGCCTGCGTGATGCCCTTTCCCATGACATAACGCAGTGGCGCGGCCTCTTGAAAAACGACTTTGAACCGGTAATTTCCGCTGCTCATCCTCTTGTTCGGGAGACTATTGAGGCCTGCTATGCCCGAGGATGTGTCTATGCGGCGATGTCCGGAAGCGGCCCGTCTGTTTACTATATAGATAAAAAAAGATAAAAATAGGTCTTCTGCGCACTTCTACGTGTGTTTCCTTCGGGCGTATATAAAAAAAGAAAAAATCTATAAAAAGAGAAATTGGTGGCGAAACGCCCTTATGTGACGCCACTTTTTTGCCGTTTACGTTCTGTTGCCGTTTCTTTGCAGGCGTCGGATTATTGTGCTCCGACGTTACAGAAATCGTTGTGTATGCGTAAACTTATCTTTTTACTGCCCGCCGCGGCTGTGCTGACTTGCTGTGGCCTGAAGGAACTTGGAGAAATTGTGCCGGAACCTGGCATCCCGGACTACATCGACCCTCCGCTTCCGAAAACGGAACTTGTGGTTACGGGGCTTGAATATCCCGAGGGTTATGACTGGAATCGTCCCGAAACTGCGACCGGTGCTCCGGACATCGTGATGTATCGCGGAGATAAACTGGTCCTGCGGATTCCGACAGGTGATGGATATGCTGTCTCTGAAGACCTTGATATGCACCGCTATATCGGCGGCCATGTCTACACTGACTATTCCTCCGACACCCACACGATAGTCTCCCGGGACGGGCTGGAGCTTTTCCGCTACCAGGGACGCGAGCGCATCGTGCTGTTGGCCGAGCATGACGGCCACGTGTTGACTCTCGGGGAGTCACGTGACGGACGCGGTTTTTCTTCCCGTGTCGACGGCGTTCCTGTGTTCATCGGCTTTGACGGCAGTGTGTTTCAGAATGCCGGGGTTTCTCCGGGTGGCGAGCTGAGGTTTTTCTACAGACTGCCGGTGAATTCCACATCTGGCGTGATATATTTGTATTATGCAGTCGTCGGGGCGGACTGCGTGATGATAGAATTGCCTCAGGACATTACTGCGGTCTATGGTTTCGCCTTTTCGGATGCGCCGGCTGTTTCCGGCTCTGACCATGCGCCGGAAAGTGTAGGCGGAAGTGGGGTTAAGGTCCTGTGCCGCCGAGTTGTGGAGGAAAGTGCGTCTACACAGATATTTGACCTGTCCACTGGGGTGGGCATACCGCTTCCGGCTCCTGGGTTCTTCAGTCATGTTAGGGATGGGTCCGTGCTGTCCGACTCGGCACCGCTTCTTTCAGTGTGTGCCATTTCATCACCGCTCCTATCCTCTTTTGCGGTCTATTCCGGAAACCGGAGATGGCAGCGCTGGTTCAGCGGCAGTGACATCCCCATCGGGTTCAGACATCTTGCCGACTCCGTGGTCGGTGTACGCAAGTCTCTATACAGCAGCAGCGCGGACATTCTTTGCAATGGTTCGGTGCGTGATACGCTTCCGAAGGGCTACACGACAATGACTGGTGCCGCGTTGTGCTGTACTGAATTCGGGATAAAGGTTGGTATGACCTCGGTGAATGGCGGTCGTGCGATAGTCTGGAGAGACGGCGAAGTTGACAGTCTTGCTTTCAGGGGCATAGTTACTTCAGTCACAGAGGAACTTGCAGCTTCTGATGAGTGATAGGACTCTTGCCGTATGTTTCGTGTTTCTTAGTCTGTCCAGTTGAGGGTTCTGGACTGATCCGGATTCACGGAGATGCGGACACGAAGAGTCTCATCCGGGAGCAGGTCTTCGATGTTTTCCGGCCATTCCATCAGGCATAGGCAGCCGCTGTAGAGATAGTCGTCAAGTCCAATGTCTATTGCCTCGGAGTTTTTCGTTATGCGATAGAAGTCAAAATGATAGATTGATTCTCCGTCGGCAGAGACATATTCGTTTATTATGGTGAACGTCGGTGAGCAGACAGGGTCTGTCACTCCGAGGTGCTTGCATAGTGCCGTCGTGAACGTGGTCTTGCCTGCACCCATAGGGGCGTAGAACGCTATGAGCCTATGCTTCCCAATCTGATTGAGGAATTCTCCTGCGGCCCTGTCGAGGTCGTCAGTGTTCCGTATTGTGACAGTGTGTTCCATATCCTCTGCAATTTCCGTTTATGTTTTGTGCGGTTTTTAATGCGAACTTTGCCAATCGTTCCATTTGGGAATGTGCCCGCAAGGTTTCCGCTATCAAAAAAGGAGGCGATTCATCATCGTCTCCTCTTCCTTTGTCGGGGTACTGTGACTCGAACACAGGACCCTCTGGTCCCAAACCAGATGCGCTAGCCAACTGCGCCACACCCCGAGTTCCCTCATTTGGGACTGCAAAGATAAGCCACTTTTTGAAAATGACCAAAAATTTTTGAACTTTTTGATGTTTTTCTCGGTTTGGACGAACTTTTCTTGCTACCTTTGAATGGAAATGCGCACCTTCTCCGCTCGAAGGGCATTGCTTTTTACAATATAATTACGGCCAAAGTTAGAATACTTGCGAAACTTGAAATATGATTACGGCAAAAGACATAACAAAGAGTTTTGGAGACCTTCGGGTTCTCAAAGGAATAAGCCTTGAAATCGGGAAAGGGGAAGTTGTCTCCATCGTCGGTGCCTCAGGTGCCGGCAAATCCACTCTTCTCCAGATTCTCGGTACGCTTTCGCAGCCCGACGGTGGAAGTTTGGAAATTGACGGATACGATGTGCTGTCCATGCGTGGCGACAGGATTTCAGAGTTTCGGAACAGGAAAATCGGGTTCGTCTTTCAGTCGCACCACCTGCTGCCGGAGTTTACGGCGCTTGAGAATGTCATGATTCCGGAATTTATTGCCGGAAGCGGCCGCAGGACTGCCGAGGCGCGGGCTCGGGAGCTGCTGTCGGAAGTGGGACTTGAAGACAGGCTCGGCCATAAGCCTGCGGAACTTTCCGGAGGTGAGGCGCAGCGGGTTGCGATTGCCAGGGCTCTGGTCAACGGCCCGGCCGTGCTCTTTGCCGACGAACCTTCAGGAAACCTCGACTCCGTGACCAAGCAGGAAATCCACAGGCTATTTTTCGAAATGAGGGAGCGTCACGGGCAGACCATTGTTATAGTCACCCACGACAATGCCCTCGCGGACGAATGCGACAGGAAATTCACCATGCAGGACGGTATGATTCTCAAAGTTGAGTAATTTCTTCACGCGCCGCGCCCGGAAAAAGTACCCATAGGTGTCGGACAAAACAATGACGGAATGGGAGTTTTCAAGTTCAGAAAATTTGACGTGCGGAACGAGAAGTCTGCGATGAAGGTCAACACGGACGGCGTGCTGCTCGGTGCGCTGATGACCATCACAGGTAACGAACACCACCTTCTGGATATCGGCACCGGCACCGGTACTATTGCCCTTATGGCCGCCCAGAGGCTGTCAGAGATGCCCCCAAGACCACAGGCGCTGTTTGATGAGCAAAAGGCCGAACTGTCGAAGGCAGAACCACGGCAGGAGAGCAAGGAGTTTCTGATAGATGCCATTGACATCGATGAGGCATCGGCCGAGGAGGCTGGTGAGAACTTCCGGGACTCCCTCTGGGCCAGGAACCTGCATGTACACCATTGTCCTCTTTCCGAATTCTCTTCTGAAGCGCCATTCGATCTGATTTTTTCAAATCCTCCGTTCTTTACAGAAACTCTCCATTCTCCGTCCGAGCGCAAGGCTCGGGCTCGTCACGCAGATGCCCTTCCACTGGAAGAAATAATGGTTTTCTCCGCTCTTAACCTCACGGACGGAGGTCGCCTGAGCCTTGTCCTTCCGTCTGACCGCGAAAAGGAAGCCTCGGAACTTGCGGCACGGCACGGCCTCTGTATTCTCCGCCTAGTGGATATACACGGCTCGGACCGAAAGCCTGCATATAGGGCTATAATGGAATTCTCCCGCAACGTCGGGCATAAAACCGCCGCGTCACGGGAGAAAGTTACAATAAATATGAATGGAAAGTATTCAGAACAATATCTAAATATCGTTTCTGATTTTCTGCTTATCTCATCTCGCCTCGTGGACCCATCTCGCCTCGTGGACCCATCCCGTCAGGTGGAGGCATTCCCGGCCCGCCCCTGCGCTCACCGTTGAGCCTGTGAATCTGTTCCCTGCGAAAGTCTTCCTCAGCGACAATGAGCCTTGCAATCTGTTCGTCCGTGAGTACTTCGGAAAACTTCTCATAATCAGACATTTCCCAAGCCTCCAGATTAGCTCGCGCTTCGAGGTACTTCTTCAAGAGAGTTTGGACGTTTTCCTTTGACTTGAGCGCCTTTTTTAGCGACCTCAGAGCCTCTTGACGCTCGTGGAAAAGTCTGCCTTTCTGCTCCTCGTATTCATTGTAGGCCTTCAGAAATGCTTCCGACTCGTCCTTTTGCAGGCCCATCCGTTTAGTGATGAACTCGACCTTTTCGGCCTGGGCCTTCTTCCAGAATTCCGGATCCTTTCTTTCGCCTTTTGGCTGGGCTCCCAGGCTGAAAGCCGCCGGGAGCATTGCCAGCATTAACAAACAAACCTTATAAACACTTTTCATTTTTTTGAGTCTCTTTTGGGTCTATATTTATCTTCTTATTCAAAACCTGAGGTCATTTTGCGTATCTTCAGTTGTTGCTGACGATGGAATTGATATCTTCAACCGAAGCTCCGGTATATATCAGATACTCAATGATTTCATCGCTGCTGAGAGCTGTCGCGGCGTTGTCCGAGTAGAGATTGTGTTCCGATGCCGTCCGCCTGCCGTCAAAAAGCAACATTCCGAAAAAAACGAGAGCGATGGAAGCCGCCACCGAGAAAACCGGCACCAGAATCCGGCGAATCTTCCTGCTGCGGGTCTCCTGAATTTCAGGCACGCGCAAAGCCCTCTCCCTCATCGCTTCGAAATATCCGTCGGGGACGACGAAAGGATTGTCCTTTAGCTTTGTCTTGTCTTTCAAGATGTCCATATTGCCATTCTGTTTCATATCACGTTTTTTTAGACAAACACGATGTTCAAAAGTTTAGACGTGCACCTCGGAATTTCCGGTCAGCTCGTTACGTATCTTATTGTAGGCTATGTGGTACGAAGCTTTCAGCGCTCCTTCCGATGTTCCTAGAATCCTCGACATTTCCTTGTACTCCACCTCGTCAAAATACCTCATCTCGAACACGAGCCTCTGTTTGTAAGGAAGTTTTGCAATGGCACGATAGAGCGCGGCCTGTGCTTCATCGCCATTGAAATATGCGTTGCTTTCGACATTCCTGACTGCGGAAGATTCGATATCAGCGGACGAAAAACGCGAAAGAATATCCCGCTTTCTCAGAAAATTAAGGCTCTCGTTTATAACTATGCGGTATATCCAAGTGAAGACTTCCGAATCGTAACGAAACTTGGGTAATCCCTTCCAAATTTTAATGTAGCAGTTTTGCAGGACGTCGTCCGCATCGTCGTGGGAAAACACAAGCCTACGGATGTGCCAATACATCCTTTCGCCATAGAGTGTGACGATGTCGTCAAACGCACCACGGAAATCCTTCGATTTAAGCCTGTCTGCTATGTGTTTTCCTGTTGTAGCCATAAATATTTATCTTCCAGGGACAAACGTTCATTAGACAAAACTTTTCAACATAAGTTTAGAACGTGTGTTGAAAAATTATCGCAAAAAATGTTCTTTTTATTATATGAACTTACATTTTCTTTATATAAATTTGTTGGCGTTAGTGTAGTGTATGGCCGTTTTGTAGCCTTACGCGTGTTAGTTACAATAAATCTTATTTCATTATGAAAGTGAAAAACATTCTGGCTGGCGTATGCGGCCTGGCGGCTCTTTTTTGCAGCTGCACGAAAAATGAGCCTGTGCAGGAGCCTGTTGCAGTGGAAGAAGTCAAACTTGATGCCGCAGTGAGAGTTCCGAGGGGTGGTGAGAAACAGCTTGTTGCTGTTGTGCTTCCTGAGGGTGCTACGTATGATGCGGTCGTGTGGTCATCGGACGACGAGACGGTTGCGACGGTTGATGAAAATGGACTTGTGAAGGCTGTAGGACGTGGGGAAACGAAGATAAAGGCTGCTGTTGGAGAGAAGTCGGCAGAATGCACGGTCACTGTCTATGTCGCCGTGACGGGAATCTCTCTGGATAAGACTGAACTTGAGCTCTCAGTAGGGGGTACGTCCGTCAAGCTTGCGGTCGACTTCGAACCGTTTGGTGTGGACGAGAGCGAAAAGGTTGTGACTTGGACAAGTTCAAAGCCTGACGTTGCAACGGTTGCTGAAGACGGAACAGTCTCTCCTGTTGCAGAGGGCGAGGCAACGGTGACGGCAAAGTGTGCCGACTTTACGGCAGAATGCAAGGTGACGGTAATCAAGCCTGCGAAGGTCTGGACGGTCGGGGAATACTATGAAGTTGACGGCGTAAAGGGCGTTGTATGTTGGGTTTCCGACGATTCACAGCATGGAAAGATTGTTTCGCTGGATGAAAAGACTATGCCTTGGTCGTCGGTTGCTGCTTCAACTGGTGCAACAAGCGAGGATGACGGAAAGACGAATACAGAGAAAGTTAAGGACGCCTTCAACTTCACTGGACACGAATCTTTCAAGTGGTGTGCGGATCATGGTGAAGGATGGTACTTCCCGGCAATAACTGAAGTTCATTATTTTCTTGCGGCGAAGGCTGTAATTGATCCTGTATTGAAGGAGCATGATGGCGCGATTATTCGTGATGGTTGGGATTGGTATTGGTCTTCCACAGAAGGAGAGCAAGGTGAAGGCTCAGAAGCCATCTGCGGATATTTGAACAATGGAAAGGTCGCTTCTTGGGGCGATGATAAAGTCAATCCGGAAGGAGTCAACTATGTCCGCGCAATGTACGAGTTTTAATTCTCACTATAAGATTTACACTCATACAAAATGAAATTTATCAATTCTGCTGTCAGGGCCGCATCGGCTCTGGCAGTATTTGCAGTTCTTGCGGTTTCCTGTGGAAAGGAAGCCGAGCCTGTGACACCCGGCGGCGGAAAGACCGAACCTTCAAAACCGGAACCGGTTCCTGAACTTGCCGCATTCGAAATCGAGGCTGCCGATGTTACCACATATTCCGTCAACGTCAGCGTGAGGATGCTTGACGAGGGTCTTGAGTACTATGCCGGCGTTGTATCAAAAGCTGAATATGACAGGCTCGGCTCGGATGCGGCGCTCATAGAGGACGACATCAAGGGCTTTCATGACATGGCGGAGTTATACGAGGAAGACTACTCCACATTTGTCAAGGAACAGCTGGCCTATACCGAGGATGTTGCGGGAAGTATCAACGACCTCAGCGGAGACACGGAATACTATGTTTATGCATTCACTCTCGACGATGACTATCTCGCTGGAAAGGACCTCGTCAAGACGGCGTTCCGCACGTTGAAAGTCGAGCCTGTGAACTGCTCGTTCGTGATAGAGGTCAGCGACATCACTTCCATGACAGCCGGCATCAAGGTTACGCCGTCGGATAACTCCTGCAGTTATTTTTATAACTATCTTACTGTCGAAGAATACTATGGCGAGGAATATGGCGGAGATGAAGGCATAATTGCAAAGAATATTGAACTCATTCGCGGCGCGGTTGAAATCTATCAGATGATGGGCTATGACGCATCGTTCGGCACATTCCTAACCGTGGGAGAGGATTCGTCGACTGCCAAGCAACTTCGGGCTGGCACGGAATACATTGTGTTCGCATTTGGTCTTGACCCGTCCGGCACCGGAACTACAGCCGTCTATAAGCAGACGTTCACTACGACCGAGCCGGAACCTTCGTCAATGACGTTCGAAGGCGCAGTCTATGATCTCAAGTTCAACGGAGCCAAGATTCAGTTCACGCCGTCCACTGATGATGAAACCTATTTCACGGACTGCATGGACTGGGAGACTTTCTCTAAATTCAAGGATGACAAGGAAATAACCTCCTGGGTACTTTCTGAGGCGGGCGAGTCAATAGACAGCTATCTTGCGCAGGGAACCCATGTGGTTGACGCTTCGGAGATTCTTGTATCGAAGACAAAATATGTTGCGTATGCCTTCGGTTACAACGGTGGTGCCACGACGGGCGTAACGACTGTGGAATTTACCACGCCGGAGATGCCGACGGGCTCCGGAGTCACGGTGGGGATCGACTGCAAGATCGTGGACGGGTCGAAATATGGGGCGGAGTACGCCGGTCAGAAAGTGGCGGCGTTGACGTTATCACCATCCGTCGCTGCCGAGCATTGGTATTCCGGTGTCTACAGAAATCTTGACGGATTTAAGGAGTACGACATCATAGAGGCCCTTAGGATGAAGGGAACGAAAGATGAGAAGGATCTTGCATTCCCGCTTCAGGACACGGATGTTGTTGTCGCTGCGGTCGCATTTGATGCTTCAGGTCGTGCAGGGGCTCTGAATCGGCTTGTAGTTAAGGCGGATGGCACTCTGTCCAAGTCCGTTAGCCTGAAGTCAGTCCGTTTTTACGGGACGGACAGCCGTTCGGATCGCGGACTGGCAACCGCTGCGAAGTCTGAGACAGCTCTTTCCGGACGACTTTCCGCATTTACGGATGATTGGCAGATTGGCGCGGACTCCCATGAATATTCTGCACACAAGAGATTGAAAGTCAGGTAGACGAGGGGCCTTTGCCTCAATACATTTCGGTCGGGATTCATACGTTGTTGCGGCGAATGAATTTCGACCGTTTCATATTCGTAAAAACGGAATTTTGTAATTATCTTTGCAGTTTGTACGTTTTGTACGTCACGAAATTAGGAAATATGGAATATATACGCAACTTCTGCATAATCGCACACATCGACCACGGAAAGAGCACGCTCGCCGACAGGATGCTTGAAATCACGGACACTCTGAACGCGAGGGAAATGGAGAATCAGGTGCTCGACTCGATGGATCTCGAACGGGAAAAAGGCATCACGATCAAGAGCCACCCGATTCAGATGCAATACAAGTACAAGGGTGATACCTACACCCTGAACCTTATCGACACTCCGGGTCATGTGGACTTTTCTTACGAGGTGTCACGGGCAATCGCTTCCTGTGAGGGGGCGCTGCTTGTCGTCGATGCAACGCAGGGGATTCAGGCGCAGACGATTTCAAATCTCTATCTTGCTGTGGAACACGGGCTTGAGATTATCCCGGTGCTGAACAAGATTGATATGGACTCGGCTATGATTGATGTCGTGTCTGACCAGATTGTCGATATGATAGGCTGCTCCCATGATGAGATTTTGCTGGCTTCCGGGAAGACTGGTCAGGGAGTAAAAGAGGTTTTGGACGCGATTGTGGAGAGGGTTCCTGCTCCGAAAGGCGATCCGAATGCACCGCTTCAGGCTCTGATTTTCGACTCCGTATTCAACTCGTTCCGGGGTATCATCGCCTATTTCAAGGTCGTGAACGGAACCATCCGCACAGGCGACAGAGTCAAGTTCTTCAACACAGGCAAGGAATATGTCGCCGATGAGGTGGGAGCGCTGAAAATGAAACTCTGTGCCCGTAACGAAATTGCCTGTGGCAGTGTCGGGTACATTATCTCAGGAATAAAGACCGCCAGCGAGGTGAAGGTGGGAGACACGATTACTACCGTGGCGAATCCCTGCCATGAGGCGATTGCGGGTTTTGAAGAAGTGAAGCCTATGCTCTTTGCGGGAATGTATCCAGTTGAAACAGACCAATATGAGGAACTTCGCGCCGACCTTGAAAAATTCCAGCTCAACGATGCCTCGTTTGTGTTCGAACCTGAGTCCTCGCTCGCGTTGGGCTTCGGTTTCCGCTGCGGTTTCCTCGGGCTGCTGCATCTTGAAATTGTGCAGGAGAGGCTGTTCAGGGAGTTTGGAATGGATGTCATCACGACTGTGCCGAACGTTTCCTACAAAGTCTACACGACCCAAGGCGAATGTATCGATGTCCACAACCCTTCCGGTCTTCCGCCAGCAACGCTGATTGACCACATTGAGGAGCCATACATCCGTGCCCAGGTCATTTCCAAGGCCGACTTCTACGGTCCGATAATGAAACTATGCCTCGACAAGAGGGGCACGCTCATCAACCAGCACTACATCACCGCCGACCGTCTGGAACTCACCTACGAGATGCCGCTTTCGGAAATCGTTTTCGACTTCTACGACAAACTCAAGTCAATATCAAAGGGTTACGCCTCTTTTGACTACCACATCGTAGGCTTTAAAGACGCCAAACTCGTCAAGCTCGACATTCTCCTTAACGGCGAGCCGGCCGACGCCCTTTCGTCCCTAATCCACGTCGATCACGCCTACGATTTCGGACGCAAAATCTGCGAAAAACTCAAGGAGCTCATCCCGCGTCAGCAGTTCGACATAGCCATCCAGGCCGCAATCGGCGCCAAGATTATCGCCCGTGAGACCGTCAAGGCCGTGCGTAAGGACGTGACTGCCAAGTGCTACGGTGGTGACATCACACGAAAGAGAAAGCTGCTTGAAAAGCAGAAGCAGGGCAAGAAGAGAATGCGCCAAATCGGCACAGTCGAAGTGCCTCAGTCCGCCTTTATGGCCGTGCTGAAGCTGGATTAGCTGAGACTCCCCAACTTCAGCATCTCAGGCGCTTACACAAAAGGGGCTGACCCAAATGTCCCGAAGGGACCGCGCCGGGGGCGCGAGATACCCTAATATGGGTCGCAGACGTTAGTCTGCGGGGGTTAGAAAGACCGAAGGAGGGGGAACAAAAGACTTTTTGTTCCCCCTCCTTCTTTGATTATCTGCCGTTCAGGCGGTTTTTACAGATTTGCGTTATCTTTCTTCCAATCAGCAACAGCCGGGATGATGCCGAGGGCAACAATCTCGTCGCGCATTTTGCAGAGGTGCTCGTAGGAAGCGTCAAGCGCCGCCATTTCCTCAGGAGTACCCTTAGGCATCGTGAAGTGGCATCCTGTGGCGTCAATTGTAGTCGGCATTGCCATCATAACGTTCTTGAACTTATCTGTGTTCACATAAGTTCCGGCAGGAAGAGTGAACGGAGTGCCGCCCATTGCAGCCTCAATCATCTTGACGGCGTTGTAGGCAGGACTCTGGAATGAAGAGCGTCCGCGGAGCTTGATGATTGCGGAACCTCCCTGGATTGTCTCCTGCTTGATTTCGGCCATCCTTTCGGCAGAAAGGCCCATTTCTGAAAGCGGTTTGCCTGCAACCTTCACCTGAGAAGCGAAGACTGCCATCTGCTCGCCGTGACCACCATAGGTGTGTGCGCCTGTAACTGCGCTCTGCGGAACGCCGAACTCCTTTGCGAGGTTGCTCTGGAGACGGGTTGAGTCGAGGGCTGCGAGGGAAGTGAGCTGCTCCGGTTTCAGGCCTGAGTGGATGAGGGCTGTGAGAGCCGTCACGTCAGCCGGGTTAAAGATGACAACCACATGCTTCACGTCCGGGCAGTACTTCTTGATGTAGTCACCGAACTGTGCGGCAATCTGGCAGTTTCCCTTGAGAAGGTCCTCGCGGGTCATGCCCTCCTTACGGGGTGCTCCGCCTGATGAGATGATGTACTTAGCGTCCTTGAATGCAACCTCAGGATCTACTGTCCAGGTGATGTTTGCGTCTTCGAATCCGCAGTGGTACATTTCCTCTGCCACGCCGTGAACGCCCGGCTCGAAGATGTCATAGAGGCAGATGTTCGGGGTGAGGCCGAGCATGAGAGCTGTCTGTGCCATGTTTGAACCGATCATTCCGCCGGCACCCACGATTGTAAGTTTCTCGTTTGTCAAATACTTCATGATACTACTATATTTATATTAATATACTCATATTCCCAATTTCGCAAGTGTTCTAACGTCTTGCTAAACTTATCTCAAGCAAAAGCAGTTCCAACTCCCTGAAATTCGGGCGCAAATTTAGTAAATAATTAAAAAATAACTATCTTTGCAGACGTAATTGTTAATTATTGCAGAAACGTGGAACCTCCCAGTCCAATATCAGGCACTCAGAGCATAGCGGCGGACAGTCTTTCTGACGACCCGCTGTCGACCACCCATTATATCGTGACATCGGGCACATCCTCTTTGACAGAGGGTGCGGTTTTTCGTGTCCTGCAATATGACATTTTGTGAAACCAGCTTTTAAAGCTATATGGCACTATATCTTAAAAAGGAACTTGAAAACGGAGCCGAACTTGCTGTTTGGCAAATTACAGAAACTGAAGATGAACTCAAAACCCTGAGTTCTGTCCCCACCGACGAGATGGAGGAGATAAACCTTTATGGAAACGAGTCGCAGAGAAAGCAGCGCCTCGCCGTGAGGGCTCTCATCAACGAACTCTTCGACGAGAAGATGTATCTCGATCACCACGACAATGGCAAGCCATACCTTGAAAACTGTGCCACGAACATAAGCATCACTCACACGGACAAATATGTAGCCGTCATCATCCACGATGAGGACGACCTTGGCATTGACATCGAATCCCTTGACCGCGACTTCTCTTCTGTTGAGAAAAAGGCGCTGTCGGAAGATGAGATTGATGACCTCGATGATGACGACAGAAAAAAGAAGAACGAGCAGCTCGCGATTTACTGGTGCGCGAAGGAGGCTATCTTCAAGAGAATGTCACAGAACAGGGTCGACTTCGCCGAGCAGATTGAGGTTGAGAAGTTCAATCCTAAGGGTGAAGGGGAGTTGGAGGCTACGTTCATCCATAAGGACGGGCATGAGGAGGAGTTTGATTTGGAGTATATTGTATTTGACCGTCACGTCCTCGTCTGGCTGGTAGGTTAAAGCCGCAGTAGGCGACGAATTTCCGCGTTACAAGAACCCCCTGAATCCTCACAACCGCAAGGTTGCTCCGGTTCAGGGGGTGTTTTGAAATACTTATTTAACTGTTATGTTCGCGGCAGGAGAGTACATGTCGGGTAGGTCGCGGCAGAAGGCTGTGTCCTTGCGATTGTACATCGCGATGAATGAATCTGTTGAGATGTGGCCGGGGAATACAGAGAAATAGTGATTGCCGGAGCCTTCCGGGTCATATTTGTTTCTCCAGGTCACCAGAAGCGAAACTTTTCTCCCCGCCATAGGAGCAGCGATGTTGGTAATCCAATAATCCTTGACCTTGAATCCCTCAACTCCGGTTTCTGTGACTCCACAAGGCTTCTTTTTAGCCTGAGAGACTTTTTGCATCACCTTGAGATTGTTGAGAAAAACACTGTTGTTAATGCCCTGATAGCAGTCCATTCCGATAAAATCCACCCACTCATCGCCGGGCCATCTGAAAACGAAATCCTCGGACTGTTTCGCACTGTCCATCTGCGGAGAAATGGCATAGATAAAACTGTGAACGCCTTTCTTATCTCGGAGATAACTCACAGTGAATTGCCATAGAGCGACGAATTCATCCTCAGTTGTGCAGGATTTGCCCCACCACGACCAAGTCTGGGTGTGCTCGTGGAATGGCCTGAAAATAACGGGAATTGTCTTGCCGTCACTGCCTTTGAGACCATTTGCGAACTCAGAAAGATTGTCAAGCCATCCGGTAAACTTGCGATTGACTTCCGAACCGTCTTCAAGTATTTGTTTCACCACGTCATTGGAACTGTTGTCCCAAGAATCCTTGCCCGTGAGGGGATTGTTCAAGTGAGCGCAGGCTGTGACCACCATCCCTCTGTCATAGGCTTGGACTATGCATTTACGGCGCAAGGCGTTGGATTCTGCGGAAGACTCGCGTCTGTCGTCCATTATTTGGGCGAAATCGAGGCTGTACACCGCCGGATAATCTCCACAAACATCCTTCGTATCCGAACCTCCGTCCACTCCGTACCAATTGCGTCCATACATCAAGTCGTCGTGATGTCCAAACATCCACGCCTTTCCTTGAATAGCCCACAACTGAGAGTACAATGCCTTGGTCTCGGATGTCGCATTCGCATCTGCAAGGCTCAGAACTGTCGGAGCCTGGGGGTTGTCACCGTTTGACGGTTGCTGCTCCTTCTCTCCACAACCGGTGAAGAGAAGGGCGGCAACGCAAAATGATATCAACATTCTTTTCATTTTTAAAATTCCGTTTCGGAAATCTTCAAATATGAATAATAATTATTGTTTTTCAAACACCATCACATAGTTGATTGGACATACGGCGAACCTGTCATAGTCTGTATAGTAATATGACGAGTTACCTTTGACTCCTCCACAAGGATAATCGAATCCGATGCAGCCGGAAGGAACGTTCAGGGACTTCTCTCCGTATTTGTGGTCTCCTGCAAGAAGAACCGGAACAGTGTAGGTGACAGCGCCCGATTTGAATGAAATCGTCATATCGGCTACACTGATGACATACTTTGACTCGCCGTGCGGAAGCCAGCCGTAGAACCTGCTGCAATCCACATCCTTGGTGTTGTCCTCTTTGTTGAATTTTGCGAGGAAAATGTAATTCCAATATTTTCCATCCGCTCCCGGAGTGTAATCCGCTGTTCCTTCAAGAGGATTGCTTTCCGACGGGGTGAGTTTAAGGATGTTGTCGCTTTCTGCTCCCACATTGCTGAAGCACCAGTTCTTGTCTGTAGGCTTTACAAATGCAGGGGAGTCGGAGCCGCCATAGACATTAAGACTCTTGACCTTCCATTCGCCTGCGATGTCGAGAGTAGGTTCCGGCTCCGGTTCGGGCTCGGCGATGCTCGTGTCTCCTTCGCTACCCTCAGTCTTGGCTTCATCCGGAATGGATGCGACCTTTTCTATGAGCACGAAGAATGTGCGAGGTTTTTTGACGAATTTGTCGTAGTCGTTGTAGATGTTTGTCCAGTCATCAGTGCCCTGAAGCTTGAACTGGAACGCATCAAATTGGAAATCAAAGGTTTTGTCCTTGACATCATTGCCATTCGAACCGGTCTGTCCGATTATGTGCTCACCCTTTTCAAGCAAGGAACCGACTGTGCTTCTGCCGTTTTTGTCCGTAAAAGTAATTGTGTTTTCCGAGTAATTCCTCAACCAACTGCTTTCTCCAAGTGGAATCTGGCGGTAGAACTTGCGCAAGTCAATGTCAGTTTTTCCTTCCTTGTTCATTTTTGCCGCATAAATGCCGTTCCAATGCTTCCCGTCCACGCCACCATAGTGTACGCATTTCCCTCTGACATTTCCCTCTGCGGTAATTTCTTCGAAAGTAAACTCAAGATAGTCGTCATATTCGGCCTTCGGGCCATAGCCGTCCCTTGCGTTCCAACACCAATCTTTGGATTCCGGTGTCAGCATTGCCGCTCCGCCGTAGACGTTTCCGGTTCCTCCCCAGACATAACTGCCCTTAATTGAGTAGCATCCGAGAAGTTCCTCTGAGAAGTCGCTTGCATCTACGGTATAGGTTCTGCTCAATCCGGTAGGGGACTTTACAACGATTGTAGGAGACTCTCCCGTAAAGTCCATAAAATCACCGCTTTTGACATTACATTCGGCCTTGTAACTCGTTATGATTTTCTCAACCTCGACCTTTGATTTGTCTTCGATGAGAAATGATGCGAGTTGAACCTTCACTACGCCGGTTTCAGCATCCTTGTCCTCGACCTTTGCGAGGCCGGCCTGTCCGGCGAACTTAATCTCAATAATGTTGTGGTCATTGTTCCAATCGCCTTTTTCAACCGCTGTCCACGGGTCTTTCTTACAAGAAAGAAGTAGCGATGCTGTAAGAGACAGAAATATTAATGCCTTTTTCATAATGCTTACTTGATGTTAGGGTTGAGGTCGGTCTCGATTGAAGGGATAGGGTAGAATACCATATCCTCTGCCGTAAGTCCCTGAGAAACTGCTGCGCTTACTTTTGTGTGAAGGATGTTCCAACGACGTAGGTCATAGCTGATGTTGCCTTCGAATGCGAGTTCTGACAGACGCTCCTTAAGTATAGCCTGCCTGAAGAGTTCTGTAGATAGGCCTGGTGTGAGTGCTCCGAGTCCGGCTCTTGTGCGGATACGGTTCACAAGCGCATAAGATTCGGCAGTAGGTCCGGCAGCCTCGGCGTAAGTGAGGGCGATGTCGGAAAAACGAATCAGGTATGGCCTTGTCGAAGTCTTGTCTCCAACAAATGACGGGTCAATGAATTTGCGACAGAATGGATATGCAAGTTTTCCGCTTCCGTCGGCCTTATAATCCGCAATGACTTCACCTTCTTTGTTATATACCTCACTTACAATGAGCTCGTCGTGGCGTTTGTCGCCGCTTTCGAATGAATCGTAAAATTCCTTCGTCGTGCGATATTCGCCCCATCCGTCGTGCGTTGCAGAAAGGCTTCCGTCTTCGTTCTTGAGATATATCGTACCTCCCGCAACATAAGGGATATACATTTTTGAAATTTTAGAATACTGTCCCTCGCTCGCTCCGGTGCGGTCCATTGACATTATGAATATATGTTCGGGACCGGTCGGATTCTCGACATCATAGATGGATTCCAAATTGTCGGAGAAGGAGTAGGTGGTCTGCTCCGGATTCAGAACGACTTTGGCTGCCCAATCAGCGGCATTCTTGTAGTATTCCTCCACATCGAAAGTCATATCCTTGTACTCGGGCACTCCGTTAGCCTTTGCGGAAGCGAGATAGAGATAACTCTTCGCCAGCATACTTTGTGCTGCGGCGAGGTCCGCACGTCCGGTCTGGGGGGCCTTGTAATAACTCAGCATTGAGGCTGCAGTGTGGAAATCATCGAGAATCCTTGTCCACATATCGTCAAGTGAAGAAGCAAGAGATGTCTGGGTGTCGTCGAGTTTTTCCACAACTTCGGTGTGAATCGGAACGCGTCCAAAATTTCTGGCGAGATTGAAATAGGAATATCCTTTCATAAAATAGGCCTCTCCGACATATCTGTTGCGGAAAGATTCGTCTATTTTCATTTTTGACACATTCCTTATCACAGCATTAGCACGGTTGATGGTGATGTAGGAATATTTGAAATAGTTGCCGAGCGTGGTGTTGTTTCTGAAATTATTCAGTCTCCACGCATCGAGGTCTTGGGTGGCCGGAGTGGCGTCACCCTTCGGTTCGAGTTCGTCGCAATTCATTCCTCCGAGCATCACGATTGCGCGAGAGTATTCAATGTAGTTTATTGCATCATAAATGTACAGGACGGAGGCCTCTGCATCTGCTTCTGTCGCAGGGAAATTGTTCTCCGAGTAGAACCCGTATGGGGTTTCCTCCAGCGAGCAGGCAGACAGTGCCGCCATCGTTGCGATGATGAGTGATATGTTGTTAATTCTTTTCATTTGAAATTCCTCCTTTAGAACTTGATGTCAATTCCGAATGTCCATTTTCTCAGACGCGGGTAGCCGCCGGTGTAGATGCCGTTCATTCCCACCTCAGGGTCGTAGCCACTGAATTTGCTGAATGTGTAGAGGTTGTTGACATTGACCGAGAGACGGAGGCTGTCAAGCCATTTGACCTTATTGAAAGGAATGGTGTAGCCGAGGGAAACATTCTGGATTCTCACGAAGGAACCGTCCTCAATCCACCAGTCGGAAAACTTGGTCTGACGGCTTGAGTTCAGACGCGGATAGTCGTTTGTCGGATTGTCTTTTGTCCACCTCATCGGCATATTGCTTGGTTGGTTGAACTTTTGCGTGTTTATGACATCGTTTCCGAATACTCCGTTGAAGAATATGTTGAAATCGAGGTTTTTCCAAGCAATGTCGATGTTAAGCGAACCTGTCCAATCGGGATTAGGGTCTCCGATTATGCAACGGTCATTCTCGTCAACAGTTTCCATTTCGTCAGCATTGTAGATGTCGACATATTTGAACTCGCCCGGTTCTGCGTCGTTTCCAGTCAGGCCCGCAGAGAGTCCTTCGTCAAGAGATTGTACTATACCGTCTGTCTTGTAGCCATAGAACACAAACATAGGCTGTCCTACTGCGAGGATATTGGTGTAGGCGCGGAACTGCTCACGCTGGTTGCCGTACCACTCGTATTCCATACCGGTACGGAGGTCTTTCATAAGACCGGAAGTGATTGAATTACCGAGGCTGATGACTTTGTTTCTGTTTATTGATGCTACGGCTGTCGCTCCGATTTTCCAGTCCCTGTTGGAGAATATGATACCGTCGAGAGTCATCTCCACACCTCTGTTTCTGATTGTTCCGTCATTCACCCACATTTTGTCATATCCTGATGACGGGGCGATATTGCGCTCGCGGAGTAGGTCGTATGTGAGTTTGTTGTACCAGTCGAAAGTGAAATTGAGCCTATTGTCAAAGAGGGAAATGTCAAATCCTACGTCAACCTGGGAGGTGGATTCCCATTTGAGGTCTTTGTTTGCGATTCCGCTCCAAACTGCATAGATTCCGCCTTGACCGGTGTAGCCGGACTGATATCCGGGGCCGATTGCAGTCTGCCAAGAACCATTATAGAAATACTTGTGCTGTCCGTAGCGGCTGAGCGTCTGATAGGCTGAGATTCCCTGGTTTCCGGAAACTCCGTATGATGCTCTGATTTTCAGATGGTTGATGACCTTCTGATTTTTCATCCACGATTCGTTATGCATATTCCAACCAATAGCTCCGGATGGGAACATTGCCCATTTGTTGCCCGAACCGAACTTTGATGAGCCGTCGGCGCGCCCGGTGAGGGTAAACAGGTAGCGGTTGTCATAGACATAGTTGATTCTGGCGAGACCGGAGACGAGCTGGCTTCTGTATTTTCCATTGCTGATGCGGTATTTCTCAGAGTCTCCAGACGAGAGGTTCTCATTGCCGAGCGCCTCGTTGACAAAACCTACGGCTGCCAATGACGATGAACGGGAAACATAATTCTCGTAAGAATATCCGCCCATAACTGTCAGATGGTGTTTCTTGGCAAAAGTCTTGTCGAATGTGGCATAGATGTCTGCAACAATATTATCGTCCTTCCAATTGTCGATGCTTCCGTATCCGTTGTTGTATGCTCCGGTTTCTGTGTAGACTTTCGGGAAGTATTTGTCTGTGATACTCTCTCCGTGTTTATAGTTGAACTGTCCGTTGAGTTTGAGACACGGGATGATGTCCCAATCGAAAGCGGCGAATGCAATGATGTCAGTTCCTTCGCTCGTATTCTTCTGAAGGTCTGTGATTGCGAGCGGATGGTAGTAGTCAGTTGTGCTGTAGGTCCAATAGGATCCGTCATCATTGTAGACAGGGAAAATGGGATTCCTGTTATATGAGAGATAACCGTTATTGTGTCTGCGGCTGTGGCTGATGTTGGCGTTAGCCTTCACGATGAAGTTGTCGTAAACTTTGTGTTCCACTCCGAAACGACCCCCAAATTTGTCATAGTTGTCCTTGATGTACATTCCGTTGTCAAGGAAGTAGTTGGCGCTCGCTGTGAAACTTGTCTTGTCGTTTGAGCTCTTGATTTGGACTGTGGTGTTGTTTGAGACCGGGGCCTTTCTGAACACGATATCATCCCAACGGGTGTTGGTCGTCCAACTTGTCTGGAGTTCGTCGATTGACGGGTAGTAGACACCATTCGCGTTGACTGTTCCGGTGTACTGTGGGACCAGCCCCGCGTTGATGTAGGATTCGTTGGAAAGCAGGGCCATAAGCACCGGGTCTCTCCAAAGATTGAGTTCGGAAGAAAACTCGGAAATGCTTGTCTGCTGGCGGATTGTGATCTCAGTCTTTGTTTTTCCTGCCTTGTTGGTGGTGATGAGGATTACGCCGTTTGCTCCACGGGAACCATAGATGGCAGAAGCTGACGCGTCTTTGAGGACTTCCATTGAAACGATGTCCTGCGGGTTAATCTGCTTGAGGTCACCGGCATCTCCATAAGGGAAACCGTCAATGACAAGAAGCGGTGCATTTGAACCGTTGATTGAAGAGTTTCCTCTGATACGGACAGTTGATGCTGCGCCCGGGTCCTGTGAAGAATTGATGACTTGTACTCCGGCGATGCGTCCCTGCATCAGACTCTCTACGCTGTTTGCAGGTGAGACTACGAGCTTTTCCGGGTTGACGGAAGAGACAGAACCTGTGAGGTCGCTCTTTTTCATCTTACCATAACCGATTACAACCGTCTCTTCAAGAAGTGAATTTTCTTCGTTCAGAACAATGTCTATGACACTGCGTGAAGCGACATTGATTTTCTGTTCTACATATCCGAGGCAACTCACTGTAAGCACGGCGTCTTTTTCGACACCGTCTATAGCATATTGGCCGTTTTCGTCGGTTGTCGTCCAATTGTTCTGTCCTGCGAAGACAGATGCACCGACAACTGCTTCGCCTTTGGAGTCGGATACTCGTCCGTGTACTCCAAAGCTCTGGGCATTGGCCGTGCCAAACTGTGCAAACACCAAAGCGCCTATGCACAGCAATTTAGAGATGAATTTTACTTTCATTTGGCTTTTTGTTTAGTGTGTTTTGAATCAGTGTTAAATGCTGGACGCATTTGAGTTTTCGTTTGAAACTCTGCATTCTTCAGTCAGGAAGTTGAGCAAAGTCTCAAGTGGGCAGGTTGCCACTCCGACATATTTGTCGGCGGCTCCATAGTAAACATAGAGTTTTCCGTTCACTACGACATTTCCGGTGGGGAAAACAATTCCCGAATAGTAGCCTTTGGTCTCGAAATCGAACTCAGGAGCGAGAATCGGTTCCGGAGTTCTTGCAATGATTTTCAGAGGATTGTCTTTGTCAAGCAGAACAGCGCCGGCGCTGTATTCACCAACTCCACCGGCAGAAACTCCGTGATAGATCATCAGCCAACCTCTGTCCGTGAGAATCGGTGGTGCTCCTCCGCCGATTTTTTCTTCCCACGAGCCTGCGCGGCCTGTCATCAGCAGATGACTCGGTTTGTTTTCCCATTCGAGCAGGTCATCGGAGAATTTAATCCAGATTGAAGGATAGTCAACTCCATATTCCTTTCCGATAAATTCTTTCGGACGATGAATCATTGCATATTTCCCTCCGATTTTTTCGGGGAAGAGAATCACATCCCTGTCGTCAAGGACGGGAGAAGTCAGTCTGCCAAGACGCCTGAAAGACTTGAAGTCACGGGTTACTGCAAGGGCGGAATTGCCAAGATTGTCCGCCCACGCTTTAGGCGCGAAAGAATCGCATTCGGGCTTGAGGACAACATCGTGTGGAAACGTCCAATATTGACCCGGAGACATTGGCCGGTAGGCGTAGGTCACATAGAAACTCTCCCCAAATTTAACAATTCTCGGGTCTTCCACACATCCGCTGTCAAATCCGTCAATGCTCGGACCGAAAACCGGCTCGGACGAAACTCTTTTGAAATGGAATCCGTCCTCGCTTTCTGCAAGCCCAAAACGGATTACGTGTTCTTTGTCATTTCCGGCAGCACGATAGAGCATATAGAACTTTCCCTCGTCGTATATGACTCCCGGATTACAGCATACGAGGCTTTCCCAATCGTTGCCTTTTTCCGGCGACATCACCGGATTTCCTTCATATTTTTTCAACTTCATATCAGTAGTGTTATCTGAAAACTATCAACAAAATCGCACACAATACAACAAGCGCGAGGCTCATCCATCTGTAGTTCCGCCACCATTTCACGCTCTTCAATTCCTCAGTTTCCTTTCTGAAATCATCCTTGCGGAAGACCGTATTCTCAAGCTTGTCCGGGGACGGTTTCTCAGTGCATACACTCACGATCCAAATCACGAGAGCGCTGAAAAGGAAAAGTATCGGGACGATGAGCAGAAAATGAAGATTTCCGAATATGCTTTTTCGGAAAAACAGCATTGCCACCGCTACTGCGAGACCCGAAAGCAGTCCTGCGAATGCGCCCTTTTCATTTGTCCTCCGACAGAAAATTCCCATCAGGAAAGTCGCAACGATTGGGGGTGATATGTACGAGAGCATCTCTTGGTAATATTTCAACAGCGAGCCGAACTTCTCGATGTTTGGAGCCCAGATGGCAGCGATGACGATAATCACGAGCGATGCAATTTTTCCGACCTTGACAAGCTTCTTTTCATCGGCATTTTTGTCAATCTTCGAGTAGAAGTCCATTGTGAAGAGAGTGGAACTTGAAGTAAGAATTGCGCTGAGGGTGGATGTCAGGGCCGCAAGCATTGCTGCAAGCATAATCCCGAGCAGTCCTGTCGGCAGCATATTCATCACAAGGGAAGGATAGACCATATCCGGATTGTCAAGTCCGGGGAAGAATTTGCGTGCCATCACTCCCGGCATATTGAAGAGTACGAGGGTTGTCAAGGTGAGAAAACCTGCGAGCATCACACCGATTCGTCCCTGATTCACATTCTCCGCACTGAGCACTCTCTGAACGAGCGTTTGGTTGTTGGCCCAGAAATATATTCCCAACACAGGCATACCCACAATCAGACCGAGCCACGGAGTGGAGCTGTCGTCGAGCGGCCGAATGAGTTTCATTGCTGTGTCGCCTCCGGAAATGAGTTCTCCCAAATACTCGAATCCTCCACCGAGGAAGCAGCATAGCATCAGTATGATTGAGCCCACCAGAAGAATCATCGCTTGGATGAGTTCAGTGTTGATTGCTGCGGAAAGGCCTCCCGGTATGGTGTAGGATGCCGCAATCACCGCAAATATGATGATGAAAACGTTGAGACTGACTGCTGGGAACATTAATTTCAGAATCAATGCCGCCGCATAAAGTGCACCTGCTGCATCAAGAAAGACATTGCCGATGATGCAGATTGTTGAAAAATAGTATCTGGATTTGCGGTCGAAACGCTTTTCGAGAAATTCCGGAATCGTGTAAATTCCTGACTTTATATATAAAGGTAGTAAAAATGTCGCAAAGAAGACCAGTACGAGGACTCCCGTAAGATTGTAGTTGAATACGGAAATGCCTGTGGCATAGGCGTCACCGGTCTGTCCGATGAGTGTCGTACTTGAGATGCTGGCGGCGAAAAGGGAAAGTCCCACAATCCACCACGGCATACTGCGTCCCGCGAGAAAATATGAACCGGTGCCGTTGCTTTTGCCGTGCCTGAGACCCCACCATATTATAAAAATGAGGTATGCTGCAACGATGACTATGTCTATTATTCCTATTCTATCCATGATTGGTTATTAGCTTTATGTTTGTGTCCGCTGCAAAGTTATCGGTTGCAATCTGAAGTTTTGTACATTTTTTTGTTGATAATTGATACTATTCTGAATTTTTGCATTTTATTGCGTTTTTATCACTTATATTTGCTGCGCCACAATAAGTAACTGAAACATGAAACCATCAATCAAATCAACCTTGTCCGTTTTAATCCTACTGTTGACCGGCGTTTGCCTGAATGGGCAGCAGAAGATGCTGGAAGCCAGACATTTCGAGTCATCATACGGCTTCAGCCTGCCATATCAGATTTCGCGTCCCGCCGAAAACGGGACATTCGCCCGTCATCCGCTTCTTCTCTATCTTCATGGCGCGGGGGAGCGAGGTAGCGACAATATGGCGCAACTTAACCACGGCAGAGACCTCTTTCTTGGTTCCGAGGAACTTGAGGATGTCATTGTAGTGGCCCCGCAGTGCCCTTCTGAAGGGTATTGGGTCGACATTGTCCGCCCGACGACAAGAGAGGAGTGTGCCGCACGCACTTTTCCCAAAGACAAGGACATGACAATTCCGCTGAAAGCCGTCAAGGAATTGCTCGACTCTCTTGTGGATTCGGGAGTCGTCGATACGCGGCGCATCTATTGCACAGGACTTTCTATGGGCGGGATGGGGACGCTCGACCTGATGATGCGCTATCCCGACTTTTTCGCAGCGGTTCAGCCGATATGTGGGGCTGTGAATATAGACAGGATTTCCGCTTACAAGGGGAACACGGCCGTGCGTCTCTTTCATGGCGACTGTGACGAGACCGTTCCCGTGCATTTCTCGCGGGAAGCGTTCGAGGCGTTCAAAGCAGTCGGGGTAGAAACCGAGTATGTGGAATACCGGGGCGTGTGGCATAACAGCTGGGATAATGCCTTTGCTGAAAAGGATTTCTTGTCTTGGCTTCTGAAGCATTCGACGGCTCCTCACACGGGGGATATGTCTGTTTCGCTGGAGAACGGATGGCGGTTCAGACAGGCGAATATGCACGACTGGCATCCGGCCACCGTTCCCGGGACGGTGCACACCGATCTTGCGGACAACGGGATGATATCCGACCCTTACATCGGGATGAACGAGCGGGACGTCCAATGGATAGACAAGGAGGACTGGGTCTATGAAACGACATTTGACGTCGATGATAGCCTGTTTTTCCTGAACAATATAGAGCTATGTTTCGATGGGCTCGATACTTATGCAGACGTGGAGCTCAACGGCACGAAAATTCTTTCATCCGACAATATGTTCCGAGGATGGACTGTTCCCGTTTCTGGACTCTTGAAAAGACGAGACAACAGACTGTCGGTTTATTTCCACTCCCCGATACGCATCGGTCTTGAGAAATACTCGGAACTTCCATACACCTACCCCGCCTGCAACGACGAACCACAGTCGTGGCACGGAGGGCTTTTCGGCAAGGGTGTGAGCGTCTTTACGAGAAAGGCCGGCTATCATTACGGCTGGGATTGGGGACCGCGCCTTGTCACCTCAGGAATATGGAGACCGGTGAGGCTCCAAGGGTGGGACGGCGTGAAAATCAATGACGTGTTCTACCGTCAGGATTCGGTGTCGGAAAGGGAAGCCAAACTGACTGTCGCCGTCGAGTTGACTTGTGACGAGGAATTGTCCGGTGTGACTGTCGCCGTGCACGCGGACGGAAAGAGTATGGCAGCTGTCAGAGCCGATCTTGTTCCGGGAAAAAATATGTTGGAGATCCCGGTTGTCGTAAAGAAACCGGAGTTATGGTGGTCCAACGGGCTGGGAAAGCCATTTATGTATACATTCACCCTTTCTGTTTCCGATGGCGTGGAGACCCTGGCTTCGGAAAGCACTTCCATTGGACTACGCTCGCTGCGGCTTGTCAGGGACGAGACCCCTGAAAACGGAAGGACATTCCGCTTTGAACTCAACGGAAAGCCCGTTTTCATGAAAGGAGCGAACTACATTCCGTGCGATGTCTTTCTTCCGGATGTCACGACCGAAATATATGAGAGGACAGTCGCCGATGCGGTGGGGGCAAATATGAATATGCTCCGCGTGTGGGGAGGGGGCGTCTATGAGGACGATCGTTTTTATGACCTGTGCGACAGGAACGGCATTCTGGTCTGGCAGGACTTTATGTTTGCGTGCAGCCTCTATCCCGCCGACGACGATTTTGTGAAGAATGTCGAGGGCGAGGCGGAATACAACATAAAAAGACTTAGGAACCACCCCTGCATCGCTCTATGGTGTGGAAACAACGAGTGTGATGAGGCTCTGTATGGATGGGGTTGGAACAGGCGGTATTCCGGCTCGCATCCGGAATATGACAAACTGATTGAATCGCAGCAGAACCGCCTCTATTTCAATGTGTTGCCCGATGCGGTGCAAAGGCTTGCACCCGGAGCGGCATATGTCCCGAGCTCTCCATGGTCGGACAAGGGACGGAGCGCCGTTCCTGACAGGGGAGATTCCCATTATTGGGCGGTATGGAACGGAGGAAAGTCAATCGACTCCTTTGAAACGTACCGAAGCCGCTTTTTCAGTGAATACGGTTTCCAGTCATTCCCTTCCATGGCTGTAATCAGGACTTTTATTCCCGATTCCACCGATTGGCGGCTGAACTCCGACGTGTTCAACTGGCACCAGCGCAGCAATAACGGCACGCAGTGGATTCTAAAGGCTATGAACGAATACTTTGGGCAGCCGGAAAAGTTTGAAGACATCGTCTATATGTCGCAGGTTACGCAGGCCTTCGCCGCAAGAGTCGCTGTGGAGGCTCACCGGCGCGATAAAGGCTACTGCTGGGGATCGCTCATCTGGCAGCATAACGACTGTTGGCCGGTGGCGTCGTGGTCCGGCCGCGACTGGTACGGAGGGTGGAAGGCCCAGCATTATGAACTCCGCAGGGCTTTTTCCGAAGTCCTTGTGTCTCCGGTGATTGAGGGACGGAACGTGTCGGTTTCCGTAATCTCCGACGGGCCAACCCCCGTGCGGGGCGTTCTCGAACTCATCCTTATGGATGTAAATGGGAATGTCCTTTCGCGTCGGGCAGACAAAGTCCGTCTGCCGGCAAATTCGAATGCGGTCTATGCGCGTATCTCCCTTGATTGCGAAGCCGATGTCCGGACAAGTCTCGTGCATGCCAGGTTTATTGCCGGTGAGGAAGTTCTGTCTGAGTGCGTCCGCCCGTTTTTGTCCTATAAAGACGTGAAACTACCGCCATGCAGTGTTTCAGCAAGCTTTAAGGAGACTGACGGCGGGATTGAAGTCACGCTTTCCTCGGATGCCTATGCCGCCTTTGTCTACCTTGATTCAGGCGAGGCCGGAAAGAATTTCTCGGACAATTTCTTCGACCTCCTCCCCGGACAGTCCCGAACGGTCTTTCTCGCCACCGAAATGTCTGCATCGGATGCGAAAAACAGAATCACAATCTCAAGCCTTGCCTCAACACGTTGAATATGAAAGAAATCCAGCAGGAAATAACTCCGGTCTCCAAAGACGACCTCTTCATCGTTTTGGACCATCAGGACGCAAAATTCGACTACCCCATACACTGTCACGCGGAGTATGAAATAAACCTCGTGCTCGACACGGACGGAACGCGAGTAATCGGCAATTCCACCTCGGAGTTCAAGAATCTGGACCTGATTCTCGTGTCGCCGTTCATCCCCCACGTGTGGAAATCTGACGGAGAGCACAATCATGTCGTGACGGTGCAGTTTTCCGATGAAATGCTCAAATTTCCCATAATGTACAAGAAACCCTTCCGCCACATAAGGGAGTTTCTTGACAAATCGGTGCCGGCAATGCACTTTTTTGTATCAAGAGACAGCAGAATAGTATCAAGACTGCTTCGGCTCAAGGAGTATTCCGGCTTTGATTCGGCCATCGAATTCTTTTGTCTCCTGAATGACCTCGCACTTTCGGAAGGCTGCGTAGTGTCCGATTCGGAAGTGTCAATGCGTCCGTCGAAGTCCAGAAGAATCAACAGGGTCTGCTCATACACGGAGGAAAAGATAGCGGAACGGATATCAATATCGGACGTTGCCGGACTTGTCAATATGTCGGAGTCAGCATTCTCCCACTTCTTCAAGAAACACACAAGCCTTTCATACATTTCCTACCTCAACAATCTCCGCATCGCGAAGGCCTGCCGCCTCCTTGAAGGAACAATGCTCTCGGTTTCGGAGATATGCTATGAATGCGGCTTCAACAATAAGTCCAACTTCAACAGGATATTCCTCAAATCAAGGGGTGTGACCCCTACGGTCTATCGCAAGTATATTAATAACATTCTCATATAATTATGAAACAGAACATTCTGCTGCTCTGCATTTTTCTATCTGTGGTGTCTTGCCGCAACTATAATCTCATCGTGACTGATGAAGTCATAAACTCCGACATATTCGGCAACGGCGTCGAATGGGATCCGTATGACGAGGCCATTTCTTGGGGATCGGAAGTCTCGGATGAAGACTGGGAAAAACTCTACAAGCGGATGGATTTCATGAGACCGCAATATGTCAGGTGCATGATAAATTCTCCGTTCACCTATTATGACAACGGGAGTTTTGTGCCGGAAAGAAATGAAAGGAATGTCATAAAACTGCTCTCGTGGTGCCAGAAGAACAGCGCATCCGTAATCTGGGGAGAGTTCAATCCTCCTAAGGCGGAACTGAAGGGCAGCCGGGAATGGGTGGAGATGTCCGTGAGTTACCTGAATCGCCTTGTAGAGCACTATGGGTTCAACTGCATAAAACATTTCGTGATATTCAACGAGCCGGACGGCAACTGGGCCTGCACTGACGGTGACTATGACTTCTGGGAATCTATGGTTGTCCGTTTTGAGGAAGAAATGCGCAGGTATCCGGCACTTTCCGGTATCACGATAGCAGGACCGGACGCTGTGCTCAATTACAGAAATCCCGCTTCGGAGTTCGACTCCTACGGATGGGTGTCGCAAACGGCGTCGAGGTGCGGAGACGTCGTGGGGCTGTATGACATTCATTGCTACCCCGGCCAGCACTATGTGCGCAGCGGCTCTTTCGGGCACGACGTCGGCAAAGTCCGCTCGCTTGTTCCTCAGGACCGTCGTTTCGTGTTCGGGGAAGGTGGCTACAAATATCACGACCCCGAAGATTCGACCCTGCTCGCCGAATATTGGAGAAGGGTGGACAAGCACAAATTCACCAAGGGGACAGACTGCAATATGCTTGTCACCGACTGGTTTTATGCTCTTGACATGCCCATATTTGCAATGGAGGCGATGAATAACGGTGCGTCCGGGATTGCCGCATGGATGCTGGACGACGCCATGCACTCTTCGGGAGATTCGGGAAAGGCTGAGGATGTGAAAATCTGGGGAATGTGGAACATTCTCGGAAGTGAAGTTTTCGGAGACCCATCCCTTGAGATGCCCCGTCCGTGGTTCTACACTTGGAGTCTCATCTGCCGATGTTTTCCGTCGTCTTCCGACATATTGAGGATTGACTCCAATCTGCCGTCGGGAGTATATGCTTCCGCCTCATGCGTGTCTCCGACGGAAAGTTCTCTTGTCCTTGTCAATGTGAACGATTTTCCCGTGAAACTCAAAATCCGGCTGCCTCAAGAGTCTTCCGGTTCACTCTGGAGACGTTTTACCATAACGCAGTCGAAAGAAAAGGATGTCGCTGCCCTGACCTCCGGGAATGTGGAGATCGCATCTTCAAGCAGAATGTCGCTTTGTCTGGAGCCGGAATCATTCACGGCCCTGTCTTCTTTGACCGACCTGCGCGATCTGGACTTCCGTGAAATGCCGTGAGAGGACCTACAACAACTGAGAAATGAACTTGTTGCGGGGAGTTGATGTGGCGTTCAGGGAGTCGAGAGGACATTCTGTGCACCAGCCGCCGCCGAGGAGGACGTATTCGAGCGAGGCGGTGAAGCGGTGACCATGTTCGCATTCCCAGAGGTATTGGGCGCATGGCTTTCTGAAGTCTATGGCCGCATCTTCGTCTTTTGCCGATCCGAGGAATTTGCCGCCACGAAACTCTGCGGCAGTCTGAATTTCCTCGTCCGTCAGTTCATAGATGGACTTTGACTCATCCCAACCGTGGTCAAGACGGAGGCATTCTCCGGCCGCACGCGCCTTCTCAAGGTTCTTCTCCCAATGCGGAGGAATCACGTCCTTCCAGGACTTTATCGCCTCCCAGGCCTCACGCGAACCGTAATATGCCGTCATCTTTTCCGGGTCCCCGTCCACCCACGACTGGGTGCCCAACCCCTTCTCGTATGCATACGGTTTCATGAACATTTTCACTACAGATGCCGGCGCGAGGAACGCGAGGTTGTAGAACCACGGAAGTTTGGATTTCATCTGTCGGAAATATTCTTCAATCGGGACATTCGCCCGGAAATGAAGGATATCCTCGAGCCTGTCGGAATCTTCATACCACATTCCGTGAAAATTCTTTAGCGCAAACCACTGTGGCTCAAAGACTTTCTCTGGTCCTGGCAGTCCGAGCGCGCGGAGAAGACAGGTCTCGAACTCATAGTTCGTCATCCTGTACTGCTCTCCGCTGCCGATGTTGTAGAAATTGTTCCAGAACCCGGCCGGGACCCAGTCCTCGCAGACATTCGCGAGCAGCCTTCCCGAATCCTCGATTGTCGCCCATTCCAGCACCCCGGCAACAGGGACATGGAAGGCTGTCGGGTTCACGACGCCGAGTATTCCCGGGTAGAGAATCCCGGACTGGCGCAGCGACACCCAATGCGGAATCCCCGAATCTACAATCACCTTCTCGGCACGGCACTTAGACACCGAATACATATCGTATGCACTTGCCATCACGGGGTCTCCTGAACGTCCCCAATGGTGCGGGAACAGCCTGTCGCCTAGCTGCGCGACCGATCCGATGTAGACAACCTTAATCTTCTCCGGCTGCGGCTGGGCAAGCACCGCCCGCGCCACATGTTCGGAAGAAGTGACATTTACTTTCAGTGTCTTCTCCGGGAAATAGTCCGCAGCCGGGGACACCATTCCGCCGACATGCAGGACATAGTCCGCACCCGTCACTCCGCGCAGAACGTCCTCGTAGTTTGTGAGATCGCCCCAGACAATCTCCACTGACGGGTCATTCATATATGGCTCAAGTTTCTTCCGGTTCTTTTTGCTCGGACGCGCAAGCACCCTGACAACGAATCTGTCAGCTCTCGCGTGCAGTTCCTGAAACCCTGCCCATCCCATATTTCCGGTCGCCCCGGTCAAAAACACAATTCTCCTTTCCATATTCAATTTATCCTATATATGTCTCAGTTCATCAAAAAACACTCAGGCTCCAACTTCAGAAGTGACGAAAGAAAAAGAGGGGATGCAAGGCGGACTGTGCAGATGAATACCGCAGCAACCTGGTGGTTGTGAGGATTTCATCAAACCATCCAACGCAGCAGACCGCTTTTTCTTTCGTCACTTCAACCATGACTCCGGGTTTTGTGGAGTAGTATCCTTCCAAATCTGAAAATGCAGCTGCGTCTCGCGGTTAATGGTGTCCACAGTTCCAATCTCTTGTCCGATCTTCACCTTTTGTCCGGACTTCACCACCACATTCTTGAGCTTGCAGTAGAACGTGAAATAGTTTCCGTGCTGGACAAGCACGCACTGATTGTAGCCGGGCATCACGAGCACCTGTTTCACGACCCCGTCGAACACACACTTTACACTCGTCCCGGGCCTAAGTGCTATGCCGACCCCGTTGTTCTTCGGCAGCTTGACATTCTTATAGACAGGATGATACCTCTCTCCGAAAGCATCCACAACTGGACCGTCGGCAGGCCACGGCAGTTTGCCCTTGTTCTTGGAGAACTCGGCCGCCAGCTTCTCATCGATCACCATCTTGTTCGATTTTTTCCCTGTGCCGGAGGCTGTTCCTCCCTTCATCGCTTCGCGCACCAGCCGAGCAATCTCCCTGTCAAGGGCTTCCACCTGCTTCCTTTTTGCCGCAAGTTCCTTCTGGTACTTCGATTTCTCTTTCTTCAGCTTTCCGACCAGCGCCTTCGACTCCGCCTGCTCGCTCTGGAGCTTTCCAAGTTCTTTCTGCGTGTTCTGCGTCACAACCTTCTGTTCGGCACGCAGTTTCTGAAGTTCGTCCCTTTCTGCCTCCAGCTTTGCCCTGGCATCTTCCATCCGCCTTGCCTCCTCCCCAATCTGCGAGGCGAGACTTTTGAAATAGCCGTAGCGGCGGTAGGCCTGCGAAAGGTCATCGCTCGCGAGTATATACATATACCATATTCTTGCATCGCGGTTCTTGTAGGCCCCGAGAACAAGCCGGTCGTAATGTGCCGCAAGTGTGTCGTAACTCTCTTGTAACTTATTGATTTCTTTCTGTTTAAGATAGATTTTGTCGGTGCATCCCTTTTCCTTACGGCGGCTTTCCCGAAGAAGTGCCTGACGGTTGCTGACCTTCTTCGACACGAGGTCGTAGGTGGCTAGTGCACTGCGGCTTTTTGAATTAGTCGATGAAAGTTGACGGTTGATGAGCTCGATTTCCCTCTCAAGCCGTTCCTTTTTCTGCTCCTGTGCGCTTGTGTCCTGGGCATGCAGAACCGTGACGGACTGACAAATAAGCAGTGCGACCGCCGTCAGCGTGACCTTTACGGCAGAAAGTACTGAAGATATGAGAGAACGAGCCCGCATCCCTTATTTCCCGATGGCCTTTTTCCTTGCGGCAATGCGCTCGTCCAGATCAGGAATCTCGCCGCCGTTCTTGGCCTGGGCCCTGTACCAATAGACAAAAGCGAGGTCATAGTCCTTGAGGGCATAGAGAACTTCAGCGTAGTGGTCCATAATCACTGCACTGTCTTTTCCCCCGTAGAGCATCGCGTGCTTGAAGAACGGCTTGGCCTCCAATGCCTTTCCCTGCAGGTAGAGAATCCATCCGAAAGTGTCGAGGTAGGTCGCGTTGTCAGGTTCGGCCTCTATTGTCTTCTTGCTCATCGCGTATGCTTTCTTGAGATTCTTTCCCGTGACGGAGAGGTAGTAGGCGTAGTTGTTCAGGACATAGATGTTGTCCGGGCTGACCTTCAACACCTTGTCGTATGCCTTGAACGCATTTTTCGTGTCATTCTTCTGATAGTAGGCGTCACCCATCGCCGAGTAGGCCGAGACGATGACTGCGCTGTCCTTCGGCGCTGTCCGGAGCATCTTCTGCGAGAGTTCGATGACTTTGTCGTACTCTTTCAGAAAACTATAACCTGTGCCTGCAAGTGCCATGAAATCCGGGATATCAGGGTGTTGCATGGCAGCTTCCGAGCCGGCTTCGGCAAGTTTCTTCCAATTATGAGCATACATCAGCGAGTAGAGATAGGTGGCGGTCAGTTCGGGCTTGTCCGGATGCAGGGAAGCGTTCAGGCGGAACAGGTCCTCGGCCACATCCTGCCGCTGAGTGCGGTAGTAGTAGGCTGCCACCGTGGCGATTACGGAGCTGTCGGACGGATGCTTCTTGAAGCAGATGTTGGCCGCTGAGTCGAGCTGCGGAAGGAACGAGGTCACGAATTTCGGGTCCGACTGCTCGACGAGCGCCTTGAGATACTCGGACTTCCCACGCGCTGAAACCGTCTCGTTTGCCATATATCTGTCGAGGAGCGGGAAAAATTCGGAATATTTCCGTGTCATCCGCCGTGCCTCCGCCTTCCCGAGCATCGCCGGGGCAAAATCCTTGTCAAGCGAAAGTGCTTCGTCATAATATGTTACAGCCAACGAGTCTTCGTACATCGACATCCTGTAGTCGCCGAGAGTCGACAGAATGTAAGGAGAAGAATATTTCGAATTATATTCCTCCAATGATTTGTAGGCCTCCTCCGTCTTTCCCGAAGCCATCAGAAGCCGGAAGCGGTAGATCGCGATGGATTCCGTGTTTCCGAAGATTCTCTCGACATCGTCCAGTGTTGTCAACGCCTTGTCAACCTGAGCGTTCTGGGCGTACATCTCCACGAGGTCGAAGTAGAGTTCGCTCTTTTTCGGGAAGTCGGTGAGCAACTTCTCATAAATCTTTATCGCCTTGTCGACCTGATTTGTGTAGCGGTAGACCACGGCAAGTCTCTGGCGATACCAGAAATTCCCCGGATCCGCGTCAACGGCACGCAGCAACTCGGCCTCCGCGAGGTCGTTCTCGTTTTTCGTGAGATATACGAGCGCGAGGTAGTAATGTGCGGCATCATATCCCGGGTCATTGTTCACTATCGACCTGAGCATTCTTTCCGCATCGGCATACGCCCCGTTGTCATATTTCTCGACAGCCATGAGCAGAGCGCTGTCTTTTATCGACTCTTTCAAGTCCTTCTGGGCAAAGGCGTTCTGTGAGAGGCACGCCGCTGCCAGAAAAATCATCACATATTTTGATACCTTCATAATTTTTACCCTCAATGTTCTAATGGCGCCATGTCTATCTATCTATAATCACGCCATCCTCCGCACATTAGATACAAAGATAACAAGCAATTCGGGAAAATTACTTATTTTTGGGGAAAATATCGACTGATGCAACGTAACAGACCGGAGTTGCATCTTCAATGTCGGCAGTTTTTCCGGTCTAGTGCTGTAACCGTGAGTGAAGACAAAGCCGTTCAACTCATAGGCAAGTGCCTTGACGGCGACCGGGCTGCCCAGAGGAAGATGTATGAACTTCTGGCACCCCGGTATTTTCCCGTGTGCATACGCTATGTGGGGGACAGGACGGTTGCGGAAGATATACTGCAAGAGGGGTTCGTGGCGCTTTTCACGAAGCTTCATTGCTACAGCGGCAGCGGCTCTTTCGACGGATGGGCGCGGAGGATTTTCATCAATGCGTCGCTGATGTACCTGAGAAAGAACGATGCTCTGAAGATGAGCGATGACATTTCGCTTGCGCGTGGACTGAGAGCGGAAGAGGAGACTGCTATTGAGAAACTGTCGTACAAGGAGATAGTGGAAGCGGTGATGGAAATGCCTCCGGGATTCAGGACAGTGTTCAATCTTTATGTGATGGAGGGATTCTCGCATAAGGAGATTGCCGAGGCTCTCGGGATTACGGAGAGCACGTCTCGGACTCAGTTGAGCCGGGGACGCATCTGGTTACAGAACAAAATTGGGAAAATGACCGGAAAGACCGGGATATGATAATGTCGGATAAATATATGACAGACAGACAATTTGACGACAAGATTCGCGAAATGCTCGCTGAGCCGCAGGAACACCTTCCTGCCGGGCTCTGGGATGGCATTGAGGCGAGGCTTGACGCTGCTGGTACGGGTCGGCGGAAGGCCGCTGTCGTGCCGTGGCGTCGTGTTGTCGCCGGTGTGACTTCCGCAGCCGCGGCAGTGGCGCTCCTGTTTGTCTGCGGGTATCATTTCCTTCTGAAACCTACACCGGAAGCGGAGACGCTTGCTGAAAATGCCGCGTTTGACGTTGTCGCACCATCTGAGGGAAACTCTGCGGTGCAACTTGCGCTGGCTGAGACTCCGGAAGCTCCCAAGCGAAAGACGTACGATTCTGTTCTTCCGGCACCCGCCGATGCGGACGAGAGCGTGAAGACGATGCCGGTGTCTGTTGAAGTGACGGAAAATTTGCCGGAGTCTGTTGAAGTGACGGAAATTCTGCCTGAGCCTGTTGAGGTGACGGAAAATTTGCCTGAGCCTGTTGAGGTGGCAGAAGATGATGTTGTAAAGACAGAAGACGGGGACCTCTTTGATGTTGACTCTGTCCCTGCTCCGGAATGTGAGATCAAGGTGGACAATTCTGATATAGATGAGGCCTATGGCAAGGAAGATGAAGTGAGAAAAATCAACAGACTTCCGCTTGAGTTGTCGGTCGGAGGAAACAGTTTCGGCGGCCCGCAGAAAAGCTCCGGTCCGAGAAAGATGTTCGTGAGGGGAAATAGGGACAGTTTTACCGGACGTAATTTTGTAGAGGGTACAAACTCGGATTCCTACAGTCTTCCGCTGTCTTTTGGCGTGGGACTGAGATATAGAATCACAGACTGGCTCGGCATAGGCATCGGCGTGAACTACACACTTCTTGGCAAAAAGGTCAGCGGAGTGTACTATGACGAGAACTCCGGTCCGCATTCGGTTGACATGAAAAACTCTCAGCACTACATCGGTATTCCGCTCGATGTTTATTTCAGCATGTTCCGCACGCACCGCTGGGATGTTTACGCCAGCCTTGGGGGCAGCGTCGAGAAATGTGTCTTGAACAGTTACTCCGGAATGCTCGAGGGCAGGAACGTCTCCCACAAACCGAAGGTTGGCGGCGTTCAAACTTCTTTAAAGGCCGGCTTCGGCTTGGAATTCTCTCCTGTGGACTTTCTTGGAATCTACATTGATCCGAGCGTGCGGTATTATTTCAACAACGACCAGCCACGGAGCATACGCACTGCGCAGCCGTTGGCTTTTGGGGTGGAGGCGGGCCTCCGCTTCAAACTTTGACGGGGCGCCTAAAAGGCGGCCTGCTTCGTTGCATGTGAATTTCAAATCCTCACAACCATAAGGTTGCTCCGGTGT
>OQWM01000136.1_pt1 | contig 40009 bp, 32 predicted proteins | sample 1691531 | NCBI WGS metagenome assembly OQWM01 (sample SAMN03418257, study PRJEB22391) | human gut metagenome | biome: human-gut; feature: organic feature; material: feces | host: Homo sapiens | place: Tanzania | collected 2013-01
GGTACAGATCTACGCAATCGAAGGATATCTTCGCGCCAAGGGTATTCCTGTGTCGGAACAGGGAGAATAACAAAAGTACGCTTTCTAAAAATGGTTTTGTGGCCCGAGTGGCATATGTTAATTGTTATTTATATAAATGGGAGTTAACATTGATGGGCGGTGTGATATTTGTGCGCTTTTTATTGGCAGACCTTTCATAACTTGCCGTAGGACATAAAGTTATAAAACGATAATCACAATGGTAACACTGAGAATTTTTTACATGGGCGAGTGCCCGTTTGACTTTGACTATACTGTAGATTGCATCGACAGTTCAACCAGCTTTGATTTTGAACGGTCTTTCTGTGGTCTTTTTCGGATTGAACCGAACTGGGATGAGTTGGACTGGTCGGAGATATTCTATTTTCAGCCGAAACTTCGTAAGGCGCTTGTGAAAAAGATTGATGAGTCATACGATGGTGTCCGTCCCGATGCGTCTTCATCCTCTGAAGAATGGGATGAGTATCGTGAACATTTCGTGGACGTGCTTCAGGACATATATGTCGAATTTGACATCAACGGGGCTGAATATGAACTGCATGATGTCATTGAACCGGAGGACCTCATGACCTTTGAGGCTTCGGACGATTTTGACGATTCTGATGACTTCGCTGATTCAGACGATTTCGACGATTATGATGACTTCGACGATACTGACGATTTTGGAGAATATTGAAAAACTGTCAATATATCACAAAATCAATTGGGATAACCGCTTGATTGGCATCCGTGGACCGAAAGGGGTCGGGAAAAGTGCTTAGATTAATCTTGAAAAAGTGCGGAGACCTGGGCCATGGTGAGAGCCTGCGATAGGGGGGAGTCGCCGCTGCGGGAGCGGATGAGGTAGCTTAGGAAGGCGCCGGAGTCGAGGGCTTCTCCTAGGTCGCGGGCGAAGGCACGGATGTAGGTGCCTTTGGTGCAGCTGATGCGGACTTCCGCAAGAGGAAGATGGAGGGGAGTGATGTCGACGATGTTGATGCGGCTGTCTTTCTCCTTGGCTCGGGCAATTTCCTGCTCGTTCATTCCGCTGTAGTCCGGAGACATTGACGGGGCGTGTGCCGGCGTGCCGTCTGGACTGAAATTCATAAGTTCGAGTTTGTCGATGCGGATGCGTGACGTGCGAATGAGTTCGGCGGCGTGGGCATCGAAGACGGACTGTGATTGCTCTTCGGCGCTACCTGAGGCATCCTGCTTTGGGGCATCCTGCTTTGGGGCATCTGATATATTCTCTGCGTTATTCGGGTCGGCATGAAACGCTTCAGCCTCGTATGAGGCCGACCTCTGTTTTCGGTAGAGTTTGCGTGCCAGTTCGTAGGCGCGGACTCCGTCGACAGATTTTGCACTGAAAAGGGGAGCTACCTGCTCCTGCTCTCCGAGGAAGCTTTTCAGGGTCTCGCGGACAGAAGATTCGCTGATTTTGTCGGTCGGGAAACGCCTGTCGATGTCCTTTTCAAGGTCATAAGAGGGGGTTGTTGCTCCGAACGATATGCCGGCTATGTACTCCTTGTCGTGTGCCTGAAGCTGTTCCGCCCTTTTTGTGGCATTTCCAATGCAGACAAGCAGCACCCCGGTTGCAAGCGGGTCGAGCGTTCCGGCGTGGCCTACTTTCAAGTTCTTTTTCCCGAAATGCCTGCACGCGAGCCACTTGACTTTGCGGATGACATCTGCTGAAGTCCAGCGATAGGGTTTATCGACAGCAAGGACTATCCCGTCGGGATAGTCCTCAATACTATGGCTCAGCGGAGCAATATTATCCGGAGTTATTGTAGTCATAAACAAATTATTGAAGTCCAACGCAGCAATCCGCTTTTTAGCGCAAAGCCATCATCAAGGCTAAAATGATGCGATAAAAAATGGAGCGCAAAGCCATCATCCGGGATGAAATGATGCGATAAAAAGATGGAGTGCAAGGCGGACGAAAAATTTAAACCGCAGCAACCTGATGGTTGTGAGGATTTAAATTATTGAAGTCCAACGCAGCAATCCGCTTTTTAGCGCATCATTTCACGGGTATTTTGTTGATGCGGCGAAGATGCCGTCCCCCCTGAAATGTATCGTTCAGCCACGCGTGAACAATCTCAAGGGCCGTCTCAATCGGAATGAACCTGGCTGGCATCACGAGCACATTCGCGTTGTTGTGTTCCTTCACGAGCTTTCCGATTTCCACGTTCCATGCGAGTCCGGCGCGTATTCCTTGATGTTTATTGAGGGTAATCGCCATTCCGTTGCCGGTGCCGCACAGTGCGATGCCCAGGTCAACCTCCCCGCTCTCGACGGCGATGGCAAGCGGATGCGCGACATCCGGATAGTCCATGCTCTCGGTGCTGTCGGTACCGAAATTCACCATCTCATATCCCTCTTTCTTCAGAGTCTCGATTATCGTCGCCTTGTATTCCACGCCCGCGTGGTCGCTGCATATTCCTATTCTCATTATATTCAAAGTTTTCTAAAGATTCCTTCACTTCGCCATGCTCGGAATGACGGCTCTATTTCCCAAGTTTTGCAACGGCAGCATCAATCCGGCGAGCGAACTCATCGCGTCCGATTAGCGTCACGATGTCGGCGATGCCAAGGCCGCTCGATGCCCCCACAAGTGCAAGACGGAGACAATTCATCACCTTACCCATCGGCCATTCGTTGCCTCGGATGAACTCCTCAAGTGGTCCTTCGAGAGCCTCCTTCGTAAAGCCTTCCTTGCCGACCTTGTCCGCGAAATCCTCTATGAACTTAGCGGCCTGAAGTGCAAGTTCTACATTCTCGCTCTTCCAGAACTTCGCTGCGTCCTTCTCGACATACTCCGTCGGAGCTACGAAAAGATATGACGCTATGTCCCAGAAATCCGCGACGAACGTTGCCCTCTCCTTGATGAGGCCTACAACCTTCTCGACGTATGCCTTCGGAAACCACTTCCCGGCAAAATCCGGCTCCGGACGATATTCCACGCCATTCTTCTCCGCGCATTTCGGGCACTGGACAGTGATCTCGTGTTCTTTGAGAACTTTTTTGAAGAGTTTTGTGAGCTCGTGGTCGCTCTTTTTGCGTAGATACTCTTTGTTGTACCATTTCGCCTTCTCCGGATTGAACTTCGCACCATGCATCACCACTCTTTCGAGCGAGAACGCCTCAATCAGCTCCGGCATTGTGAAAAGCTCGCGGTCGTCGCCCGGATTCCAGCCGAGCATCGCCAGCATATTGACGAAAGCCTCCGGGAAATATCCGTCCTCACGGTAGCCGCGCGAAACTTCGCCCTCGGCATTGACCCACCTGAGCGGGAACACAGGGAAACCGAGCCTGTCTCCGTCTCTCTTGCTGAGCTTGCCCTTGCCGTCAGGCTTGAGAAGCAGGGAAAGGTGAGCGAATCTCGGCATGGTGTCCTGCCAACCGAACGCCTCGTAGAGCAGGTAGTGGAGCGGGAGTGACGGCAGCCACTCCTCGCCGCGGATGACCTCGGTGATTTCCATCAGGTGGTCGTCCACAATGTTCGCAAGGTGGTAGGTCGGAAGTTCGTCCGCTCTTTTCCAAAGCACCTTGTCATCGAGCGTGCCGGAGTTCACCTCCACGTGTCCTCTGATGAGGTCGTCCATCTTCACGACCCTGTCCTGAGGCATCTTGAAGCGGATGGTCCAGTCCGTGCGCTCCTCAAGCAGCTTCTTCACTTCGTCCTCCGGAAGGCTGAGTGAATTGCGCAGACTCAGGCGCGTGGAATGGTTGTAGATGAATGTCTCCTTTCTGGCCTCCATCTCCGTGCGGATTTTGGAAAGCTCCTCGGCCGTGTCGAACGCATAGTATGCAAAGCCTTTCGCCACCAGCTCTTCAGCATATTTTCGATAGATTCCGCGCCTCTGGCTCTGTCTGTATGGTGCGTGCGGATGCTTTTCGGAAGCGACCTCTACAACCTTCCCGTTCTCGTCGACTCCTTCGTCCGGAATGATTCCGCACCAATTCAGAGCCTCGATGATGTAGGCTTCGGCTCCGGGAACGAACCTCTGCGAATCCGTATCCTCAATCCTGATGATGAAATCTCCTCCGTGCTGCTTGGCGTACAGATAGTTATAAAGCGCAGTCCTGACTCCGCCCATATGAAGGGGGCCTGTCGGCGACGGCGCGAATCTTACTCTTGTTCTTCTTTCCATTTTTAGCTAAATTTCCCGCAAAAATAGTAAAAATTACGCTGATAATGAAAGAATCTCCGGTTCCATGAAGATTTCAGGCGATGCCATGAATTTCGTATAGTTGGTGGGGTTCTGTCTTATTCTAATTACAAGTTAGACGCAGATAGTTACAATTAGGTGTATTTGTGGTGGAAAAGTATTGAATCTATGAAATAATACTTACATTTGTTCGCTTTTACAAAAAAGCACTCGTCTATGACGTGTGGAACTTCGCCTACACCTACAACTGTCTTCCGACGCATTCATGGTACTGTGGCGTCGCCCTTCTGCTTGCCCCGACCATTGCGGCGCTCTGCTGGAACAAAGGAGGATGGATTATGAACTGCGCCAATACTCTGGCATAACGCTGGGCCGGTCTTTTAGTCAGTGTCATTGGACAGCTTGCGGACGGAGTTCGGGATTGTGTGGATTGCCTCGGGTTCGAGCCTCTGACGGAGCTGTGTCTCAAGGAGTTCGAGACGTGCGGCGCGGCAGCGTGGCTTGAGTTCGCACTCCCAGACGACGATTGCGTGCCAGCCGAGGCGTTCAAGACTCTCAATGTTGCTTGCGTCGCGTTCCTTGTTGCACCGGATTTTCTCCGTCCAGAAGTCAGGGTTGGTCTTCGGGACGGTGGCGTAGCGGCATAGAGGATGACCATGCCAGAAGCAGCCGTTGATGAAAATGACCGTGTGATACTTCTTCAGCACTATGTCCGGACTGCCCGGCAGGTCTTTGCGGTGCAGAGAATAGCGGAAACCGCTGGCATGCAGAAACTTGCGCACAACCATCTCTGGACGCGTGTCAATGCTCCTGATGCGCGACATGCAGTAGTGCCGCTGTTCTTCTGTCATCTTGTCTGCCATAGTCTTGCCTGTCTGCAAAGGTAGGCAATTTTTACCATTGCCTGTCACGTTGTGGGAATTCATCTTGCGGGATTCTATTAACTGGAAGAAGATAGTGCAGATTAAATTTGCAAATTATCCGAATACTCGATAACTTTGCCCCGCAAATGTGAAAGTAAGGTCAGCAGCTTAGCCAATGGGACTTGTAATCGTTAATACACAGTGCTTTGCAACCACCTTCGGGGGGGGCAGACGCTATCGTCTCTTTGGAATGAAAGCAGGCTAAAACTGAATAGTGACAAAGATGTATCCAGGAGGGTACTGAAGCCTTAATCGGTTTCAGTGCCCTCTTGTCGTATATGCTCATTTTCGCACTTTGAACATACAACCGCGGTGCGTAAATGTGTATACGAGATAAGAAGCTGTTTAGATTTTTTGAAGATTTCTTAAACAGATTCTAATAACCGGACGAAACAAAACTGAAATTATAAAGGTTGTTTGGGGGCTGTCGATGTGAATCGCCGCGTGGATCGTCCGGCACAGGCCCCCATTTTTGAGGTGACAAACCTTATAAACAATTATACGATGTACTACGCTAAACAAAAAATCTATGAGACGCCGCTGTTTGATGTTGTGGCCGTCTCGACCGAAACGGGCTTTGCCGGGAGCGACCCGAGCCTAATGAATTCAACCGAAGGAACGGACGATTCCTCAAAATGGACCTTTGGAGAGTAAGACTATGAAAAGACTTGTAAATTCAATGGTGCTTGCGGCAGCAGCTGTCGCAGCGCTCGTAGGCTGTGCAAAAGAAACTGTTTCAGAGCAGGCGTCATCTTCAGGGAAGTTGGTTGACGTAAAGTTCACCGCCGAAATACCTGCCTATCAGACCACAAAGTCAACAGTTGATGTTAACGGCCTTACTTTCAATACACGCTGGGCTGACGGCGACAAGATGGGAATTAGGTACCAGCATCTTGCAGAAGATTCAGAAGCCGATGGCTACAACCTTTCTGCCTCATATTCAAATGGCGTATTCTCAACTAAACTACCTGAATATAAGGGTATCTGGTATTATAATGCCTATTATCCATATCAAGCTGCAGATGATGAGAATGCCCATTATGTGAATATTCCTTTCGGAGCGGAGCGCATTCAGAATGGGAATGATATTAATTCTGCATACGATATAATGTGTGCGAAGTATATGGAATTTGATGATGCAGAGCAGGGCAAAACAGACGGTGGAAAAGACATTTCATTCGACATGGTTAGGCAGACAGCTTTGCTTTATTTCCATCTTACTTCGCAGGATATTGATGAACCATTGACGAAGGCTACGCTTTCTGTCGAAGGGGATCCGATTGCCGCCGAAGCATATTCAATGTATTATTCGGGAAATAATCTCGACAAAAATACATATGGAACAGCATGGACAACAGGAGACTCGCAGTCAATAACTTTGACGTTTACTAATGCTCCGTCTTCCAAAGATTTCAAGCTTTGGTTTAACATTCTTCCGACAGTTGAGGGGCTTCGTGGGAATGGTGTCAAGAATATGAAACTTGTCGTTGAAACGGAGAGCAAGACTCTCACGCTGACGGCGCCTGCCGAGGAGTTATATTTTCCTGGTTACATATCCAAGGTTGAAATTCTTGATGTGGCATCGACAAACTGGAAAGACAAGGAGACTCCGGTGACAACTCCTGTCTATGAGAAAGTCACCTCCGCTCTTACGGATTGGTCTGGAGACTATTTGATTGTGTATGAGGATGCAAGCAGCAAAAATCCATCTCCAGTGGTATTTGACGGATCGTTGACCGAACTTGATAAGGAGGGTAACACAAAGAGTGTGGTTATATCAGACAATAAGATTGAAGCCACTACAGAAATGGATGCTGTCTCATTTACGATAGCAGTAATAGATGGGGGATATTCAATTCAGAGCACAAGCGGTTCTTATATCGGTTGGGAAACAAAGGATAAAAATGGCCTGAAAAAAAGTTCTACGGCAAGTGTAAACACAATTTCGTATGAAAGTTCGACAGTGACGATTAAAGGTGTTTATGGCTCTTTGAAATATAATGCTGCATCAAATCAAAACCGTTTTCGTTATTACACTTCTGGTCAAAAGGCTATTGCCCTCTACAAGCGCAGCGAAGCTATTCCTGTTGCTCCGTTCATCACTCTAACTCCTGAAAGTGGCTCCGTCGCAGCGGATGCCACAAGCGCATCATTTGAAGTTAAGTCAAACGTTGACTGGACGGTAAGTACTGATGCTGGCTGGGTAACTCTTGGCACCACCTCCGGCAGCAACGACGGAACTGTGGCTCTTTCCTTTACAGCAAACGCGGGCGAGGCAGATCGTACAGCCACAGTTACGGTAGGATCTGCGGATGCGACCATTTCTCGGACTTATACTCTTGTCCAGAAAAAAGTAGGTGGATCAGAGAAAACAGAAACATATTCATTCGCATCATTTGTTTCTGCAGATGATGTTACGTTAACTGCGGCTAATTTTACGATAAAGATGTCTAAAGGGACTGGTAGTACTCAGCCGGCTTGGGTTTCATCTGAAGCGAGGCTTTACCCGAATGGGACAATGACAATATCTTCCACAAAGAAAATAGTCAAAGTTGAATTTGATTATACAATCAATGCCAATAAGAAAGGTAAAAAGCCAACAATATCATCAGTGAGAGGTGGCGCGAGTGATGGAGGAAACTGGGATGAAACAAAGATGATATGGGAAAACTCAGTTGGGGATACGTTAATAGTGATGTCAACAACGGGCTCGGCTGGAAATATTGGTTTCAAGAGTATTACAGTAACTTTTGTTGAAGAGTAAAAGTTTGTACGAGTTGAAAGTCTCCGCCGCAGCCAACCCCTGCGGCGGAGTTGTTTTTTGGATACGGGTAAAATCTGGCGAAAATCCAAATAGGATCACAGGAAAAAAACGCAGGAACTTTAAGCAAAGTTCAATGCGTAAGAAAATATCAATTGGCCTTCTGTGCGGCTGAGTGGCAGTTTCGCCCTTGAAATTACAAGAGGACTTTAAGCGAAAAACGCAGGAACTTCGCAGGAAATCCACACGAACTCTACATAAACAGCCAGTCCGTTCAGCTTTTTAAAGCCCTCACAAGGTTCAATAAAAAGTGAATTTGCATAACTTTTGACTGCGCGGCAGCGAATTTCGATAAATCGAAATGAAATCACGCAAAATTATTCTATTTTGCAGTTCCTCGTAAATGACGTATATTTGTACGATTTTGTGATAATGTTTTATATTGAAATTGCGACGGAATATGAAGTATGCACTTGTGACAGGTGGTTCGAGAGGGATAGGACGTGCGATATGCCTTAAACTTGCCGGAATGGGTATACCTGTAATCATTAATTTCCAATCCAATACTGAAGCCGCCCGGGAGCTGCGTGAAGAGATTCTTGCGGCGGGGGGTGAAGCGTCGTTGATGCAGTTCGATGTCGCCGACCAGAAGGCAGTCAGTTCGGCGCTGGAGGCTTGGGAAAATGAGCATCCGGACGACTACATTGCCTACCTCGTCAACAACGCCGGCATACGAAGGGACAATATGATGTTTATGATGCCCCAAGAAGACTGGCACAGCGTCATTGACACCACTCTGAACGGCTTTTTCTATGTGACAAGGGCCTTGCTTCCAAAGATGATGATGCGTCGTCACGGAGGACGTATTGTTTCTGTCAGCTCTCTGTCCGGACTCAAGGGGATGGCGGGACAGACCAACTACAGCGCGGCAAAAGCGGCTCTTGTCGGGGCCACCAAGTCGCTCGCCCAGGAAACGGCTACGAGAAATGTGACCGTGAACGCTGTGGCTCCCGGATTCATCGAGACGGATATGACTCGTGACCTTCCGGTGGAGCAGCTTAAGGAACTTGTGCCGATGAAGCGTTTCGGCCGTCCTGAAGAAGTGGCGGAACTTGTGGCATTCCTTTGCAGCGATGCCGCTTCCTACATCACCGGCGAGGTCATAAGCATTAACGGAGGACTTTTTTAATCGCTTGAAACTTAATTTTTAACGCTTACTAAACGAATGAACAGAAGAGTTGTTATAACCGGTATGGGTATATGGTCCTGCCTCGGAACAACAATAGAACAGGTGGCCGAATCCCTCAAGACGGGGAAATCCGGAATCGGGGTTGAGGAAAAGAGGCTGGAATATGGCTATCGCTCACCTCTTACGGGAATTGTCCCGAAACCTGAGCTCAAGGGCTTGATTGACAGGCACCTGCGGCGGGGGCTTTCGGAAGAGGCGGAATATGCCTATATGGCCTCTCTCCAGGCTTTCAAAATGGCGGGAGTGAGTCAGGAATGGCTTGACGCAAACGAATGTGGCTGCATTTTCGGCAACGATTCCTCTGCCAAACCTGTGATTGAAGCGCACGAAATTCTCCTCGAAAAGCACGACACCGAACTTCTCGGACAGTCATACCTCTTTCAGGCAATGAACTCCACCGTGACGATGAACCTCAGCACAATTTTCCGGCTCAAGGGCGTGAATTTCACCGTCAGTGCAGCCTGTGCAAGCGGAAGCCATTCGGCGGGACTTGCCTATATGATGATTCGTTCGGGCTTGCAGGATATGGTCCTTTGCGGAGGTGCCCAGGAAACCAACTACTATTCGATGGCATCTTTCGACGCAATCGGGGCATTTTCGAAAAACACCGCAAATCCCCGGGGAGCGAGCCGTCCTTTTGACAAAAACCGTGACGGACTTGTGCCGAGCGGTGGGGGAGCGGCACTCGTGCTTGAGGACTACGACCACGCTGTGGCACGTGGAGCCAATATAATTGCAGAAGTTCTCGGTTACGGTTTCTCTTCGAACGGGACTTCGGTCATCAGCCAGCCGAGCGATGAGGGCTGCGAAAGGGCGATGAGGCGTGCGATGGAAGACGCCGGAGTGAAGGCCTGCGACATAGACTACATCAATGCACACGCCACCGGCACACGCCAGGGGGATGTTTTCGAGGCTATGGCAATCGACAGGATTTTCCGAGGTGAGCACGCCCTGGTGAGCAGCACCAAGAGTATGACCGGACACGAATGTTGGATGGCGGGGGCAAGCGAACTTGTCTATTCTCTCATTATGATGAACGGCGGTTTTGTCGCCCCGAACATCAACCTTGAAGAACCGGACGAGTCGGCCGCTCACCTGAATCTTGCGAGAAAAACAATCTTCACTCCGGTCACCACTGTCCTTAGCAATTCCTTCGGCTTCGGCGGGACCAACAGCGCGATTGTGCTCCGCCGCATTTGAACTGGGAGAAGAAGAAAGAAATTTGAGCAAAAGAATGTCAAAAATTAGAAGATGTTTGGATTTTTTGTTCAGTTATTTTGAGATGTATTTTTGAGTCAGATTTTTTTCGTTTTGAGAGGAGTTTAGCGGTGCTAAATGACGAACAAAATGGGAAAATATGACCAAAAAGACACCAAAAGAACGAACATGTAAAATAAATGTGAGAAAAATTAAAACATATTCTTAGATATATGAACAGAGAAGAAATTGAAGCAAAAGTCAGGGATTTCCTGATTGAGGATTTGGAAATCGATGAGGATAAAATCTTCCCGGAGGCGAGGCTCAAGGGGGATATGGGCATAGACAGTCTCGATTTCGTGGACATCGTCGTCATCGTCGAAAGAATTTTCGGATTCAAAATCAAGGCTGAAGATATGGCCGGGATTGACACATTTGCGAAATTCTGCGACTACATAGAGTCAAAGTTGGGATAGTGTCAAAACTGAAATAGAGTCAAGATTGGGATAGAACCAAAATTGGAATATGGTCAAAACTGGGATAGAATCAAAAATGGACTGAAATGGAAAATAGACAGTGGGACGGCGCAACTTACGGAACAGGATGGATGCACAGGACACTCGTCCGGTCCCTTCGTTTTCTCGATGTCCGGCTGTTTTATTGGTTTTCCTACATTTTCGTGATTCCGGTGGCGCTCATCAAAAACCCGAGCAGACGCACTTCTTACGCTTTCTACCGTGAGGCTCTCGGCTTTGGCCGCTTCAGATCCGCCTTGCAGACCTATCTGAACCATTGTATGTTCGCTCAGGTTGTGATTGACCGTTTTGCGATGTATGCCGGAAAGCGTTTTGAGATTGAAATAGATGGGGACGAGGTTTTTCAGTCTCTCATCTCGCAGCCGGAGGGCTTCATCCAGTTGAGTTCGCACGTGGGAAATTACGAGATTGCTGGATATTCCCTTTCGTCCGGGGCCAAAACCATCAATGCGGTGGTCTACGGACACGAAAAGCAGAGCGTGATGGATAACCGCAACAGTATGTTCACTAAAACCGGCACGCGGATGATTCCGATTAAGGAGGATATGAGCCATCTTTTTGAAATTGACCGGGCTCTCGTCGGGGGCGACATAGTCAGTTTTCCTTCGGACCGCTATATGGGAGACGCACGCACGATTGAATGTGAGTTTTTCTCAAGGAAGGCTAAATTTCCTATGGGGCCTTTCAGCGTGGCAACAATGCGTGGACTCAATGTGTTGGCAATCAATGTGATGAAAGAAGGTGCGAAGAAATATCACATCTACATCACGGAGCTTCCCTACGATAAGTCGGCCTCCCGCAAACAGCAGTTGACCGGCCTTTCGTCAGCCTATGTCGCTGAATTGGAGAGGATTCTGAGGAAATATCCTTCGCAGTGGTACAATTTCTATGATTTTTGGAATGTCGCCGGGACTGATGGCGCGGGAGAACCCAAGAGAATGGAAGAATCTGAAAAGAATGGTAGAATCCAAGGGAGTGGAAATGTCCAAAGAGTGAGGGAGAATCTGAAGCGAATGGGAAAACCTAAAGAGAACGGATGATGAAAGAGAGTATTGTAATAGACGGGGATTTTTTGCGTTCCGTGGATATTCACGAGGTCCTGCCGCAACAGGAACCTTTTGTGATGGTGGGGGCTTTGACTCAGTTTGAGAACTCTCTCTCGGCGACGCAAACTCTTATCCGTGAGGACAATATATTCGTAGATGAGGGTCAGTTTTCCTCTTCCGGATTGATGGAGAATATCGCCCAGACCTGTGCTGCCAGGGTGGGATTTTACAATAAATATATCCTTCACAAGGATGTGCAGGTGGGATTTATCGGCGCTGTACGCAATTTTGTGGTGTATTCGCTGCCCGCAGTGGGGTCGGTGATTGACACGAGGGTGGACATTCTCGAAGACGTTTTCGGAATGACTATGGCTGACGCACAGGTCCGATGTGGAGAGAAACTGCTTGCAACTGCGGAAATTAAGCTTGCAGTGAGGGACATCGGGTGATAGAGATATTTTAGTTTTTAGTTTTAAAGTTTTTATATGCTTAAGGTCGTTTCAACGAATATTGTTTCCCCTTTGGGGATGAGTTCGCAGGAGAACTGGCGCGCTGTGATGCAGGGCCGGTCCGCCTTGAGACGCCTTGAAAACTATAAAGGGATTCCTCTGCCTTTTGTGGCCTCGGTTTTCACTCCGGAGCAGGTGGAGGATTTGGCGATTGATGGATTCACACGCTTTGAGTCCTTGGCGATTCATTCAATTACGGAGGCATTGACTCACACGGATTTGGATGTGCACGGCGAGAGGACAATCTTTATTCTCAGCACGACCAAGGCCGATGTTGAGGAGCTTGGCTTTGCGGCGGAAAGGGATGGCGACTATCATCGTCCTGCCCTCTCGGCCCAAAGGATTGCAGAACACGTGGGCATTGGAGGAGGAGCGATTGTCTGCTGCAATGCCTGCATCTCGGGAGTTTCGGCTCAGATACTTGCGGACAGACTCATCAGCGCCGGACACTATGACAATGCCGTTGTTTGCGGAGCCGACCTTGTGAGCTCTTTCACAGCTTCGGGCTTTCTTTCTTTCAAATCGCTCTCAAATGAGGCTTGCCGTCCCTTCGATGCCGACAGGCAGGGCTTGAACCTTGGAGAGGCCGCTGCGACTATTGTTTTCACGCGGGCGGATAGTCTCCGGGAGGGGGATTGGCTGTTTGAGCGTGGAGAAATGAACAATGACGCTTTTCATCTTAGCACACCTGCCCCGTCGGGTGAGGGCGCGAGGAAGGTTCTGGAGGCGGTGATGAAGGGTAGGGATGCTTCAGAACTTGCATTTGTCAGCGCACACGGCACTGCGACTATGTTCAACGACCAGATGGAGTCTGTCGCAATCGAGAAGGCGGGGCTTTCCGCTGTGCCTCTGACCGCACTCAAAGGTTGGTTCGGTCACACTCTCGGTGCCTCAGGAGTGCTGGAGGTGATTTTGGGGATGATGGCTGTTTCTGAGTCTGTCGTGCTGCCTCTGAGGGGTTTCAGGGAGATTGGGGTGAGTGGAAAAGTCAATGTTTCCTCGGAACTCAGAGCTACCGATAAAAACTCTTTCCTGAAGATGATTTCGGGATTTGGAGGTTGTAATGCTGCGGCTCTCTATCGAAGAGTCCGGGAGGGAATGGAGCGGGAAACTGCTCCGGGGTTAAAGGAGGCAGCCCATTCAATGGGTGAAACGGCCCCGGAGTTAAAGGAGACTGCCCATTCAATGGGTGAAACTGCTCCAAGTCTGAAAGAACTCCACCGGGTGCATATACTTCCGGATGGTGTCACTTTGGACGGAAAACCGCTTCCTATCCAATCGCAAGGAGCAGGACTATTGAGCGAAATATACAAAAAACATATCGGAGACTATCCGAAATATCATAAAATGGACGCCTTGAGCCGTCTTGCCTTTCTCGCAACTGAGTTGCTTTTGAGCCGTGGCGATGTGCCGCAAGACTCGAAAAGGGCGACTATACTTTTCAACCGGACTTCCTCTGTGGTGGCGGACCGCTGTCATCTTGGGAGCATTGCAAAGCCGGGAGAGTTTTATCCGAGCCCTTCGGTTTTTCTCGGCACGCTGCCCAATATAGCCACGGGAGAAATTGCAATCCGCCACGGCTATACTGGCGAAACCTCGCTCTATATCACCGACTTCCGCGACGAAGCATTGATGAAAAAGGTGGTGAGCTCAAGTTTCTCCCAGGGAGGCTTCCGGAGTCTGATTTGCGGATTTGTGGACTGCGAGTCTGTGGACAGCGGATTTGTGGACGGAGACAGAGGGGACAGGTTTGAAGCGGACTTAAAAATATTGGTTAGAAATAATTAAAGATATTTACTTAGAAAAATTAAAACAAATAATATTATGGAAGAACTCATCCAACGACTGAAGGAGCAGATTATCGAAGCTCTTAACCTTGAGGACATCACTCCGGATGACATTGACAACGAGGCACCTCTTTTCGGGGAGGGGCTCGGACTGGATTCAATCGATGCTCTCGAACTTATTGTGATTTTGGAAAAATACTACGGAATCAAATTGGCATCTCCTGGCGACAGTAAGGGTATATTCAAGAATATCAACACAATAGCCGATTTTGTAGCCAAGAATCGGACAAAATGAGAGAGGCGGTTTCAATAACAGGGCAGGGCATAATCTGCGCAATAGGCAATGATTTGCCCTCGGTGCTCGACTCTCTCGTCCACGCCCGTTCGGGCATCCGTCCGATGAAATATCTCAAGTCCCGCCACAGTGAATTGCCGGTGGGGGAGGTGCAGTTGTCCAATAGCCAGATGAAGCGGATTCTTGGTTTGGAGGAGTCAACCTTGGTGAGCAGGACATCGCTTATGGGGGCCATTGCAATCAAGGAGGCTCTCGCACAAGTGGGCAAATCTCGCCTTGAAGGGAAAAGGGTTGTGCTGATTTCGGGGACCACTGTCGGAGGAATGGACCTGTCGGAGAACTATTGGGAGAGGATGAAAAATGAAGACAGCCTGCTGAATCTTCCGCTATGCAACGACTGCGGAAACAGCACTGTGGAGATGGCCCGTATGGCAGGATTGGAGGGTGTGCGTTGCTGTACGATTTCCACTGCCTGCTCCTCGGCGCTTAATTCCGTGATGCTTGGCGCCGAAATGTTGCGTCACGACGAAGCGGATATTGTGATTGCCGGCGGTTCTGAAGCCTTGAGCCGCTTTCATCTCAACGGTTTCAACTCCCTGATGATTCTCGACAAGGAGCCTTGCCGTCCTTTTGACGAAACCCGCGCAGGACTCAATCTGGGCGAGGGAGCGGCCTTTGTCGTGCTTGAAAAGGATGCCGGGAGTCGGACTCTTTCCTATGTCACGGGCTACGGAAACCGCTGTGATGCCTTCCACCAGACCGCCACATCCGAAAACGGCGATGGGGCATTTTTGGCGATGAAGGATGCGCTTGAAATGGCGGGAATTGCTCCTGGCGACATCGATTATGTCAATGCTCACGCGACCGGGACTCCAAACAACGACCTGACTGAAAGCCGTGCCCTGATGCGCGTTTTCGGGGACAATCTTCCTGAAATATCCGGCACCAAAGGGCTGACGGGACACACCACATCCGCTTCCGGTTCAATAGAACTTGTTTTCTGTCTGCTGGCTATGCAGGAGGGTTTCATTCCTGCGAACATCGGCTGGAAAACCCCTATGACAGAGGGGATTATCCCGTCAATGGGACGAAAGGGAGTGAAACTCGAAAACATACTTTGCAACGCTTTCGGTTTCGGAGGTAACGATTCTGCGTTGATTATCAGTGCAACACCTCGCTCAGGAGTAGCCGGGGAGGAGGAATTCGACTTCGAGACAGTTTCAGATGTCACAATAACCGACTCTGACGACTTGAAGACGCTCGGACAGTACAATGTCAGCCCGATGGAGGCCAGGCGTATGGGAAAACTGATGAAAGCATCCCAACTTTCGGCTCTCCGTGCCCTTAAGGAAGCGGGCCTTGACTGCCCTGACGCCATAGTCACTGCAACCGCACGCGGAATGCTTGATGTAAGCTATCAGTTCCTTGAGGACATCGAGGCAAACGGAGAAGAACTTCTCAAACCGACGCTATTTATGCAGAGCACCCACAACACACTCGGCTCCGCAATAGCAATCAGGACTCATTGCCACGGCTACAACACCACCTATTCTCAGGGAGATGAATCCTTCGATTGGGCGCTTGACGATGCCAGGAGGCTGATTCGCAGCGGAAAGGCTGAGACGGTTTTAGTGAGCAGTTTTGACGAGTCAACTCCGCTTTTCGACAGTTTCTCGCAGAGGGCGGGGAAGGAGGCACCGCAGCCGCTTTTTGCCCGTTCAATGGTGCTTAGGCGCAAAGTCAAATAGTTTTGTAAGATGAAACGGCCGATTCTCATATTTCTTGTGTCCTTGTTTGCTCTGACGCTTTTTTCTGAAGTGGCGCAGGGGCAGGAAGAAATGTTGCGTGCCATCCGGACGACGGGAGCGTCGATTGAGAGTCTTGAGTGTGAATTCACCCAGACCAAGACCGTTTCGATGCTGGAGCAGAAGATGGTCTCGGGAGGGAAATTATATTTCCGAAAACCTTCCGCGGTGAGGTGGGAATATCTCACTCCCGTGCATAACTTCTTCATAATGAATGGGGAAGACTTGCTCGCTGGAAATGATGCTTCGGCAAAGCGCAGCAGTCTGAAGAAAAACAGGTTCGCAAGGATGATTTCTTCCCTCATTGTCGGAAGCCTCAGTGGTGAGTCTCTTGAAGACAGCCGCAATTTCAAGACGGAATTGAGTCTGGAAGCTGGAGAATGGGTGGCGGTTTTGACTCCTTTGCGTCGTGACCTCTCTCAGCTCTGCTCTTCTATTGTGCTGCGTTTCAACCCGAAGACAGCTCTTGCCAATTCCATAACTTTGAACGAGGCTTCGGGAGACTGCACCCACATCGTCTTCCGGAATATGAAAATAAACCTTCCGCTGCCCGAGGGCGTTTTCGACATCGCAGATGAATAGGTATATATATGATATAATATTACAAAATGAAGTTTCTCGACAGTTTATACTCGGTGACGCAGTCCCGCAAGACGGAGGGGGGATTTGAATTCGACATATCCCTTTTTCCGGAGCATTTCATCTACAAGGCGCACTTTCCCGGGGAACCAATCACTCCGGGGGTATGTATCATACAGATAGCCACAGAATTGTTCTCGCTTGCAATGGATGCGCCGATGAGTTTGTACTCTGCGAAAAACGTCAAATTCCTCAAAATCGTTTCGCCTTCTGAGCGGACGGATTTCAGTTTTACCTTTTCGAAAATTGTTGTCGAGGGAGATTTGTTTAAGTTTGCGTGTGTTTTGAGTGCGGAGAATGAGATTTATGCAAAACTGTCTTTAATTTGCAGAAAGAAATAATTTGCAAGGAAGAAGTAATATGCAGGAAGAAAATCTGACAGAGCAAAAGGCGAGATTGCGTTCGAGGGCAGTCTGCGTGGTGATTCCGACCTACAATAATGCTGGAACCATCCTGGATGTCGTGTGCAGAAGTCTTGTGCAGTGTGACGATGTGATTGTCGTTTGTGACGGCTGCACGGACTCCACTGTGGAATTGCTTTCGTCTCTGTCGGGGAATGTCGACGTTTTGGAATTTAAAACCAACCGGGGAAAAGGGGCGGCGTTGCGGGAGGGTTTTCGCCACGCACGACAGAGGGGATTTGCCTATGCAATTACTCTCGACGCTGACGGACAGCATTTTCCGGAGGATATTCCTGCAATGTTTCAGGCAAATATCGATAATCCTGGAGCCCTGATAGTGGGGGAGAGGACCAATCTGGAAAAGGCAGAGCGCAGTCGTGGCAGTCGTTTCGCCAACCGGTTCAGCAATTTCTGGTTTACTCTGCAGACGGGACAGCGGCTTTCTGACACGCAGAGCGGATACAGACTCTACCCCTTGAAGAAACTTCCGCCTCTTGGCCTTTTGACATCGCGCTATGAAGCGGAACTTGAACTGCTGGTTTTCGCATCCTGGGCCGGAGTGCGGCTTGTAAGGGAGAATGTGAATGTCTACTATCCGCCGCGCGAGGAGAGGGTGTCGCATTTTCGCCCGGCAAGGGATTTTGCAAGAATCTCTCTCTTGAACACCATTCTCTGTCTTCTTGCCCTGGTCTACGGCTATCCACGCTGCATTTTGCGTTGGACTGCAAGACTTCTCAGAACCCTCTACAGCGCAGTTTTCTTTCTTTTGAGCGCCATACTGGTCATAAGTCCGCTCTCCCACCTTTGTGTGGCGACGACGCGGGATGAGGATTTGAAAAAGCGCAGACTGCACCGGATGATTAATTCCTGCTTCAGATTCATTCTCCGCAAGCACGGCATTCCGGGCTGTCCCTACAGCGAATCCAATCCCGGCGGGGAGGATTATTCGACTCCGGCTCTGATTCTGTGCAATCACCAGTCGCACCTCGACCTTGCTCCGCTCCTCGCCCAGACTCCGAAAATGATTGTTATGACCGCGGGCTACATTTGGAACAATCCGGTCTACCGTTTCACCATCCGTAATGCGGACTTCCTGCCCACCACCGAAGGCATTGACAAGATGATTCCAAAACTTCGTGAACTTGTCTCAAAGGGTTACAGCATAGCGGTTTACCCTGAAGGTACACGGAGCCTCGACTGTCGGATAGGGCGTTTCCATAAGGGAGCGTTCCTGATTGCGGAGACTCTCTCCCTGGACATAATTCCGCTTGTTCTCTACGGCAGCGGAAGGGCTCTTCCCAAACACGGACGTCTGCTTCGGAAATGGCCACTCAGAATGGAGATTGACGCGCGAATCACTCCTGAGGAGTTGCTCAAAATGGGGGAAACCACCCGTGAGAGGGCTTCGGCGATGAGAAAATACTACATAAGGCGATATGCCGAAATCGCCGACAGAATTGAACAGGATTTGTGATTTCAAGGTTTTGGGGAGAAAAACATTTAAATTGTACTCTATGGACACAGAATCAGTTGTGATTATCGGAGGAGGTCTCGGCGGCCTTTTCACCGGCGCCTTGCTTGCAAAGGAGGGTGTCAGGGTGACAATCATAGAGAAAAATGCAAACTGCGGCGGCGGACTCCAGAGTTTCAGACGTTTCGGTGAGGTATTCGACACCGGAATGCACGTTTTCGGGGGAATGCGCGACGGGGGCAATATCCGCCGAATCTGCGACTATCTCGGCATCAGCGATAAAATACACCTTCGTGATGTCGACTCCAATTGCTCCGACGTCGTCCATATTGCCGAAGACGGAATGTCCTATCGCATCGCAGAGGGAAAGGAAGGTTTTATCGACTCTCTCTCGTCATATTTTCCCGATCAGAGGGACAATCTTCGCCGCTATATCGACGCCCTCTATTCCATTGTGGACGAACTCGATCTTTTCTATCTTCGCCCATCCGGAAGTTCGCTTTCCGGGCATAGCGACGAGTTTTTGATGAGTGTCGATTCTTTCATTGCCAAGTACATAAGCGATACGAAGTTACGTTCGGTTCTCGCCTATCTGAGCCTGCTTTACAGTGGGCGCCGTGGGGTGACTCCTGCGTATATCCACGCCCTGATTTCTGTCCTTCACATCAACGGACCGAGCCGTTTTGAAGGGGGCTCGCAGCTTTTTGCCGACACGCTCAAAGATTTCATCATCAGCCACAACGGCGAGGTGGTTCTTTCGGATGCGGTGGAGACCATTCACACGCAGGGAAGGCTCATAACCGGCGTAGAGACACGAAAAGGCAGGACATTCACGGCGGAGCGCTACATCAGCGACATTCATCCCTGCACGCTCTTCTCGCTTTTTGACGACCCGTCCGCTTTCCCGAAGGCCTATCGCAAGCGACTCGAAAGCCTGCCGAATTCCTGCTCTGCATTTTCGTTGAATATGGTTCTCAAACCGGGGACTTTCAGATATGTCAATCATAGCGACTATTACATAAGTACTTACGACAGCGTATGGAATTTTGGCGACCCCGCGCCGGACTGGCCGCAGGGCTTTCTTTATATGACTCCGCCGGAAATCGCTCAGGGGGAATTTGCAAGAAAAATGGTGGTTGTCGCCCCTATGTCCTGGAGTTTCGTGGAAAAATGGGAAGACAGTCGCACAGGAAGGCGTCCGGCGGAATATGGGGAATGGAAACGTCGGTGCGCGGACAAACTCATTGACTCTTTGGAGAAATTTCTTCCGGGTTTGAGAGACTGCATTGAAGAGTATGATTGTTCGTCCCCTCTGACCATACGCGACTGGTATGGGGTGAAGGAAGGTTCGATGTATGGCTTTTCCAAAGATTGCAACAACATCACGGCGTCCCACCTGCCGATTGCGACAAAAATCCCCAATCTGTTGCTCACCGGGCAGAACTGCAATGTGCACGGCTTCTGTGGGGTTACGCTGGTCGCTGTCAGCACCGCCGAGGCTGTTTTGGGAACAAATCACATCGTGAATGAGATAACCGCCTTTGAAAAATGAAACTGATTCTGAAAATATATGATTGGTTTTCAGCGCATAAGACTTTCATGTGGCTGTCACTCGCGGCTCTTACCCTTCTTTTTGCTGTCCTTCTTCTGCGTCTGAAATTCAGTGAAAACATCAGCGATTTTCTGCCTTTGGACTCCACAGACCGGGAAGCGCTTGCGGTCTATCAGAACACTTCAGGTGCCGGGCGTCTCTATTTTCTTTTCGACAACCCCGATGATGAGCTCCTTACAGTGGAGGCGATGGAATATTTTGCTGCCCGTGTGGAGGAAAAAGACAGCCTCGGATGGTGTCGGGAGCTTGTTCTTGGAGTCGATATGTCGAAGATACAGGCGGTTTCGGATTTTGTCTATTCGAATATGCCATATTTCCTGACATCTTCAGACTACGAAAGGATGGACAGCCTGCTCTCGACTCCCGGATTTGTTCGTGAACGTCTTGAAAATGACCGCAATATGCTCTTATTCCCGAGTGGAGGAATGCTTTCGTCTTCGATTTCCCGCGACCCTCTCGGACTCTTTTCTCCTGTGATGTCTTCACTTGAGAGTTCATCTCCCGGAGTGGGCTTCGAAATCTGTGACGGCTACATTTTCACTCCGGATATGAGCCGGGCCGTGGCTATGATGGATTCGCCTTTCGGCAATTCGGAAACTGAACACAACTCCCGGCTGCTCAAGATGTTGAGGGAGTCTCTGGATGAAATGGAAAGGGAATATCCGGCGGTTTCGGCTGAAATAGTCGGTGGGCCTGAGATTGCGGTGGGCAATTCTTCGCGTATAAAAAAGGACAGCATTATTGCCGTGAGTCTTTCACTTGTGCTGATTTTGCTTTTGGCGGCCTATTCCATTTCCTCGCTGCGCAACATCCTGCTGCTCTTTCTTTCCATAGGCTGGGGCTGGCTTTTTGCGATGGCGGGAGTATCTCTTTTCTGCGGCAGTGTTTCGATGATTGTAATCGGCATTTCAAGCGTCATTCTCGGAATCGCAGTGAACTATCCTCTCCACCTTGTGGTCCACTCCTCCTATGCCCCGTCTATGAGGCGGACAATCCGTGAAATCATATCTCCGCTTGTTGTGGGGAACATCACGACTGTCGGCGCATTTCTCGCTCTCGTGCCTCTCAAAGCTGTGGCTCTCAGGGATTTGGGTCTGTTCGCATCGCTCCTGCTTGCGGGAACCATAGTTTTTGTACTTCTCTATCTTCCGCATTTTGTGGAAATAAGACCTGTTCGGGAAGGGAAGCACCGTCTGCTCGACAGGCTTTGCGAACTGCGTCCCGACCGTTCCAAGGGGCTTGTCGGGCTGATTCTTGTCCTGACAATTGTCTTCGCTTTTTTCAGCGCAAAAACGGAATTCGACTCCAACATTTCGAATATCAATTATATGACTCCTCGCCAAAAGGCGGATATGGACTATTTTCAGACTCTCCTCTCGCAAAGCACAAATCCCGACTTGAGAACGGTCTATGTGCTTTCTTCCGGGGCAGATTTCGACCGGGCGCTGGAGGAGAACGCCGCCCAAAAGGCCATTGTCGACTCGCTTGAGAGCCTCGGCGCGGTTCTTAAAAGCCGCAGTGTCAGGCCGTTTCTCTCTTCGGAGGCTGAACAGAGAGAAAGACTCGGACTTTGGACGGATTTTGTCAGGAGGCATTCGGACTTGTTGACTGTGGAATTGCCTTCTCAGGCGTCTGAACTGGGTTTTTCCAAGACTGCTTTTTCAGGATTTGACGCTCTTGTCCGCGGTGCGGAAGACTTCGGTCCGCAGGGAATGGATTATTTTTCGCCTCTGACAAAGGAAATTCTCAGTCAGAATGTCACGGTCCTCGACGACGGTCGCCCTTATGTGGTTGATGTTCTGACAGTTGAAAAAGATAATCTCGAAAATGTGAAGTCTTGTTTCGGACATTGTTTCGACCTTGTGAGTCTGAACAGCGCCCTTTCCCACAAGCTCTCCGACAATTTCAACTACATAGGTTGGGTATGTTCCCTCATCGTTTTCCTTTTTCTCTGGTTTTCATTCGGCAGTTTTACCCTCGCACTGATTTCTTTCCTCCCGATGGCCCTCAGTTGGATTTGGATTCTCGGAATAATGTCTGTTTTCGGCATAAAATTCAATATAGTCAACATCATTCTCGCCACTTTCATTTTCGGACAGGGCGACGACTACACGATATTCATAACCGAAGGCTGCCAGTACGAATATGCCCGTCGCAAACCGATTCTGCCGGCCTATAAGAGCAGTATCCTTCAGTCGGCGCTCATTATGTTCGTCGGAATAGGCACTCTTATCGTCGCAAAACATCCGGCGATGAAGTCTCTCGCTCAGGTGACAATCACCGGAATGGCCTCTGTGATTCTGATGGCTTATGTAATCCCTCCTCTGCTTTTCAACTTTTTGACTGTCAAAAACGGAAAAATTCGTCCTCATCCGCTCACTTTGAAAACTCTGCTGTTCGGTCCTCCGAAAGATGCACTCGGGATGGTTCGAGGACGCTATATATATAAAGGTAAGGAAATCCTGCGGACGGTGGGGCATAATCTTAATTCGTCGACTCTTGCGAATGTGGAGTCACGGATTGAGAAGGGATGTCGGGAATATGGAATGAGTGACGACGGATATGGTGAGACGGCGCTCTATCTTGCTCTGACACACCCGGATGTGCGTATAATCGCAAGAGTTGCGGATGCTGAGCGACGACAAATAGCCTGTGTCGCCGCCGATGGTTTTGTGGAAAATCTGGAATTCGTATCTTAGGCTGTTTGGAATTATCTCTGTATCTTTGCAAGCGGATTCATAACCGAAGTTTAAGCTAAAGCTTTATGAAGCAGCACATTATAGACATACTCTCGGATGCTCTGCCCACGGTGGACTTTGATTCGGCTTTTCTTTTTGCCGAACTCGACTCTCTTGGGATTGCCACGATTCTGATGATTCTTATGGATGAATACGGCATCAGTCTCGATGCGTCAGATGTGACTCCGAGAAATTTTATGACCATCGACTCGCTGGTGGCGTTGGTGGAAAGCAAATTGAACCTTTTCGATAAGCGAGAGCAGAAGCAAAGTTCACTTTGATTATGCCGAGCGTAGAAAAGTGGCGTATGAAATACGAACCAAAAACTTGAATAATGACTCTTGAAGAAAGCATATTTTTTCACTCACAGGAGACTCCATGCCGTACAGCGGTGGTCAGCGGTGGGAAATGTCTCAGTTATTCTGAATTGTGGAAGGGGATTCTCGACCGTAGTGAGCAGCTTCGCTCGGAGGGGCTCTCTGCGTCACGACCTTATGTTTTTCGTGCTGTCCAAGATTGGGATTTCATTTTGACTTATTGCGCGGTGCACCATCTTGGGGCAATCGCAGTGCCTCTTGAAAAGGGGATTCCCGAGGATAAGTTTCTTCAAATCAAGGCGGAAGCAGAGTCCTGCACTTTCTCAGCCGACATTTGCGACATTCTCTACACAACCGGCACGACCGGCAAATCGAAGGGGGTGATGCTTTCTGTCCCGGCTTGGGAGGCGATTGCGGATAATCTCATCCACGGCCTTGGTTTCAGCAGCGAACTGCTTTTTATTGTAAGCGGTCCGCTCAATCATATAGCTTCTCTTTGCAAAATACATCCTGTCCTCACCGTCGGAGGCGCCGTCTGCATTTTGGACGGGCTGAAGGATATGAATGCCTTTTTTGATGTTTTCAATCTTCCGTTCACGAAGTTTGCAACATTTCTGGTGCCTGCGAGTCTGCGTATGATAATGCAGTTTTCCTACGACAAACTCTGCTCTCTTGCAGACAAAATCGATTTCATTGAGACAGGAGCGGCACCGATTTCCGGTTCGGATATGGAGCAGCTCTCCCGTGCGCTTCCGCACTCCCGCCTCTACAATACTCTGGGAGGCACTGAGGTGGGCGCGGTCTGCTGCTATAATTTCAATGACGGGAGGTTTATGGAGGGTTGCATCGGCCGTCCGATGAGAAATTCAATGCTTGAAGTGGCGGAAGACGGGCATATTATGATTTCCGGAAAGACTTTGATGAGCGGATATGTGAACGACCCTCAGACCACTTCCGCTGTACTCAGTGACGGGAAAATTCACAGCTCGGACCTTGGCTACATAGATTCGGAGGGGCTTGTTCATTTGAAAGGAAGGCAGGGTGATGTTATCAATGTGGGTGGATTCAAGGTCAATCCTGTTGAGGTGGAAAACGCCGTTTCGTCTCATCCGTCGGTGAAGGACTGCATCTGCATTGCCGCCACCCACCCTGTTGTGGGAACTGTGCTCAAACTTCTGGTGGTACTCTCTGAAGGGGCGTCCCTGGACAAGCGTTCTCTTGCCCTGCACATCAAGTCCCGGCTTGAGCCTCACAAAGTTCCGACCTTTTATGAGGCAGTGGACGAAATCAGGCGCACCTACAACGGTAAACTTGACAGGAAATACTATCTGCGCGAAACAGAATAGGTTATAAGTTTAATATACGCAATAAGTTAGAATATTTGCGAAACTTGAATAGATATAGCAATGAACTCGATGTGGAAACTTTTGCCGCTCTCTGTGGTGCAGGCGGTATTTCTCTGCTCCGGACAGGTGATGCTCAAACTTGCCCTTGCAAAGATGGGTGAGTTTTCCTGGACCTGGAAGTTTTTCAAGGCCCAGCTCACCAACTGGTGGCTGCCAGGTTGCGGTGTCACATTTATTGTCGCCACTGTGCTGTGGTTCCACATACTCAAGAACTATCCCTTCGGCATAGCCTATCCGCTCAGTTGTATGAGCTATCTTTTCGGCCTTTTCGCGGCACTGCTCGTTTTCAAGGAGCCGGTGACAGCGACGCAGTGGGTCGGGGTGCTTCTGATTATGGCGGGTTGTGCGTTGATAGTCAAGTGATTGGGGCTCAATTTGTGCACTGTTTACAGATTAGCCTGCTTTTTGTAGTAAATATAAGGTTTGCAAGTTTTACAGAGGATACGAATTGACGCAAAAGAATTTGTATCGGTTTATTAACATAAAACAGAAAATATGGTGAGAATGTATAAGAAACTCTCGGGATTCAGGGAGAAATATGTCGACACTCTTGCGAAGTTATACGATTATTCCACAACTTTTTATGAGAATCGGCAGATGTCCGAGATGCTCGGAACGGATCTGAAATACACCTACGGAAGTTTCAAACACAAATGCGACGAGCTCTCGCGCAGGCTTTCCCGCTATGGCATCGGAGCCGGAGACAAGGTGGCAATTTTGTCGACCAACACTCCCAACTGGACAGTGGCATTCTTTTCGGCAGTGGCTTTCGGCCGCGTTGCTGTGCCGATTCTTCCGGATTCTTCCGAAAACGAAGTGAAAAACATCTTGGAACATTCCGGCTGCAAGGCCCTTTATGTTTCAAAGAAACTTCTCCATAAGGTTTCTCCGGAATTGATAGAGAAACTCACGTTTATTCTTGATATAGAGGACTTTTCGGTAATCAGCCAGGACGACGACGCCTTCACTTGCGACGGACGCACAATAGCCCCGCAGCCCGATGACCTCGCGACAATCATCTACACATCCGGCACCACCGGCAGCGCGAAGGGAGTGATGCTCAGCCACAGAAATCTCTGCACGAACATCGTGATTTCCTACCACGCCCATAAAACCGATGAGAAGGATGTCTGGCTTTCGATTCTTCCGATGCCGCACACCTACGAGATGAGTCTCGGAATGCTCTATCCTATGTTTGTCGGTGCGAGGGTCTACTATCTTCAGAAACCTCCTACAGCCACGGTGCTTCTTGCCGCTCTGAAAAAAGTGCGTCCTACGATTATGCTTTCCGTGCCTCTGATTATTGAGAAGATGTATAAGGCGAGCATACTTCCGACCATACAGAAGAGCCGCGTGCTCAAGTGGATGCACAAAAAAATGGCTCCGGTTCTCTATTGGTTTGTCGGACTTCGTCTTAAAAAGACTTTCGGCGGACGCATCAAGTTCTTCGGAATCGGTGGAGCGAAACTCAACCCTGCTGTGGAAAAATTCCTCAAGAAGGCACATTTCAACTATGCAATCGGCTATGGTATGACAGAGTGCGCTCCTCTTATTTGTACGGCCGGAGTTAAGCAGACCCACATCGGAACAACCGGAGGGGCAGCCTATGGCGTGGAGGTCAAGTTGATAGACGTAAATCCTGAAACCGGAGAGGGCGAGATTGTTGTAAAGGGTGACAATGTGATGCTCGGCTACTACAAAGACCCAGAGAGGACCAAGGCTGCATTCACGGAGGACGGATGGTTCCGCACCAATGACTTGGCTTCGGTTGATGAAAAGGGACGTTTCAGCATCAAGGGACGCTTGAACAATATGATTTTGGGACCTTCTGGAGAGAATATTTATCCTGAGGAAATCGAAAAGGTCATCAACGACATCGAAGGTGTGGACGAGTCTTTGGTTGTGGAGCGTGACGGTAAACTCGTGGCTCTGGTGCAGCTCAACAGCAATGTTCTCGACTGGAATCAGGAGAGCGAAGACCAGTTTTTCGAGAAGTTGGAGGCTCGCAAGCAGGCTATTATGAACTATGTTAACAAGAAAGTCAACCGTTCATCAAAGGTTGCCGGAGTTGAGGTGGTGAAAGAGCCTTTCGAGAAGACTGCAACACAAAAAATCCGCCGCTTCAAATATCGCGACGGATCTCCAAAATCTGACGAAGGGGAGAATACCCCGAAAGAATAGTGTTTTTACAATTCCTGTTGCTTGCGCTTCCAGTTGAGCATAGGCAGAAGGAATGAAATTACAGCGGCTCCGAGCCAGAACCAGCTTACGTAGGTGAAGTCGTGCTTTGTCACGGTTTCACCTGCTGCGTTTATGGCCTCGTAGGTGTGGTTGTCGAGAAGCAGTCCCGTGATGACGTTTTGCACTCCGGCCGCAGCGTACGATGCGACTCCTACGATTCCGAGAGCGGCTCCGGATGCCTTTCTTGGCACGAGGTCAATTGCCATCAGACCACCGAGGAACGCGATTAGCACTCCGATTGCCGTTCCGAAGAGCACCATTGAGAGTGCGAGTACAAAGTGGCTTCCGCCTCCGAAGAGGAATAGGAAGAGGGCTACTGCCTCAAGCACTCCGGCCACGAATGCGGGATATTTTCTGTCTCCCTTGAACACCTCGTCCGAAAGCCATCCTGAGAAGACGGTGCCTATGATTCCGAATATCGGGTTGATTCCAATGATGGCTGCGGCCGCAGTCAGGTCGTAGTCGTAGGTCTCCTGCAGGAAGATTGTTCCCCACTCGTTGATGGCATAGCGGCTCATATACATGAACGCGCTCGCACCGGCAAGAATCCACACTCCAGGGTTCTTTATGACGGCTTTCTGGATTTTTCTCGTCTCTGCGGCATCGTTCTTCGTCTTTTCCGGAACCTTTTCTCCTGAGAGTTCCTCAATTGACGGAAGGCCCTTGCTTTCCGGAGTGTCGTGAAGCCAGAAGAGAATCAGCAGCACGCCGAGAATGCCGGCGCATGCCGCTCCAAAGAATCCCCATTTCCATCCGAACACCCCGACAAGCGAACCAACGAAGATGAATGACAGACCCTCTCCGATGTTGTGCGACGCGCTGAAGAATCCGTAGTACGTTCCCCTGATTTTGAGAGGAAACCACCTCGAAAGGGCAACGATTGAAGGTGGGGCGCCCATTGACTGCGCCCATCCGTTCATCGCCCACATTATGGCGAAGACGATGAAGATCACAGAGTTGCTTATTCCGGCCTTCACGGCGGTCACGCCGATGATTCCCATTATGAAGTTAGCTGCCACGGAAAGTATCAGCCCCGTGGCCATAAACCTCTTGATGTTTGACGTGTCGGCAAGAAATCCGTTCACCAGTTTTCCCACCGCGTAGGTCCAATAGAGGCAGGCTCCGATGATTCCGAGCTGCGTGGCGTTGAGAAGCCCCGCGTCAATAAGCGGCTGCTTCATCACGCCCATAGACATCCTGCACACATAGTACAGGGCGTATCCGAAAGTGATTGCAAGGAAAGTCTGGAAACGGGAGCGTTTCCAGACTTTGTTCACATTTTCCGCCGCGACCTTGCTTTCCGCCGGCGAACTGATTCTGAAGAAATTCACTGTATAGTATTGTTGAGAGGCTTTATGACTGGTGGAAGGACCTGAACGATTTTTTCATGACTGAAGGCCTTTCGCCCGGCAGGAAGCCGCGGTTTACAGATCAATCATGCAGTCCCTTTGAACGGAGGTATTTCAGCAGCTGCTCCGGGCGGTCTGTCTGGATGAATGACGGACCGAAGGCAATCACCTGATCGTAGACCTTTGCCGGGTCTCCGCAGTCAAGCGCCTTGTCGTCATCGAGATAGCCGCAGAGGCTGCCCCAGATTGTGTTTATCCAAAGTTTAGAGCCGGTCTCGTGAATCTTTGCAAAGCACTCCTCAACCTCCGGTGAAAGCTTCTTCCAGCAGACCTCGTATGCGAGCGGAACCGTCTTTGTTTCCATATATTCGTTGAAGAGTTTCTTGCCGTTCTCCTTCTGGATGTCGATGATAGGCATATACATCATGTTGTGCTCATGTGCCGCCATCTTTTCAGCCACAACTGCTGCAGGCTGCTTGCCCTTGATGAGAATCTGGTCGGTCACGCCAAGCTCTTCCGTAATCTGAAGCACGAGGTCGTAGAACTCATATCCCTGGTCGACGTTCACGCAGATTCTGTCCTTGCAGCACTCCAGAGCTTCGCGCAGTGTAGGAATTCTCAGCGAGTCCGTTGCCACGCCATGCGCCCTCTTTAGCCTCATCGCCTTGAGCTCTGCAAGCGTATATTCGCTCACGAGTCCTTTGCCGGTGAGACAGCGGTTGACTGTAGCGTCATGCGAGAGCACGAGCACGCTATCCTTCGTGAGCTTGAGGTCAAGCTCCATGATGTCTGCTCCCATACGGATGATGGACTCTATTGCCGGAATCGAATTTTCCGGATAGTTCCTCCAATCGCCCCTGTGGACGGCCACAACGACATATTTCGAGTTCGGGTTGTGGATTTCGGCGAGAATCTTGTCCGTCCTTTTCGCGTACTGCGGTTCACCCGTTCCACATGACACAGCGCAAAGCAGCGCTGCGACAAAAATCATCAGATACTTTTTCATATTCGTAAAACTTTACAATAATTTTCTAAGTTCCGCAAGGGCACAGGAAATGTGGTACTGAACCGTTTTCGGACTTATCATCAACGCGTCCGCAATCTCCTGGTATGTCTTGTTCTCGAACCTACTCATCCTGAAAATAGTCTTTCTCAGCTCGCTCATTTCCTCCAGCGCGAAGTCGATGCTCCTAAGGAGTTCCTTCGTGTCCATATTTGCCGAAGGTTCATACATATCCGCCATTGCAGCAGCTCTTGTCTCCTTGTAGCGGTTCCGCACATTCTTGTTCTTTATGAAGTTCAGAACGGAGTTGTGCGTCATGCTGAAAATATATGACTTGACGGAACCGACGTGCCGCAGGCTTTCGCGTGCGTTCCATATTTTCAGGAATATGTCCTGAGTCACATCCTCAGCCTCTACCGGGTTCTGAAGCAGCGACAACGCAAAGTTACGGATTTTTGCCGAATACAGCACATAGAGGATGCCAAGAGCCTTGACATCCCCGTTCGCTATCTGTTCGAGCAACTGCCTGTCTTCAGATGACATTTCAGTATCCTATCCTGTTTTTCTCCGTACTTCTCCAGGGCTATCGCAGCGAATTTAATTATTTCGCGGCAAAATTACCAATTCTTTACCCTCACTTTGTACATATTTATGTCGTCAACCCTGATGATTCTGTCCGGCTTGCTTGCGCTGTAACTCTTGCTGTAGCGGATTTCGTGTGTTGACCAGCTCGGGTTTCCGGTGGCGTCCGTGTACCACATCTCGCCGGTCTCCGCATTGTAGTTCAGGGATTTGATTGACGATGAGGCTGAGAATAGCGGCATCTCGACAGGGAAAGTCCCGTCTACGACATTATACAGATATGCCCGCGCTCCGGCGACCGTTATCGTGTTCGCGTCAACCCTAAGCATATCGTGTATGCCTCCCTGCGGAGCTCTGACATTCTTTTTGAGGACAAATTTCGGATTTGCCGTGCCGAGACCATCGATGGCGAATGTCTTGACATATTGGTCGCCTCCTGCGTAGAGAAGCTTTCTTTCCGTGTCCCATACGACTCCATGCCCGGTGGCGAGGGCTGCGGATGCGAGGACGACCTCCGATTTTGTGACATCATAGAGCTGAACCTTGTTGTGGTTGGCGGATGCACCCTCGGAGTTCGCGACGACTATATATCCACCTCCGTCGGGGATGTATTCGGCCGAATGGGCATTCGGGGTCTGCGTCGTGTGGAAGAGAACCTTTCCCGATGGATATTCAATAAGCGCGCACCATCCGTATGAACTTGTCAGAAGAAGTTTCTTGCCGCGGTCTACGAACTTGCAGTCATCGAGGTGGTCGCATTTGCTTTCTGCAATACCGAGTTCCTTGGCCGCAGTCTTTGCGTCCCAAGACCAGACTATGCCTTCCTTGTAGGAGTCCTTGATTACTGTGGCGTTGATGACGAATACGTGATTATCCCCGCAGAATACGAGTTCCGTGGATTCTCCCTCCGCCATCTTTGACGTGCAGACTCTCCCTCCCGGCTCAAGGACAAGCTCCTCGTCTGTGGAGGATGTTATTGTCTCGCCGGTTGATGTCGTGAGCACGGCAGTCACGCCTTTCGCGATTGTACCCGGGGCACACCAGACGGGGATGTAGATGGAATTGTTGATGCAGCTGACTGCTGAAGGCAGAGTCACTTTTATGTTGCTCTCCGATGCGCTGTAGATGCTTTCAGTAAGATCTGCCTCGACTTTGCCGGCAATCTTTTCTCCTCCGTTGGTCTTGAGTTCCAGCGACACGATGTCATAGTCTCCCATCGCAACGTTTACGAGGACGAGGCAACTTCCCGGCTTGAGCGAGAACTTCGGTGTGTCGTAGCCCCCGACCTTTACTTTCTGAAGGTCGAACATTGCCTGCTCTAATGAACCGTCCTGCTGCGTCGGAATGTCATAGGCGAGTTTCCCTTCGGTGAACGTCAGCTTAGCGTCGGCCGGGTAGCAGCATACTGCCGGAACCTCCTGGAGTGCCGTGTTCACATTGAACACGAACATTGAACTGTTTTTTCCTTTGGTCATCGGCGAGGCGACGGACTTCTGCTCTGTCCCCTCGACCAGCATTACAGCCTTTGACTCCGCGCTCCATGTCGGGGCGCTGATTGTCCCCATTGACTTGAAATCTTTCGCAGGAGCATAGCTTGTTCCGAGACTGACTTCGGCACGGATTGCCACTGCCTTTGCCGTGGAGTTTTCCTTGGCGGTGCATGAGGCGGCAAGAGCCAACACGGATGCCAGTGCTGATATGATGCTTGTTTTCTTCATTATTTGCTATGATTTTTAGTGACAAGACTGCCCGTCAGACAAACCGGCGGGCAGCATTGCCAGAATACTTTTACTTCACGCAGCATGAGCCGCAAATGTCGCCGCCGTGGCTGCTCCATCCTGGAGCCCTCTCCGCTCCGATGTACTTGCCGACAAGGGCACCGTAGTCATCCTTTGAGCCGACAAATCCGCAGTAGAGCACTCCGCCTGAGAGGTTGTTTCCACCCATCTGCTTCTGACCGGCTGTTGAACCGTATGACCAGCTGTCCTTGACTGTTCCGTCAGGGGCTAAGACAAATGTGGTGTTTGACTTCTGTCCGTGTGTGATGTAGAAATTGCCGTCTTTGTCTACGCAAGGACGCGAGAAGTTGAATGCATTTCCACCTACTCCGGAATCAAGTTTCCATTTAATCGTGGTCAAGTCTTTGTCGATGCAGTATGCGAACCCGTCCTTGCTGCCGACAAACACATCTCCGTTCGGGGAAACGATCGGCTCGTACATATCGTTGGTGGCGACTGTGAATGAACTTTTGATTATTTCTCTTGTCTTGAGATTGAAAGAGCCGAGCGCTTTCTTGAGAGGAAGGTAGACTGTGTTGTTGTCCGGAGCAACGGCAAATCCCGTGGTTGCGGTCATTGCGGCAAATTTAATTGACGCGATTTCCGTCCCGTCTGCGGCCTTAAGGAACTTGACTGTTCCGTCGACGCAGCCGACCACGACTTCATTACCGTTCACGAGCATAGCGGCCGCCCCTGAACCTGTTGATATTCCCCATTTCTTGGTTCCTGAAGCCGCGTCAATGGCGAAGATGTTTCCTGTGCCATCGCCGATGTAGACTTCGCTGCCGGCCTTGTTGACCGCAGGGGCAGCCGTGTTCATCCTTCCGGCTTCAGTGAACTTCCATTTCATACTTCCGTCGCTGCCTATTGCAAAGAACTGCCCTGCAGTGGTCGTCCCGAAATAGATGTCTCCCGTGACAGGATTGACTGTTAGAGGATTGTATGTCTGTATGGTGCCTTCCGGAATGAACTTCCATTTAAATGTTCCTTCCTCCGTGTCGAACGCATACAGACCGGCACCTGCGGAGTAGCTCAGTTCGTAGACAGTCTTTCCGTCAGGCGAGAACACAGGGCAGCTGCCCTTGATGCCGGTTCCGTTCTTGGTGTCGGTCGTCTCCCATGTGTTGAATTCAACGACATATTCCCTGATTTCGAGGTTGACGTCCCATTTCTTCTCGTGTCCCTTGATGTTGGCGCTGAGGATCACGGTCTGCTCAAGTTCCTCCCCGAATTTGAGTCTTTCAGTCACTTCATCTCCTGAGAGTGAGTGGGCGTCAGGGAATATCCACTTGACATCGGTGGCAGTAGGATAACCTTCCCTGTTGAAGGTGAATGTAATCGGCTGTCCGGCCGCTGCCTTTGTCCTGCTGACAAAGAACGGAATTGCGAGCGCCGGAGTGGCCTTCACCGTGACCGGCTCCGAATCACCCTTCTTGTACTTCGCGACAAGAGTGAACGTGTAGCTCTTGTCGTTGGTCAGCTCAGTGATGTCAACTGTCTCTTTGTCCGCATCCACCTCAACAGTCTTTGCCGTACTCTCATCTTCGGTCAGGAAGTAGGTGAGGGAATAGGAGAGAACGCCTGTCGAAGGCTTTTTCCAAGTGAGCGTTACGCACTGGTCGGAACTCTCTGCAACCAAGTTCTCCACCTTAAAGCGCTCTGTAGCCGGTTTGACGGTCACTTTGACAGGATTGGAATAGATGTCTCCATAGACGGCCTGCACGCTGAATATGTAGTCGTCCCCGTTGTTGAGATCTGTCACCGTGTACTGCATCGCACCACCGGTGAGCTCCTTGTGCTCAGCGGTCGTCGTGTATGTGACGAGGAAGTCGGTCGGATTCCATCCTTCCGGCATCGTCCAACTGATGGTTGCTTCCTCATCTCCAGGGATGCCCTTGAGTTCAGTAACCTCGTGGCGGGCGGTGCCTGCCTGAGGAATGTCTTCCTTGAAGCAGGAACTTGCACTGAAGCAAAGACCTGCCAGTAAAAGTGTGTATAATATCTTTTTCATAAGAGTTTATGTTTCTAAAATCCCGGGTTTTGCCAGAGAATATTATTGTCGTTTACAATCTCAATCTGATCTTTAGGGATAGGGAAGAGCAGGTTGTGCGAGTCGAGTGTGTAACCCAAGTTCTTGAAATAGTCGACCGCAAGTCCGAGCCGCACGAGGTCGAACCACCTGTGGCCCTCAAGCGCGAACTCGCGTCCCCTTTCGTTTGCAAGCTCCCTGATGAAGGTCTCCTTGTCCGGAACCTCGGCGGAAGTGAGCCCGGCAAGACCTGCGCGTGTACGTGTCCTGTTCAGGTACGGAAGCGCCTCTGCAATCCGGTCCTGCTCTCCGAGAGCCTCGGCGTACATAAGGAGGATGTCCGGGTACCTGAGCACCGGGAAGTCGTTGCCGACCGATTTCTTGTAGACTTCATCGTATTTGTCCATCCACTTGTTCATCGCATATAGATTGTTGGTAATCCTGGTGTACTTGCCGATAAGGTCAAGTCGGTTGTCTCCGGACTCATAAATTCCCTTGAACTGCATCTTCGGATTCTCTATGTCCTTGAGTACGGCGGTGCTGGCGCTGTACCAATATCCGTGGCCGTTGTCGGAAGTCTTGTCGTAGTAGATGGCGAAGATGATTTCCTTGTTCATCTTGTTTGCCACATTAAAGGCCTCGGCCGTGGTCGCCATCATTCCGAAGGCTCCGTCAGTCATCGCGTCTTCGAGGACGGCCTGTGCCTTCGGATAGTCCCCGAACGTGAGGTAAACCTTTGCGAGCAGGGTCTGCGCCGCAATCTTAGTGACACGTGCCTTTTCCGATGAACGTGTCTCCGGAAGAAGAGCGGCCGCCTCGGTGAGGTCGCCTGTCAGCAGATCGTACATCTGCTCTTCGCTGCATCTCGCTATGGTCTTGGCCTCTTCGTGCTTTACGACCTTTGTCGTGATGGGCACGCAGCCGAACACACGGTAGAGATTGAAATACCACCAGCTTCTCAAGAAAAGCGTCTCTCCACGATATTTGTTCCCGTTCGGAAGTTCACGTCCCTCCATGTGGTCGAGAACGTCGTTGCATCTGTAGATTCCATTATACCATGCGTTCCACACGTCCTTGAGTATGCCGTTGCTGGAGACTTCCTGGAAATGGTCTATGTCATAGCGGTCCTGCACAGACACAGCCATCATATCAAGTCCGCATTCGTCACTTCTGAAGGCAAGTTCGTTGAGGAAGAAACCCATCTGCGTCTTTGTCTTCAGATAGCAGCATTTCACGTTCTGGTCAAAGTCCTCGTCGCTCAGGTAGTTGTTGACCCCTGCAATGGTGTTGGACGGGTACTGAACGAAGAATTTGTCGCTGCAGGAAACCGCCACGAGAAGTGCGGCGCCCGCCAAAACTGTTCTTATTATGTTTTTCATGTCCTGTTACAGATTAAAGTTGACACCGACGCTGAATGTTCTTGAAAGCGGGTAGGAGCAATAGTCCTCGCCCGGACGGAGCGCATCTCCGGAGTTCTTGTTGACTTCCGGGTTATAGCCGGTGTATTTTGTGAATGTGAAGAGGTTATTTCCCTGAACATAGATCCGAAGCTTCTTGATGCCGGTCCGGTGGAACCATTTCGACGGCATTGTCCATCCGAGCGAAAGGTTCTGAAGCCTGAGGTATGAACCATCCTCAATGTGGAAAGTCGATGAGCATGAACCGTTGTTTCCCGTCGATTTGCGGGTGGCCTTATTGAGGTTGCCGTAAGGGAATCTCTGAAGCGACTCTTTCATCATGTTGGAGGAACCCTCCATATTCAGGAGATAGCGTCTTTCGAGATTGAGGATTTCGTTTCCATACACGCCCTGGAAGTTCGCGGCGAAGTCGAGGCCCTTCCATCCGAGGCTCAGACCGAATCCGTAGTAGAAGTCAGGCATATAGTTTCCGACAATCACTCGGTCAGCATCCTTTTCCATGATGCCGTCCCCGTTCGCGTCGACGAAGCGGAAGTCTCCGATCTTCGAGTTCTCGAAATGAGGATAGGTGTCAAGCTCCTCCTGATTATGGAACACACCGTCCTGCACGAGAAGATAGTAGCATCCGACCGGCTTGCCGACCTGGGTGATGTAGTAGGCACCGGCGTAGGATGATTCCTTTATGATAGGCGCATCCTCGTCTCCAAGGTGGAGAACCTTGTTGCGGTTGAGCGACCAGTTGGCATTGAACTCATAATGGAAGTCTCCGAAACTCTTGCGGGATGTGAGAGTGAGCTCGACACCTGTGTTCTGCATGGAGCCGATGTTCATCATTGAGGTCGTGAGGCCGGAAACCGAAGACACAGGGACGTCGAAGAGCATATCTGTTGTCTTGGAATAGTAGTAGTCGGCGCTCAGTCCGAGAAGTCCGTCCCAGAGGCTTGCGTCGAGTCCGACGTTGTACTGGGTGTTCTTCTCCCATCCGAGTTCGTCGTTGGCAATCTGCTTCGGATAGACGGTGGTGGTGAGGCCGGCACCGAGGTCGGTGTTGGCTGTTCCGTAGAGCATAAGGTAGGCTGAGTTTCCGATTTGTGCGTTACCTGTCTGACCGACACTGGCGCGAATCTTCATATCATTGAGCCAGGAGGCGTTCTTCATAAACTCCTCATCGCTGATTCTCCAGCCGACGGACGCTGCCGGGAAGTAACCCCATCTCTTCTTCGGGGCGAATCGTGAGGAACCGTCGCCTCTGATTGAAGCCGACACCATATAGCGTCCCTTGTAGGAGTACTGTCCTCTGACGAGCCATGATGCGAAGGTGTAGGCGTACACATTGTTGTAGGTATTGTCCGGGTCTATGGTCTTTCCTGCGGTTGTCTTTATCTTGTCGTCGCCGATTATACCATCTCCCTTGATCTGGGATGTCTGGGTGGACATCTTCTCCGCCTCGTACACCGCAACGGCATTCACCGAGTGATCACCGAACGTTCTGTTGAACGAAATCTGGTTTGTGATGTTCCAGTGGAAATATGAATTCTTGTAGGATGCGGCCGAAGGCTGTGACGCAGCGTCGATATAATTTTTACCCTTGAAAGGAATGCTTGACGGACGATAGTAGTCGCGGAGGTATGAGTAATAGTCGCCTCCGAGGGTGAGTTTGTACTCAAGACCCTTGATGAACTCGTAGGATGCGTAGGCGTTTCCGACGAGGTTGAGCTTCTGGCGGACATCGCTGATTTCAAGAGCGAGGGCGACAGGGTTCAGCACTTCGTTGGCCTGGGTGTCCCACGGTTCTATTCTGAGCAGTCCGTTCATATCCCAGTTGTAGGAACCGTCCTCATTGTAGACGGGGAAGACCGGAGGTGCCATAAGGGCGGAAGCAATCACTCCGTCGCCGCCGTACTGTGAGTCTGAATTTACATAATGTGTCTTTGAAAACGACGGAGAAAGGCTCACACCATATTTGAGATGCTTCTTCTTTCCGTCGAGATTGGCGCGGAGACCATATCTTTCAAAGTCGGAACCGATGATTGTTCCCTGACGGTAGAGGTAGTTCGCTCCGATGTAGTAGTTGAAGCTCTTTGTCTTTGCAGATACGCTCAGGGCGTGCTTGGTGCTCAAGGCTGTGCGGAAAATCGCGTCCTGCCAGTCAGTGTCGGTGAGCGTGCCGGTCTCGTCATGGAGGTAGGACTCAATCAGAGGGTTGACCCTGTGGTAGGTCTTTGGACGGCTTTCGTAGTCGTCATTGACTGAACCGGTCGGAACCTCGTCAAGATAGGCTCCGTCACGCGCTTCCTTGAACATTCTTGCAAATTCGTATGCGTTGAGCATATCAATTTTCTTCGACACTCCGGAAACTCCGAACTGTCCGTCGTAGGAAATGACAGGCTCCTCGGAATGACCGCGTTTGGTCGTCACGATGACAACGCCGCAGGAACCTCTTGAACCATAGATTGCAGCAGCGGAAGCGTCCTTGAGGACTTCAAGGCTCTCAATGTCGTTTCCGTCGATGTTTGAGAAGGCTCGTGCGTCACAAGGCACTCCGTCAATCACATAGAGAGGGTCGTTCCCTGCTGTTGCGGACTGAATACCCCTGACTCTTACGGAAACATTGCCGTCCGGCTGTCCACCGAGGTTCAGCACCTGCACGCCCGGCATCTTCGCCGCCATTGATTCGCGGAAGTCGGAGGTAGGCACGTTTGCGAAGTCCTCTGCCTTTATGGAGGCGATGGCCGTTGTGACGTCCCTCTTGTTCTGGACTCCATAGCCGATGACAACCACGTCGTCAAGAAGAATGGCGTCCTCTTCGAGGCGGAAGTCCGCCGTAGTCTGGCTTTCGGAGAGAGCTGCTGTGGCACTCTTGAAGCCGATGAGAGAAACTTCCAGGGTCACGGCGCCCTTGACGCTGAGTTCATAGTTTCCGTCCACGTCAGCTGCAGTTCCGTTCTGCGTGCCCTGTTCAAGCACCATTGCCCCTATTGCCGGAGCACCGGTGTTGTCAAGCACCTTTCCTCTTACCTTTCGCGGCCCGTTTTTCGCTTTGGGGGCAGAACTGTCTGCGCTCTTTCTGCTCAGCAGAATCTTTGTCCCCTTGAACTCAACGTCAATGTCGGGGAGGACTTTCCCGATGATAGACTCGATGCTTTCGCTCTTGGCGTTGACAGTGACTTTCTTGTTGAGGTCGATGTCCGTGTCAACATAAGCGAAGGTGTAGGAACTTTCGGTCTCGATGGCCTTCAGAAGTTCCTTTACGGTTACATCCTTGACATTCACGCTGGCACTCCTGTCCTGCGCGAGGGCACTTATGCCCATACACAGTGTACAAAGAATGATTGCACAGCTTTTTGTGAATGAAGGAATGGTTTTAAAAAATCCTTTCATTTATTAGTGTGTTTGTGGTTTGTTTGCGATTATTATCTGATTGTCTTGTCTTTCCCATTTTATAGGAAGCAGATATGTCAGCACATCGAGAATCTCCTCCAAAGACTCCTCTCTGACAGTGAGCGACATACGTTTGCCGGCGAGATTCCTTGCCTTGAGATAGAATGGCATCTGGTATTTATGTGACAGGTTGTCCACTATGTCCTGCAGTTTGGCGTTGTCGAACACGAGACATTTCTCGAACCATCGGCAGCATTGGGCAGCGTCGATATGGCTTATCTCAGTAGTTCCCCTGTCCCAGGAATATCTCTGATCCGGCTTGAGAATGACCTTCTCTTCACTCATGGAGTCGGAAACCTGTACAGAGCCGCTGCGGAGGATTATCTCCGCCTTGTCGGATCCGGGATATGTGCTTGCGTTGAAGGAGGTTCCGAGCACCTTGACTGAGAGGTTGTTGTTCATCCCGACGATGAATGGGCGTGAAGCGTCTTTCGTTACCTCGAAGAAGCATTCACCGTCAAGACGGACTTCTCTCTTTCTCGTTCCGAAGTTGTCCGTGTAGGAGAGTCTGCTGCCCTTGTTGAGCCAAATGTTCGTGCCGTCAGGGAGAGTGTAGGATGCAATGCTTTCGTCCGATGCGACCAGCACAGTCTCCGTCGTTTCTCCCATTCCCGACAACTTGGCCATTCCCCAACCTCCGAAAAACAACGCTATAGCAGCTGCCGCACCGCCGATTATTCCTGTGACAATGCGGAAACGCCGCCCATGTTTCACCGAAATCTTTTTTTCTGTGCCATTGACCGCGTCCATAAGACGTTTGAGTCCTTCCTGTATGTCGAATTCAGGAGACTCGGCAGAAGCCGATTCCCAATACTCTTCAAGCAGCGCCTTCGTCTGCGGCTCATCTCCGTGGCTTTCCATCCATAGGAAAAACTCCTCCTTCAGACTTTCCGAGATTTCATTTTCGCTGAAGATGAAGTCGAATATCTTTCTGTAGCTCCCGATGTCGCTCATTTCGGTAAGAATTAATTATGTGTTACTATCATATAAGACAACCAACTCTTCCGATGTGCTAAACGAACGCTCCTTTTTTTACAAGAATTAGTGCTTAGACAAGGCGGCAAGAGCCGCCGCGACGCAGTGACGGAGTGAAACGGAGGAATGGAGTCGCCGACCGTAACAAAGTGGAGGTCGCATGCCCCTCACAGGGGCTGTCGGCACAGCCGACTGGGGTTGGAAGGCCCCGGACTCAAAGAGTCCGAGCTCATTTTTTATATACACTCCCGTGTATATAAAAAATGAGCTGTCGTCGCTCCCGCGAGGACACCTCATACTAACCACATAAT